>OHFY01000001.1_pt1 | contig 343277 bp, 283 predicted proteins | sample 1567681 | NCBI WGS metagenome assembly OHFY01 (sample SAMEA3879512, study PRJEB24766) | human gut metagenome | biome: human-associated habitat; feature: feces | place: USA | collected 1985/1987 | reverse complement strand
GACCCCAACATTAAAAGTGTTGTGCTCTACCTGCTGAGCTAGCGAATCAATCCTTTATTATTGCTATTCTTCCGAATTGCGAGTGCAAAGGTACAGTTTATTTTTGTATCTGCAAACATTTCTAGAACTTTTTTCTAAAAAAAATGCATTTTATCCATTATTCATTCATTGCAATTAAAACTTCCATGTACTTCCGCCAACAGTTTCCAAGCCCTTACACTATTTCACAATAATCTCTTCTACAGGCTGTTTCAACTCCTTATCCAATGGATACGACTGATACTTCACTTTATCAAAATCAATCTTCTTCATACTAATACAACGAATATTGTTATTGTATGCTGTTTTATAATACACTTTCCTGTTTGTCAAATCAATAGCCGAAGTCCATTGTGTGGCACTAGGAATATCAGGTGCTTTCCCTAACGCATATTCTATACCGATAGGAATATCAAAATTATTCAGGATATGAAAGCTTTGTAATATAGCGTCATACGCTGTAGGACACACCGGAGCTGTTGCCTTATAAAACGCTACACGAACAAAACGGGATGGAGGAGTTACATCCCCCGGAATGCCATGAAATCCGGCACCTGCGCCAAAAGGGAAAATAGTCACCCCACCCCATTGCTGTGGAGTGACAGCTCCCGGATATAGATTTACATAATTATTCAAGTTAGTCACCTGCCATGGAAAATCGGGAGAATTGGTGAGTACTCCTACTTTATTTTCATAAAAATAAGGAACACCACCTACAAATTCCAACACCATTTGATTTCCTTTAGCATCGCCAATGCGCCAATGTACCGTAGAACTTTTACCAGGTTTATCAAGAGACACCACCTTCACCCCTTCTATAGCTTCTCTCACTTCGTCTATAGTAGCAAATTGGGAAAGCATCCAGTTCACCACCTGCAAATCCGACAAAGTAATTGCATTTTGAGCCTCATCATATTCTTCATACTTCCCATAATGGGGAAAATAAAACAATCCAGCCGAAAGCCCTACTTCATTCAGTCCTTCAGCCACAAACTCTTTCTGAATGATAGCCAGTCCTACCAGACCATATTTAGCCCGAAATCTCAAGCCATTTACACCCGTCGGAGTATAAGATACCAAATCCTGTCCTCTGGGAACAATAACATATTCACTCGGAAGATAACTGTCCCCCCACTCTATAGTACGTGCCTGCACATATCCGCCATCTTCAGCGAGGAATGAAATACCGGTACATGCCGATCCGCTTGCAATGCCTGTCAGCAATAAGGCCAAAGCTATCAAAATCTTTTTCATAACCATTTTAAATCTATTTATGATAGTAAGAACAAAGCATCGGACATTTTAGTTCTTGTTTACTCAACAAAGATAACCAAAGCCATCAAACAATGTTCCGGCACTGATTGCCATACAAATAGATAAGAATAGAAAAACAAAAGGAGTGACAAGTTCCCAATCGAGTATATACAAAGAAGTAGGAGGTGAATTTACAAAACACACCTCCTTACCCTTAAATTATTTATTCAGCAAACAATTTACTACATCTTTCTCCCGTCCTTTAGGATGTACGGTCAAGCCAACCACCATCCCCCCTTTTAGAACAGCCTCTACAGTAGTCTGTCCTGTAGCATGCAATTTGAAATGCACATCCCAATCTTTAGGCCAAGCAGGAAACAATAAAATCTTTCCATCGGCTTCCTGCAACAGCATTTCCTGCATACCTATCATGCCGCTGCCTCCCCAGTTATGGTCGGGAGTCCAGTCGTAACCCGGTCCCCAAAAGGCGGGAAAACGATGAGGACCGTTCGCCATTTTCTCTAAGGTAAGTTGTGCAGCCTCCTCGGTCATACCCAGACAAGCCGCCCAGATATTATCTTGTTTCCATCCGATATGTGAACGGAATTTCTGTGCATCGGGATCATATAGATAGGTATTACGGGCTATTTCCAGACCTTCCTTCCCCACTCCATACATACGCCAGGGAAATACAGCATAAAGCTGGGGAGTTTCTATATTGTTCACCCGTTCCCAAGCCTGTGCCGGAGCAATCATTTCCTTCCCATCCACTATGCGCAAAGGGATCTCAGGAATACGTGCCAGCATGTCCGGTTTACGTCCGTAGGTTTGTAAAACAGAGCGCAGCGCGGCAATGGTTGAGGATGGATTATAAGCCATCTTATAAGTTTCACAAGCCGATCCCGGATAAATCACCAGTTTGCCGTTACCATCTAAATCCTTACGTCCACGCTGTAATGCCAGTTGACGATAATGCTCATCAAAGAAATTAAGTGAGCTTTCTATCAAAGGGATATAACGGCTGATATCAGCCTCATTATAACGTGCCGTTTCCAGTATCATCTGACAAAATTCAAGAACCGTATCCCATTCGTATTCCAGCCATGCATTATATTCCAACCCCCTGTCATAGCTTTCAGGACGTTTAAAGCCATACTCGGCAGGATTGGGCAGACCGAAGTTCTCCATTTGTTCGGTGAAACAGGCACCGGCATGTCCCCAATAGGTACGGGTACGTGCTTCGGCTGTCGGCAACAAACGCAGATAAAAGTCAAATTGTGATTTCATCAAGTCAAAGTCACCGCTTTTCAGCATGGGCCAATAAACCAGACGCTGATTCTGTGCAGTCATGGTTCCTCCTCCCCATTTCCGGAAATCAGGGGTAAATTCCATTTTCTGATCTACATACATAGGATCAAAAGTAAACAGTCCCCCGTTAAACTTGGTAGGCCACTGACTATAGGCGTTACATCCCAACATATAGCGGAACAGTGTATAGTTACGGATAGCATCTCCCGCTTCACCTTCCCCCTCAATAAAGCTACGTTTCCAAAAATCATTCCACCAACGGCGGGTAGCCTGTTTGTCTTTGGATACATTTATTTCCTTCTCAGTGCGGGCCAAGGATGCTTCCCATGCAGGAACCGTACTTTGTTCCGTATTCAGAACAATCCGTGCAGACTGCTTATAAGTAGGTTTCTTGCTTTTGTACATCCATGCCAGATACTCAGTACCTGCATAATGTCCACGGCGTGTACCGTTATAAACCAGATTATCACCTGATAAACGCCCCCCAAAAATCAAATTCTTCAAAGGATTATACAGTTGTTCCTTCACTTCATTCATTCCCTGCTGGTCCACTACCACATCAAAAATAGTACGTTCAGGATTGCGATGGAAAAAAGTAAAATTATCTTCTTCCACACAGACAGAGTCACGCCTAGTCATCAATCCATCAGGAATGGCCCATTTGTAAGAGCATTGCTGCCCTTCCCCTTTACGCACCGGACGATCTTCATAACGCCAGCTTTCAAAATTCACACGCATGGAAGTCAGTTCCTTCGTTTTCACCTCAACATGTACCACAGGATGAAACACATCCACCCAAATAATTAGAGTGGCATTATCACTACTTACGCTGACATAGCCATCATTAAGATGCAGAGTCTGCCGAAAAGAAGCCGTTCCGGCAAAAGGGTTCGGAGTGAGCCTCACACGAAACCGACCCTGCTTCAGCAGACAGTTATTCTCGTCAAAAGAACCACTACGACTAAGGTAGAACAGAACATCGTCATTCTCTACCCATACATTCATGCCGATATCACCACCCCCGCAGGGCATAGACTCCGAAGCATTCCGGCTTTGAATATTCCAAACCAAATTGGCAGGCTGTCCCCACAGAAACTGCCCGCCAATAAACACTAATAATAAAAACGTAAAGATATTCTTCATTTTTTTCTGTTTTTACCAGTCATCGGAACGGAAAGACGATACAGGTAAATCTTCACCAAACAAATCTCCCTCCACATAATTCTCGAAGCCATAACGAACTGCCACCGGATGAGGTACTCTCTCGCTCTTTACAAGCATTTTACTTCTCTGTATCCACGCTTTAGCAGGATAAAAAACCCGATCTTTACCTGCAACCTGAAAGTTATATGATTCAAAACGGTCTTTACAATTTATCCACATCGGTGCCCGATCAAAACTGACTATTACCGTATCATTCTTTACTTCCATTCCTGTATAGTAAGGACTTTCGGCCGTAACACCTTTCATTCCGTAAGTTTTTACCAATGCCAAACGCGCCAGACGTTCTCCTGCCACCTTCTTTTTACCCGGATGAATCCCCGTTTTCATTCCTGCGTCCAACAATACAGCCATACCACTATTGCCCACCCGGTGTTCTACCATAGCTTGTTGTTCGCGAAGATAAGCAGAATTTATCACATTCTTGCCAGGCTCAGTAATAATTCCATAATCATAAGGTGCAATTTGACAATAATAGAAGGGAAATTCCCCTTGCTGCCATTCTTCGCGCCACCCGCGTATCAGTGCACTGAACATATCGGCATAAGTAGAAGCCCGGTTATAGTTATCTTCCCCCTGATACCAGATAACTCCACGCATGGCTAATCCGATGAGCGGATGAAGCATACCGTTATAGAGTACAGTCGGAGTACGGTTCTTTGACTTGATATCGGCTTCCGATTGGGGAATCTTTGCTTCGGGAAATGCCTTCAACCAATCCGGATGCATCCAGGCTTCACAGGCAGAACCTCCCCAAGAAGCCACAATCAAACCCACAGGTATATTCAACTGCTGTTGTATCATCCGACCGAAGTAATAAGCAGTAGCACTAAACTCACGCACAGTTGCCGGAACAGCTTCCTGCCAGGTTCCCACCACATCTGTTTTCGGAGTAAAAGAGGAAGAACGCTTTACGGTGAACAGGCGGAGTTGCGGATTACGGCTGTTCATCACATCTGTATTGCTATTCTCCACCGGCTGGTTTTTAAAACCTTTCATGGGCATTTCCATATTACTCTGACCGGAGCATAACCATAATTCTCCCATCAGGATATCACGTATTTCGGTCAGCTTTCCATCATCAAAAGTGATCGTGTAAGGGCCTCCGGCAGAGGGGGTGGATAAAGCAAGTTTCCACGCGCCTTTTGCATCGGCGATCGTTTTATAGGTTTGTTTATCCCAACTTGTTGTAATTTTCACCGGTGCATTGGGAGTAGCTGTTCCCCATAAATTGGCACGAGTCTGCTGTTGCATCACCATGCCGTCTGAAAAGAAAGCGGGCAATTTCACTTCCGCATTTGCCGACAGGCAAGTCAACCATGCCCAAGCAATGCCCAGTAGTAGTTTCTTATTTTTCATGTTATGTGTGATTAGCATTATTCTTTAGTTTTAAAAAACTCGCAAGGTCCCATCCATCCGGCAGGTAACAAACCATCTCCGGGCAGACGGAATTTTGCATTCGTCCATATCCCCTCAAAAGGCGCTTTATCCTGATCTGCCCCACGGAGCGCATTCGCCCAGGTATTCACCACCTCCACTTCCAAGACATTGGTTCCGTTACGAAGCGCATCGGTAATGTCCACTTCGTATGGAGCTGTCCAAGCCGTACCGCATGCAATGCTGTTGACACGTACAGTCGCTACATTGGCTACTTTACCCAACCGAAGAATAATTCTTCCGTCCTGTTCATTCTTCCATCTGAATAGCCCTCTGTAAGTGGCATGTCCGGAATAATATTTTATTTTTTCATCCTCTTCCTTACTCCAGTCAAATAATACCGGACGAGTGACAGTTTTGCGCACGGAAGGGAATGTTACTGTCCATTCCTTGATCGATATGGATACAGGTTCCCTTTCGATCCGTTCCGGAGAAACTTCTGAAGATTCTTTGGGGAATACGACAAATACAGAGCCATTGGCTGGCAAAGACAAAGCGACTTCGGTACGGCCGTCCGCTTCTTTCCATTGTGCCGGACGGGTAATGGTTCCTGTTACCGCATTCCACAATTCAGGAGTGCGCCCTGCAATGCGGAAAGAAGCGTTGAATGTACGCAAACTGTCCACCTGATTAGCCACAAAATAAATCTCATACTCTTCCCCGCTCCGATGAGTATATGCCACATCAGCAGGAAGAAGTACATCCCGTTCCACACCGAAAGAAGAAAAATCATCTTCCCGATAAGGCAATTGCGGAATAATGACACCTGCCGCGCGGAGTTCCTCTACTTTTGCCTGTGCCTCAGGAGACAACGGCAGGTTATCAGGATTCATAGGACGGGCTGTAGGAAGCACCAATACTTTATAAGAAGCTCCTCCCGGAAGTACCATTCTTCCATTCTCCGCTTTTGCCAAACGTAACAGAGCGTCTTTGTTAAAAGAATCGTAGGCATAGCCACGCATCGGGTTCACCCAGTCTTCGGGATCGGCCATGTTTGCCGAATGGGTAACACCGACAGGACGCACACGGGTGGGTTGACCTTCATTAGCCAGCCGAATCCGTTCGCTTTCCACCCGTTCGGCTCCATAGATACCGGGAAGCATCGAAACTAACCGTTCGGGCAAAATGGAACGTCGCGGCATTTCTTCACCGGTAAAGACGGCGATATCAACCACCGGATGACCGTATTGCAACAAAGTCTGGCAACGGATGATGTAATCTACAAAAGATTTCCCTTCCTCCCACCAGGTCTGGTCGCGCTGGAAGAAAAGTCCGATGCCGTCCAAGGTCATACCGGGACGGCGGTTCATCCAAGGATTATGGGTATAGACATGAAAGAAGAGTTTATTGATACCCAGTGCATAGTTACGGTCCAGCAAAGGTTTCAGCATGGCAGGGTCTTCATCCCATACGCCACGAATTTCAGTAAAGCCTTCGGCCTGGATAATATTCTTTCCATAAATATGCGCGCCACTGATGGCATCCAGCATATCATTGGGTTTATCGTGCGTAGGACTGTTCAGCCAAAATTCCCCCATAGGCAGATCCACTTTCTGATAATGCATCAATCCGTCACTGACCATAGTAGGAGCTACGCACTCGGCAGAGAACCGGCAATCGTATTGACGGGCACAGTCTGCCAATACAGTGTAGAACACATCTGTCACCAGTTCTCCGATGGTGGTACGGACATCCCGCAATATCTGTTCACTGCGGGCGGCGCTTTCCATCGGAATACCTGCCAGCAAAGGAAGATAAGGCATCAAATCATATCCACGGCGTTTCTTAAATTCCGCCGCGAAGTTATCACTCCAGTTCTGACTGCCACACTCCCAACTGTCTACGTGCATATATTTCAATACACGGCGTGCCACGGCTTCATCCGTCTTTTTGAACATTTCCGCAAACCAGTTCGAGAACTGTTTCTGAACAGCCTTGGTGCTGAACTTGTCGCATTCCAATCCTTTACCACCTCCGGCAGTAGCATTCACATGTCCGGTTGCCGTATGTCCCATGCGGAGAATACGCCATTTACCTTCGGGTAAACGGGCGGTCAGCCTGCCCTGATACAAAGGGAGATTGATCAACTCATCCGGCTGCACACAAGCCGCATCGGGTATTTCCGTCGAAGTAGTAGCAGTAGCCACACGCCACACCAGTCCTGCTTTTCCCTCCCACTGATGAATACGCGGAGCCGTATGAAGAACTATATCATTGATTTTCAAATTCGGTTTCCATTTGGCTGCATCCAGATCCTCACTACCCGGTTCGCTTCCCACGGGAGTCCACTCAAAACGGAAGTAACGGGCGGTAACAGGGGGGATGGCATGAGTAGACTGGAAATCCGTATTCTGCCATCCCTGCCGGGCAGGGACCAGTTGCTTCACTGTTTTGAACGTCCGTCCGTCCTCACTGGCCAATACTTTCAGACGATGTGCCTGGTAGTTATTTCCTCCCAAAATAATTTCCACATTGCTGCAAGTCACAGGTTCTGCATATTCATACTGAATCCAACAAGGATAAGAGGAACGGAAAACTCCTTTCTCATCTCTGTTCACAGCTTTGGATTCATCTTTGATAACAGCCGATTTCAAATTACCGAAAGTTACCTTCGGCTTCAATGAAGTATCCTCAGACTGACGCTCCAATGGAATGGCGTAGGTAACGATATCTTCATAATAGCCATCCAGTGCTTCGGGCATGGGCAAAGTCAAATTACGAATATTCCCACCGTTCACTATAGTATCACTCCATACCACTTTTTGCATCGACTCTTCGGGAGTTATCCAGGGACCTCCCGCCAAGGCAAAGCCGTCACAGATATGCATTCCCAGTTGCATTCCCAGCCTGTCGGCCTCTTTCATACTATGAGTGACCATACGCCACCATTCGGGGGTAAGTTGTTGAGCTTTTCCTTCGTATTGAGGTCCTTGCTCCACTCCCTTGATGGGCATCAGATAGGCTCCACCCAAACCTACACGGTGCATGGCTTCCAGATCAGCGGTAATCCCTTCGGGAGTTACAGCGCCAAACATCCAATACCAGAAAGTCCAGGGACGAGCTTCCTGTACGGATGAATTTACAAACTGTTGCCGTAAAGCGGATTGTGCTATCATCGGTTGGAATCCGGTTGCCAGCAATATGGATACAAACAGATGTTTTATCTTCATAAGCTATTTATTCTATATTTAATGATAAACGAATAAAGTTGTAATTTGTACTCAATTTTTCAAATATAGAGAGTTCAAGCCAAATAAAAAAAGAAAAGGGAAGAATAAACAAAGTTCCTCTTCCCTTTACAATCTATTTTTTCACTGTTATTCAAATTTTAACGTGATACCTCCCCCATATGCTCCATCAGCCCAAAATGCTTGTGAAGACGGACCTATCAAATCTGTCGTATTCACTTTATTACGAACCGGAGGAATTACTTTCATCAGACTGATGCCGGTAGCCGGGAAAGTATAAAGCAAGCCGTCACGACCGTCGCGAGGCTGATAAACCCCTACATAATTCTGAGGAGTACGGTTACAGATACTTATCGTTCCTTCCTGTGTTTTCAAAGTCATCCATTGCACATTAGCAAAGTACCCTTTAAATTCGGGATAAGTAAAGCTTTCGGCAGGAATGGGATCATTATACTCATTTTCCCATACGCCCAACTGCGGACCATGCAGACGGTTCTGCCATACACGGTAAGGACCGTCACCTACCCAACGCTTGCTCAACACTTTATCTTCCGGATAATCAAACATCACCCCCATCAAATCCACTACACCGCTGAAGTTGTATGTAAAGTCTATAGCAGCGGTACCGTCAGGAGCGATAGTCCATACAGCCTGATCAAAACATCCCAGTTTGTAGTTAGCGGTAACCACTACGTTATTGCCTTCTTCACGCACGGTAAAGCCTGTAAAACGACCGGCATCATCAAATGTAGTGTATTGGGTTTTCTTCTTTTCAGCCTCTTTGTCATCATGGTTATAAAACTGATCCATAGAACGGTCCGAACGCTTGGCGGCAATGAAACGGGGACCATTTGCCAGACTGATGATACGGCTTCCAACCTTTACCCCTTTCAGCTGTCCGTCTTTCTGAGAAAAAGTAAATGTACGTCCTCCGGCATCAACCGTCAATGCATCGGCAGTTTCTTTATAAGAAGGCTTGTTTCCGGCAGAAACCTGTTGCAATCCGGCAACGTCGTCCAGTTTATAACTCCACGTAAAGAGATCATTCCCCTGCTTATCCGTTACTGTCAGCATCAAAGCATTAGCCCCCTTGACAGCCGCAGGAATAGTCAGTGTACCCGCACCGTGAGCAGGAATGTCGGGACAGTTCACCTCTCCCTGTTTCATCACTTTCATTCCCCCCTTATCGGTTACAGAAGGCAATTGCACATATTTATAAGTGAAACGGCATGTATTCGCATTCAGGAAATCGTAACGGTTCTCTATTTTCAGTTTGCCGTCAAACTGACTGTCAAGGCTATCGGTCATGATTTGAATAGGACACCACATCTGCTTGATGGTAAAATAACTGCCCTCTTTTTCGTGATGCGGACCTACAATGCCATCGGCTCCATAATTGCCGCAGTTGTCAATGAATCCATTCATATCCACACGCTTCACGCCCTCATCGGCCAGTACCCAAAGGAAACCTCCGGCACAACGGGGATGCTTACGCATCATTTCCCAATAATCATACAGTCCGGCTCCGTGTCCTCCATCGTACAATCCATGCAGAAACTCGGTCGGCATAAATATTTCCGGCAGACGCATATAGTTCTGGCTTTCTCCGTAAGAACGATAGTGCATGGTTTCATATCCACTGAAGTTGCCTTGCGGATGAAGCACCGGACGTTTCTGAGGATCATATTTATGGAATTCACCATCCAGTTCAGTATTCCAGCCTTTTTCATTACCATTGCTCCACCAGATAATACACGGATGGTTCACATCACGGGTAATCATTTCTTTTACCAGCTTCTGCCCGTTGATGGTTTCGTGCTTGCCATGCCAGCCGCTTAACTCATCCATTACATAAAGCCCCAGCGAGTCACAAGCTTCAAAAAATTCGGGATCGGCAGGATAATGACTCAGGCGGACGGCATTCATGTTCATGCTTTTGATAAGCAATACATCTTCAATATTCTTTGCCTTGCTCAGTGTACGTCCGCTTTCAGGACGGAAACTATGACGGTTCACCCCTTTAATCATCACACGCCGACCGTTGATATACAATCCGTCACTTTCACGTGTTTCAATGGTACGGAAACCAAATTTCTGATTTTCAACATGCAGTGTTTTGCCTGCTTTATCAAGCAGGGTAAAGGTAGCCTGATACATGGCCGGAGTTTCAGCCGTCCATAATTCAGGAGATTTTACAGCGAAATTAATCGAAGCATGGTCGCTGCCCGTACGGACATCCGAAGTGTTTTCGGCCACTTTTTTCCCTTTAGCATCTGTTATGACAGTATGTACCCTAGCACCTTCTACTGCCATATTCAGAAAACAATCGGCATAGAAATTCCCATCCGCCTTCGCATCTATTGCCAGACGATCTATATTTTGAGCCGGTTTCGCCACGATAAACACAGGACGGAAAATACCTCCGAAATTCCAATAATCAGCACGGCGTTCTGCCAAATTAACCCCTGCATTCGCACTTTCCTTGCTTACAGTTACTTCAAGTACATTCTTTTTTTTCGATCCGAAAAATACCCGGTCACTCACATTATAAATAAAGCGGTAAAAAGCTCCCTGATGCATGGAGCCGGCTTTACGACCGTTTATCTTTACCTGCGTATCAGTCATAGAGCCCTCAAATACCAGCTCTATCTGTTTACCATTCCATTCGGCAGGCAACTCAAATTCATATTTATACAAACCTTGTTCGTCAGCTACTCCTTCAGGAAAAGCCTTACCATAGAATTTCATGCCATATTGATAAGTACCGAATCCTTGCAGTTCCCAACAGGAAGGTACTCCGATTTTCGCCCATTTTCCGGAATTATTACCACCGGTACACATGAAATCCCATTGTACCATATCATCACAGCCACGTCCTGACAAGTATTGGCGTTCTGTTTTTACGGAAGATTGCGCCAACAAACCTGCCGATAAAGCAAGGAGTGATAAAAAAGTTGTTGCTCTTTTCATTTTGATATTTGATTTTTAATTTAATTCTATATTTCTGTCTGCTACCGGAAAGATATGTCGCCTATTCAAACCTTTTGCCATACATCATTTTATAAGACTGAAGCGTACCCGCAAAGTATGAGGTTTCTGCTTATCAATGGCGTATTTCTTCAGCACTCCCGGACCACAACTACTGTTTCCTAAACCTAAGACCGCAGCATCCAGGCTGAGAATAACCTCCTTTCGTGGTTTCAAGTCACAATCATGAGTTGTTTTATAAATATCATCCACGGTATAATGTAAGGCAGAAAATGAAAATGGCCTGTCTATGGCTGTCACACGGACGCCTTTACCCTGTTTATTGGTTAGAATCACCTCGGTAACATCCTCGTGATTGCCACTGTCCTGCGGACGGGGGTAATGTGTGTACTGTTCACTCACCTTGCTGTTCCATCTACCTATCAGACAGGACGTCTTACGGTCGGGATAGTTTTCCCACGGGCCACGACCGTACCAGGAAAGGTTCTCGTATTCTTCTCCCAGTACAAATGCACTGCCCAGACGAGGCAATTCCGGCAATTCTCCTTGTGGCAGATAAGTCTGTTCCAAATCCACCGTTCCATCCACATATATTTTATAATGGGAAGAAACACGGATGCTACCCTTGGCATAACGATATTCCACAACCGATTTCTTCGATACGGTTCCATCTGTTTCCTGAGTTTCCGTTTCGGGAGTAATTACCTCTACTTGAGGAGCATCCAATCCCTGATTCTTCCAATCCTTGGCCAACCAGTTACCGAAACTTTTATCATTATCCGTCGGAGCACGGAAAGCTTGAAAATAACTATCTTCCCATAAATCCAAAACAGAAAACTTACTTTTACGTCTACCCGGTTGTACACCGTCAGCCACCGCCATCAAATGATCATTCAAGGCAAACTGTTCCTTTAAAATCTCATGCCCGGCCTTCGCCCATAAAGCATCTTCTTTCAATACTATACTTACATTCAATCGAACATCAGCCTGTTTATTAATCTTAACATCGGGCAAAGCCATCGTTCCTGTTTCACCGGGTGCCACCGATGGAAGCGCCAGTTCCCCTTGTTTCATCTTCTTCCCGTTCTCTATCAAAGTCCACAGACAGCGATATCCTTCCAGACCAATGTGATGATTACGGTTCGTAACTCTTAATCCTTTGGGCAAAACATCTTGTTCTTTTAAAAAAACATCTTGTTCTTTTGGAAAAACCTGAAGATCTTTTTCCATTTCCAATTTAACCGGGGCATATACTTTCTTCACCTCCCAATATTTGGGCGTAGTTTCGCGGTCACTCATCACCACACCATTAAAACAGAAAGCCTTTAAATTAGGCCGATCACCAAAGTCACCGCCATACGCCACCATCCGGCGGCCATCCGGCAATATCTTATAAATACCTTGATCCACCCAGTCCCATATAAAGCCGCCCAGCATACGTGGGTTACTATAAATCTCATCCCAATATTCCTTGAAATTACCTAAAGCATTCCCCATGCAATGTGCATATTCGCTGGTCATCACAGGACGGTTATCATTCGTGCGTTCCGCTATTTCCAACAAGCGTTCCCAACGTGCGTTCTCCGCCCGTTCCTTGTCCTCCCCTTCGGGAATGCCGGGATTCAGGTACTCCTGTTTCACACGGGTATAAAAACGGCTGATTACATCCACTGTTTTCGGGTCGGGTTCTCCGTTTACTCCCTGAGCTCCTTCATAGTGTACGGGACGTGTAGGATCAAAATCATGCAGCCAAGCCGAAATAGCAGCAAAATTAGGTCCGTAACCACTTTCATTTCCCATGCTCCACATCACTACCGAAGGATGATTTTTATCGCGTTCCGCCATACGTACCGCACGATCCAGAAAAGCAGCGTGCCAATCGGATGTACTAGCCAATGTTCCACGTAATCCGTGCTCTTCTATATCCGCCTCATCCATCACATACAGTCCCAAGCTGTCGCACAGTTCATACCAACGGCTCACATTGGGATAGTGACTGGTACGGACTGCATTCACATTGGCTTGTTTCATCAGCAATATATCCTGCAACATCCTCTCCTCACTCATCACGCGTGCCGTATACGGATCGTGTTCATGACGGTTTACCCCACGAAAACGGACCGAATTACCGTTAACCAACATTTGTCCGTCCTTTATTTCAATACAACGAAAACCTACCGGCTGTTCCACTTGCTCTATGGTCTGTCCGTTTACATTCTGTAAACGAAGTTCCAACTTATATAAATAAGGAGTTTCGGCTGTCCAACGTTGCGGAGATTTTATAACGGCGGACATACGTCCCATCTTACGTGGACCACGTTGCGGATACCATTCATTCATCCGTGCCGCCTTATGCTCCAAATCCAAGATATCTTCCACATTGCCAACCATATTCACTACTTCTCTTCCATCCGCATCCTTCAGCACCGCCTGCAACGTATAACCTTTACCGTCCATTCCCCGGTAAACGCTGAGCTGCGGATCAATCAGCAGTCGGAAATCTTGATAATTCCCCTGAACAGCAGGCAGAGTGCGCACTACATAGTCACGGATACGGATATCCGGAGTATGCACCAAATGAATACTGCGATGAACACCTCCAAAACGCCAAAAATCCTGATCTTCCAGATAAGATCCGTCACTATACCGATAAACTTCCAGAGCGATTTGGTTCTCTCCCGGTTTCAACCAGCGGGTGATATTGAACTCACTAGGTTCCATACTTCCCTGGCTATAACCTATGCGTTCACCGTTTATCCACACATAAAAAGCACTCATCACTCCTTCAAAGCGAAGAAAAGTCTGCCCATTTGCCTTCCACCCGGCGGGCAGCGTGAAAGTACGCCGGTATTGTCCCACCGGATTACGTTCCTTGTAGGTGGTATACGAAGCTTTAGGCTCCCCCATCACCCGTGGAGGATCTATTTTAAACGGATATCCTGCCGATACATAAATAGGCGTTCCGTATCCGTTGATTTCCCAATTGGCAGGAACCGGAAAATCTTTCCAATCCTTGTCATTAAAGTCCGTGCGGTAAAAATCCGTTATCCGTTCGGAAGGCACAGGAGTCCACCGGAATTTCCACATCCCGTCCAGACTCATCGAACAATCCCCCTTCTGCTTGGCAAAAGGCACAAAAGCAGCCCTTGCCGGTTCCCTATTAATCTGTAATACATGATGATTCTCCCAATCATGTATCTGTTGGGCCTGTAAGGATACCGTCATCCATCCGCACAGTAACAATCCATATAATCTCATATTTTTGGTCTTTCTTTTCAAATGAAGACGGACGAAATATGATTTTGTACCATATAAATTGTAAAAAGAAAACCCTTCTCTCCGATATCATCATCGAAAAGAAGGGCAAACTTAACATGGACAAAACAATTATCTAGGATTTTGAACTATATTCGGATTAGCATCAATTTCAGTTTGTGGAATAGGAAGTGCCACCCTGGGGTCTGAAGGAGCAATGACACGGGCATCTTCAGGCATAGTCAGATGCCAGCCTCCCGAACGGTCCACCGACTTGCCATTACGCATATAATCAAAGAAAGCATGACCTTCACCTACCAGTTCTTTACGTCTTTCTTTCAGAATGCGCTCCAGGCTGAGATCAGCAGATGTTACGGATTTCGCCGGATTGGCACGGGTAACTATCGCATTCAGATATGTCAATGCTTTTTCCGTATTGCCGATTTTAAAAGCAGCTTCCGCAGCATTCAAATAGACCTCGGATAAACGGAGAATACAAAGATCATTATCCTGTGGATTGACTGTAGAAACAGCATCGGTCACACTGCCCGATTTCCCCGGATATTTAATCAGATATTTCGGTTGACCTTTGGCAGCTACAGGCAATGTATCCGCAACGGCATTTTCCGGCAAATGAGGAAATACATGGCGCACATCTTCAGGGTCTTCATTCAGCAAATCCAAATAAGCCTTTGTCAGAATCAGGTTATTCCAATCTTTCACATTATCGGCATACACCATCGGCGCCCCTTCTCCTCCCGAACCGCCTGAAGGTTCAGACATCGTAAAATAGAATTCAAACAAAGACTCAGAGTTAAAGTCTTTTCCCCATACAGAAGGATATTCGTCATGAGTAAAAAGCCGGTAAATTCCCCCATTGTCATTGATTACTTCTTCTGCACATTTCAATGCATTTTCATTGTCATTCATATACAGATACACTCGGGAAAGCAAAGCTTTCACACTCCAATAATTCATATAGGCATCGTGTTTTTCCTTTGTCAGTCCTCCCAATGCATCGTTCAAGTCCTTTAGCACCTGTTCGTAACATTGTGCCACTGTGTTACGTTCCGGAACATGATCCTCCAAGGTGGTCTGAATCTCAATAGGAACTCCTAAAGAAGCCCCATTATCCAAAGTATAAGGCATACCGAACAAACGGGTCAGATCAAATAAAGCCAATCCTCTCATTGCCAGTGCCTCCGATTTGATCCGTGCCACTTCTTCCGGCTTGGCATTTCCCGCATTTCCGGCATCCAACTTTTCTATCAGACTGTTAGCCTGATGGATCACTTTATAGGGTTGGTTCCAGACAAGGGTTATATTAAAATTATCATCCGCCGTAACATCAAAGAAATAGTAAGGAGAAACCCTGCGGCCTGCTCCTTTATTAATACGTGCCTGCACATCTTCTCCACGACAATCAGCATAATAAAGATAATTATCACCATAATAACTATGTGCGGATGCTAATCGGTATATACCATTCAATGCCACCTGTGCATCATCTATATTTTTAATGGCATCATCACTGGGAACTGCCGTAGAAGGATCTGTATTCAGCCAATCAGCAGTACACGAAACAAACATCAATGATACAGCCGCAACAATCGATAAATATATTTTTTTCATTTCGTTCTAATTTAAAGGAGATTCATTAAAATGAGACTTCTATTCCAAAACTGTAAGTACGCATAGGAGGTGTTTCACAAAATACTTCACCGGAAACAGGTACTTCCGGATCATACTGGTCCCACTTTGCCCACGTCAACAGGTTACTGCCTGAGAAGTACAATCTTGCTTTACTGACACCCAGTTTGGTCAGCCACTGATCCGGCAATGTAAAGCCCAAAGTCAAGTTCTTTACACGTAAATGATCCGTGCTATGTACATAACGGGATGAATTCTGCGGTCCTGCCGCCTGGCCAAGTACAAATCGGGGTACATCCGTCACATCACCCGGCTTTTGCCAACGATCCAATTCATAAATGGGCAAGTTATAGTTCTGCTCTTTTGCACCGTCGGTTTCATTATAAGTTCCGGTTTTGTCAAAAGAATATCCTCCTAAAGAATAAGTCAATGTCAATGCCAGATCAAACCATTTGTAATTCACGATATTGGTAAAACCTCCTGAAATCTTCGGATCCACAGACTTATAAGGAATTGCCTGTGCTGCAGAAGCGTCAGTAGTCACTGTTCTGTCATAATTGCCATTTGCATCCTGTGTATTCATATAGTACAAAGCTTTTCCTGTCTGAGGATCACCCCCCGCATATTCTTTCACATAGAAGGTAGAATACGGCAACCCCACTTTATGAATAAACCAGCTTCCCTCGATAGACTGGTCCAATTTACCATCCAATGATACAATCTTATTTTTATTGTGGGTCATATTCAAAACAGAAGTCCAATTAAAGTTGTTACCGGCAAAGTTTATGGTACGCAGTTCCAGTTCCCAACCTCTATTATTCAGTTGTCCCAAGTTCCCCAAATAATTTTGGAAACCGGTAGTGCTACTGATAGGACGATTGTAAAGCAAATCTTTCGTATCGCGATTATAATATTCCAAGCTGACAAAAATACGATTGATAAATGCCAGGTCGAGTCCCAAATTCAAGTTATAGTTCTTTTCCCACTTAAGGTTCGGGTTCGGTAATGCCGATTCATAAGATCCACCACCTCCCATATAATTCTGCCCGTAGGAATAAAGTCCCATATATCCGTAAAGAGCACCCGGCTGATTACCATTCACACCATACGAGGCACGTATCTTTAAATCACTCAGCACACTCTTTATAGATTGCATAAATTTTTCCGCACCTACATTCCACATACCGGATACAGACCAAAAATTTCCCCAACGGTTCTCGGGTGACAGGCGTGAACTGCCGTCACGACGGAAGCTACCGGCAATATAGTAACGGTCATCATAATCATAGTTGATACGGGATACATAAGAAATCATTCTTGAATCCTGAGTAGAAGACACAAAGCTGTTCAATGATGCTGCATTATCCGGTTCCACCAAATAATCTGAAGGAAGTTTGGATTTATCCCCCATTGCTTTGTCAGTCTGATAATTTTCAATTTCATAAGCTACCAACGCATCCACATGGTGTAATTGTGCTATAGTCGTATTATATCCCAATGAAGTGGAAGAAATCAATTTACTATATTCTATAAATCCCTTTGCCGTCTGTGCATCACTACCACTTTTAGCTCCGGCTCCACTCAACGGATTCCAATAACGGGAATCTTTCTGAATATTATAATCATAGCTAAGCGTTTCTTTCAATTTCAACCCTTTGATAATATCTATCGAAGCATAGCCTGTAGAAAACATACGTGTCATGCGGGTACGGTTATAATCTGTACGGATATCACGCAACGGATTCACATTGCTACTGGGATATGATCCTACATAATTCCCTTCAGCGTCACGTACCGGAAAAGACGGAGTGGTATTCAAAGCCACACAAAGGAAAGGATTAATAGATGATCCACGCTCCTCATTCATTTCCTGATTTAATTGAGAGAACATCACATTGGCGCCCACTTCCCCACGGGAACCTACCTTCTGGGTTACATTCAAACGAGCTGTATATCTGTCCAGATTAGAATTTTCCACCAAACCCTCCTGACGGTTAAAACCCAATGAAGAATAGAACGTAGTCTTGTCATTGCCTCCCGATACGGACGCTTCATAACTTTGATGATGTGCCGTACGCATCAATTCTTTTCTCCAGTCAGTATATCCCAGTTCCGGAATGGAGGCATAATCATTGATATGTAAATCGGCATATTCGGTGGGCGATGCCAATCCCGCCTCCGGATTCTTGGCTATTTCATCTTGTTGAAAGTTCATCAAACCTTCATAAATTAACTCTCTACGCTGCTCCCCATTCAACGTCGGGCGGAATTCCACAGCAGCATTAGAAAAGCCTCCATCCATTTTTAATGTAGCCTTAGCACGTCCTTTTGTACCTTTTTTAGTGGTTATCAGAATCACACCGTTTGCCGCACGTGAACCATATAAAGAAGCCGCTGCCGCATCTTTTATGACTGTTATATTTTCAATATCCGAAGGGTTCAGCGTACTCATTATATTCGTTTTAGAATTATTCATGTAAGCGGCATCTGCCGAGCCACCACTCAAGCTTCCGGAAGTCACCGGTACTCCGTCAATGACAAACAAAGGTTCTTTCGATGCATTGAATGACCCCATACCGCGGATACGTATACTTTGATTAGCACCCGGCTGACCGGAATTTCCCGAAATGGATACGCCCGGAGTCATACCCTGCAACTTCTGTTCTACCGATACAACCGGAACGTTCTTCAACAAGTCCCCCCGTAATGTATTTGCCGAACCGGTAAATGAAGATTTGGAAAAATTACCATAGCCTGTCACCACAACCTCATCCAATCGTTGTGTATTCGGATGCAAAGATACATTCAGCACCCCATTGGCAGGTATCTTCGCCGTTAGTGTACTCATACCTAAAAACTCAATCACTAATGTTTTGTCTTTGTCGGGAACTTCCAGAGAGAAATTGCCATCTATATCTGTCACCACACCGATAGATGTACCGGGTATTTTGACAGTAGCTCCAATTAATGGTTCTTTATCCTCCGCTGAGAGAACGCGTCCTTTCACTGTTCTATTTTGAGCTTGCACGTACAAACCGAATAAACAAGCCAAAATAAAAAAAACATACCTAGATTTATTCATGATTTATATTTATATAATTATATAATAATTTATCATGTTCCGGTCAAAAGATATGCCAACAACAAGAAGCATCCGTCAAATCACTGTATATTAGCCAAATAAACAAACGGAACGTCTGTAAAATTGTAGAATAAATCCACATGAATGTAGAATTTGTCCACACAAAAAAAGGGTGTGATACCACACCCTCTCATTTAATAATTATTTAAAATTAATTTTTAGTATATCCCGGATTCTGCTCCATATCAGGACTAAATGTAAACTGGTCTGTTGGAATCGGTAAAACACATTTATAATAATCCCAGTCTATTTCCTCCACGATACCCGGTAAATGATATCCTCCCTTACGAACAATGGTCTTTCCATTTCTCAACATATCAAAGAAACGATGCCCCTCACCTATCAATTCTTTACTTCTTTCTTCCAACACCCTATCCAATGTATATTCAGCCGCCGTTACTTCCTTTGCAGGATTAGCACGCTGCACAATTGCATTCAGATAATTCAAGCCCTTTACGGCAGATGCCCCACCTATTTTCACTCCGGCTTCCGCCGCATTCAAATAGACTTCAGACAAACGGAAAATAACATAATTATTTTCAAAAGATGGAGTCGTAGCATCTGTTCCCGGCCATTTCTTCAACCACCATACATCATTTTTATTATAAACATTCTTTTCCAGCAACAGACAGCGAATATCATCCGGGTCACTCAATAACTCATCCACAAATTTCTGAGTGGCAAAAATCTCACGATACCCATTCCAATGCATCAGATATGCCAATGAACTTCGTCCTCCATTATCATCTGTACTATTAGCAATTTCAAATAATGATTCCGTACCAAACGTATTTTTCAAATCCCATGCCGGAACATATTCATCACGTGTATAAAGACGGTACATTCCATTTCCTTCCACTTCTTCAATCAAGTTGCTTGCCATTTGAAACGCTTTCTCGTTATCATCATGATACAGATAAATACGAGACAGCAATGCTCTTGCAGCATACGCATTCATCCGGCTGTTATTTTTAGAAGTACTCATTAAAGGTATAGCCTCCTCCAATGTACTGATTATGAACTCATAATCCTTTGCAACAGTGCTGCGTGGCGGATTTTCATCTAATGTAATTGCATGATCTACAATTGGAGCTCCCCAACCGGCCCCTTTATCCTTAGTATAAGGATAACCGAAACAACGGGTCAAGTCAAACTGGCAAAGTGCCATGATAGTCATCGCCTCACCTTTCAATTCCTTTAATCTTTGCTCTGAACCTTGCACTTTTCCATCATCAATCGCATTGATCACATTCCATGCATTACGGATAATATAAAAAGGACGTCCCCATAAATATCCGGCATTTAAGCTTGTAGAGCGATGATCATATAAGTAACACCGGTTACAAGTTCTCCCGCTATTATAAGAACTCTGCATATCATCCCCTTTCATATCCCCATAAAAAAACATGGTTCCGCCATAATAGCCATAGCTGGACATCAAATCATACAATCCATTCACAGCATTATCTATATCCTGCTCTGTACTCAGTGCCAAATCCGTAGAAACGCTATCACCAGGATGAGTAGTTAAAAAATCATCCCCGCACGATACGGCCAATAAAGAAATCAAGCCTAATATAATTATATTTTTTTTCATAAACAGTTCGGTGTTAATTGATTAGAATTTAAGTTCAAGTCCAAATGCGAATGTTTTAAGAGGAGGAGTAAAATAACTTACAATTCCATTCAACTCCGGATCATATTGATCGTATGCAGCCCACGTCAACAAGTTGGTACCCGAAAAATAAATACGGGCAGAATTAATACCTATGGTTCTCAACCAAGACTGAGGAGCAGAAACGCCAACAATCAAACTTTTCAAGCGCAAATGATCTGTGCTATGAACACCACGTGACGAGTTCCACCAGCCACCATACTCTTGTCCATACACATATCGGGGAACATCTGTTATATCTCCCGGCTGTTTCCAACGGCGGCGTAACTCTGTACTCTTATTGTATTGTGCCGTATAACCGTCATCCTGCAAAGCATACATGGCACCATCGTAAGAATATCCACCTAAATGAAACGACAAATTAAAAGATAAATCAATAAACTTATAATTAAACGTATTCATCAATCCACCGGTCAATTTAGGATATATATCTTTCAACTCCACACGGTCGGCATCATTGGGGTCATACACAATATTCCTGCTTCTATTGCCATTTTCGTCTTCTTTATTGTCATAATACATCGGGCGTCCGTCATTAGGATCCACTCCGGCATACTCTCTCAAATAAATTGTCGCATACGAACAACCTTCCTTTCTGATATAATTTCCATCTATAAATTCCGGAAGATCCGCCAGTTTTACAATCTTATTTTTATTATGTGACAAGTTTAAAGAAGTTGTCCAACTAAAATCTTTGGTTTGAATATTACTTGAACGTACCTCTATTTCAAAACCGGTATTCTTCATTTCGCCCACATTCGTAAGAATACTGCCAAAACCACTGATAGAATTCAATTGCTTACTCATCAATAAATCCTTAGTCGTTCTGGTATACCAATCGAAAGTCAAATTAACCCGTCTGAACAGACTTAAATCAACCCCCAGATTCAATGCATAGTTCTTTTCCCAAGTCAAATCAGGATTAGCAATAGCATCTTCCCACGGAGCAGGTTTTCCATTATAAAATGCTCCGGTAGTATAAGTTCCATGATAACCATAATAACCGGTCGGCAGATTACCGTTCACACCATACGATGCTCTTAATTTCATATCCGACACCACATTCTCCCACGGTTTCATGAAGTTTTCCTGAGAGAGTCTCCATGAAGCGGAAACAGCCCAAAAGTTCCCCCAACGGGTATCAGGCGCCAATCGGGAAGAGCCATCACGACGGAAACTGAAACCTGCATAATATTTATCATTATATCCATAATTCAAGCTTCCTACATACGACACCATAGCATCTTCCTGCCTCGTATTAGTAAGATCAGCAGGTTTGGCGCCATTATCCAACGACGGATTAAGTGTTTGCCCGTAAACCTGTTTCTCACCATACATATCCTCATAATCGTATTTCATAACCTCATACGCTAAGACCGCATTAATGTTATGTTTGCCAAACGTTTTATTATATGCCAGATTCGTTTGTGAAGTATAACTCATTCTCTCAATCATCATCATCTGTCCGGATCCCTGTGTAGCTTCCCCATCCTTACCGTCAGGCGAGTAAAAGAAAAAGTCTTTATTTAAAGAATAGTCTACTGTAAAGATAGTAGATAACTTCAACCCGTCCAAGATATGATAAGCAGCCTTGGCGGATGCCATTGTACGTGCCAGACGTGCATAATTTGAATCTACAGAATTCTCATACAGCGGGTTAATACCTCCATTATTCTGGAAACCCGTATGATAACTGCCATCCTCATTATAAATAGGTATGGAAGGGGTCAATTGATATTTTGAAGAATAAAGCGCACTGGCATAATACTGTCCCTCCGGCGTATGTTTATTACGAGTCCATGAAAAGGTAGCATTCATTCCATACTCAAATTTATTCCATTTACTGTTTGCATCAATACGACCGGTAAAACGTTCCATTCCTGAATTTATGCTTATACCTGTCTGATTGGTGTATCCTAACGTACCAATAAAATTCGATTTTTCATTACCTCCGCTTACAGACAAACTATAGTCCTGCTGATGTCCTTTTTTCAATAAAGCATCTTCCCAATCAGCATATCCGTTGGCCGGGCGTGCAGCATAATTGTCAATTTGTCCATCCGCATAAGCCTTTGCCTCGGCTTCCGAATCCCCCTGATTCAAACGATAATTAACAAATCCTTCATAAATCAACTCCCTACGCTCTTCACCCCCCATTATCGGACGATAATTGTAAGCGATATCCGTAATACCGTAAGTAGCCTGCATACTCACCCTCATTTTACCTTCCTTCCCTTTTTTAGTAGTAATAAGGATTACACCGTTAGATCCTTTTGCTCCATATAATGAAGCAGAAGCGGCATCTTTCAATACGGTTATACTTTCAATATCCGCAGGATTTAATGTCTCGATCAAACCAAGTCCTCCCGCACTGGCATTGGCACTTAGACCACTCATATCCCTAGACGCTACCGGCACGCCGTCCAATACATAAAGAGGTTCTGTAGAAGCATTCATAGAAGCAATTCCACGCACCCGCACTGTAGCTTTAGAACCCGGCTGGGAAGAACTGGCTACTGAACTTAACCCCGGAATATTAGCCTCCATCATCTGTGCTACAGACACAACAGGCAATGACTCCAATTTATCCGTATTCAAAACAGAAGCAGACCCCGTATAAGTAGCCTTCTTAAAATCACCATAACCGGTCACTACCACTTCATCCATCAACTGCGAATCCTCTTTCAGCATCACTCTTATTTGCCCGTTAGCAGGCACTTTCACCTCCGCCGATTTCATACCGATGTAACTGATTACGATAATATCACCCTGTTTAGCATCAAGAGCGAAATTACCTTCAATATCGGTAATCATACCGGTATTGGTTCCCTTGATGATTACGGACGCCCCGATTAAAGGCATTCCGTTAGCATCCTGCACATTACCTGAAACATGTTTTTTCTGCTGTACGCTTTCCACACGATCTGAAACCGGAGAAGATAGTGCATGGTTTTCCACTGCGAGCACGGAGCTCAATCCTGTAATAGACATTGCCGAATAGGCAACTACAAACAAACATCTGCATTTGTCTGTAATTCGAGAGTGTGTGTCTTTATTCCTCATAAAATTGAGTATATTTATAAATACCATATATGAGTTCAGCTTATTCATACCATATTCCAATCGTCATTCTGTCACTGAATAAGCCTAATCTTTCTCCGTATTATATTAAGGTTGTGACAAATATATAAATTAAAATCTATAAAAGAAACAAAATGAATATTTTTTTTCTCCTCATATCGATAAATAAAAATACAATATTCATCCAAATAAAAAATGTGCCAAAAGTATTTACTACCTTTGGCACATACCCACCTGGCTGTTTGATATATCAATAAACCGCCGAAGCGATCACTTGTATAAACAAAATAAGGAACACCATTGCAATCGGATACACCGTAGCATATGCAACACTCGGAATATTACTATCTACCATGGAATCGGCTGCCGCAAGACCGGGCGTACTGGTCATACCACCGGTGATGGTACCCAGCAAATCCAACAAACTGATTTTAAAGACCAACCTGCCAACCACAACGGCAACCAGCATAGGCACGACAGTAATGGCCGCCCCCACTCCGAACAATAACAATCCGCTCTCCTGAAAAGTAGCCACCAGATTCTTACCGGCAGAAGTACCGACCTCAGCCAAAAACAGCAATAAGCCCAACTGACGTAACAACTGATTGGCAGGACCGGACATAGACCACAATATAGGTCCTGTCTTTCCCACGGCACTCAGCAGCAATGCCACCATCAGCACTCCTCCGGTCAATCCGGGTGAAAAGGAAACGCTGTCTGAAAATGAAATATTTATTTTGCCGAACAATACACCTAATACAATCCCCATAGCTATCGGGAAGAAATCAGTATCAGACAACTGTTTGGCATTATTCCCCAACAAACGGGCAACGCCTCTGAGTCCTTCCCGTTCACCGACCACCATCAGCTTATCACCGAATTTCAAGGCCAAATCCGGAGAAGGTGACAAGTCTATGCCGCTTCGACGAATACGGGTTACCGTACAACCAAAGTTACGTTGTAAATTCAGATCCCCCAATTGCTTGTTTATCATATCTTTCTTTGTCAGCAATAAAGATTCAATCTCCTGTGTCTGATCCAGAGGCAATTCACCTTCCTCCCGTTCTCCAACCAATACGGCAAACTGATTCAGCGCTTCCTCACTTCCCACCGCCTGCACATAGTCCCCTTCCAGCAACATGGTATTCGCTTTAGGCATCAATATAGAATCCTCATGCTTTACCCGTGAAATGACGGCCCCCGTCATGGCACGCGCATTTATTTGCGCCAAAGTACGTCCGAATACCGCTTGATTGGTCACTCTGAAAATGCAAGTTGTCAGTTCCGGAAAACCGCTGCGCCGTTCCAGTTCCAACCTGCGCGCTTCTTTATCCAGATCCACCCGCATAATCTTGGGCAACAGCTTCACAAACAAAATCACCCCTATCACTCCAAACGGGTAAGCAATACCGTATGCAATGGAAGCCAACGGTGAATTTGTACTGTCTATAGCTACCGCCAGACCGGGCGTACTGGTCAATGCCCCTGCTATCAATCCCACCACACTGGGCGTATCAATGTCAAAAGCATACTTCAGTCCTACCGCCGTCAGACAGGCAGAGCAAATAATAAGCATAGTGATAAGAATCAGTGTCTTTCCTTTACTTCTGAAAGAATCGAAAAATCCGGGACCGGCCTGAATACCGATGGTAAAGATAAAAAGCACCAGACCGAAGTTCCCCAATTCTTTAGGAATGATCACACCGAAATGTCCGAAAAGCAAGGCAATGAAGATAACGGCCGACACATCCAGCGACAAACCCTTTATCTTAATCCTCCCTAGCATAAAACCCAACGCTACAATAAGGAAGAGCGAGAAATAAGAAGAATGCAGTAAATCAATTAACATATTTTTAAGAGGTTAGTTTCAGAGCACAAAGATATGTAAAAATGCCAAATGCTGAAACTTTCCCCTTACTATTTGCAGAAACCATTCCTCCTATTGCACATCCAGCGCATCCAGTGCCAGCCCCTCCATATCCGGAGCGGAAAGCACCACCTTATAATAGCCGGCATTGATATACGTACCCGTCGTTGTACTCAGCATACGCCACTTTCCGGGAGTTTCGGCAAAAGTCAGATGATCCTCCTTCAGTACCACCCCTTTGGAGTCGATGAACTGCATACGCACCTTCATAGGCTTCCCCGTAGCGTTCATGTATTTAAAACGAAGGGCATAGACCTGTGCCAGACCGGTAGAGATATTCCAGGTAATACTGCTTTTCTCACCTTTACCAAAGAAGACACCGGTTTGTTTCTTGACCTCTTTCTTTATAAACTTGCCTTTCAACATAGCGTCCTCGGCTTGATAAGTCACATTGGCACGGGCATTTTTATCTTCAGGCAATAATTCTTTGGGAGTCTTTTCCATCACATCCTTGTCTTGTGCAGCCCAGCTGAAACTTACATTCCGGTCATCAGCCCCTTGATTAGCAACAGGCTCCACAGAAGCGGCCGAAGCTATCGCAATGCCACAAATCAGAGCTTGCCCCGCTTTCACCTCCGGAAAATCAATCTTCAAGACACCACCTTTCACAACTGCATTCACCACCTTTTTGCAAGCGCCGTCATGCCCCGCTTCAGCCCACACATCCAAGTCATCCAGAAGCACTTTATCATTTACCGCTACATCAAAAATACGCAAGCCTTCACAATCCGTCTGTACGCCGCCTCCCGTACCATGCCAGGGCTCTGTAAAATAAAGTTCCACACGATACTCGCCATCCGGAACGGGAAAGCGGAAATTCAGTTTATGGCGTCCGAAACGGAAAGTCTGGAACAGCTCCCAATCCCTAGTGCCATGAATGGGATCATTCGTGGTACGCTGGCTCGCCTGATAAGGGCTCAATAACTGCACACTATCCGACGGATGGATAAACGATTCCGCCCACGAATGAGAATAACGGCTGTTATCCTGCGCCCAGACCTGACCATACGTATCCGTATAAGTATCTCCCCCGCAATTCAAACGATAAAGATACGTATATCCCTCAGCTCCTTTCAACAAATCAGTTCCGTTCAACCGGTCGGCAGCAACAGGCACTATAACAGAACCACGGTAAAGAGCCTCAAAATGAGGAGCTTTCTCCAAACCGTCCAGCACCAGCACATCTTCCGCTGCCGGTTTTCCTTTAAAGTATCCCACGGCACGAAGCACATTGTAACGGATATCACGGTTCTCCCACATAAAATGAGTACCTACCCCATGATTCAGTTTCCGTCCCAAGTATTCAGCATCCACCGCATCATTGTACAGCAACACACTGTCACAATTGCTGTACGCCTCAATGGTAGCCCGTCTGCGGCCTGTTGCAAAACGGTCTTCCCACGTGTGGGATGCCAGATAGACCATCGGATCTTCGGAAGCCGGCACATAGTTGGCACGATACATATAATATACATCCAGCGGTTCTTCCCACGGAGTAACCAGTCCTTTATAATTAAACGGTCCCACCTTATCTATCCGGCGATACGCTTCATCCGGCTGGCGGCGTCCCGGATTATCATGACTGCTGAATATCCATTGGAATTGTCCGCACACACTGTCCTTTGCCTGTTCCGCCAATCGGATCTTGGTTTCCATCAGCCGGCACATACGTTCCTCGCTCCATACGCCGTTCGCATCAAAAGCTGCCGGTTCCGTATGCAGTCCGATGCTGCGCCATGCCCCATATTCACCATTCAACAACTGATTCTTCTGTGACAATTCACGGCCATACTTATTCACATCACCACCATAGGTTCCACTCCAGTTCTGAATAACATTCCAATCTGTTCCATCACCACCGTTACACGTGGTAATCACACGCATGGTACGCGCCGTAGGATCCATTTCACGGATAATCTCACTACACTCCTCGGCAAACTCCTTAGGCAGCGTGCTTTCGTTCTGCAATCCCCACATCACCACACTGGGCGAGTTGCGGCGTTCCTTCACCCACTGGCGGAGCAGTTTCTTGAAATTCTCACGAAACTCCGGAGTGTCATACCATACATGGGCCGAGAACTGAGTCCACCACAAGACCCCTTCCTTATCCCAATATTTCTGATAATCCAGGTGATGGGGCTGGTGAGCGTCACGGAAAGCGTTGAAGCCCGCCGCACGGATCTGTTTCACACGGGCTGCCACCTGTTCACGGCTGAAAGCATGGCTTTGTCCGAACTGGTGTTCATATTCACATACCCCATTGATAAAGACAGGCTGTCCGTTCAGATAGAACCGTCCGTCACCGTCCTTCCGTTTCACCGGCCAACTGACGGTACGGATACCAAAGGGCGTACTAATCTCATCCGTAGTACTCTTGCCACGCTTTATCATACTGGCCAGTTTATACAAATAAGGATTCTCCGTACTCCATAAGACAGGATTCTGCACCGGCGATTGTTGCTTCACCACTTTCCTTTCACCCGGCTGCAAAGTCACCTTCTCCGTCAGGCGGAACACCTGCTTGCCATCCGCATTACTGAATTTATTAACCACTTCCACCGTTTCGGCAGTCTTCCCGTAATTTTTCACCTCCGTTTCTACAAAGACAGTTCCCGCCTTATCATCATTCCAGATATGCACTCCGAAAGGTTCGATGCGTATTTCATCCGTAGCCTCCAGCACCACGGGACGGAAAATGCCCAAAGGCTGGGAACCTTCACTGAATCCCCATTCCGAAGAACAACCACCGCATACCCAAGGCATATCGGCTATCATTTCAGGATGCTCCGCTTTCACCACCAGTCTGTTCTCTCCCGGCTTCAACGCCTCCGTCACATCCAGTGTCAACGTAGTACGCCCTACGGGATGACGGCCGAAATCCTTTCCATTCAATGTAACAGTGGCATACGTTCCCACTCCCTCAAAACGAAGGAAATAACGTTTTCCGAATGAAGAATCGGAAATTGGAAATTGAGAATTATCCAGCGTGAAGGTTTTTTCGTACATGGCAGTACCGTGCAAGTTACCATGCGTCAGTTGGCGGTAACCATAGTAATCGTCCCAGTTATGAGGGATATCTACCACTGTAGGGGCATTGTCCGTATGCCCGTATGCACTTTTATCACAAAGCCATGTTTTCCATCCTTTATCCAGTTCCATCACCATCCGGCGGTTCTTCACCTCCCGTTCCGGGAAATGCACTTGCGAACGTCCCATCGGCTTGCTGGTAGCAATGGCTATACCACGTTGTTCCGCGTCATTCACGGCACAATAAAAATGATACACCACCCCATTGTGTTTCACCACATAACTTTTATGAGCGAACAATTCATCATAGTCTTTGGAAGGGATAATCAAATCCGCTCCTTTCCAATCGGTCCAGTGCACCAGGTCATAACTGGCAGCAAATGTATTGAATGCCTTGTATTTGCGGCTCGGTTCAAAAGCCGAGAAGTAGAACATGACATACACGTCGCCCATTTTCTGGATATGCGCATCCCCCGTGATGGTTCCGTCCGCTTCGTGTGCAAAGACCGGATTGCCCGGATATCGTTTCCACTTCTTCATATCCTTTGACAAGGCGATACCCACCCGTTCCGCTTTCAAATCCGTTTCCGGATGCCGTCCTGCCGCGTTATAGAACATGACGAAAGGAGCGCCCAGTGTTTTCTCCTTATCCCAATAGACCACACTTTTGTACTGGGTCAGCTTTTCCCACCATTGCGCGTCTTTATCATGGATACTCATCACAGGCTTGTCCTGTGCCTGCCACTCATGAGCGGAACCCAAAGGCCGGTCTGTCCAGGCCAAACCGATATACAGCGGCTTGTTCACCGATTCATATCCGGTCCCTTCCCCACCCAGATAAGTCATCCAATGCTTGCCTTTATACGTCTGCAGGGCATAGCTTCCTCCCCACTCCATATCCGGCAATGCAGGGAAACCACCACGCTGGTTGCAATCCCAGAATCCGTCACGATAAGACAAGACACGTCCCAATGTACGCCATTCCAACAGATTATCACTTTCGGCTATCCATGTCTCGTATCCACGCCCGTCCAGTCCGCTCTTACCATTATAAACCACGTAGGTCATATACCACTTATCCCCTTCGCGGAACACGGTAGGACAGTCTATTTTATGCTTGTTGTCGGCAGGAGCTACAGCCAGCCCATATTTATAAGGAGTCTTGGCTTCCTCATAAATCTGCTCCATGCGCGATTGCGGAACTTCACGTTGGGCGTATGTTCCCAACGTGAACAAAGAAAATGCTAATATTAAGATCTTTTTCATAATCACCTTTTATATACAAGCAAGACGGATAAGAAAGTAAAATGTACTAGGATTGAGCATACAAAATTAAGCCGTAATATTTGATATTCCGAAGCAAAACAGCTATTTTTGTCAAAAAGAAATTGGTTATGAAATATTAGAGCAAGAAACCAACAAAAAATTAAAGTTATTATGAATGTAATGTCACAAAAAGAATATATTTCTCTATTATCCCGACATTTATTTTGGGATATGGACGTAAATAAAGTTAATTTAGATACCTGCCCGGCACAAATTATCCAACGTGTACTGGAATATGGCAATTTAAAAGACTGGCAACTTATATTATCATATTATGGATTGGATAGAATCGTTTCTATTTGCCAATCATTACGCACATTGGACAAAAAAGCATTGTCTTATATTTGCTGTATTTCAAACACCTCTAAAGAACAATACAGATGTTATCATATCAAACAGTCAACTCCCACACTTTGGAATTGCTAAAAAAGCTGACCAATGAAGAATTTCTTTCAAAAGCCAGATTAGTAGGTGGAACAGCTTTAGCACTTCAATACGGCCATCGTATTTCAATTGATTTAGATTTTTTCGGGAATATAGAGGAAGATAATGAAACTATAAAAGAAGTACTGATCAACATAGGGAAATTATCTGTTATCAAAGAGTCTAAAAACATCAAGATATACATACTTGATGATATTAAAATAGATTTTGTCAATTACAGATATAATTGGCTGGATCCTGCTATTGAAGAAAATGGTATAAGACTAGCCTCCCCCAGAGATATTGCAGCAATGAAAATAAATGCAATAGAGGGACGGGGAACCAAAAAAGACTTTATAGATATTTATTTCCTACTGCAACACTATTCACTGGAAAACATTCTAAAATTCTATGCTGATAAATATCCCGATAATTCCCAATTCCGCGCTTTGATGAGTTTAACTTATTTTGAAGATGCTGAAGAACAATTCATGCCCGAAATGCTTGTTGCAATAGATTGGGATAGGATAAAAAGCTTTATCATAGACAAAGTGGCTACCCTATCCCTATAATCTTTTTAATAGAACATCCAGTCCATCGTTTCCTCCGCACCGGCCAGTCCCGCATTACGCGGAGTTACCTGCGCGTCCGTAAATCCCAGCACCATCGTATATCCTTTCGGCAGCAACAAGGTATGCTTTCCGGCCTCAAAATGATAAGCATGTACATTCGCCAGCGGCATACCCGCTATGCGTATGGCATTGGTCAGTTTCGGTTCCGCCTGACCGTAATCATTGGCAGAAGCGTCCGTTTCCAGTTTCGGGGCTTTCGCATACTTCTTCTGGTCATCACGGAAATAACCTACCAACAAACTCACCGGAGCAGCCGCTTCAAACTCTATTGTCGTACCTTCCTTGCGCTGCACCTCCCCGTTCATTCTATAAGCAGTCAGCCCTTCCAGCTCGGCGGCCAGCGCATCCACCTTGCCCGGTACATTGGAGAACAGGCTTGCCCCCGTCGCCAGTTTCACCGGAGCCAGTCCGTTCAGAATCTTCACATTTGCGGCGGACAAAGGTTTTATCTCAGCTGCACTTTCCGTCACCTTACCTGCCGCCCTATCTTTCAGCAACTGCAAGTTCGCCTTGAAATTAGCCAGCTCATTTTCATAATGCACCAGCATCTCTTTCCAGGTCTTGTTCTTGCCACCGTCACCACCGATAGGAATACGGCGTTGCGCGGTCTGCATACTGTTGGCATAATAATAAGTACTATCCGTCAATGCCACCAGCTTGCGGTAATGATCCAGACTTTGTTCCATCAATGGAATAGCGGCATCCAGTTCATTCAGATCCTTTCCCCACTGATAGTTCAAGACACGCTGAGCAGCTTTCACTTTCAGGTTAAAGGCATAAGCAAATTCACGATAGCAATGCATGTCATTCTGCAAACGTCCGAACTCCTCTTTATTACGAGTCACCGCTGCGGCAGCCTTGTCAATGGCCGCCACCGCCTTGTCACCGTGTTCCACCACCTGCGCCACAATATCCAGCGGCAATTCGCCCACATGCGGCTGTTTCTTCCATTCCTTCTCCACATATTCTATCAGCTTCTCGCCCTCCGGCCCGCAACTCTCATAAAATCCCGGATAAATGGTATATTTATAAGGATTCACCAACTGACTCATAAACATACCCAGCAACAAAGTCTGCCGGTTCCCTTCCGTGATGCCGAAACGGCGGAGCAACTTCGGAGCAATCTCTCCACTCTGCTCGTATGCCTCCAGAATATCTCCGGCTTCGGCAGGAGTCGTACCATAAAAATCGCCCAACTGCTTGTCCCAATATTCCACTTCGGATGAACGGTCCCGATGACAGTTCCATGCATAGCGTCCCCACGTCTTGTACCATATCCAGTCACGGTCCAGCTGATACTCCCGTTTGCCATCCGCCAGTTTGTCCGCCGTGTACGGCCAGTCCCAATAAGAAGCCTGCGGATACAGATGCAGGGCATTGGCTCCATGTACATTGTGCATGGCATTCACCGCCTTCTGTACAAAGTCGGGAGATCCCCAACGCCACGGTTCCAAGTTTGCCAGAATATGCACATTACTGATATGAATACTTCCCAAGGCACTCAAGTCCGAATGTATCTTGGACCAAGGACCGCGCGGTTCGTAAGTAGTCAGTGACTCACCATTGTATTTATGCATGGTATAGAGGTTCTTGTATAACGGCAGTGCCGCATCCATCACCATCTTGCAGTCCGTATCGTGCGCACGCAGCAAAATGGGCGGTTCGTCCGTACGTCCCAGTGCCTTCAGTCCGTCCTTCACTCCCGGAATAATGGTTTTGGTAAACCACTCCACATCATCCTCGTAGGTATCCATAGCCTCGCCCAAACAAACCAGCAGACCTACATTGGGATATTTTTCTATAAACGCGGCCACCGACTTACGTGTATAATCACTGATCAGCGGAGTAATGGGACGGTTACGATCCTGTGTTTTCAATCCGTAATGCTCGGCAAAAGGCTTGCTTAACAATATATTATAAAACATCTGGATCACAAAGATACCTCTCTTGTCCGCTTCGGCAGTCAGGAACGAGAACATTTCCTCATTTTTCTTGAAAGTTTCCTCATCCACCTCTACGGCAAAAGGATACTCTTCCAGCTTCACCAAGGAAGCAAACGGATGCCCGTTCCACAGATACAAGGAGTTCATGCGGTTCTCCACCAGCATATCCAGATACTTTATCCATTGCTCCTTGTCATAAAACCAAGGGAAGCTCTCCGGCGTATAAGGATACTCATACACCCCTCTTCCGGGCAGGTATTCCATTTTCTGAATCCCTACACAACCTCCGCGAAGCACCATTTCCGGAGCATCCGTCAGCTGTGCCGGAAACTTCAAATCCTTGTATTGCCCTACATGATCTATCAATTCACGACAGCCGTAAATCACACCGCTTCCGTCGTTTCCTGTCACCGTAGTCATGTTTCCACGGGTAGAAATGGTAAACCCCTCCTTTTTCAGTCCGGCTGTATCAGTAGCCTGTTCCAGACGGATGCATACCTCATCTTTATCCATACCGGCAGTATCCGACAACATAACAGACGAATACCCCGCATCTTCCAGCGCTTTCTTCAAATGTTCTCCTGCAAACAGCACCCGGTTCGACGCCTCCTGCGGCATCACAATATTCACATTGGGTTTCTCGCACCCCCATAACACGCACATACATGCGACAAGTGTTCCTAGCCTGATATTTTTCATTCTTTTCATATAAATTATTTACAGTTAGACGAAAAAAACAACAAGACGTACTCACAAGACCTCCGCCAATCGTCAAAAAGAGAAGAAAAAGCACAAGCTATCACAAAAAGGAAAAAAGCTGATGAACAAACGGGGGCAAACCCAACTTTTAAAAGGAAATGTATTGTGGAACAGAATTACCTAACATTAAAAACGAAAAAAACAATGAAAAAGAAATCTAACCTGACCCTATTTATGAAACAACTTATCCGGTCGCTAAAAGAAGAAGAGCGTTTCAGTACCGCCCACATCTACCAAAGCACCCTGAACGCCTTCATACTCTTCTGCAAGACCGATGCCATCCGGTTCAACCAGATGGAACGTTCACGCCTGAAACAATTTGAGAACCACCTGCGCAACAAGGGATGTACCTGGAACACTGTCTCCACTTATATGCGTACCTTGCGAAGCATCTACAACAAAGCCGTGGACGATGGTCTGGCGGAAGAAAAGCCCCGTCTTTTCCGTCACGTATATACTGGCGTAAAAGCCAATACCAAACGTGCCCTCGATGCCAAAGACATGAGCAAATTATTAAGTGCCTCCCTTCCACGCCCCCTGCCGCAAAGCATGAAAGAGAGCCGGGCATGGATTACTCTGATGTTCCTGTTACGAGGAATGCCCTTTGTGGATCTGGCACACCTGCGCAAAACAGACCTGCAAGATTCCGTTATCTCCTACCGCCGCCACAAAACAGGAGCCCTGCTCACCGTCGAGATTCCTCCCGCTGCCATGAACCTTATCAAACGGTATCAAAATACAGACTCCGCCTCCCCCTACCTGCTTCCCATTCTCAGTGGAAACCGAAAAAGCGAAGAAGAATATGCAGAATACCAACATGCCTTGCGGAAACTGAACTATGACCTGAAACAACTGGCGGTATACTGCGGAATCAAACTCAACGTCAGTTCCTACACCAGCCGCCACACTTGGGCCACTTTGGCTAAATACTGTCACTTTTCAGAACAATTGATTTGTGATGCCCTGGGGCACTCCTCCACAAAGGTGACCGAAACCTACTTGAAAAGCTTTAAAAACGATGAATTAGACAGAGCAAACAAAGTAATAATTAATCACATTAACATTTCTATATAATCAATTTTAAAACTTCACATTACATTATAAAACAACAAATTACAAGACTGTTACTTTAGAAGTAACGGAACAGATTTTGGAAGCAAAAGTATACAAACTTTAAATACAGTGCAAGATTTCTACACTTTTTTTTCGTTTTTATTTTAAAATTTTTTTTATTCCGCATATACCTCTCCCTACCCATACTCCGATTGTCAATATGAGTGAAGCCACATATCCGGTCTTTTACCTTCTCTAACAGCCACTAAATCTTTATCTTACTGCTGTTTTCATGTTTTTTCGCCTCCCTCCTCCCCTTCCGTTACTTCTAAAGTAACAGAAAAAAAACAAAACAAAAATATTGACAATGCGACATTCTTACTTATTTATAATAGCAATCATGCTAGCAGTTATGACTCCGCGTATAGCCCCGGCTCAAAGTATCGCTGTAAAAAGCAATGTTCTTTATGACCTTACCGGCACTCTCAACCTGGGAGGAGAAATAAGGTGTGACGACACCCATTCATTCAATCTGAGTGTCAACTATAATCCCTGGAATCTGGGAGAAAACAAAAAAATGAAGCACATTCTGATCCAGCCCGAATACCGTTGGTGGCTCAATGAAACATTCATAGGAAGTTTTTTCGGGGTGCAAGCCCATTTCGCCCAATACAATTTCGGTGGAACCACTCCTTTCACCACAGTCAAGAACAACCGTTATCAGGGTAATCTGATAGGTTGCGGCGTTACCTATGGACACCAATGGCTGCTCAGCACATTCTGGAGCCTTGAAGCAAGCATATCTGTCGGATACGCCCATCTCACCTATGATAAATACGGTCCCGCCAAAGGAGACGCACTCATTGAGAAATCCCACTCCAACTATGTCGGGCCTACCCAGCTAGGCATATCATTCATTTATTTCATTCAATAAATATAAAAGCAAATATACCCTATCAGTCATGAAACTCAAGACAAACATACTATTCAGTCTTTTATTATGCGGCACCTTTGCCACTGCACAAAACCTGAAACTCGATATCCTGCCTCCTTCCGTTACTCTCGGACAGGACTCTGCCACAGTGTCCATGAAAATGACCTTCAATGTTCCCCAGATGGACACCAAAAGCCATATCCGCCTCACTCCTGTCCTCACAGACGGAACCCATACGGCAGAACTCCCTCAAATCCTGCTGAACGGAGAACGTGCACACCGGCTATACCGCCGCACCCTGGCGCTCAACAAACGAAGAGGCAAGGCAGATGTAACTCCCGTATTTACCGCTATCCCCCTGACAGACAGCGATCAGACTATCCACTACCGTGCTTCCCTTCCGGCAGCCGACTGGATACAGTTCGCCACCCTGAACCTCAAGAAGGAAGTCATCAACGGCAGCGGAGAGAAAGTACAAAGCGAAAATATCCCCATTCCGGACACAGCACCCCATATAGCAACAGCAACAGATCATTTCGTTCCCCAACAGGACAGGAACCGGGAAGCTCCTATGGCAGCAGCCTCACCCTCTGCCCCCGTTGTTCCGGAACACCGTCCTGTTTCCCCTGCTCCGTCCGCACCCTCTGCCAAACCGTATTTCAAGGGAAGCTACGTATCTCCCGAAAGCGATGCCACCGATGAGCGCAACCAGAAAGAGCTGAACTTCAGTCTGGACGAAGCGCGTGTCATAGCCGAAATCAACCCGCAGATGCTTTCGTTACGCGAGCTTTACACCGTAGCCATCAGCTACAAGAACACTCCGGAACAGTTCTACAAAATCATAGACATCAGTGTCAAGATATATCCGGCAAGCCCCGTTGCCAACCTCAACGCCGCTGCCGCCGCCATCGAACGGGGCAACACACAGGCAGCCGGCCGCTATCTGCAAATGGCTTCCCATGAAACGCTTGCCTACAAGAGCTGCCGTGGAGCCTACGAACTGTTGTGCAACAACACCTACGAAGGCATCCGCCTGCTGAAAGCCGCCAAATCCGAAGGCTCGGAAGAAGCCACCTATAACCTGAAAATATTCTTTGAATCCAATCAAACCAATATACAATAAAACATGAAAACCCGGTATATCCTTTCTTGTCTTCTGCTCGGCGGCGCCCTTTCCGTTTCCGCACAGAAAACGGCTGTCAAAAGCAACCTGCTTTCCGCCGCCAACGGTGCGCTGAATGCCGGTGTGGAATATGCCTTCGGCCTCAAATCCACATTCGATTTGTCCGGCAGCATACGCCCGTGGAAACGCACGGAAGGATATGTCAACAAATATTGGCTCATACAACCGGAATACCGCTACTGGACTTGCCAGAAATTCAACGGCAGTTTTTGGGGAGCCTATCTCAACGGAGCGCAGTTCAACGTAGGAGGAAAAAAGATGCCTTTCGGACTCTTCCCCTGGCTGAAAGAGCACCGGTATGCAGGCTGGCTGGCAGGTGGAGGCATAAGCTACGGATACCACATCATGCTCAACCGCCACTGGAATATAGAAGTTTCCGTCGGTGTAGGGTATGAATATATCGACTATAAGAAATATAAATGCCCCGACGTGTGTGCCGAGCTACTGGAAAAAGGCCATTATCACTATTTCGGCCCTTCCAAAGCATCCCTGAGTATAGTTTACATATTTAACTAAAGAGCCATGAAATACTTATTCTATTTTATATCATTTATTTTTCCTGCGCTTTGCTCATCGGCGCAGCCGGCAGAACGGGACAGTTCGATTTACATCGCCTCCTCCCGGCTCTACCGGATGGGAGAAAGTCTGGTAGTGTCCATGCAAGTAGACATTACCAGGCAGATTCCCTCCAACGAATCAGTCATACTGGTTCCCCGGCTCAGCGACAGCCTGGACAACTTCATCCAGCTTCCCGCCATCTATGTAAACGGTCGTAAACAGCATATTTTCTTCCAGCGTGAAACCGGCAGACAGGAAAAAGACTATGAAGAGTTACGCCGCCGCAATGACCGCAAACAAAGCGTACACTACTTGCGCAGCATCCCCTTCACCCACTGGATGAAGCATGCCTCCTTGCATCTCATCGAAAAAGAATGCGGATGCGGAGTTCCCCGCCATACAGACTCCACCTATCTGACCCGCCTGAACATCCTTCCCGATATCCATCCGCACGTAGCGTTCATCACTCCGCAGATGGAAGAAAGGAAAGTGCGCGAAGAAAGCGGACGTGCCTATCTGGACTTCCCGCTCAACGAAACAACCATCTATCCCGAATACAGAAACAATCCGGCCGAACTGGCAAAGATAAAGCGCAGTATCGACCTGATAAAAAACGATACCAATGTAGTCATTTCGCATATTGACATTCACGGATACGCCTCTCCCGAAGGCCCCTACTCCAACAACGAGCGTCTGGCGCGGGAACGGACCCGGACCTTGAAGGACTATGTATGCGGCCAATATGCTTTCAATGATACATTGTTCACCACCCATTACACCCCCGAAGACTGGGACGGATTTGTCAAGTTGCTGACCGACACCGTTATCACCCATCGCGAGGAACTGCTACATATTGCAGAAAGCAAAAGCAGCCCCGACGGGAAAGAACGGAAAATACGGAAACGTTATCCCGAAGAGTTCCGTTTCATCCTGCAACATTGGTTCCCCGGCCTCCGCCATTCAGACTACACCATCCACTATGTGGTACGTCCGTTTACGGTAGAGCAGGCCAAGCAGGTATTCCAAAGCAATCCCAAGAATCTGAGTATTGAAGAGATGTTCCGCATAGCCCAGACCTACCCTGCCGGCAGTCCGGAATACAATAAGATTTTCATGACGGCGGTTCTGCTAAATCCGGAACACCCCGTTGCCAATCTCAATGCAGCCTGCATCCTGCTCTCGCAAGGAGATACCAAAGACGCCTCACTCTATCTGGACAAAGCCGGTGAGACTCCCGAAAAGACCCTTTTGCAAGGCATCATGCAAATGCTGAACGGGAACTATACCGAAGCGGAGAACCTGCTGCACAAAGCGGAAGAAGCAGGACTGCCCCAAGCAGGTGAAAACCTGAAGATATTACATGAGATTTACTAATCACATTTTTAACTAAAACTATTTTACATTATGAACAAAAAATTATTATTATCCTTCGCTCTTGCAGCCGCAATGACAGGATGTATCAATGATGCAGATGTTCCCTCAGGAAACGGAGACAATCCGGCTCCCGGAGCCAGAGGAGGGAACATGGAGATTTCATTTGTAGTTCCCAACTCTTCCAACGGCAGCCGTGCCGCTTCCGCCGAAGATTCCGGAATCTATGAAGACGGTACCGCCGAAGAATACAAGGTGAGCAATGTAACCCTCTATCTGTTTGACTCTTCCAGCAAGAATCTGGTTACTACCATCAATGTAACTCAAAGCGATCTGGGCGCAGGCACTTCCAGCGGAGAGAGCAGCAAAGAAGGACAAACCATTGTCTATCCTTGCAACAAGGAAATCACAGTAAAACCGGGCAACTATGACATCCTTGCCGTAGCCAACGGTTCACAGACCTTCGAAATAGGTCAGGAATCCACATTATTGGGACAGATTGACGCCTCCACCTATGGAAACGGCATGATAACCAGCGTACCCGGAAGCGGTTTCATCATGTCCAACCGCGGCTCGGCCAATATGAACATCACCGTAGAGTCTCCCGAAGAAAGCGACACCAAAGCACACGTCAGAATCAATCTGGAACGTGCCGTTGCCAAACTGATGGTCAGAAATGACAGCAAGGAAATCTACACGTTGAAGAACCCTGCCGGAGTGACTTACGCCACAGTCCGTCTGAACAACTACAAATTCATCAACCTGGCAAACAAGTTCTACACCTTCCGTCATGTCGCTACACTGGATAACGCCCCTGAGACTCCGTCAGCTCCGTCATCTTACAGCGTGGAAGCAGGAAACTTCGGTAACATCGCCGACAACAACGGTTACCTTATCGACCCCTATTTCTTCGACAAGACCGTAGCTGGAGCCACTACCAATTTCACAGGCGGTTCATTCTACACCAACCACCTGTCAAAACAGACAGACAGCAACTGGTCGGGCCTGGCCGATGCAGGAAAGTACGTTTCCATGTACTGTCTTGAAAACTGTATGTTCCGTCCGGCACAGAACACAGTATACACCACCGGTATCATGCTGAAAGGTACATTTACCCCCGAAGCTTCACAGACCATCGGTAACAACGGTAATCCGGTAGAAGACCCGCTTGTATTCAACACACTGTATTATTTCAACTATAAGTTCTACACCACACTGGCAGCTGTAGGCAAATATGGCGATGCCAATATTGATGGTTTGACAGAAGAATCCAGTGATGCAGAACTGGCTGCCAAGCAGATTACCCGTTTCACCAAGAACGGAGGCAATTTCTCTACCTTCTACAATTACTGGATCAAACATCTTGACAACAACCCCACCGTCATGGGCGTCATGGAGTTCGGTATTGTACGTAACAACATCTACTCTGTCAACATCACCAGCATCAAGAACCTGGGTCCCGGCACTCCGGACACCAAACCCGATCCGGATGAAAACAAAGCATTCCTGGACGTAGAATTCGGAGTATATCCATGGATTGTCCGTGACCAAGATGCCGACCTTGAATAAAACAGTCTCAAAATAGAAAAACAATGAGTAAAACTGCTACTATCCTCTTCGCCCTATGTACTCTTTTCTGTAGTGCATGTTCCTGGGTAGACGATGACCGATCCGATTGCCCCACAGGCTGTTGGTTAAAGTTATCCTATACCTATAACATGCTGAATGTAGATGCCGTGACCACTCAGGTAAAAGATGTCACGCTATTTATTCTCGACCAGGAAGGGAACTATATAGTCCGGGAGGAAGTAGACAGTCTTACATTCCATCAAAATGAATGTACAATCCAAGTCCCCTCCCTGCCTCAGGGAGATTACACCTTTTTGGTCTGGGCAGGATTGGCAGACTCACTTTACCGGCATACTCCCACCTCACTGACACTGTTACGCAATGAGGCGGGAGAACAATCCGAAAAACTTTCATCTCTATTCCACGGGCGGCTGGACAATGTGCATATCAGCGGCGAATATCAGGTTTTGGCTCTCTCTCTTACTAAAAACACGAATATTCTGAGCTGCATATTGCAAAGCCAGTCGGCCGCCCCTCTGGATACAGATGATTTCCGTCTGGAGCTGACAGCCCGCAACGGATGCATGGATCACCGGAACACTCCGACAGACTCCGTTTTCACCTGCTATCTTCCCTTCATGCAGGAAAGCGCCAATCTGGAAGACATACAGGTAGTACATGCCGGAATGAATACATTGAGACTGATGGAGAATGACGACACCCGCCTACGGTTAATCTATCAACCTAGTGGAAAAGAGATTTTCGATATTCCGCTGACACCCTATCTGCTTCTGTCGCGTAATGTCGAAACAACCTACATGCCTCCACAAGAATATCTTGACAGGCAAGACCGCTATAACCTGATATTTTTCCTGAGCCCGACAGAGGATCCGCAGAAACCTTACATATGTTTACAAATGCAAGTAAACGGCTGGATAATACGTATAAATGATGCAGAATTAGATAAATAATCTTTCTGTTTTGAACATTTCAATCTATATTCGATTCCGTTATGAAAATTACTTATTATGTAAAATCTATAATACGGAACCTTATGAGAAATAAAAAAAAATTCAACGAGTTTATGAACAAAACGATTGAAGAACTGAAAGACGAGAAACGATATGGCACGGCACATGTCTATCAAAGTACCTTGAACGCTTTCTGCGAATTCTGCGGATGCAAGATTGTTTACTTCCACCAGCTCAACAGAGCCACACTGAAAGAATTTGAGACCCACCTGCGCGACAAGCAGCTGAGCTGGAACACCGTTTCCACCTATATGCGGACACTGCGCGGCGCCTACAACAAAGCGGTGGACCAGAAAATAACCACTGGAAAACCTCGCCTATTCAATCACGTCTATACCGGAGTGAAAAACGATGTCAAGCGTGCGCTGGAAGTGGAGGAGATAAACAAGCTGCTGAACGAAGTTCCTCTGAAAAGACTACCGGAAGACCTGGTACGATGCAGGGTTTGGGCAAACCTGATGTTCCAACTGCGCGGGATGCCTTTTGTTGATCTGGCCTTTCTTCACAAAAGTGACTTGAAAGGTAACACACTTTCTTACCGCCGGCATAAAACGGGCGGCCAAATGATAGTGGATATTCCGCCAACAGCAATGGAACTGATCAGACAATATCAGAATACCGACTGCAACTCTCCCTATCTTTTCCCTATCCTGAGCGGCACCAAAACCGGAGAGGAGCTGTACATAGAGTATCAGCAGGCGCTACGGATCATGAACTATAACCTGGGCAGACTGGCAAGACGATGTGGAGTGATAACCAAGGTCAGTTCATACACCACCCGCCATACCTGGGCCACCCTTGCCAAATATTGTAATTTCTCTGAACAACTAATCTGTGAGGCTTTTGGACATTCGTCAGTGAAAGTTACAGAAACATATTTGAAAAACTTCAAATATGAAGAGATAAAGAAAGCTAATGATGCAATAATTCTATACGTTTCAAAAAATGGAAAGAAAAGAGCATAAATAGATAAAACGTTGAATATCATGGCATTTTAATTCTGTTACTTTGTAAGTAACAGAAAATTTATCAATAAACATATTGTATAATTTATATCTCACTATTTTATAGCGGATAAGATATAATATTCTGAAATATAATATTTTAATGCATTGCGTTGACTGTGTAAAACGTGATGTGTGTTACTATATTTTCTCTTTTTTATATAATTAAAAATGTTCTTTTTATTATTACTTTTTATCTATTAGACCGTCTTTTTTATTAATTTTAAAAAAAAGAAGCGGGTTGTTTCTTGTTTGCTATCGATTTATTGTCTATTTTTGCTGCCGAATAAATTCTGTTACTTACAAAGTAACAGAAGAGCAGAAAAAAGAAAAAAAGCGACATAGTTGAAACATAGTTAAAAAAAACATCATATAGATCTGACATATAAAAAGTTTTACCTATGATACAAGTCCAGAGATTTAACAAAGTACTTAAATTAGCAGTCATTCTAGGAGATTTAGTCATTCTGAATGTACTTTTCATCTCATTTAATTCAATATGGAACGAGTTGTTTGGGGAAAGAGCCTGTAGCGGCACTTTACCCCAAATTCTAACTCTGTTCAGCGTATGTTATTTTGCATGCACTATTTCAGGAGGTGTCATACTGCATCGTCGGGGAGCCCGTGCCGACCAAATTGTATTCCGGGTACTCCGCAACGTGTTCTATTTCTCTTTTTTATCGACCGGACTGATGGTATTATCCGAACTTGAGATATATTCCAAACGCTTTTTTATCTATTATTTCATTCTGCTCATCCTCTGTATCACTGTCTATCGCCTGCTTTTCCGTTTCTGCATACAGCTATACAGAAGCCATGGAGGGAATTTCCGTACGGTCCTCTATTTGGGAAGCACCGAAAATATAGCCGAGCTGTACCATGAAATGACCTCCGATGCCACTACCGGCTACCGGGTACTGGGCTACTTCGACACCACCCCCAATGCCAAGTTCCCCGCCAGCTGTACCTATCTGGGAAAACCGGAGCAAGCCATTGACTACCTGGCACAGCACAAGGTGAACCAGCTTTACTGCTGCCTGCCCTCGGCATTGAGCGAACAGATCGTGCCGGTCATCAACTATTGCGAGAACAACCTGATACATTTCTACAGCGTGCCCAATGTGCGCAACTACCTGCGTCACCGCATGCACTTTGAAATGATAGGCAGCGTACCCATCCTCAGCATCCGCAAGGAACCCTTGGGAAAAATAGAGAACAGGCTGATAAAACGCATATTCGATGTAATCTTCTCGCTGCTCTTTTTATGCACATTATTCCCCATTATATTCCTTATTGTAGGAGTGACCATCAAAATCACTTCTTCGGGTCCCATATTCTTCCGTCAGAAACGTAACGGATTGAACAACAAGGAATTCTGGTGTTATAAATTCCGTTCCATGAAAGTAAACAAGGAATCGGACACCTTACAGGCCACCCTCAACGATCCCAGGAAAACCAAATTCGGCGATTTCATGCGCCGGACCAATATTGACGAACTTCCGCAATTCATCAATGTATTGCTGGGAGATATGTCCATTGTAGGGCCACGCCCCCACATGTTGAAACACACGGAAGAATATTCCAAGATAATCAATAAATACATGGTCCGCCATTTCATCAAGCCCGGTATCACGGGATGGGCGCAGGTGACCGGTTTCCGTGGCGAAACCCGCGAACTGGAAGACATGGAAGGACGTGTGAAAGCCGATATATGGTATATGGAACACTGGTCTTTCCTGCTCGACCTTTATATTATGTACAAAACCGTGGCAAACGTGCTGCACAAAGACAAGCAAGCTTATTAGAACAAGACCTGAAAACTGAAATTTTTTAAATAACAGAGAGCCAAAAAATGAGAAGATTGAAATTTACCCTATTCGCGCTGGCTTCCCTGCTGCTATGCAGTTGCAGCGCCTACAAAAAGGTACCCTACCTGCAAGGGTCCGAGTACCTGAACATGGCAAATGTCCAAACACCCCTGTATGATGCACACATCATGCCCAAAGATTTGCTGACCATCACGGTGAACACCAGTGATCCCGATGCCGCCATTCCTTTTAACCTGACGGTAGCCACCCCCATCACGGCAAACAGCAAAAGCCTTACCAGCCAACCATCCCTGCAACAATATCTGGTAGACAATAACGGGAACATTGATTTCCCGGTCTTGGGCACACTGCACATCGGCGGTCTCACCAAAAGCCAGGCGGAAAACATGATAAAGGAAAAACTGAAAACCTATATCAAGGAAAACCCCATTGTGAATGTACGCATGGCAAACTACAAAATCTCCGTGATGGGAGAAGTAGCACACCCCGGCACATTCACCATCACCAATGAAAAAGTAAACATCATGGAAGCGCTCGCCATGGCGGGAGACATGACCGTATACGGACAACGCGACAAAGTGAAACTGATCCGTGAAGATGCGCAAGGCAACCGCCAGGTGATTCCGCTGAACCTGAACGATGCCGACATCATCGTATCTCCTTACTACTACCTCCAGCAGAACGATGTGGTGTATGTCACCCCCAATAAGACCAAAGCCAAGAACGCAAGTATCAGCAACAGCACCACCATCTGGTTCTCGGTAGTAGGAACTCTGGTCGCACTGGCCAGCCTGATAGTAACCATTGCCAAATAAACAGAATTATGAAAGAAGACTTATACGACGACCTTTATCTGGAAGAAAAAGAAGAAAAGACCGATTTCAAAGCGATTCTTTTCAAATACGCCATCCATTGGCCCTGGTTCGTGGCATGCACCCTGCTGTGCATAGCAGGAGCCTGGCTTTATTTACGTTACACCCCGCCGGTGTACAACATCTCGGCATCCGTCATCATCAAGGACAATGACAAGAACAGCAAAGCAAGCAGCGGCATGGCCGACCTGGAAGACCTGGGCTTCTACTCCTCCATCAATAACTTTGACAATGAAGTGGAAATCCTGCAATCGCGCACGCTTATCAAAAAAGTGGTGGAAGAGCTGGATCTTTACATCAGCTATGCCACAAAGAGCAGTTTCCATGACATCGAACTTTACAAAAGTTCCCCTGTGAAAGTACGGATTACCCCCGAAGAAGCCCAGAAACTGCCCGCCCCCGCGCGTCTTCACCTGACCTTGCAGCCGGGCAACAAGCTGAATGTGAAACTCCGGATAGGAGAAGAGGAATACAACAAGCAGTTCGACAAGCTGCCCGCCTTGCTGACCACCCCGTCGGGCACGTTCAGCTTTACCCCTAAAGACTCCGCAACCGTCCAAAGCACGCAGGAAATCATGGCTACGGTTTCTTCCCCCCGCAGTGTGGCAAACGCCTACCGGGGAGCATTAAGCATAGAGCCTACTTCCAAATCCACCACTATCGCACAGATCTCTGTCAAGAGCACGCATACGCAGAGCGGCATGGATTTCATCAACAAGCTGGTGGAAGTCTACAACCGGGATGCCAACGATGACAAAAACGAAGTGGCTACCAAGACCGCGGAATTTATTGATGAACGTATCAAAATCATCAACGGCGAACTGGGAACCACGGAACAGGAACTGGAAACCTTCAAGCGCGATGCCGGGCTCACCGACTTGAAAAGCGACGCCCAACTGGCATTGAGTGAAAACTCGGAATACGAAAAGAAACGTGCCGAAAACAGCACCCAGCTCCGGCTGGTACAATTCCTGGCCGGCTATGCCAACAATCCGGATCATGCCTACGAAGTACTTCCGGTCAATGTGGGCCTGACAGATACCGGTCTTGCCGAGCTGATCAACCGCTACAACGAGATGCTGCTGGAACGCAAGCGCCTGCTCCGTTCCTCCCAGGAAAACAACCCGGTGGTAGTCAATCTGGATGCCAGCATCCGCGCCATGCGCAGCAATGTGCTGACCACCATCAACAGCGTACAAAGAGGTTTGGCCATCACCCAGGCGGATCTGGAACGTCAGGCAGGCAAATACGCCGGACGCATCACCAATGCTCCGGGACAGGAACGCCAGCTGGTCAGCATCTCGCGCCAGCAGGAAATCAAAGCCGGCCTTTACCTGATGCTGCTGCAAAAGCGTGAAGAAAACGCCATCACTCTGGCATCTACCGCCAACAACGCCCGCATGGTGGACGAAGCACTGGCAGACGCCATCCCCGTATCTCCCAAAGGAAAGATGATTTATCTGGTAGCACTGATTCTGGGAATCGCCCTGCCGGTAGTTGTCATCTATATCATCGAACTCTTAAAATACAAGATAGAGGGCCGCGCCGATGTGGAAAAAATCACCTCCCTTCCCATTGTGGGCGATGTACCCCTGTCGGAAGATAAAGGAAAAGAAGAAAGCATTGTAGTACACGAAAACCAAAACGACCTGATGGCCGAAACCTTCCGTAATGTACGCACCAATGTACTTTATATGATGAGGAGCGACGAGAAAGTCATATTGGTTACCTCCACCACCACAGGAGAAGGCAAAACCTTTATCGCTTCCAATCTGGCTGTCAGTCTGGCTTTATTAGGAAAGAAAATCGTGATCGTGGGGCTTGACATCCGCAAGCCGAGCCTGAACAAAGCTTTCAACTTATCACACAGGGAACAAGGCATCAGCCAGTTCCTCGCCAATCCGGAACATACCGACCTGATGTCGCTGGTACAAGTTTCACGCATCAATGCCAACTTGTCCATTCTGCCCGGAGGGCCTATTCCTCCCAACCCGACCGAACTGGTGGCACGTGAATCTTTGCCTCAGGCTATCGACATACTGAAAAAGCATTTTGACTATATCATTCTGGATACCGCCCCCATCGGCATGGTGACCGATACCCTGCTGATTTCGCGCGTAGCCAACGCCAGCATCTATGTGTGCCGGGCAGACTACACCCACAAGGCAGATTATACTTTAATCAACGAACTGAGCGAACAGAAAAAACTGCCCAACCTATGTACCCTTATCAACGGACTGGACATGAAGAAAAAGAAGTACGGATATTACTATGGATACGGCAAGTATGGCAAGTATTACGGATACGGTAAAAAATACGGTTACGGCTATGGATATGGCACTGAAAATGTAAATAAAAAGTAATTTCAAAAGTAATTACATAATACCATAAGACTAATTCTCTTCTGAATTTGTTAAAATATTAACACATTAGAAAGAGAATTAGTCTTATTACGTTTTAATATATAAATATTATTTACTATATTTTTCTTTCGAAACATCAAAACAGGGGCACTGTTTCACCCATTCCTCAGGCTCTATCTCGCCATTTCCGTTCAAATCCGGACTTAAATCCCGATGACCGCAAACCTTGCAACCGGGATAATCCACCAGCAACGCCCTGACCAGTACACGCAACGAATGTTTCTGCCACACCGTCCGCGTATCCGCCAGCCTGCCCCGCTCACTGATTCCCCCCTCATAGCATATCCCGATACTCTGCGCATTATGTCCACGCGCATGCGCCCCTATTTTCTCTATGGGACGGGTTGTTTTTATATCCCCGTTCTTGCGGATATAAAAATGATATCCGGGTCCGTTCATTCCACGCCTGCGGTGGCACACCTCCAAATCCTGTTCGGTAAAGTCCCTGTCCGCCTTTGTGGCGGAACAGTGGACAACAATCAGATTAATCACCCTCATCCCCCTATGCACGAGCTGATTCCTACTACACCTGCAATAGCCGTAGCTACTGCAATCACCACTTTCAAAATAGTGCTCCAAACAGATTTACCTTTCATCCTACAGTTTTTTTTAAAATTAAACACTTGTCCGCCATCTACTTAAGCAGGCTTTTGCTCTTCCTTCGTTTTCACCGGCAATTTATCCACCTTCGTATATTTCAGTGCTGCCAGAATACCGCTTAGCGCAATACCCGGACGGAAATTGATACGCGCTTTTCTAATCATCGACACATCATACGCATCCTCCGTTTCCGCACCTCTTCCGCTCAGGCCTATCTGGAAAGTGCCCAGATCGGCAAGCCTTACGATCTCGCCCCCTTCCAGAGCCTCCATAATCACATCCTCCAAGGCAACAAGCACAGCCATTACATCCGCACGCGTCACCGTACAGGTTTTCTGAATACGATCCGCCATTTCGCGAATCTCTACATGGCCATTAGCCTGAGCTTGTGCATAAAACTTAGGCACTGCATCCTGATCAAGCGGATTATTACGCTTTACCACCGAATAAGAAACTGTTCTTCCCATACTTTTTCAAATTAAAAATTAAAACTTGCAAATTAAGAAACACACTGGCAATCAACCGTTAACCACTAAGCCGGCTATGATTGGCTTTTGATTACACTACAAAGATACGATGAACCGGAAGCCCCGTGTAGACATTTGTAGAGAAGCGTAGGAGATTGTCGGGAAATGTCGAGAATAACTTACAGAGAGAGTAGGAAAACAAGGACATTTTGCGTATCTTTACTCTATAATCAAAACGATAAAAGAACATGAACCAAGAAGAAAAAGCATTCATTATCAGAGCGTATGACAAAGCGGAACTGGCAGAACTATACAGCCCGGGGCGAACTGCCGCGGCAGCCCTGCAAACCCTGTATCGCTGGATGCGGAGAAACATGCTGCTACAGGAAGAATTGAACGAAGCGGGCTACAACAAATTCCGCCACAGCTTTCTGAAGCATGAAGTGGCAATCATAGTGAGGCATCTGGGAGAACCTTAGGACATACGCTTCCCAAAGAACCTGTTGTCTACATTGAAAGACCTTGTTGTTTTTTTAAAATCCCCTGTTGTTTTACCGGAAAGATCCTGTTGTTTTTTGAAAACAACAGGATCTTTTTCACCTGCATTTAAGGCTCACAAGGCTCAGGGCTCACTTAGGCGGTTTTCTGAGCCAAGACTTGCCGGTCTTTCTATACTTACCATCCTCTTTCTCAACGATTTGATAATACACCAAACGCAACAAATAACGTTTCACGGATGCTGTAGGCAACCCGGCTTCATTGGCAGCCGCCATCAGCTCCGAATAGGTGAACTCGCGCGGCATTTTTTTCAAAACGGGACGCAGTTTGAAAAAAGCCTTTACCGGCCTGATTCTTCCGGCAGTATCATCCATGGAAGTGGAAAGCAGCAAACTGTGTTCCAGCAACACATCCACTATCTGCATTGCCGTATGGAAATCCTCATCCGAACACTCCCACTCCGATGTATTCCATTGCGGCTCACACTTACGCAATGCAGTCAGCACCATGGCAATACGAGACATCATCAGTCCGTGGCGCAGCACAATGGCACCCGGAGAATCATCATCTTCCGCCACTACCTCACGCAGATACGTTCTGAAACGCTCCGTATGCTCTTTCCATTGTTCCTCGGTGAAAACCACCTCGGTAGGCGATCCGGAGAGAAAGATAAACATACGCAGCAGCTCCTCGCCCATCCCTTTGAAATAAGCGCGCATATCCAGCCGGGCCTTGCCGGGATTTGCCGACTTATACTCCCAGTGGGCCTGTCCCACATAGAAAGCCACACGGCTGTACATTCCATTCTCCAGCGAAGAAATAAATTTATGCAACTGGGCGGGAGTACCCGAAGCGCATAATGCCAGATGAGGGTCACTCACAACAACAAGCCGGTGATCCGTCTTGAAATAAGAAGACACCTCCTCGTGCTGGGAGGCGGCACGCATCACATCATCATGTTTTCCATACTCCTGGTGCATGGCAGAACTTATCATGTCCAGCTCGGAGGCATTCATCACCAAGCCGACCGCTCCACCCGCCTCCAAAGCCAGTATCAACTGGCTTTTTGAAATATTGGGAGCCACCTTCAGGATGCGTTCCACCGGCATCTCCGGGCATTGGTCCAAATCGGGAACCCTCTTTTCCTGAGCGGCAAGCCGTTCCTCCAGATTCCACTTCAGCAGCTTCTGCCGGTACTCACGCTCATCCTTCCTGTTCAATTCATCGTAATACTCCTGAATGGCTGCGGGCAGAATTGCCGCCAGTTGCATCACCCCCTTTCCTCTGCCCGAACCAGCCAAAGCCACCAGGTAGAGATCGGCGGAATAAACCATTCCTCCATAATTCATCCTCACCCCCGGCAGACAACCGCTGATGTTGGTAATCATGGAGAGCAACAGAATATCCCTCTCGCGCTTGTTGCGGACGTGCGTCAAACCACGCTTCAAAAAGTCGGGCAAACGGTCGAACAGTTCATCCGGAAGACACGGAACTTCACGACGCAACTTGTCAGCCTCAAGTTTCTCTAACTCAGCCTCTTCCTCCCCCTCATTGGGCTCAGAATACCGCATAGGTGAGCCCTGAGCCTTGTGAGCCCTGGAAGCAGGTGTTTCGGGCCCCTTGTTCATGTCGGCATACCGGTATCCGGAGTCTATGCGCGGAGGTATATCCCCGGCGGCACACCCCATACCCGCCAGCCTTTCCACCGCCAGCGTTTTCAGCCGTGCCAACTCTTCCTCGCCCACTCCTTTATAGCGGGCGATACGTCCCAGCTTCAACAAAAACTCATTCTTTTTGCCATCCACAAAGGGATTCTGCTCCAGGAACTCGTTGAAGAATGTGTGCAGCATGCCCGAAGCCGCAACGGGAGGTTTGGACGCACTTGCCGGGGTCTTCACTTTCAGTTCCGCCAGAATCTCCCCCACCCTGTCGGGATGCTCCGTCACAAAGCGCCGCCAGGGAAAAACTTCGGTATCCGGACGAAAAAAAGCCTCCGGATCATACGATGCAAAGCAAGGACGGGTGGGATTCTTGCAACTCATGTCACAGGGAAAGGCAAGAAGCTGCGCCACGTGCCATGCCACCAATGCGTATGCCATACGATACTCGTCCACACTCTCCGCTTCCACACGCACCACCAGTTTCAGCCCGTCGTACGAAACGCTGCGCCATGCCGCCTTCACCCAAGGAGTGTCCTTCAAGACCTGCAAGAACTCAGACACACGGCCGTTACATTTATCCACATCCAGCATGGCGTCCCCACTCCACTGCTTCAGATTGGTTTCGGCATGGCTCCCATCGCAACGCCCGGCTATCACCAGCGCGGCCAGTTTTCTCTTTAACTTCTTGGCCTCTGTCTCCCTGCCCGAAGCCTTCAGGCGCTGATACTCTTCCACTTGCACCTTCCAGCGTTCGCCACGCAGAAGCTTCACAAACTCTTCCAATGTCATATCCACGGCATGTTCATCAAACACCGAGAAATAGAAAGAGCATAAATCGGTATAAACCATTCATGTATGAATTTAAATTATCAAAAGGAGGGCATTTCCCTCCACCATGAAAGCAAAAGTATATTGCAAACCCATACAATCAAAAGTTAAAATTGTACACTTACCCAATGTAAAGCACTGATTTACAATACCCATTTATGATACAAGTGTACAAATAACCGGGAGACTTCCTTTTAATGTCTTTTCACATTTTGCTCCTTATTTCCTTTCTTTCCTCTTTTTCTTCTCTTTCCGTTCTTTCTTCTTCTTTTCCTCCTTTTTCCGCAGAAACTCGTCTATATCAGCCAACATACTTTTGCACATGCGCTTCAGAACTCTCATTTCCTCATCAGTGTAGCCTTCACCGGACAGGCGATATCCGGCCATGATTTTTTCCAACTCTTGAAGGAAGCTCAATCTGCCACTATTTTTCTTATAAATCTTGATTTTTCCACAATGTTAATATCATTTAAAATATAAAAAGCACAAAAGTATAAATAAATACGTCATTCTTGTTAATTTTTTCATTTTTTGCGAACAAATAGCTTGTTATCGTAAAAAAATGTCTATATTTGCATCAGAATTTAACGACAAGCTTACCTGGGAATGACACAGGTAACAGCGTAGCGTGCTCAAGAGGCATCATTTCTTTCATTTTTTAGAACATCTAACATTACTTTTCCTTCCTCCGAATATGAAAAAATGGCTAGTGGCGTATGTCCGCCTTCACCACGAAAAGAAGACGGCCGAACGGCTGACCGCAATGAACATAGAGAACTTCCTGCCTGTACAAGAAGAAATCCGCCAATGGACTTACCGGAAAAAGAAAATAAAACGGGTGGTTATCCCCATGATGATTTTTGTCCATGTAGATGCGGCGGAACGTTCGCAAGTGCTCACGTTGTCGGCCATCAGCCGGTATATGGTGCTGCATGGCGAACATACTCCGGCGGTGATTCCGGACGAGCAGATGGAACGGTTCAAATTTATGCTGGATTATTCGGACGAGGCGGTGGAGATGTGTGCCGCACCATTGGTTCCGGGAGAATTGATACGAGTGGTCAAAGGTCCGCTAAAGGGACTGGAAGGAGAACTGGTGGAAGTGGATGGAAAAGCGAAAGTGGTGGTAAGACTGGATTTGCTGGGATGTGCTGGGGTTGATATGCCGGTGGGGTTTGTGGAGAAGATGAAATAAGGATGGCGGACGCTAGGAAATGTGGAGGGGAATTTGTAACTTTGCGGTAAGAAAGGAGAATAAAGGCATGCGTTTGCAATCTAAGGAAATACAGACCATCATCCAAATAGCCAAAGATATTTATGGTGAAACAGTGCAGGTATATCTCTTCGGTTCCCGTCTGAATGACGAAAAACGCGGAGGAGATATTGATTTATTAGTCCGCAACACGGGAGAAAAGAAGGGTGTATTGGCACGCATCCGCATGACCGCACGCTTGAAACTGCATTTGGGTGACCAAAAGATTGACGTCATCGGTGACCATGAGGATTCACCGGTAGTGCAGGAAGCCTTGAAAAACGGAATACAACTGATATGACAGAAAAGAAAAAAGAGATAACAGAACGCCTGGAACGGGAATTTGATGTATGCGACAAGCATATCCTTCGTATAAATGAAGCTCTTGAAGGGTTAGGGGTCAATATTCCCATGTCTGCGGATTGTTATTCCAACCTGACAACAGAACAAGTCCGCTGCATAGACCAATTCATATTTCGCTTTTCCAAATTGCAGGATTCCATGGGAGCAAAAATATTCCGATATATATTGGAATATCTGGATGAAGACATCACCGCACTTCCTATGCGTGACATTCTGAACCGTCTGGAACGTTATCTTATTATTCCAAGTGCTGATGAATGGACTTATATACGTGAATTGAGAAATGAGATCTCACACGATTATCCCTTGCTTGAAACAGATGTTGCCGCCATTTTGAATGAACTGTTTTCCAAAACAGATATTATATTTAGCATTTACAGTAAATTGAAAAGTGTCTTCAATAATAACAGACACGCTTAAACCGTGATACAGGCTACTCTTTTCTTTCCTGATATTTTTTTGTACACAAACTTCGAAACGAAATTATCGAGAAGAAACAAACGCTCAGGAAATTCATGCTGAATGCTGAATGAGATTTTCTCTGTTGTCTACCAATTTTATAAAGAAAGCAATCTTTTAATCCGTAATAGTGATAAGAGAATAAGACTCATATCCTATCTTTGGTCTGAAGTATAGAATTCTATAAGAAATGGTTAGTGTTAAACAAGATTCATTCGTTGGTAAACGGGAATTTTTCCATGCCGTAAAGAGAAATTTAATTGGAAGAAATTTTCTAGTTCATATCGTTAGTTGTTAAGCTTTTATTGTTATTAAAAAATAGTGATTTTCTCGAAAAAATGAAAGAAAAAGGGTACTATTAATAGAGTATTTATAACCCTCATTAAAAAAAGACAATGAAAAAAGAAGTACTTTATAAATATCGAGGACTAAGCAACCTCAAACGCTTCTTAGAAATTATTCTGAACAAAAAACTTTATGGTGCCCTATACACCGAACTGAATGATCCCATGGAAGGTAGTTTCAGATATAATTATAAGATACCGCATGAGATCATAGAGGACTTAAAAGATCAAAAACAAAAAACGTATATTTGCTCTCTCTCCAAAAAAAATGATATTGGTATCATGTGGACTCACTATGCAGAAGAGCACAAAGGATGCTGCATAGAAATAGAAGTAACAGCAAAAAGCTGGGAGCGCATAGAAGTAAAATATCAATCCTCATCATTTAAAATTGCGGACACTTCTAGTTTATCAGATATCCTCAAAATAAAATCTATACAATGGAATTATGAGGAAGAAGTGCGTTATATTAAAACCGCCAAAGACAGAGAAGCACTATCCATAAAAATAAAACGAATATTTTTGGGATATAAACTAAAAGCATCAGAATTCAACTTCTACAAAAAGTTGATTCAAACACTAGATCCTTCCATTGAAGTCGTCAAAATGAAAAAAGAGAGTTTGGATTTTGGGTATAAAGAATGATATCAGAAAGCCCCAAATAAACAAATAACACACAAAACAATATGTTAGACAATCGTACATTATATGAAAAGAATGTTCAAGATCGTAGCCTGTTACGTTACTTTATAGGTCTTATTGTTCGTTGGAAACAAAACTTCAAATATGCACGAGCAAGAAGAATTGCACGTAAGCGTGGAGCGACCATCGGAGAAGGTGTTATTATGCCTATAAGCTTAGCCAAAAGAGCCTATTCCAATTTAACAATAGGAAATCACAGTTCCATTCAAACAAATAAAATAGACATACGTTCTTCTGTAACAATAGGAAGCCATGTCATTATTGGAGCAGGAACAGAAATTATTACAACATCACATAATATAGACTCCCCCGATTGGAATCTAAAAAACTATGGCATTACTATTGAAGATTATGTTTGGATCCCTACAAATGTCCTTATATTACCTAGTTGCCGTAACATAAGTTATGGCAGTGTTATTGGTAGTGGAAGCGTAGTTGTCAAAAATACAGACCCCATGTCAGTAGTGGGGGGTAATCCAGCAAAAGAATTTAAAAAGCGAAAATGTGTACACTCCAATTTGATTGTAGAATCATTATTAGGTGGTGATTATGACATATATAAAAAGACTCGAAAAAAACGCCATTGTTAGAAACTATGCCTAAGAACTTCAATAAAAATAGAATTTTAAAAAATTCGCTACTACTCTATTTACGAATGTTATTTACCATGTGGTTAAATCTATATGCCACACGTTTGGTATTAAATAATCTAGGTGTAGAAGATATGGGAGTTTACGGGGTAGTAGGTAGTATAGTAGGTATGTTTACTATATTTACAAGTGGCATAACTAGTGCTGTACAACGTTTCCTTACCTATGAATTGGGCAGTCAGAAAGGTAATATGAACAATGTTTTTTGTTCGTCTTTAAATGTTATCTTTATTTTAGCTTTCTGCGTACTACTTTTACTAGAGATTATAGGAGTCTGGGTACTTTATCATAAAATAAATATTCCTACTTCAAGTATGCAAGCTGCATTTTGGGTCTTTCAGCTATCAACATTAACCTGTATTATAAATATGATTAGCATCCCATACAATGCTTTAATCATAGCACACGAAAAAATGGATGCTTTTGCCTTTATTTCCATTTTACAGGTTATATTAAATTGCAGTGCAGCATATTGTCTTTCCTTCATTTCAAACGAAAGATTATTAATGTACGGCATTATGATGGCAGGTATTAGTATTTTAATAAGAATCATCTATCAATTATACTGCCATTCCCATTTCAAAGAAACACATTATCATTGGAAAATAGATCCAGAACTATTAAAATCAATTAGCAAATTTGCAGGCATATCAACCTCTTCCAGTATATTGCAAATGATTTCCACTCAAGGGATTACTTTTGTTATTAATTGGACTTTCGGAGTTACAATTAATGCCGTATATGTCATTGCTTTACAACTCAAAAATTCAATTTTATCATTTGCACTTAATTTATTAAAAGCAATTTCTCCACAAATAACAAAAACATATGCCAGTGGAGAAATGGAAGCGCATAAAAAATTAATTTACACAGGTAGCAAAATGGAAGTTTTTCTAATTTATTTTATTATGATTCCTTTCCTGTTTCGTACAGAATACATCATGAAGCTTTGGCTAGGAGAAGTTCCAGAATATACAGTAGCATTTGCCCAATGCATAGTATTTATCAGCTTAACCTATGCAGCTTTTGAACCTATAAGAGCAGCAGTTCTAGCAACTAATAAAATCGCTAAATTCATGATTATTCCAGATAGTTTTTATATACTGGTATTACCTGTTAGTTATTTTATTTGTAACATAACAGAAAATCCTATTTATATGATTGTATGTATCGTTTTTTTTGATATACTAACTTGTTGCTTACGTACTTATTTAGCATCAAAAGTTTGCATAATTAACATTCGTGAAATCCTACATCAAATAATATTACCGTGTATATATGTAGCATGTTTTTCGTGTATCATCTGTTATAGTATTTCATATTTGACGCCACATAGTTTATGGGGACTAGTTTTTATACTATTATGTAATAGTATATCGCTTTTAATCATAATTTATATTTGTGGACTTAATAAACAGGAAAAAATTACGATAAATAAAATAATAACCAGTCATTATAACACCAAAATATGCAAAATGCACAAATAATACATAAGCAATATATATTGGAAAAAAACATAATTTATATATTTCTTTTTTTACTTCTCTTCGAAGGAGCTATTAGAAAATGGATTTTTCCTTCATTAGCGACCCCTTTATTAATAATAAGAGACCCTTTTGCCCTACTTCTTGTCATCCAAGGCTTAAAAAAAGGATTGATAAACCACCCTATTGCAAAAATCTCTTTTTTTATCAGTTTTATAGCTTTACTGATTTCGTTAACATTCCCTAATGCGAACCTTTTAGTTTGTATGTTTGGTGCACGTGTATTTATGTTATATATTCCTTGTATTTTTGTAATTAGCAAGATACTTACAATCAAAGATTTATATAATATTGCCAGATATTGTATCTATATCTCAATACCTATGACAGTTTTAGTTATACTTCAATTCTATTCACCACAAACAGCATGGGTAAATAGGGGTATTGGAAACAATATGGAAGGATCTGGTTTTGGAGGTGCTTTAGGATATTTTAGACCCTCTGGAATATTTTCTTTTACCCAAGGTTTCGTATGTTTTCAAACTTTCGTTTGCACATTTTTAATGACTTATTTTTTTGATAAAAGAGCTCAAATATATGCAACAATAAATAAGTATGTATTATATGTTGCCATGATAATGTTTCTCATTACAATTCCTTTATCTATTTCTCGTACACTTTTATTTCAAACTATAGCTATTTTTATTTTCCTCATTATTGGACTTTTTATTACACACAAAAATACAAATTCAATCTTTAAATTTATAATTCCAATTTGCCTCCTGGTCCCTATACTCACGCAATTTGAATCTATTCAACTCTTTATAAATGTATTTGCTGCTAGATTTGAAAGTGCTCAACATAGTGAAGGCAATGTTTTAAGCGGTACAATTGGCAATCGGTATTTTGGTGCTTTAATTAGAGCATGGACAATAGACTCTCCTACTTTTGGATATGGGATAGGCAGTATGACTAGAGTAGGAATTAAAATTATTGGACATAACATAATAACAGATGAAGAATGGACTAGGATTATTTATGAATCAGGATTTATTTTAGGAACGATTTTTATTCTTATTAGAATTATACTTTGTTTCAAAATAACAATAACAACAATTCAACGTATTGTTTTTAAAAAAAATATACTACCATTCATTTTTCTGCCTAATACTCTTTTTTTATTACCACAAGGTAATTTAGGTGGTACTGTGCCATTAGGCTTTACAATTATAGCAGTTTCCTTTTCTCTAATAACACTAAAATATGGGACACGAAAAAAAAGCATAAACAAGAAACTAATCCAATATAAAGCTCAACATGAAAAGAATACTTTTATATCATCCCTTTGGAAATCAAAATGTCAGAGGAGTTCTTTCCGCACTATCAACTCATAATAAATTACATAGTTTTCATACAACAATAGCTGTTTTTCCACATACATTTTTATACAAAATACTCCCTCTAGTTGGATTAAAAAAATTTTTAAGAAGAGAGTATGATGAAAATATTAAAAGCAGAACATATTGTTACCCATGGAAAGAACTACTACGCTTATCAAAAATTTCTCAAAAATTACATATTAATATTACTAGCGGCAATATTAATATCCAACTCAATAAAAAAATCAGCAATTTTATTATTTCTAAAAATGAAGAAATTCTAGGAGCATATTGTTATGCTCATGGAGCTTTAGATATCTTTAAAGCTTGTCAAAAATATAACAAATTATGTTTTTATGATTTGCCGATTGCATATTACAAAGAAATCATTGATATAGCACAATTAGAAAAAAAACAAAATCCCCAATGGTCTGATTGTATATATGTCTACAAAAATCAAAAAAATCTGCACATTATTGATGAAGAGCTTAAATTAGCAGATTGCATATTTGTTGCAAGTTCTTACGTAAAAAGTACTTTAATAAAATATGGTTATAATGCAGACAATATATATTCTATTCCATATGGTTTTCCTCCTATATCACCCAAAGAATATAGACCTATAACACAAAAAATAAAATTATTATATGTAGGAGGATTACATCAATTGAAAGGGTTATCATATATGTTTGAAGCCATTGACCATTTTAAAGATAAAGTCGAATTATCTATTGTAGGATCTGGTAACCTAGATGTCCCTTTACTGCATAAAAACCTAAAAAAATACAATTACCTTGGTAGTCTTCCCCATCAAAAAGTATTACAAGAAATGCGTAAATGTGATATTTTATTGTTCCCAACTCTAAGCGATGGCTTTGGAATGGTTGTTACTGAAGCTATGTCCCAAGGAACTCCTGTCATTACTACCAATAACTGCGGAGCAGCTGACTTAATAAAAAACGACATCAATGGCTGGATAATCTCTTCTCGATCCTCTCTTAGTATCATAGATAAGTTAAACTATATTTTAAATCATCCAAATGAAATTGAACGAGTAGGTAGAAATGCTATACATACCGCTCAAATGAGACCATGGGAAAAATATAATGAAGACATAATGAATACAATACAAAATATTTGCAACAAAAAAAACAACTAAAACAATATGTATCAATATATAAACAAAATCGTAACAATTATTTTTGTTCATAATTGGATTGCTATTTTATATTTCAATTTTAAGAAACTTCCTTTTAAACAAGCTATCAAATTACCATTTGACTTTTACTATAAAGTCCGATTCAAAAATTTAAAAGGAAAAATCATTATAAAAAATGAAAATATTCATCGAGGAATGATTAAGATAGGAGGCCGAGGTAGTGAAATGTTTCCAAGAAATCCTGTAATAATAGATATAAGTGGAACATGGATAATAAAAGGTATTACAGAAGTTGGCATAGGAAGTTATATACACGTAGCTTCATCCGCAACACTAACAACAGGAAATAAAGTAAAATTAGGAGCCTTAAATAAACTATATTGTGAAAAATCGATTACTTTGGGGGATGAAATTGCTTTCAGTTGGGAATGTCAAATATTTGACACTAATTTTCATTATATGAAAGATTTATTATCCAACAAAATTCTTGAAAAAGATACTCTTATAAATATCGGATCATTTAACTGGATTGGAAATAGATGTAGTATAATGAAAGGAACTATAACTCCTAATAATGTAATAATAGCCTCTAATAGTTTATGTAACAAAGATTATTCTTTAACTCCTGAGTTTTCTGTCTTAGCTGGTAGTCCTGCTAAAGTTGTAAAAAACAATATAAAACAATTATTTGAAGGAACAGATATATGAAAATAGCAGCTATACTCACATGTTATAATAGAAAAGAGAAAACTTTTCAGTGTCTTGCTTCTTTATTTGAAATAATACCAACATGCAAAGTATATCTAGTTGATGATAATTCAACAGATGGTACTTCAACACTAATACACCAAAAGTTCCCACAAGTTTATTTAATACAAGGTAATGGAAATTTATTTTGGAGTCGTGGTATGTACACAGCATGGAAAGAGGCTATAAAAGAAAATTATGATTACTATCTATGGCTAAATGATGATATTAAATTATATCCTTTTTTTTTGAAAGAACTAATAGAATGCCAAACTCTAAACAACTCACATTGTATTATATCTGGTCTCATCGAAGATTTTAACAAAAATAAAATTTTATATGGAGGAAGCGATGTACATAAAAAATTAGTCCAACCTAACAAATATCCACAGGAAATAAAATTCATGAATGGAAATGTTGTTTTGATTCCTAGATCTGTTGTTGATCAAATAGGTATTATAGATCCTATATATCATCACGATCTGGGTGATGTAGATTACGGGCTAAGAGCACAGGAAAACGGAATCAAAGTATACGCAACAAGAATCCCCATAGCTTTTGGTTATTGCAATAATTATTGTAGAGTAAGAAAATGGGGAGTTTCATTAAAAGAACGTTTTAAGAAACTCTATTCTCCACTTGGCTCTAATCCTATAATCAATTTTTACTTTAGAAAAAAGCATTTCGGAATAATAAAAGCAACCACATTTATTATATATCTGTTTGTCTTAAATATTCTACCAGATAAAATAATAGGTCTCTTTTGGGGAGATACATATAAGGATAAATAATAATTTTAAAGCATAATATAATCTTATGAATATAGCAATTGTAGGTACAGGCTACGTAGGTCTAGTATCAGGCACATGTTTTGCCGAAATGGGTGTAAATGTTACTTGCGTAGACGTGAATAAAGAAAAAATCAATGCATTATTACAAGGTCTAATTCCTATTTATGAACCTGGGCTAGATGAAATGGTACTTCGCAATCATCGAGAAGGTCGCTTAAATTTTACCACTGACATTACCACATGCCTAAATGACGTAGAAATAGTATTCAGTGCCGTAGGGACACCTCCTGATGAAGATGGAAGTGCTGACTTAAGTTACGTATTAGAAGTAGCACGAACTATAGGACGTAATATGAATAAATATCTTGTAATAGTTACTAAATCTACAGTACCTGTAGGAACTGCCCAAAAAGTAAAAAGCACTATTCAAGAAGAACTGGACAAGCGTGGAATGAATATACCTTTTGATGTAGCATCCAACCCTGAATTTTTAAAAGAAGGAGCAGCTATTAAAGATTTTATGAGTCCAGATCGTGTAGTCGTAGGTATAGAATCAGACAAGGCTAAAGAACTAATGACAAAGCTTTACCGTCCATTCTTACTTAATAATTTTCGCGTAATTTTCACAGACATTCCTTCAGCAGAAATGATAAAGTATGCCGCTAATAGTATGCTAGCTACTCGTATCAGTTTTATGAATGATATAGCAAATCTGTGTGAATTGGTAGGTGCAGATGTCAATATGGTACGAAAAGGTATTGGCTCAGACAATCGTATTGGAAGTAAATTCTTATATCCTGGTTGTGGCTATGGAGGCAGTTGTTTCCCTAAAGACGTAAAAGCTTTAATTAAAACAGCTGAAAAAAATGGTTATAACATGCATGTCTTAAAAGCAGTAGAAGAAGTAAATGAACAACAGAAAACTATCTTGTATAAAAAACTGAAAAAACATTATAATGGCAAATTACAAGGAAAAACTATTGCATTATGGGGATTAGCATTTAAGCCAGAAACAGATGATATGAGAGAAGCAACTTCTCTTGTAATTATCAATCTATTATTAAAGGCAGGATGTATAATAAAGGTTTTCGATCCTATAGCCATGGATGAATGTAAACGACGCATTGGTAACAAAGTAATTTATGCTAATGACATGTATGACGCTGTATTAGATGCAGATGCCCTTCTACTGCTGACAGAATGGAAACAATTTCGTCTACCTAGTTGGAAAGTTATCGCAAAATCAATGAAAGTTCCAGTCATTATAGATGGTAGAAATATTTATGATGCTGAAGAAATAAAAGAAATGGGATTTATTTACCATTGTATAGGAAAATAAAAACATGAAAATTTTACATAGTGGCACATTAGACGTAAATGCTGGAGGACCAGCAATGAGTACTTATTATACGCTTTATGGTTTGCAACAACAAGGAATTGATGCAGAAATTATTATGTTTCCCTTATCACCTAACGGAAAATTAAAAGGGACAGAAGTACCTGTACATTATACGGACCCACCTATTATTCCCAAGCTAGACTACTCCCCATCATACAAAAGGAATATAAAAGCTATCGGTGATTTTGACATTTATCATGCACAAGGAGTATGGCAGTACCCAACATATGCTATAGCTGATATTGCAATTCAAAAAAGGAAGCCATACCTCATCACTCCAAGAGGAATGCTTTATCCACAAGATATAGCAAAGTCAAACAAAATATTCAAAAAACTTTCTTTAAAATTACGACTACTCAAAACATTAAACAAAGCCGCTTGTATACAAGTGACATGCAAAGATGAAATGATTCATTGCCGCAATCTAGGTATAACATCTCCAATTGCCATCATTCCTAATCCCATTGAGATCAAAGAATATACAGAAACAAAAAAAGATAATATTTTTCGGTTAGGGTATTTAGGAAGACTATCTCCACGAAAAAATGTAGAAGGACTAATTTATGCTTTCACAGAATTAAAAAAAGAAAAGTCAGAATTACTAATTATTGGAGGTGGAGATAGTCAATATGAATCTTTTTTGAAGAAAGAAGTTAAACGATTAAATCTACATAATGTTCATTTTACAGGTTTTTTATCAGGAAAAGAAAAAGACGAAGCAATAGCCTCTATATCTGTATTAGTAATGCCTAGTGAATTTGAAAATTTAGGGAACGTTATATTAGAAGGGCTTGTACGTAAAATACCTTGTATTGCAACCTATGGCTCCCCATGGGAAGAGTTAAATACTCATCATTGTGGCTGGTGGGTAGAATACAGTTCTGAAGCCATAAAAGAAGCCATAAAAGAAGCTATTAGCACCCCGAATGAAGAGTTAAAAGCTATGGGAGAAAGAGGTAAAAAATTAATGGAAAATAGTTATTCGATAGAAGCCGTTGCATCCAAAATGAAACAATTATATGAATGGATTCTAGGACAAAGCCCCAAACCTGAATTCGTTTATGAATAAGAATAAATTAGTAAATATCCATGGAACTCAACATAGCAGAAAACCGTAATCACCTAAACTACTCCAAATGGATCTATGTAAAACGTATACTGTGGACATTCGGAAAATTCTTTTTCCGTAATTCTCCCCGTATAGCTTTCGGATACAGAAATACGATACTACGCCTATTCGGAGCTAAAATAGGAAAACATGTCCATATATACTCCTCCACCGTTATCTGGTTCCCGTGGAATCTGGAAATAGGCGATTGGAGTGCCATTGGAGAAGAAACCCTGATCTATAATTTAGGTAAAGTAACAATAGGAGAAAAAGCTACTGTCAGCCATCGGGTCCATGTATGTGCAGGCACACATGACTATACCGATCCGGCTCTTCCCCTACTACGTCCCGAAATCCGTATCGGCAATCAAACATGGATTTGCGCTAATACATTCATTGGTCCTGATATAGAGATTGGGGAAGGTGCTGTGATAGGCGCAGGTACAGTAATGGTAAAAGACGCAGAGCCGTGGGGAGTTTATGCAGGAAATCCGGCTAAATATATAAAAAAAAGAATACTGAAACATTAATCGAATATGTCTGTTCACAAGCCAAAAATATGTCTTGCCTGCTCAGCAGGAGGACATTTAAGAGAGTTACAATTAGCTATTGGAGATATCCCCAATAATTGGAATTGTTATTGGCTCACTTTAAAAACAACTTCTACAAAAGCATTCATGAAAGACAAAGAACATGTGTTCCTAGTAAATTTTCAACCTGCTAAAAAATGGAGTTTAATCATAAATTGCATACAGGCTATATTTTGGGTATTAATAAAACGCCCAAATGTTATCATAACAACGGGAGCTGGAGTAGCTGTACCTACTGTTTTCTTTGCAAAAAAGCTACTAAAATCCAAAGTAATCTTTATCAACTCAGCCGCAGATGTAACACATGCATCCAAAACTCCTATATGGATAGAAAAATATGCAGATCTATTTCTCGTTCAATGGGAAGAAATGAAAACTATATTTCCTAACGCTATTTGTTGTGGTGTATTATGATATTTGCTAGTTTAGGCACAATGGACATGGCTTTTGTTCGCATGGCCAAAGCCATAGACGAGTGGGCTGCTACCACTCAAGAAGAAGTGATAGTACAGACAGGATATACTCATTTTAATTATCGCCATGCAAAAGCTTTTGACTTCTGTACTAAAGATGAAATGCAGCAATATATTAAATCTGCAGATATTCTAATATTGCAAGGTGGATGGGGAGCAATATCTGAAGCTATGGAACAAAAAAAAAGAATTGTAGTTATTCCCCGGCACGACAAAACAGAACATATTCACGACCAATTTCAACTTATTAGGAAACTGGATAAACTGGGATGTGTAATCGGTGTTTTTGATGAAAAAGATTTACCACAAAAAATAAAAGAGGCCTATTCTTTTGACTTCCAACAAATAAAAAAAGGAAATGCTGAAAAGCTGATTAATCAAAAATTAAAAGAATGGTTTCCTTCCATCTGAAATTTTTAATCCAAATATAAAATCTATGAAAGTTTCAATTATCACTTCCTGCTACAACCGGGAAGCCACCATTCGTGGAGCAATAGAAAGTGTGCTGGAACAGGATTATCCCGACATAGAATACATTGTGGTGGACGGAGCGTCGAAAGATAACTCGCTGGCTGTCATCAATGAATATAAAAACGGGATAGATACAATTATCTCCGAGCCGGATAAAGGTATGTATGAAGCGATCAACAAAGGAATACGTGCAGCAACAGGAGATATTATAGGCCTGATTCACTCCGATGATTTCCTGTTCTCATCTCACACCATCTCCGAAATTGTGAAAACATTCGAGGAACAGGATGCGGATATGATATACGGCAACGGGGTCTTTGTAGATTATGACGACACCAACCAGATGATACGAAACTGGATAAGCGGACGGTACAGCAAAGAGAATGTGAAAAACGGATGGCTCCCACTCCACCCCACTGTCTATATAAAGAAGGAGTGTATGGATAAATGGGGGCTTTACAACGAAAGTTATAAGATAGCCGCCGACTCGGATTTGCTGGTGCGCTATCTGTATGAAGCCGACCTGAAAGTATATTACCTGAACAAATACATCGTGAAAATGAGAATGGGGGGGCTTTCTACCGATGCGGGAAAAAGCAAACTGAAATGGGCGGAGGACTTGAGAATGTATAAAAGTCACGGCATAAAACCCATCTCGGCACTGAAAGGCAAAATTCTTTCAAAGATTCCACAGTTCATTGAAGCCAGACTGCCGTGGAGTGAAATACCGGAAGCAGAGGAAGAGAGCCTGATACAACCTGACGCCGCAAATAAAAAAGAATAAGAATTATTTATACCGGTCCAAATGCAAGTATGCATGAAGACAGGTCATGGTATAAAACATTTTTTCTAGAATAATACAAAATATGAGTAAAAAAGTAGCATTGATTTCAGGTATCACAGGACAGGACGGTTCGTTCCTGGCCGAGTTCCTGATAGAAAAAGGATACGAAGTACATGGTATCCTGAGACGTTCTTCTTCATTTAACACTGCACGTATAGAACATCTGTATCTGGACGAATGGGTACGGGATATGAAGCAGAACCGATTGGTGAACCTGCATTGGGGGGATATGACGGACAGTAGCTCACTGATACGTATCATACAGTCCGTACAACCTGACGAGATTTATAATCTGGCCGCACAAAGCCATGTAAAAGTAAGCTTCGACGTGCCCGAATACACAGCGGAAGCGGATGCGGTAGGTACGCTGCGCATGCTGGAGGCGGTACGTATATTGGGGCTGGAAAAGAAAACCAAGATTTATCAGGCATCTACTTCGGAACTTTTCGGACTGGTGCAGGAAGTTCCTCAGAAAGAGACTACTCCTTTCTATCCCCGTTCTCCATACGGAGTAGCCAAGCAATATGGTTTCTGGATAACCAAGAATTACCGCGAAAGCTATGGCATGTTTGCCGTAAACGGTATTTTGTTCAATCACGAAAGTGAACGCCGGGGCGAAACTTTTGTTACCCGGAAAATTACCCTGGCGGCGGCACGCATCGCACAAGGATTCCAAGATAAACTGTACTTGGGGAATCTGAACTCCCTGCGCGACTGGGGATATGCCAAAGACTATGTGGAATGTATGTGGCTGATTCTGCAACACGATACGCCCGAAGACTTTGTTATAGCCACCGGAGAATATCACACTGTACGCGAATTTGCCACCCTTGCTTTCAAGGAAGCGGGCATCGACTTGCGCTGGGAAGGTGAAGGTGTAAACGAGAAAGGTATTGACACAGCTACAGGCAAGGTGCTGGTAGAGGTGGATCCCAAATATTTCCGCCCGGCAGAGGTGGAACAATTACTGGGAGATCCTACCAAAGCCAAAACGTTACTGGGATGGAATCCCCGCAAGACTTCATTCGAGGAACTGGTGAAAATCATGGTGAAACACGATATGAAATTCGTGAAGAAACTTCATCTCAAAGCAAGCTGTTAAATCATTAGTCAAGAATTTCAATGGAGAAATCAGCCAAAATTTATATAGCAGGGCACCACGGACTCGTGGGCTCCGCTATTTGGCGTAACCTGCAAGAAAAAGGCTACACCAACCTGACCGGCAGAAGCCACAAGGAACTGGACTTGCTGGACGGAGTTGCCGTAAAGGACTTCTTTGACCAAGAAAGACCGGAATATGTAATCCTTGCCGCCGCCCACGTGGGAGGTATCATGGCAAACAGCACATACAGGGCGGACTTTATCTACAAGAACCTGCAAATACAACAGAACGTGATAGGGGAAAGCTTCCGTCACGGAGTGAAGAAATTATTGTTTCTGGGAAGTACCTGCATTTATCCCAGAGATGCACAGCAGCCGATGAAGGAGGATGCTCTCCTCACCTCCCCGCTGGAATATACGAATGAGCCATACGCCATCGCCAAAATAGCGGGGCTGAAAATGTGCGAGAGTTTCAACCTGCAATATGGTACCAACTATATCGCTGTAATGCCTACGAACCTGTATGGCCCCAATGATAACTTTGATTTGGAACGCAGCCATGTGCTGCCTGCCATGATCAGGAAAATACATCTTGCCAAATGCTTGAACGAAGATAACTGGGAGAACATACGCTATGATCTGGATATGCGCCCGGTGGAAGGTATAAACGGGGAGAGCAGAACAGAGGAGATACTGGCTGTCCTGAAAAGCTACGGCATCAGCAAGGATGGGGTGGAACTGTGGGGAACAGGCACGCCGCTGCGCGAATTCTTATGGAGTGAGGAAATGGCGGATGCCAGTGTATTCATCATGGAGCATGTGGACTTTAAAGATACTTACCGTCCCGGCACAAAAGAGATACGCAACTGCCACATCAACATCGGCACGGGAAAAGAAATATCCATCGCCGACCTGGCGCATCTGATAGTAAAGGAAACGGGATATAAAGGCAGCATTACATTCAATCCGGAGAAACCGGACGGAACCATGCGCAAACTGACTGATGTGACCAAATTGCACGAATTGGGATGGCATCACAAAATAGACATAGAGGAAGGGGTGCACAAGATGTACCAATGGTATCTGGAATATAAAAAGAAATAAAAAGCATACGTGTTATGGAAACTCATATCGTTATCATGGCAGGCGGCATAGGAAGCCGCTTCTGGCCCATGAGTACGCCGGAATGTCCCAAACAGTTCATTGATGTGACGGGATGTGGCAAAAGCCTGATCCAACTGACAGTGGAACGCTTTCAAGGGTTGTGCATTCCGGATAATATATGGATAGTGACTTCGGAAAAGTACAAGGAGACGGTAAGGAAACAATTGCCATCCGTGCCGCCTCATCATATACTGACGGAGCCGGTTGCACGTAACACGGCACCCTGCATCACATACGCTTGCTGGAAAATCAAGAAACACCACCCGCACGCCAATATCGTAGTGACTCCTGCGGATGCATTGGTTATCAATACGGATGAATTCCGCCGGGTGATAGCCAAGGCACTGCTGATGACAGATCAAAGCAAGGCCATTGTGACCATAGGTATCAGACCTTGCCGCCCGGAAACGGGATACGGGTATATAGCCGCGGGAGAAGAGGTGGATCAGGATATACGGAAAGTGAATGAATTCAAAGAGAAACCGGACCTGAAAACGGCACGGCACTATGTGGACGCCGGGAATTATTTCTGGAATGCAGGGATCTTTGTATGGAATGTAAAGACCATAGAAGAGGCTATACGCCGTTATGCACCGGGCATTGCCGAGGTGTTCGACAGGATTTATCCGGAGTTCTATACCGAAAGAGAGAAAGAAACCATAGAAGAGCTGTTCCCTGCTTGTGAAAGTATATCCATAGATTATGCCGTAATGGAAAAAGCGGAACGGATTTATGTATTGCCGGCAGAGTTCGGATGGTCTGATCTGGGTAGCTGGGGCTCATTGCATTCCTTGCTGCCCAAAGATGAACGGAACAATGCCGTTGTAGGCGAGAATGTCCGAATGTATGAATGCAATAACTGCATTGTACACACACCGCATTTGAAACAGGCGGTAATACAAGGACTGGACGGGTATATCATAGCCGAGAAAGAGGGAACCCTGCTGATATGCAGACTGGCAGAGGAGCAGCGTATTAAAGAATTTTCGAAAATATAAGGAATGATTATAGCAGTTGACTTTGACGGCACAATAGTGGAGCATAAATATCCCGAAATAGGCAGGGAACTACCCTTTGCCATAGAAACGCTGAAAAAACTACAACAGGAACGGCATCGCCTTATTCTGTGGAGTGTGCGGGAAGGTAAATTATTACAGGAGGCCGTGGATTTCTGCCGGGAGCGTGGACTGGAGTTTTATGCCGTAAACAGCAATTATGCGGAAGAAACCCTGGAAAGCAATCATTACTCCAGAAAACTGAAGGCGGATTTGTTTATTGATGACCGCAATCTGGGAGGACTGCCCGAATGGGGGATGATTTACAGAATGATCCATGACAAATGGGGATACGAAGATATTTATCAAAGTTCAGGTAATAAAGAAGAGACTAAAAAGCGAAGCTTTTGGAAGATACTTTTTTCCAAGATGTAGAATCTCCGCTTCCTAATGTAGTGATACAGGCGGAAGCCCATAAGAAAACTAATGTTAGATCAGAGGTAAGTACTGTTATCAGCGGATAACGGGAACTTACGAAACAGTGTTGGTGATACCCGCCTGGGAAGGTAGGTATCACCTTTTTTTTGATCTATTCCATCAGTATTTGAAGACTTGTTCTTCTCCGGGTTCTATGGTCATGGCTTTCATCCCTTTCCGGGTTGGAATGTTCAGCACTCCCTTTCCGCCGTCGGACTTGATACGGATCTCTTTCTTATCCATATAGATATGGATATTGCCGTATGGAGTGGGCACGGTTCCTTCCATCCATTTCAAGCCGCCCAGACAAGGGGTGACGGAGTATTCCTCGTAACCGGGTTTGGTGGGTTTTACTCCCAGATAGTATTTGCCCAGCAAATAGATGGGGCTGGCTCCCCATGCATGGCAGAGGCTTTTGCCGTATGGACGTCCGTACATGGCCAGATGCCGGGTACCTGTTTCTTCGGGATTGTATTTCTCCCAGAAACTGGTAGCTCCTTCTTTCAACATACCGCCCCAATAGGCTTTCATTTCTTTCATCACCGATTCTTGTTCGCCCAAGGCGCACAGTGCTTCCAGTTCATAGAAACGCATATAAGGAGTGGTGATTTTCAAAATACTGTCATTCTGCAATACGGTGTGTTTGATGGTCTGCTGTTTATCGGCATTCAGATAATTGAAGAAGACAGAGAACATATTGGCGTAGCGGGTAACGGACTCACTCTGCTTGCCCTGAACGCGGTTGTGTACCATCGCCTGTTTCTGCTCATTCCAGAAAGCGGGTTCCAGCTTGGAACGTAAAGCGGAAGCCAGTTTCTCATACTTGGTTTTGTCTGCCGTATTGCCGGCCAGACCGGCACAAAGCGCCATGGTTTCCAAACTCTTGCAGAACAAGACTTGCTCAAAGGAGAGTTCGCCTTTCTTGTCCAGATAACCGTCTGCCCAGTCTACGAATACCCAGTCACCGGTCATGCCTTCCACCATACCGTTGGCATTGGTGCGTCCCAATACATAGTCCATCATGCTTTGCATACGCGGATAGAGTTGGGTTACAAAGTCTTTGTCACCGGAATACATATAGTAATCGTAAATACTGAGGAACCAATAGAAGGTGTAGTCCATAATGGTATTGCTGTGGCTGGTCACAGGGTCTTTTCCGCGAAGCAGCCAGATGGTACGCTTCACGGTTTCATTATCGAAGAACAGATAGTAGTTCATCAGGTAGCTCTGGATGGCATCGCCACTCCATACCCAACGGTCGCGCTTGATGCCGTCGATAAAGAATTCACGGGTAGTAAGGTGCATGGTGTATGCTCCTACTTCCCAGATGCGGTTCAGCTCTTCGTCATTGCATTTGAATGAGCCCCGGTACTCTTCGGGCAGGTATTCGTATTGCATGGAAACGTCCTGTATCGTTACTCCCGGATCGCAAGTGACATAGACATAACGGAAGGCCTTGCTGTTGTCCAACGTGTATTCATCGTATAGTTTCCGTGTATTCCGGATGGCCAGATCGGTTATCTGCCCCGGCTCTGCCAGCAATTTGTCCAATGTTTCGCAATATTCCGTATCCAAGGCTTCTTCAGGACTTTCACCGTAATAGATATGGATCGTTCCTTTTCCCTTTACCTCTTTCAGAGTGATATAACCAAAGGTTTCTTTTCCGAAGTCGTACAATACCCCTTCTTTCCGGGGAGTGGAGGAAACTGCTTTCATCGGTTTTCTGGCCAATGAAAACTTGGAAGGCAGTTGGGTGGCTCCGTCAAAGTTCCAACACCCTGCATCCATATAAACGGTGGCAGAAGTATCACTGGCTTTTCCGCTTTCGTCTATCCATTCCTTGTCTTCGTAGGTTACTTTCCAGGTCTTGTCCGTATTTACGGTTTTTCCTTTCACATAAATAGTGGGGGGAGTGGACTGATTCCACACTTTGATGTTCAGACTGTGTTTTCCTGCGGGGAGTTTCAAGGTGGAGGGCATACCGAATTGCAGTTTGCCGTCCAATTTCACATTGTATTTTCCTTCGGCGGCAATGAAGATCTCTTCCGGTTCCGCCAGATCCAATTTCTTGCTGAATTCCACTACCACATAATGGCTGTCCGTTTTCCAGAAGGGAGGGAAAAAAGCACCGCGTTCCGTACGGCGGTTGTTCATCCGATTGCCCAGCCATATCTCATAATCACCCGGATACCAGATCCAGGTCTGGGCGGAGGCGGCAGCACTCAATGCAAGTGCTCCGACTAAAGTGGCAAGTCTGTTTTTCATAATGGTATCACGTTTTATTTTTCCTTCAAATAGATATATTCCTTTGTCAGTCCGGCATTTGCCTTGATGCTGTCGTTCACCATCGGACCATTGTTTTCCCATGTATTGCCCGGACCGTTGGCGTTCTTCAGGAACTTCTCTCCTTCCGTCCAGTTGTCCTTGACGGTGATAAATGAAGATCCTTCGTCGGTGTAAAGATAGAACCAATGATTGGGATCATGTGCATAACCGGGTGAAAAAATGTTAGAAACGCAATTTTCCGTAATCCAGCTATGGGGTTGTGAACCTAATGTATAAATACCGGCTACATCATACATGTGCTTGGCATAGTGATGAATCAGATTGGCGTGCACGCGGTTATTGCGCATACAGTTTACTGTACGTGTCCATCCCCATCCCAGACTGATGCCTGAATAGGATACATCACTGATTTCATTGTGCTCGATATTGATATCACTGACATAACCGGCGCAAATACCCAAGGTGCCCCAGTCTTCATTGGTCACATCGTTGATGTAGTTGTTGGAAATGGTCAGTCCGGTACAGACCTCACGACGGTCGGCAGGATCGTATGGAAGATGAGTTTCGTGAGCGGCAGGGCTGAAACTGCCCGCTACAATACCGTTCCCGGCAATATCACGGAACAGACAGCCGTTTATATGTCCTCCATCGGTGGCCCATTCATAATCAATGCCTGTAGAGCCCAAATGCTGGAAACGGCACTTCTCGAAATCAATATTCCAGGCAGCCTTGACTACGACTGCCGATGCCGGACGGCCCAACCAACCTTGATTATCCAGCTTATGATTGTTCTTACGAATCATGGAAGGACGGATTTTATATCCGTCTGTCATGTACATACCTGCCTGAAGAGGAACATGACCTTGCAAAGAGGGACGCATCCAGGTGGTATATTGGAAAGCAATATTGTCAAAACGGATGTGCTTTACCGGACGGTCTATCGTTCCTTCCACCCATACCAACGTTTCGATGCCGGGAACTACGGCTTTGCTTATCTTCTCTCCTTTCCGAGGATAATAATATATTTTACGGCTTTCAATGTCGTGATACCACTCGCCGGGTTCATCCAGCAATTCCATGGCATTGGTCAGATAGAAAGCCGAGTTGTGACCATCCTTGGTCACCATAGGACGCGGCCACGGGTGTTCGAACTGGATGCGGCTTTCAGGATGATGGAAACGCACGGCGGCACTGTCTCCCTGTATTTCGACCGACTTGATACGGAGATTTGCCACACACCACATTTCATGAAGGACCATTTCGGCATATCGGGCCTTCTGTATTTTCTTTACGGCAGCGGCAGGTACCCACAGTATTTCGTTTTGGGGGTCGTTGTTGATGATGCGGTACATCTTTTCAAAGTCTGCCACATCCCTTGCACGAACAGCCTTTTGCCCATTGATCCACAGTTGCCGGAAATCCAGCGGACGCCCGTTAAACATAGGGACATCGGCTACCCACAACTTTCCTTGCTTCTTCCAGTTCCTGATTTCCACCCCACCATTCAGAACGGCATTTCCATCCGAAGTGATGACGGTAGGTGAAGCTTCCGTCCCGCTGTCCTCCGGACGGATAAAGACGGGTTCGTACAGATGGTAGTCACCTGCCTCCAGATGGATGGTGATGCCACCTTTTACACTTTCATCATTAAGACGACGAAGTTCCCTTGCCTGACGCAATGCGGCTGTAAGGGTGGCTTTCGGAGAGTCTTTGGTACCCGGATTCCGGTCATTGCCTTTCGGAGATACGAACAAATCGGCTGCTGACAGTGTACAAGCTATCAGCAGCGCAGTAGTGGTTATGAATATTTTTTTCATTTGTAACTAATTAGGGGTAAGTGGTTAGTGATTAGTCCGTGCCAAAGGCATCCATACCGTCATTTCAGCCTTTCCGCGGTTTCCCCATGCATAATAAGGAATCAGACGGATATGGACCGGTTTGTCGGCCTTTCCTACCTCGCGGTACAAGGTATCTTTCCATGATACTTCATCGACCAGACGGGCAGTACCATCCAATGCGACAATCGGACTGCCTTCGATGGTTATTTTTTTCGGAGTCAACCGGATATCGGCAGGTATCAGCACATTGTCTATCTTATGCCCGCCTTCTATATCCATACTTTCCAGACAGTAGACCAACGGGCCACGTTTCACCACTACCTGGTTACGGATTTCTTCGGCCAACGGATTTGCTTCCAGCAATTTTACAGGCATATCCATCACCCATTCCACACAATCCCCTTTCTTCCAGATGCGGTTTACCTCGGCGTATGTATTCGCTTTCCAGGTTCCTTGCACCGGTTCGCCATTTACCTTCAAAGTTGCCTTCTCGCACCAGTCAGGAACACGGAGGAACAAAGAAAACGCTTTCTTCTTTGACGGTTTCGGAGCTTCGGTAACAGTCAGCTTCACAGCACCTTCCCACGGATACTCCGTTTCTTGCACCAGCCCGATCTTTCCCGTTTCCTTCAAAGTTGTAGCCAGTGTATTCGCTCCATACAAATTGCAATATACCGCATTCGGAGTCACCGTATAAGCATAGTTCTGGGCTTGACAAACGGTGCGCAGCGTATTAGGCGGACAACAGAAGCAGCTGATATACTCGGTACGTTCTTTAGGCCAGCGAAGTGTGTATGGCAAATCCGCACTGATGCGCAACGGGTTGGTATAGAAATATTTCTTTCCATCCAGACTGACACCACTCAACACACTGTTGTAAAGGGCGGTTTCCACAATATCCGCATATTTGGCATCGCCCGTCACTTCCAGCATACGCCAGTTGAAAAGCATATTGCCGATATTGGCACAGGTCTCGTTATGCGCCGTACTATTAGGCAACTGATAAGGACGGCCATAGCTTTGGTGTACTTTCTGAATGCTGTCCGGCTCATAGCAGGTTCCATCCGGCGAAGTGCCGTCATACAGCGCACCGCACGCTCCTGTAACATACATCTTGCGGGTCACAATGTCTTTCCAGATGCTGGTCAGGTTTTTCATCAGTTGGTCTTCTCCTGTTTCGGCATACACATCGGTCACACCGGCATACAGGTAATTGGAACGCACGGCATGTCCCATCGCATTGTATTGCTGACGGAACGGAATACGGTCCTGATTATCATCGGTGCCGTTTTCCACCATACCACGGATATCAATCAGATTCTTGGAAAGTTCCAGATAACGGGGATTCCCTGTAGCACGGTACATTTCCACCACACCCATATAATGGGAGGGACAAATGGCATTTCTTGCCAGTTCCGCAGAAGCGGTTTCATAGAAATGACAGAGGAAGTCCGTCGCTTTTACGGCAGCATCGAATAAAGTAGTCTTTCCGGTGGCACGACGATGAATGATACCTGCCATCATCAGATGCCCCAAATTGTAGGTCTCAAAATTCAGACGATTGGCAAATGCACCTTTCTCGTCCTCACCGCCTACTTTGGTGCCAATTACCGTCTGTTGCTGTTTGTCCGAATGAGTGTCAATCCCCTTATTCTTTTCCTCGATGATGACAGGGGTATGGATGTAACCGTCCGCACGCTGGGCTTTCACCACATGTTCAATGAAGTGGTCCATCAGTTTATCCAATTCGGGATCTTTCGTGACGGCATACACGGAAGCCACCCCTTCCATCCATTTATACATATCACCGTCATGAAAGGGAGGTCCCCAATGTTCGCCCTCGCAAACACCGGCAGCTATTTCAAAGTTACGGAAGCCATGCGAAACATCGGGATTGTTCCATGTGTCCCACATACTTTGCAAGGAGGTATGGCTATATACATTGAAACGGTCGCCCCAAAAGCCATCTGTCCAATGCACGGCACCTAATTCCGTATTGGCCATCTTGGCAAAACGACTTTGGCTCATATCCGTCAGCCCGCCCGACTGGGCAAATGCTCCCGTAGTTACTCCGGAAGCCAGTAAAAGTAGTAGTCTAATGCTTTTCATAATAATCTGTCACTTATTCTTTTCTTTATAAAGGGAGGACGATAATAAGAAACGTTTGTACTCTATTTATAATTATTTCATATTCTGTATCTTTAGAAAGAGCTTTCATTGGCGGATAATGGGAGTCTGTTTTCAAAAAAACGGGTATCTGATTTTTATTTCAGACACCCGTTTTTTTCAAATTCTCCAATACTCTCTATCAAAGAATTCCTTTATCCACAATCGTATTATTTCAGTTTGCTCAAATCCAACTCTTTATAAGCCACACGCTGACGGCGCCAGGTATATACGGCATGCAGTTTGCCATCCTTGCCCTGAATGATGGACGGATAAGAATACTGGCTGATGGGGCTGTCTTCCAATGTCATTACATTCTTCCAGTGAATGCCATCATCCGAAACCGCCACACACAACGGTGTACGCGGCCCTTTCGGAGTACCCGGCAATGTGCTGAAATCATTATAAATCAATACATGGCGGCCATCTTTCATGGTTACGGCATCCGTGCCCGAATTATTATTGGGAACATCAAGCAAAGTGACTTTGCTCCATGTTTCACCGTTGTCACTGCTCCATGAAGTGGCAATCTGTGCGTTACGTGTACGGCAAAGTACCTGCAAACGCCCATCCTTATGACGCAAAATGCTGGGCTGGATAGCATAAATAGGCTTCTCGCCTTCTCCTTTTATGGCTTCACCGCCTTCCTGATCGTCTACATTGGCCGCATTTGCCTTACGCAAAGCTGTAGGCACACTCATTTCCGCCTCTACAGGACCTACCATCTTCCAAGTCTTTCCTTTATCATCCGAAATTTCAAAATGGATACGCCATCCTCCATCGCCTTCCGTACTGGAAGGACAAATGATACGGCCATCCACATACTCCGGCTTATTTTTAATAGGACCTAAGAAACCTTTTGGCAACGGTTCACGTTGGCTCCAAGTTTTTCCACCATCTTTAGAACGTACCAGCCAACCACTCCAATCGGCTACTTTCAATCCTATTTTATAGAACAGGATCAGATCTCCGCCGGGGATCTGGAAAAGCACAGGATTCCAACAAGCCTTGCGGCGTGCCCGGGACTTGTCCCCTTTAAACGTAGAAGCCACGGGGCCGGCATCCGCCGGAGTGGATTCTGCCGTAATGCCTGCCAAGACAGCCTGCGGATCATCCAGACTAAACACCCCGTCGGCAGCCAGATAAGGTGCGCTCCATTCCGTCGCGCCCTTCGGCTTGCGACATACCCAGATACAACAATCCGGATTACGCTCTTTAGTGCCTCCAAAGAAAGAGGCTACCAGGTCTCCGTTCTTCAATTCCACAATAGTAGCGCCGTGACATTCGGGAAAAGAAGCTTGTTCGTATAGGAACTGATCTTCCACGATACCTGCACGGTTTTTACCTGAAGAAGGGTCCATGCTAACCGAAAAATGATAGTTCCCCGAAGGAACACTCCATACGGTAGAGTTGCCTTCCCGACGTACAAAGGTAACGTCCTTGTCTTTTACCGCCTTCTCGTCCAACGTTGGAAGATAAACCAATGCAGTGGTATTGCAGGGAACCGTGATATCCCATTCCAGATGCGTAAGGGTCTTCTTCCAGTTACTAATCATCTTGCCATATAAAGTGTTGTGCGAAGCCTTGACATAACTCAACTCCTGGATGGAAAAATCCGGTTTAAGGATGATTTGTTTGTAAGCGGGCTGTGCCGGATTAAATCCGGCTAAATCACGGAAATACCAAGTCAATAGATCACCCAATATCATCACATGGTTACAACTGTTCATCCAACGATTGGCGGTATCACCGTTCCACAATTCCCAAATGGCAGTAGCTCCCTTTTCTATCATATAGCCATAACTGGGATAAGTCTTGTTGCTTGCCAACAGGAAAGCAACATCGCCACGCCCCATACGGGTAAGCTCACGCATCATCCAGTTCATACCTATCACCCCACTGCTGATATGACCTTTATTCCGGGTGATAATGCCTGTTATTACATTTTTCTCCACTTCTTCCCTATAGGCCTCAGGAACCATATCGAAAGCCAGCGGCAGGATATTGGCTGTCACCGTATTGTTACCATAGAATATGCTGTCGGGATAAAGAACATGCGGCGTTTGTACCGGAGAAGTTCCCTTCTTAACCGTAAGGAAACGGGCGTTGAAGCAGTCTTTGATTTTTGCTGCATCCTTCTCGAATCCTTTCGCCTCATCTTCCAGACCTTGCAAACGGGCGAACTTGGCCAGCATTTGCGATACCTTGTAATAGTAGGCTGTAGCAATCAGTGCTCCATCCGTCTTGCGGGCAGGGTCCTGACTGTGAATCAATTCCGGTGATTCGGGAGGCATACACCAGTCACCGTATTTATCGGCGTTAATCACTCCATCCTCTGTGGTGAACTCACTGCGTATATGGTGCATCCATTTCTTGATAGCGGCATAATTCTTACGAATAGGTTCGATGTTGCCGAACTGTTCATAAACCATATCACAGATTACCGGGAATGTGGACGACCACGTCATTTCCGATGTATAATAATTGTAATAAGCCGGACAAATATCAGGAATACAACCGTCTTCACGCTGCGCTTCACGGATATCATCCGCCCATTTGGCATAGGTGTTTCCATTGTTGAACATGAAACTTTCCCCCCACGTTCCCATAGCATGGTCGCCAAGCCAGGGCTGGCGCTCGTCACGCTGCGGACAATCCAAAGGCACTCCTTTATAATTACTGGAAATCCCCCACCAGGCATTCCGATAAACCCGGTTCATGATATCATTGGAACACTCGAAAGTACCGTTATCTTCCAAGTCATCATATACTACTTCAGCAACCAAATCTTCCGCTTTCAGATTTTTATAACCTGTCACTTCTACATATTGGAATCCATGATAAGAAAAACGGGAACTCCAGGAGGTGTTGTTTTCTTTACCGTTGCAGATATAATAATCCGTACTCTGGCTATGGCGGAGATTTTCCACATCCAGTTCCGTACCGTCGTTCTTTACCCGTTCGGCATAACGTATGCAAATCGTATCTCCCGCAGCGGCTTTCGCTATGTTAATACGCACCCATCCTGCCATATTCTGACCGAAATCAATCATATAACGGTCACCATATTGCTTGAAGACAGCCGGCTTCAGCGTTTTCATCACTTTCATGTTGGGAGCGGTATTGCCGCGGAGTGTACCATACGGCAATGAAGCACGTTGCGCCTTCAGCCATTTGGAATCATCATAACCGGGCTGTGTCCAGTTTCCCAATTCCATACGGGCATCGTAAATCTCACCATCGTATTCATTATTGCTACGTATAGGCCCTTGAGCCGTCAAACGCCATTTCTCATCACTGTTGATGCGCTGGATACTGCCGTCGGTATATTCTATAATCAGATTCAGACGCAACTTGGGGTAACCAAAAGTAGGAATCTTATAAGGTTTGTAATTTTGACGCATAGTGTAGAAACGTCCGTTGCCCAGGGTCACTCCGATGGCATTGTCGGCATTTCCTCCGGCAACCTGTTTGGTGACATCAAAAGAATTGTAAAGCACAGTACGACGATAATCACTTGGAGCCGGCGCCAATACCTGATCACCTATCCGCTGGCCGTTAATGAACAGTTCGTACATACCCAAACCGCACAAATGAAGGGTAGCATACTTTATCTCCTTGGCTTGCGTTTTAAATTCCGTGCGTAAATAACGAGAGCTCAAACGGCTGTGTGAATCTTCCCGATCCCATGCAAACGCAGCGTCCCAACCTATCCATCGTCCTTTCCAATGAATCTCACCTAAAGGTCCCATCCCCCATCGGGCAGGCTCGCTCCATTCTGTCTCACCGCGATTGGTATAGCTTCTCACTTTCCAGTAAACACGCTGATTGCTTTTCAAACGCTTCCCTTGATAGGGAATCCATACGGACGCATCGGATTCCACTTTTCCGGAATCCCACAAATCTCCTTTATCCTGTGCTAAAAGTTCAGGAGAAGACGCAACCAAGATCCGGTAGGCGGTCTGCATCACATTTCTTTGAGAAGATTCCAACCGCCAGCTCATACGGGGAGCAGCAGTATCCAACCCCATGGGATCTACCATCTGCTCGGTACGCAGGCCGGTAACCGAAACATCCGCTGCCTTCAACCACAACGGAAGTGCCAGAAGAATGATTAATAATACTTGTTTTTTCATGATATGCATATTTCTTACTTATTCCATTTCTGTATGGCATCCGGCAAGGCTGTCCAAGCTTTCTGCACATAATCCTTCGCAGAATCCACAACAATCAGAACCTGGTCATTACCGCTCAGATAACCGCTATCATGCTGGAAAGAAGTGACTTTACTGTCAAACTCACCGATATATTCCAACTTACCGTCCTTCGCGCTATACCACCATGCATTCTTTTTCGCACCGCTGATTTTGCTCAAATCGATCTGCATAGGACGTCCTGAGTAATTGTAAACCAGCAAATAGTCATTTCCACGGGTAGCGATGGCACGGTCATAGCGTTCGCCGTTAGTTCCTGCAATGACACTCTGATCAGGCACACGTTCAAAGAAAGGAAAAGTCAGCATCAAGTTCTTCAGATATTTCATCTGATTGAAACCGGGGTCTTCCAAAGCATCCCACCATGCTTTCTTACGTCCGTCGGCACCGAAAGAGGCTCCATATCCGGGACGGATAAATTGCATGATATCATTATGACCGTATGAGTGCCCGAATGATCCGGCAAATACCGACCAATAGGCATAACGACGCACATCGTGCTGATTCCAACGGGTTTCATTGGGATCATGCAGCCCCTGTGGAATGTCTTCATAAATAGGTTCGTCATCAATCACCGGTTTCAACGGAGTCTTTGCCTGACTGGCTTCCACAAAACGCCAGTTATCCTCTTCCGTATTCTCTTCGATAGGATAGTCACCATCACCGTTACGCTGTCCGTAACGACGGTGTCCGCTTTGGAACATATTGAAATCCAGCCATTCGCGGTCATTAAACCAAGTAGCCGACGTGGTACGTCCACGCGGATGGAAAGTCATCAGATGACCTTTGTCTATGCTGCGGATACTGTTTGCCAAGGCATCCCATACCTCCGTCTTATTATCACCGCGGATATCCCCTCCTATCATCCAAATAATATTCGGCTCATCCTTGTAACGTTCTGCAAGAAACTTACCGTATGCCACGGCTTCTTTTTCATTCATCAGCCCTTGTTCCACGGGAGTTCCCCAAATACATACCATCCCTATATAGATGCCCCGTGAAGCGGCACTTTTAATAATATAGTCCATGTGATCCCAATATCCATAAATCCCTTTGCGGTTGATATCTTTGAAATTAAAACCGTCTGTCATGGAATACTGGCCGTAAATATTCATGGAAGGCACACCGTTCAATACCTGCACCTGCACCATGTTATATCCGGCATCCTTGCACTTATTCAGATAGTAAGAAACCTCGTCACGATTCAAACGTTGCGGCATCAGCCATCCGGTTTCACCCAACCAGAAGAAAGGTACTCCATTTTCATGCTTCAGGTAGCGTCCCTCCTCGGACACCACCAGTTTGCCGTTCTTCCAGGGAATATACGTTTTCGCTTTCTGCGCCGGCAACGAAGTAGAGCAACATAGCAATAAAGCCAATAAGGAAAGTAATGCGTGTCTGTTCATCATTGTATTTTCAAATTCGTTTATTAATTAATTGACAATCTCCAAACAAGAGCTTTTATCAAAACAACAAGGTGTTTAAAAAAGGTCCTTATGTTTACGGAAAAGATGAAGACCTTTTTGACAAATGTCCTCATCTTTTTCAGATTATTCCTACTGCTTCATTTTCTCATATTCAATAGCTGCCAAAATAAAGGAACCTACTGATTTCGGATCGTTCTCTATCACCGGCTCACCTATGTAATAAGCAAAACTTCCATCCCGGTTTCCTTTACCGCCTAATCCGGCAACAGCACAACAGTTGGTAATAGTGTATGAACCATCAGGCTCTTCTTTAATGAACTGTTTTATCAAACCGTTGAATCCACGCTCCGCAGCGGCCTTGTACTCCACGGGGATATATCCTTTATTCACCGCTTTACACAAGAAATATACAAAAAGCGATGAAGCGGAAGATTCCAGATAATTTCCTTTACGGTTATTCTGGTCAGTCACCTGCCACCATACCCCTGTTTCAGGCTCCTGGTATTTTACAATGCCTTCGGCCAACGTATTTATAATCGTCATAATGCTGTCGCGTCCTTCGAACTGCGCCGGCATATAGTCCAATACATCCACCACGGCAGCGGCATACCAGCCTATACTGCGGCTCCAGAAGTTGGGTGAGCACCCGGTTTCCTTATTTGCCCAATTTTGTGTCTTGCTCTCATCCCAGCCATGATAGAACAAACCGGTTTTAGGATCATACGTTTTACGGGCAATCAGCTTTATTTGATTCACAATATCGGCATTGACCGTAGTATCCTTGAATACGTTACCATATTGAGCCAGATAAGGAGAAGCCATGAATATACCATCCAGCCACATTTGATGCGGATATATCAATTTGTGCCAGAAGCCACCTTCACTGGTACGGGGCTGTTCGGTCAGTTGTTTACGAAGAGTATCCATCGCCACCTTATAACGCCCGTCTCCCGTCTTTTCATAAAAATCGAATAAAATCTTTCCGGCATTGATATTATCAATATTAAAAGAAAGATATTTCATGGTCTTTATCTTACCGTCGGTGTCTATCAGACTGTCTGCATATATTTTTGCATAATTATAATAGGCAGTGTCACCGGTATGTTTCCATTCCTCCAACATGGATTTCACCACCAGTCCGTGCGTATAGCCCCAACGAGGCTTTTTCGCTTTTTCTATCATCCAAGGCTCAGGGAAACGTTGCATTTCCGACTGAGCCATACGTTCGCTCCATTTGATTTCTTCGGTCTGTTTAGGAGTGGCAGTACATGCACACATTCCACCTGCCAGCAACAATGAGCAAATAATGTTTAATCCTGTTCTTTTCATATTTCTTCTTTTTACTATTTTTCATCCTTACAATCAATGCAAGAATCATCACTTACCTAAGAATATATACTCTTCACCTGCTTTGGTTTCCAGATCATAAAGATAAGTTTTTTTCAACTCAACTTTATTCAATTTCGCTTCTTTATTTATAATCGGTTGCAAGATTTCGGGTATGGCATACAATTTATTCGGATTCTCTCCTTTTGCCGTTCTCAGCCCTTTGCCTGCCAGCGGATTTAAAGAACGCAAACGACAGTTTCCCCCATGACGGGATTTCACCACCAACCGGCTCACTTTACCATTCTTCCAACTCAAATCCAATTCAAAACCTCCACGAGCTATAATCCCGTTCACGCTTCCCTCTTTCCATTGCGCCGGCAATGCGGGAAGTAAATAAATAAAACCATCGTGGCTCTGCATCAGCATTTCTACGATACCCGCCGTACAACCAAAATTACCGTCAATCTGAAAAGGTGGATGGGCATCAAACAAATTAGGATAAGTTCCTCCTTTTTTCTTCTCGTTACGTACGAGAGTCAACTGATCGGTTATCAGTTTATAAGCATGGTCACCATCCAACAGACGGGCCCACAAACATACCTTCCATCCCATACTCCATCCGGTAGACGGATCGCCACGATGAATCAGCGAAGTACGTGCCGCATCAAACAATTCGGGAGTACGGTAAGGAGAAATCTGATTACTGGGGAACAAACCATAAAGGTGTGACACATGACGGTGCACATCCTGCGGATTGTCCCAATCCATCATCCATTCCTGCAATTGCCCCCAACGTCCTATCTGCATGGGCGCCATTTCCTTTAAACGCTGTTCCAAACGGGTGGCAAATTCAGCATCCGTACCCAACAGACGGGCGGTCGTGATTATCTGATTCCACAAATCGAATATCAGCTGGTTATCCAAAGTACACCCGGCAGCCGTAGTCGCTTTCCCGTTACTGCCTGCATGAGTATTCTCCGGAGAATTGCTCGGACATACCACCAACCAGTTATGCAAAGGTTCCTTCACCATGATTTCATCAAAAAACTTACCGGCTTCTTTCATGATAGGGTAAGCCGAGCGGAGAAATTCCATATCGCCTGTATAAAGATAACGTTCCCACAAATGACGGCACAGCCAGGCTCCACCCGTAGGCCATAATCCTGACGGAGCCTTGTCTATAGCTCCGGTAACACGCCATATATCCGTATTGTGATGCAATACCCAGCCATCCGCCCCATACATAATCTTGGCCGACTCACGCCCTGTTTCACTCACTTCACGGATCAGTTGTATCAAAGGCTCGTGCAATTCGCTGAGATTCGTCACTTCGGCCGGCCAATAGTTCATTTCAACATTGATATTACACGTGTATTTACTATCCCAGGAAGGAAATAATTTATCATTCCAAATGCCTTGCAAATTAGCAGGCTGCCCACCCGGCTGTGAAGAACAAATCAACAGATAGCGGCCGAAACGGAAATAAGTGGCCACCAGAAAATCATCCTTCGTTTCCTTGAAATTCTGTACACGCATATCAGTGGTTACCCCTGCATATTTGTCTATGCCTAAATCCAAAGAGACACGGTCCATATATTGCTTGAAAAAATCGACGTGTGCCTTACGTGATGTCATATAATCTTTACTTACAGCCCGGCGCAGATAGTTCTTCGCACGCTCCACTTGGTTACCTGTTATATCCTTGTAATTAGTAAAGTTGGTAGCAATGGAAATATAAATCACAGCCTCGTCCGCCCCTTCTATACTCAAGACTCCGTCACGACAAGACCGGGTTCCTCCCTGAGTACGTGCAGTCATACGTCCCTGAAATTCAACCTTCCCTTTGAGTCCTTCATGCCAGGAAGATACGCCCGAAAGGGTAACCTCCTCCCCTTCCGTCGCAACCATCACATCCTGATGCGGAGTAGTAAGATTGGCGTTACAAGTAATCTTTCCGGGTTGGCTGGCAGTAAGACGCACCATAACTACCTGATCGGCAAACGACGTCAGTGTTTCACGCTGATAAGTCACCCCGTCCACCTTATAACGCACGATGGTACGAGCTGAATCCAGGCTCAGTTCCCTATAGTAATCGGAATAACGTGTATGCCCCGGAAAAGAAATATGCAGATCGCCAAACGATTGATAGGGCATACCGCTATTGGTCTTCGCCATTACTTTCTCGGTAGCCAACGTTTGTGCTTCAAGATATTTTCCCTCGAACACCAACCGGCGCACTTTGGGAATATATTCCAACGCATCGGGATTAGCATTATTATTGGGACGTCCTGCCCAAATAGTTTCTTCGTTCAACTGGATATGTTCCACACCGGGATTGCCGAATACCATCGCTCCCAACCGCCCGTTACCCAGCGGAAGCGCTTCAGTCCAAACCTGAGCGGGTTCGTCATACCACAGTTTATATTCCTGTGCGGCAGCCTGCAAGTAAGAACTTGCCCATAACAGCCCCCCCACTATCCATTTTATTTTCATATTGATCTCTAGCTTTTATTAAAGGGAGACGAAAAAAGAAGACGGATGTACTCTGTGGAAAGAAATAAAAAAGTAAATATCATGAAAAAACTTTCCCTGGCACCTCAACAAATCCGGCTTCTCTATTGTTATTAAAATAAAACCATCTTATAAAATTAGAATTATATGAAAATAGCAGAGATTAAAGGAAGAGAGATTTTGGATTCACGTGGTAACCCCACTGTGGAAGTGGATGTGATATTGGAATCAGGGATTATGGGCCGTGCCTCTGTCCCATCGGGTGCGTCAACCGGTGAACATGAGGCATTGGAGCTACGTGACGGTGACAAGACCCGTTACGGGGGCAAAGGCGTATTAAAAGCTGTAGAAAATATAAATACCCTTATCGCTCCGGCATTGAAAGGAATGGACTCTATGGACCAACGTGGCATTGACAAAGCCATGCTTGATCTGGATGGAACCCCAACTAAATCAAAACTGGGCGCAAATGCTATTTTGGGCGTATCCCTGGCTGTGGCAAAAGCTGCCGCCAACTATCTGGATATCCCTCTTTACAGATACATCGGCGGAACAAATACCTATGTCATGCCCGTCCCGATGATGAACATCATTAACGGAGGCTCGCATAGCGACGCTCCTATCGCTTTTCAAGAATTCATGATTCGTCCTGTCGGCGCAAAGACATTCCGTGAGGCCTTACGGATGGGCGCAGAAGTATTCCATGCTTTGAAAGAGGTGCTGAAAAAACGCGGACTAAGCACAGCCGTAGGAGATGAAGGCGGTTTTGCCCCTGCACTGGATGGCACCGAAGATGCTTTGAATTGTATCCTTGCCGCTATTGAAGCTGCCGGATATGAACCGTTCAAACATATCACCATCGGTCTGGATTGTGCTTCTTCCGAATTTTATCATGACGGCATCTATGACTATACCAAGTTTGAAGGCCCCAAAGGGGAAAAGCGCAGTGCCGCCGAACAGGTTGCCTATCTGGAAAAATTGAGTTGGGACTACCCCATTGATTCGATAGAGGATGGTATGGCAGAAAACGACTGGGAAGGATGGCGCATGCTGACCGAGCGTCTGGGCAACCGTTGCCAGCTGGTAGGTGATGACTTGTTCGTTACCAATGTGAAGTTCCTGGAAAAAGGAATCAGTGAAGGTTGTGCAAACTCTATCCTGGTAAAAGTAAACCAGATCGGTTCGCTGACTGAAACTCTGGATGCTATCGAAATGGCCCAACGTAACGGCTACACCACTGTGACCAGCCACCGCTCCGGTGAAACGGAAGATGCTACCATTGCAGATATCGCCGTAGCCACCAATAGCGGACAGATTAAAACCGGTTCACTGAGCCGTAGCGACCGTATGGCAAAATACAACCAGTTGCTCCGCATTGAAGAAGAATTGGGTAACCGTGCCGTATATGGATATAAAAAAATAGCACGCAATTTTAAAGCGTAAGCGGTTTATATTCCCAATTCCATAAATGAAGACTGCCTCAAGAGGGATCGTGATGATTCCGGCTTGAGGCATTACTTTTGCACTATTATTTAATCTCAACTGGGCTACAACGTTTTTCCTCCCATTCCTCCACCGTCATGGTTTCCGATGAAAAACTGACACCAATAGCCGTGACTTTGCGCGTGTCTGTCTGATAAGGTGTAGCATATCCTTTGTCCTCTATCTGCTGCAAGGCTTCAGCAGCCGTACCATCCAGTTTAAACTCAAATATATATACATAATCCTTTGTCTCCAATACACAGTCCACTCTTCCTCTTGACTGAGTTTTCTCCACATGCAACTGGCAATATACCCCAAGCAAACGGAGAATCAGATAGAAAGTATATTGAAAATGTTTTTCTGTCGCTTCAACCGTCTTTATCGAGCCATGAGAATCATAAGGTATATCCGCAAGGAAAGAAGTTAAAGCTGAACAAAAAGCCGTAGTTTCCCCTTCCTCAAGTAAAATGACGGCATCTACAATCCAGTTGGAAACTTCAAACTCTTGGGGTTTGAAATAATTGGCTGCCACCATGGTCAGAAATCCCTTTTTCACCTCATTATTTGGAAAGTCCAACAGGTAACGGTTTCTCCGGGAGTCGTATTCCTTGATCGTCAGATAGCCGCTTTGATAAATCATAGGCAGCGGTTTTTCCACATCGGCCTTATAATCGACAAACATCGAAGGATCATAGTAACGCCCAGTCAATTCATCCATCTGCTCGTGGTTATGCCGCAGAAGTTTGATCAAATAAGTAGGAGTACCTGATGCAAACCAATAGTCGCGGATATCGTTCATATCAAAAGCATTGAGCAGGCTGAAAGGATTATAGACACCAAGCAAGCCGCTGCCAAAATGATAGCCATCGTATTGCATTTTGAGTACGTCTTTCATTTCCTCCACTGTATAATTGAACTTTTCAGCCAAATTTGCAATAGGTTCTGCAAAATAATGTTCCAATTCCACCTGAGTCACACCACACAATGCTTCATAATGATTATCCATACTTATATCTTTAGGCTGGTTGAACCCGCTGAACACACTGACTTGCGAAAATTTTGTCACTCCCGTAAGCAACACAAACCTCAAGTATTCATCAGCCCCTTTGAAGGTGGAATAGAAAGCTTTCAAGATTTCGCGGTTGGCATCTTCCAGAGGAGTATCCAATGCATCGAGAATAGGCTTGTCATATTCATCTACCAGCACCACGGCACGACGCCCCGTTTGCTGATAGGCTAGAGAAAGTATTTGTTCGAACCGCTTCCCCATAGGAACCTCACGGGGAGTTTCTCCGTAGATTTTCTCCCAGTTGGCAAGATAATATTCTATGGTAGCTTCCAAGTTTCCTTTTTCCGTAAAGTTAACACCGTTGAAATCTATCTTGAACACAGGATACTGATGCCAGTCTTTCTCCAACTTCGCTATCATCAAGCCGTCAAAAAGTTCCTTGCGCCCCTTGAAATAGGCATCCAACGTGCTTACCAACAAGCTCTTCCCAAAACGACGGGGACGGCTAAGAAAACAAGTTTTGGTCGTCGTTACCAAACGATAAACCAAATCGGTCTTATCCACATAGACCCAATTACCTTCTATTATTTGATCAAAACTCTGTATGCCAATGGGATATTTCATCATTCTCTTTTTCTTAAATGGATTGTTAATGCGAAGATAACGACTTCTCTTCGCATTAACAATAAAAGTGGGAAAACAAATTCATTTCAAGTGAATTTAATGCCCATGTTGTCGGCTATCAAGTAGAGGTTGTGTCAAAACGTTGGCACAACCTCATATACTAACGTGAAATCATACAAGGCAAAATTAATTTCGCCAACGAGTTATATTATACAGCCCTTACAGCTGTCATTCCACAACACAAGAATATTTTTCTTTCAATCCCTCCAAACTCATCCCCGTAAAATAATCCTCTATAAACTCCCATCGCTGCTCATCACTTAACTTCGTATTGCCAAAGAACAGCCGGAACAACTCTATCTGTTCCTGGAATATTTTCTCATTATTCTCCAGCACATGGTTCTGATAGTCTCCCGAAGCAGCTTCCTTTTTCAATATCTCCGCATCACGGACACGTACTCCAACAGAAGGAACACCCCCCTCTACGGTAAAGTCCACCACATTGAGCATAGACAGCAAGTTGAGCAGCATATTGAGATCGGAGAACGGAGTGACATAGAACAACAGCCGGTCTCCTTTCTTTCCTGTGATACGCTGGGCACACAACTTCTGGTAACGGGACAATAACAAATCAAAACCACGGGTAACGGTAAACATCAGTTTGTCTTCATCTTTCTTCTTGGCACTGGTGATGTAACTCACACTTCTGCCCTCCTCTACCCTGGACTCCAGTAACGAAGTGATAAAACGCTTGGCAGAAGGAACATCCATATCATACGCCGCAAAAATACTACGCAAATCGTCCTCCTCGAACTTTCCTTTATTACCATACAGACTCACCGTCAACAAATCTTTCAAACTCTTCAAGAGACTTGCCAGCTTGGAGCAGATATCCGCCGCACTCTCTTTTAACAAGACATCATGCTTACCCACAGCTGCCGCACGAACTCCCTCAAAGAGATTTCCATTGTATAAATCGCGCTTAAACTCACGGTATCCCATCTCCGAGAAACAATTCTCCCACAAAGATTCAAAAGCCACCTTATAGACTCCTTCAACCCCTTTCACGGGAACCATGTACTGCTTGTATTTTTTACGGAAAGCGGCATCACCCGTCTTTTCCTGCACATAGCCATCGGAAAACAACGTCTGTGAATTGATTTCAACAGGAGAACCGCCATGCCGGAAACTCAAATCCTCTTCTATCCATAACAAAGCCGTTTTGACGACTTGCTCCAAATCCGATTCATATTCCAGCTTGTTCTTTTTACGAGGCAACTTCACTGCAAATTCAAAATCGGATAAAGACATCTGCATTTCATCACTACAGCCTTTCATCAGATATATTTCCCAAACTTTCTTCAGAATCATCCCCAACTGTTCCTGGGAGATGGCACCCGCAGAATGCAGGCGTTTCATATAATAAAAGTCGCGCTCATTAAAATCCGTCACCGCCACACCCGTAATGTTCTTATCACGGGCAGCACGGCCAATCTCCTGAATATAATCGACAAAGGTGCTGGATGGAGCCACATGATACACACGGTCAATATCACTGATATCCACCCCCATACCGAAAGCTTTCGTAGCAACGATTATCTTTTTCTCACCCTCCTTAAAAGCTTGTATAATTTCGGCTTTTTGCTCTTTATCCTTTTTACCATAATAAGATGCCACCCAATGCCAGTTAGCCGGATACACCCAGGTCTTCAGTTTCATATCTATACCTCCGGCAAAAGGATAATAAATGATAGTCTTATGCCCGTCCAGAAAATCCTCCACCCGGGCGGCAACAGTACGTTGCTTGGCCTTATCGTAGGTTTCCCCCTCCTCTATGGTCATGGCGGTAATGTCAAAGCCGATATTTTCACGCTTCACCGTGCCCACATACAAGGCACACGGAGCAAGATGCAACGACCGGATGGTATCAAAAATCATATCGTTCCCGCCTTCGGGATTCCACACAGCAGTGGCCGTCAATGCAAAAACAGGGAATACATACCCCAACGCATTCTTTAAAGCTTCCAAATGACGCCCTAGAAACCAATAATCCACCCGGAACTCTTTACCCCAAGTGGTCACGGTATGAGCCTCGTCAACCACTACCAGTCCGATGCGGCGTTCACCTACAAAATAACTGATATCATACGCCAACAATAATTCAGGGGAAAGATAAAAAAGATCAACCTCCCCTTCACGGACACGACGATATACTTCGTTCTTTTGTTCAGGTGAAAGATCGGACGAAGCATACGCCACACGTTCATAGCCTAACTCCTGCAACGCCTCAACCTGGTCCACTATCAATGCTTTCAGCGGAGAAACCACAAGAGTAAGAAGCTTATATTCATTACCCAGATAAATGGCAGGGAGCTGAAACAACAATGATTTTCCGGCTCCGGTCGGAGCTGTCAGGAGCAAATTATGAGCAGACGAGTCACCCTTGATCCCTTTTTCGGCTTCCATGATGACCTCCTCAATTAATTGCCCTTGAGACAATTGCAATTTTTCCTTACCTTTGAACAAGTCATCATAAACTTCTAAATTACGGAAATCTTCATATCCGTACACTTCCTGCAAAAGGACCTTTACCGCTTCACGGCATTTAGACGGCAATACTCTTGCCACAATCTGTGACTCTATCATAAAAAAGAACTCTTAAATAACGGTTGTACCAACCTTAAAACTAATATCAGCGCAAATATAATAAAAAAAGCGAGAAGAATGAAGATTTCTTCGTCCTTCTCGCTTTTCCGAGCCTCTTGTCGGATTCGAACCAACGACCCCGAGATTACAAATCACGTGCTCTGGCCAACTGAGCTAAAGAGGCGGGGGTGGGTAAGCTTACTATATCGCGCCGCTACAACCAACTACCTTTGCTGCGATCAAGCCCTGGAGGATTCATCAGGAGCTGGCCGTATAGGACTTACCCATTTTTGTTTTGCGAGTGCAAAGGTAGACATTATTTTCAAAACTACAATACTTTCGAATACTTTTTTTTGATTTTAGCAGAAAAAATACATTTTTCACCCATAACTATAGGACGGATTCCCGTAAAAGAAGTACTTTTGTGCACTTATTAATAAAGAATGACGAATTATAAACCGACTTTGCAGGAATGCGCCATGCGCTATGGTACGGGCATGGGTCTTTTATGGGCCTTCAAATTCATGCTCTTCCCGTTAGGATTGAGAATACCTTTCCTACAATTACTTTTTATAGTCCTGACTATAGGAGTACCCTTTTTAGGATACATATTTGCCAAAAAGTTCAGAGAACGGCATTGTGACGGAAGCATCACTTTTTCACGTGCGTTTCTATTCACTACCTTTATGTATATGTTCGCCTCTCTATTTGTAGCGGTAGTGCATTACATCTACTTCCGCTATATAGATGGCGGATTCGTATTCGAGGCATACCGTTCCATTTTAAACCAGTTCAAAGAAACTGCCGGAGCCGAACTGACAACCTCACTGAACCAATTCGAAGAAGCGATAGATTTACTGTCGGGACTTACCCCGCTGGAAATGACATTTCAACTGATATCACAAAATATGTTTTACGGGATGCTAATGGCCATCCCTACGGCATTGATCGTGATGCGTAAAAAGAAAAATGAATAAAAGATGGATATATCTGTAGTTATTCCTTTGTATAACGAAGAAGAATCTTTGCCGGAACTATTCGCATGGATTCAACGTGTAATGGATGCCAACCACTTCAGCTATGAAGTAATTTTTGTCAATGACGGCAGCACCGACCACTCCTGGCAAGTGATAGAGAAACTACGCTCGGAGTCGGACAACGTAAAAGGTATCAAATTCCGCCGGAACTACGGCAAGTCCCCTGCCTTGTATTGTGGTTTTGAAAAGGCGCAAGGTGATGTGGTGATTACAATGGATGCCGACTTGCAGGACAGCCCGGACGAAATACCGGAATTATACAGAATGATTACAGAAGATGGCTACGACTTAGTATCGGGATACAAGCAAAAACGCTATGACCCGTTATCAAAAACCATTCCGACCAAACTATTCAACGCCACAGCACGTGCCGTTTCAGGCATCAAGAACCTGCACGACTTCAACTGCGGACTAAAAGCTTATCGTCGTGATGTCGTAAAGAACATCGAAGTATACGGTGAAATGCACCGCTATATCCCCTATCTGGCAAAGAATGCAGGTTTTCCTAAGATAGCCGAGAAGGTAGTACACCATCAGGCACGAAAATTCGGTAAAACAAAATTCGGCGGATTAAACCGTTTCTTCAATGGTTATCTAGACCTCATTACTCTGTGGTTTTTATCCAAATTCGGTATCAAGCCGATGCACTTCTTCGGGTTTATGGGATCATTGATGTTTATTCTTGGTTTCATTTCCGTCATTATCATCGGAGCGAACAAACTATATGCCTTGTCACATGGTTTACCTTATATATTAATTACTGATTCTCCTTACTTCTATCTGGCCCTAACTTTGATGATTTTGGGGACCCAACTGTTTCTGGCAGGATTCATAGGAGAACTGATAGCCCGGAATGCTCCTGAACGCAATAATTATAAAATAGAGAAAGAGTTTTAAAATGAAGAAACTACCAGCCATTATCTTATTGCTCCTGATTACCGTAAGCACCTTGATGCAAAGCTGTGGGGAAAGCGATTGTCCGCTTACCACCAATTCCTTTGCCCATTTCGACTTTCTGGATGCAGAGACACACCAAGCTGTAAAATTCAGTCCGGCTTTTGACGTCACTGGATTTATCACTACCGATGTGATTGTACGTGACACACTGGAAGATGGAACTATTAAGGAAACCGTAGTAAAAGACTCATTGATGAATGACACGATATTCAATAAAGCGGAAAGCAGTATGAGCCTGCCTTTGAGTTATACATCAAAAACTACCTACGTATTGCATTATACGGAAAAGATGCGTGACACTATCACACTCATTCACCAAAATATCCCCTACTTGCAGAATATAGAATGTGGCACCATGATGTTTTATAAAGTGGAAGACATTAAATACACCACCTATAACCTAAAATCTATCGAGATTGTAAATTCGGACATCAATAATGAAGAAAAAAAGAATTTCAACATATATTACGTTGTTAACGCTACTGAGTAGTATGCTGTTGTACAGCCCCACACTGGCGGCACAAGAAAAAAAAACAACCATAGAGGAAGAAAAGGTACCCTTCTATCAGGGAACTACTATCGGTGTAGATATATTTGGCCTGGGAAGCAAAATTTTTGGAGGTGACATTACAAGTACAGAAATCAGCGTGGAGGTCAATTTGAAAAACCGTTATGTCCCCGTAGCTGAAATTGGATATGGAACCACCGACACTACTGATGACGGTACCAATATACATTATAAAGCCTCAGCTCCTTATTTCCGCATAGGCATGAACTACAACTTCTTTTTCAAGAAGCCCTATCTGCCTGGTTTTCTATATGGAGGCATACGTTACGGATTCACCTCTTTTTCATACGATGTAGATGCTCCGACAATGAAGGATCCTACATGGGGATTTCCTGAAATTCCTTTCAGTTATGACGGAATTAAAACCACAGTAACCTGGGCAGAACTGCTGGCAGGAATAAAGGTAAATGTGTACAAGAATTTCTACATGGGATGGTCACTACGTTACCGTATACGCATGAACATAAAAAAGGCGGAACACACCGAGCCTTGGTATATTCCCGGTTTTGGAAAAAACAACTCGACTAACTTAGGAGTAACATACAGTTTAATATACAAATTACCATTTTAACCAATGACAACTTTAGAAATATGGCTCCTTGCCATCAGTCTTGCTATGGACTGTTTCACAGTTTCCATAACAAGCGGAATTATTATGCGTCGCATTTGCTGGCGCACTTTTTTTATTATGGCATTCTTCTTCGGCCTTTTCCAGGCCGTCATGCCGCTTATCGGCTGGTTTGCCGCCAGCCGCTTCAGTCACCTGATAGAGGATTATGACCATTGGATCGCTTTTGGATTATTGGCATTCCTGGGAGGGCGTATGATTAAAGAGAGTTTCAGCAATGAAGACAAATGCTGCTTCGACCCCACTAAATTAAAAGTGGTTGTTACGCTGGCTATAGCAACCAGCATTGATGCGTTGGCCATCGGTATATCATTTGCTTTTGTAGGAATGAACTCTTTCACTTCCATTCTTTCTCCCATTGTCATCATCGGCTTTACCTCTTTTGTTATCTCAACATTAGGAAGTCTGATAGGTGTATTTTGCGGCAAGCGTTTCAACCTGCGCATGGAATTATGGGGAGGTTTGGTTCTGATTATTATCGGTGTTAAAATCTTAATAGAACATTTATTTCTTTCTTAACTAAAATACAGGTATGAATAAAAAAAAATTAGCATGGCAATTGCCGTTTCTAGCAATTCTGATAATAGGAACAATTATTATTCTAAAAGAGCAAGCACCTTTCCGTACGGATGAAGGTTTTGTATTCGGTACTATATACAAAATCACCTACCAGTCCGAAGATAATCTGAAAGAAGAAATAGAAACCGAACTGAAGAAAGTGGACAATTCCCTCTCTCCTTTCAATCCGAATTCCGTAATCACCCGCGTAAATCACAATGAAAAGACGGAAGTTGACAGTTTTTTCGTACATGTATTCCATCTCGCAAAAAAAATATCCGACGAAACCCATGGAGCCTTTGATATCACTGTCGCACCTTTGGTAAATGCATGGGGATTCGGATTCAAAAAATCTACAGGAGTGGATTCACTGATAGTGGACAGCTTACGCCAAATGATAGGATATCAAAAAATAGATTTACAGAACCACCGGATAACGAAAAAAGACCCTCGTATAATGCTGGATTGCAGCGCTATCGCCAAGGGATTCGGAGTAGATGCAGTAGCAAGGCTATTGGAACGTAAAGGGATAAAAAACTATATGGTAGATATAGGCGGTGAAGTAGTGGTAAGAGGCAAAAATTCCAAAATGAACGCTTGGCGTATCGGCATAAACAAACCTGTAGATGACTCCTTGTCAGTAAACCAGGAGTTACAGACTGTACTTGCCATTAGTGACGTAGGCATGGCAACATCAGGGAATTATCGTAATTTCTATTACAAAGGTGGAAAGAAATATGCACATACCATAGACCCACGCACCGGATATCCAGTACAACATAGTATCCTGTCCTCCACTGTCATTGCAAAAGATTGCGCCAGTGCCGATGCATACGCCACTGCTTTCATGGTGATGGGACTGGACTCAGCCAAAGCATTTTGTGAAGCACATCCTGAACTGGATGCTTATTTTATTTGCTCAGGCGAAGGAGATAAATATGAAACTTATTTTACAGACGGAATGAAGAAATTCATCATCAACGAGAAATAGACACCAAAGGAGCGTATCAAAATATCAAACAGCTACCATTCAAATGGAATGATACCGGAACTCACCACAGATTAATATCCATTCAACACAAAGCAGTTGGTTTCCAATAAAATATCTATGGTGAGTTCCGACATTATTATCTGTAAAAAAACAGCATATTACTGAGCTTTCTGAAACTGCTCTATCAATAAAGTCAGATTAGCAGTAAATAAACGCGCTGATATTGCCAACAAAATGATTCCAAAAAACTTACGAATAACATAAATTCCACCTTTCCCCAAGAAACGTTCGATGCGATCTGTCAACTTCAACACTACATAAACCCAAACCATATTCAATATCAAGGCTACAACAATATTTACAGGAGCATACTCCGAACGCAGGGAAAGCAACGTAGTAAACGCTCCCGCACCAGCCAATAACGGAAAAACCAAGGGGACTAAAGTCGCTTCCTTGATAGGACCTTGATTCTTGAATATCTCGATATCCAGAATCATTTCCAAAGACATGAGAAAAATAACAAAAGCACCCGCCACGGCAAACGAAGCAATATCAACTTGAAATAACTTCAGCATCATATCCCCTGCATAAAAGAAACCTATCAATAAAGCAAAAGAAATGCCGGTAGCTTTATTAGCATTGACATTTCTCCCTTTCTGCTTAAGATTCAATATAATAGGAATAGATCCGATAATATCAATGACAGCAAAAAGCACAATAAACGCACTTAAAAATTCTTGAAAATCAAATGATCCAAACATAAACTCCTCCTTTTTTGAATGCAAATATATTTATTTTTTATACAGCCCGCAAGTATTCTGCTTTTAAACATTAGGAGACGGTAAGAAACAATAAAAAAAATAAAAGTTCTTCCACCTATAAATAATAAATCTCGTTTTATCGTTACCTTTGTATGTTAAACTATAACTTAACGAACAACAGAACTTATGGAAATTACAATGTATGATACACTTTTACAACTCCCTCTCTTCCAGGGATTATGTAAAAATGACTTCACCAATATCATAGGCAAGGTAAAGCTACATTTTCGTAAATACAACGCCGATGATATCATTGTGGAACAAGGTGCACCTTGCACTCAATTAATCTTTCTCTTAAATGGGGAGATAATCTCCCAAACAACCGATAACCAACATTCATACGCCTTATTTGAAACTTTTGGAAGTCCTTTCGTTATAGAGCCCTATTCATTATTCGGCATGCAAACCAACTATACAGCGACTTACAAAGCACGTACAGATATTAACATAGTTACCATAGACAAGTTATTTGTATTGAATGAACTGAACAACTACGAAATCTTCCGCCTTAACTATTTAAATATTCTGAGTAATAGAGCACAAGTGGCATACGAAAAATTATGGAACAGCCACATAGGTAATACAGAAGAAAAAATACTGAATTTTTTAGTGCTGCGCTCCATGAAGCCCGAAGGAAAAAAAATCCTTAAAATCAAAATGGAGGATTTGGCGAGTTTGATTGATGAGACACGAATCAATGTGTCAAAAGTGCTGAATGATTTACAGGAACAGGGATTGGTACAACTCAGCAGAAAGGAAATCTCCATTCCGGCGTTGGAAAAACTGACTGAAAAGAATAAATAATCAGGTAAAACCCCATAAAAATGAAAAGCATAGGCATTTCTGCTTGTGCTTTTTTATTTTTAACCTAACTATTTAATATACTTTGTTAAATAAGTAAATAGAATGAGGATAGTGATGCTTTTTTTTAGCAAATTTGTAAGTCAAATAAAATAGTGCTATGACTGAAAATAAAAATCCATTTTTAAAACCCTATAACACCCCTCATGACACGGCTCCGTTCCATCTTATCAAGATAGAACATTATGAACCTGCCTTGTTGGAAGGAATGAAAGAACAAAATGAGGAAATTGATGCAATTGTCAATAATCCCGAAACACCGACTTTCCAAAATACCATTGTTGCTTTGGAAAAATCAGGTGCGTTGCTAGACCGCGTAACTACTGTTTTCGGCAATTTGATGAGTGCCGAAAACAGTGACGAGATGCAGGAATTGGCAGAAAAAATGATGCCCGTACTGTCCGAACACAGCAACAACATCAGTCTGAATGAAAAACTTTTTGCTCGTATAAAAGCCGTATACGAACAAAAAGACCAGTTACAACTGAAAGGTGAAGACGCCCAACTGCTGCAAAAGACATACGATGGTTTTGTAAGAAGCGGTGCCAACCTGACCGGTGAGGCAAAAGAAAAGTTCCGCCAACTGAATACCGAATTAAGCATATTGACCTTACGTTTTTCTCAGAATCTGTTGAAAGAAACAAATAACTACGAATTGGCTTTGACGGAAAAACAATTGGAAGGATTACCCGAAAGTTCATTGGAAAGTTATGCTCAAACAGCAAAGGATAAGGGAAAAGAAGGCAGCATCATTACATTGGATGCTCCCAGTTTTGTTCCTTTCATGAAATATTGTGATGACCGTTCACTGCGCAGAGAAGTCTATATGGCTTATAATACCCAATGTACACACAATAACGAATACAACAATGTGGACATCATCAAGCAATTGGTAAACATTCGCATGGAACTGGCTCATTTACTAGGCTTCTCCACTTTTGCCGAGTATAAACTGAAAAAGCGCATGGCCGAAACGAGTGATGCCGTATACAAACTGCTCAACCAATTACTGGATGCCTATACCCCTGCCGCCCTAAAGGAAGTGGCAGAAGTTGAAGCATTGGCACGCGAAATGGAAGGCAATGACTTCCAGCTGATGCCATGGGATTGGGCCTATTATTCAGAAAAGCTGAAAAATAAGAAATTCAATCTGAATGAAGAAGAGCTGCGTCCTTATTTTGAGCTGAGCCAAGTAGAGAAAGGTGTATTCGGTCTGGCTACCCGTCTGTATGGCATCACATTTAAAGAAAATAAAGAAATTCCGGTCTATCATCCCGATGTAAAAGCTTATGAAGTATTCGACAAAGACGGAAGTTTCCTGGCTGTACTTTATACAGATTTCCACCCCCGCGCCGGAAAACGTTCGGGTGCATGGATGACCAGCTATAAGGAGCAGTGGATAGAAAACGGAGTCAACAGCCGTCCCCACGTATCCGTTACCATGAACTTCACCAAGCCATCGGCTGGGAAACCGGCATTGCTGACTTTCTCAGAAGTAAACACTTTTCTACACGAATTCGGACACGCCTTGCACGGAATGTTTGCCAATACCACCTATTCAACCATGAGTGGTACCAGCGTATATTGGGATTTTGTGGAGCTTCCATCACAAATTATGGAAAATTTCGCCACAGAAAAAGAATTTCTCAATACATTCGCCAGACATTATCAGACGGGAGAACCCATTCCTGCCGAACTGATCCAAAAGATTGTAGATGCATCCAATTTCAATGTGGCCTATGCCTGCCTGCGTCAAGTAAGTTTCGGCTTGCTGGATATGGCATGGTACACCCGCCGGGAAACATTTGACGGAGATGTCCGCGCTTATGAAAAAGAAGCATGGAAAAAAGCGCAAGTACTGCCCGGAGTGGAAGACACCTGCATGTCCGTACAGTTCTCACATATTATGGCGGGGGGATATTCTGCCGGATACTACAGTTATAAATGGGCGGAAGTACTGGATGCGGATGCCTTCTCCTTATTCAAGGAAAAAGGAATCTTCAACCAGGAAGTCGCTGCTTCTTTTCGGGAGAATATTCTCTCGAAAGGAGGAACGGAACATCCGATGACCCTTTACAAACGCTTCCGTGGACAAGAACCCAGTATCCATGCCTTGCTGAAAAGAAATGGAATCATCAACTAAAAAACCAAACAATATGAAACTAAAGTCTATTCTTTATATACTAATGCTACTCCCTTTCTTATGGAGTTGCAACAATGAAGACGATGTAGAGGAAATCTTTGCAAGCGGCACATGGCATGTAGTGGATTTCTATGGTAAAGCAAATTGGGACAAACGGAACGGAGAGCCCAAATACAATGCAATGGCACACAATCCGGATAAGACTATCGCAACCGAAGGAAGAAAAGCCTTGGATATCATTCATGGTTTCAACATCACTTTCAAAGCGGATGGTACTTTTACAGGAAGCATACAAAATGGAACCATTGAAGGCACATGGCAAGCGGACGGAAAAGACCGGACAGTAAACATAAACTTTACCAAGACTCCGCCTTCAACAAGCTATAACAACGAGTTCATAGAAGCATTGAATAATGCAATATTTTATCAAGGTGACAGCAATGTTTTATTGCTAGCTCCCGAAGGGAAAAAAACTTATATTCAATTTGCACATAATAAGCAAGACTGAAATAATGGAAACGAAAGAAGAGAAACAACTCAAACTCGACAAACGATACATCCGCATGGCTAGTATTTGGGCGGAAAATTCATACTGTGAACGCCGTCAAGTAGGAGCATTGATCGTAAAAGACAAGATGATCATCTCCGACGGATATAACGGAACTCCTGCAGGATTCGAAAATGTATGCGAAGATGACAACGGAGTCACCAAGCCTTACGTACTACACGCCGAAGCGAATGCTATCACCAAAATAGCACGAAGCAACAACAGCAGCGACGGAGCAACCATGTACGTCACCGCATCTCCTTGCATAGAATGTGCCAAACTCATCATCCAAGCAGGAATCAAACGTGTAGTTTACTCAGAAAAATACCGTTTGGAAGACGGGCTTGATTTATTGAAACGCGCAAATATTGAAGTAATCTATATCAATCCCAATGAATAATAGCAAATAAAGATATGAGCAAAAATCGAACATCCCGTTTTATGCCGGTAATCGTTGCAGTAAGCATCGTAACCGGAATATTGATTGGAACTTTTTACGCCAACCACTTTTCAGGAAACAAATTAGGTATCATTAATACTTCATCCAACAAACTGAATGCATTGTTACGTATCATTGACGACCAATATGTAGATACAGTGAACATGGGTGAACTGGTGGAAGATGCTATGCCGCAAATTCTAGGTGAGCTGGACCCCCACTCTTCTTATATTCCGGCAAAAGACCTGGAAGCTGTAAATTCTGATTTAAAAGGAAGTTTCAGCGGAATCGGTATCCAGTTTACCATCCAGCAAGATACCATCCATGTAAACAATGTCATCCAAGGCGGACCATCAGAAAAAGTGGGTCTGATGGCAGGAGACCGCATCATAGAAGTGGATGACAGTGCCTTTGTAGGAAAAATTGTCACCAACTATGAATCCATGAAAAGACTGAAAGGTCCCAAAGGCAGTGAGGTAAAACTTGGCGTTTTTCGTCCGGGAGAAAAAGAAACTTTACATTTCACCATTGTTCGTGGTGACATACCGGTAAAGAGTGTAGATGCCGCCTATATGCTGAATGACAAATTCGGTTACATAAAAGTAAACAAATTCGGTGAAACGACTTATCCCGAATTATTGATTTCATTAGCCAAGCTAAATCAGGCAAACTGCGAAGGAGTGGTCATCGACTTACGCGGTAATACCGGTGGATATATGGGTGCAGCAATTCAGATGGTAAACGAATTCTTACCCAAAAACAGACTCATCGTTTATACACAGGGACGCAAGTCTCCACGCGAGAACTATACATCCAACGGAACCGGAAGCAGCCAGAAAATGCCCATTGTCGTATTGATGGACGAAGGTTCGGCTTCTGCCAGCGAAATTTTTGCCGGAGCTATCCAAGACAATGACCGGGGGACAATCATCGGGCGCCGCTCTTTCGGAAAAGGGCTGGTACAACAACCTATCGACTTCAGCGATGGTTCAGCCATCCGTCTGACAATTGCCCGTTACTATACTCCGTCAGGACGCTGCATACAGAAACCGTATGTAAAAGGTAATGACGCAAATTATGAAATGGATATCCTGACCCGTTACGAACACGGAGAATTTTTCTCACAAGACAGTATCAAGCAGGATCAAAGCCAAATCTTTGAAACTTCTTTAGGCCGTCCTGTATATGGAGGTGGAGGTATTATGCCCGATATCTTTGTACCACAGGATACTACCGGCATGACTTCCTATTATCGCATGGCTGTTAATCGCGGACTGACCATCCAGTTTGCTTTCCAGTATACGGACAACCACCGTGCCGAAATGCAAAAATATGAAACAGAGGAAAGCCTGCTGCAATATTTGAAGCATCAGAATATTTTGGAACAATTCGCCCGTTTCGCTGAGAACAAAGGGCTAAAACGTCGCAACATATTGATGTATAAATCACAGAAACTGTTTGAAACAAATTTATACGGAAACATCATTTATAATATGCTGGGCATGGAAGCTTATATAGAATACTTGAACAAGAGCGACAAGACTGTCCTCAAAGCATTGGAAGTATTGGATAAAGGTGAATCATTTCCCAAAGCTCCCGAACAACCCATAGAACCAAAAGTAAGCGATGAAGGAACTAAAAAAACAACTGCGCAAGCAGATAGCGCAAGAAAAGCGCCGTCACGGCATCACCGAATTAATAACGAAGTCCGCTGCTTTGCTTGAGAAACTGGAACAGCATCCCAAGTTTGCATCGGCCCGTACCGTTTTGCTCTATTATTCATTGGATGATGAAGTACAGACACATGACTTCGTTGAAAAATGGCACCGGCAGAAAACAGTTTTGCTGCCGGTAGTTAAAGGAGATGAGTTGGAACTTCGTATTTATACAGGCAGGCAAAACCTGAAAACCGGTGAGGCTTATCACATAGAGGAACCGAAGGGAGAAGCATTTACAGCGTATGAGAAGATAGACTTCGCCATTATACCGGGTGTTTCTTTTGATGCCCGAGGCAACCGGTTGGGAAGAGGAAAAGGATATTATGACAAATTACTGCCTCTTCTTCATTCCTATAATATAGGTATATGTTATAACTTTCAAGTAAACGAAAAGCTGCCTGTCGAACCTTTCGACCGGAGAATGGATGAAGTCTGGACTGAGAATGGAATATTGAAATAGAATCTATCGTGATACGAACTGTTCCATAAGCTACTCTTACACATTACACTTCTTCAAGTGCGGACTTTACGAGAAAGATAAGAAAAATCCGTCAAAATCCGCACCTGACAAGAAGTATTGCAGGAAACTTCGGGGATACCAAAGAAACAGCAGAAGACCATCCTGTCAACGGAAAATAATATTGACTATCACTTGTGCGCCGACCTGCTTATTCAGATTTTTCACCAATAAATCACGCCCCATCATCAACTCTTGACGAAGCACGGATGAAGTGAGATGTACATAAAGAATTTGATTCTTAATATAAAGATTACTCGTATATTTAGTAATGGCAGGTCCCACCACATCTTTCCATGCCTGTATCAGACGATACTCGTTCAGTGGCGCCTCCAAAGCATTCTGCCGGAAGAATTTCCGAATCATTTCCCCTATTTGTTCCGCATCATTACGTTTCATTCAGCCATTTCCTTTCTTTCTGTCACTTCTCCATCTTCTACAGCAAAGACTTTGTATTCTCTTTCTATCTTCTTCAATATTTTATCCAAATGATCCCGATTGGTATCCGTAATGAAAATCTGCCCGAAACGATCTCCGGCTACCAGTTTTACAATCTGTTCCACACGAAAAGCATCCAGTTTATCAAAAATATCATCCAACAACAATAAAGGAGTAGTATTGCCGCCCGTTTTCTTCAAAAAGTCAAACTGAGCTAATTTCAAGGCGATAAGATAAGTTTTGTTTTGTCCTTGTGACCCCTCCCGCTTTATCGGAAAATCCCCCAACTGCATAATCAAGTCATCTTTATGAACTCCCTTCAACGAATATCCCATTACACGGTCGCGCCGACGGCTCTCCTTGATAATATCCAGCAATCCCCCACTCATAGCATGAGATTCATACGCCAGATTCACTTTCTCTTTATCTTGAGAGATATAAGAATAAAAAGACTGGAAAGTAGGTATAAACTCAGCAATAAACTCACTACGCTTCTTAAAGACGACCTCACCCGCAGATGCCATCATCTCCTCCCATACCAGCATTAATTCCTCATCGAATTCCTGTTCCGATTTCAACAAAGCATTACGCTGCGTCAATGCTTTATTATAACGTATCAGCGCATCCAAATATTCCTTATCATATTGCGATATCACCACATCCATAAAACGACGGCGCCCGTCACTACCTCCTGCAATCAGCTCCGCATCAGCAGGAGACACCATTACAAGGGGAATAAAGCCAATATGATCCGATAAACGGTTATATTCCTTTTTATTCCGCTTGAATTGCTTTTTCTGACGACGTTTCAATCCACAATATACCTCTTCCGGCTCACCTTGATCTGTTTCATAGAAACCCTGAATTACAAAGAATTCTCCTTCATGACGGATATTTTGCGAATCAATAGGATTAGTGGCACTCTTACAAAAAGAAAGATAATAAACCGCATCCAGCAAATTTGTCTTCCCCATACCGTTTTGTCCGATAAAACAATTCATCTTCGGCGAGAATTCCAATTCCGCCTGCTCCAGGTTTTTATAATTCAATATCGAGATGCGTTTCAGTATCATAGAACTTCTATTTAATTGAGGATACAAAATTAGAGATAAAAACGGGAAAAACTAAAAAAATATGCCCGTAAATTTCATTAATACATAGAAATGAACTACTTTTGCTGACCGAAAAAGAATATCCGAAAAATAATAAAAAAGTAAATATAAAAATGGCAGAACAAAAACACACTCAGGACCCATTAGATATGGAAGAAGCACTGAGTACCTCAGAAGCATTCCTTATCAAGTACAAAGGAAGAATCCTTGGAACTATTGCAGCAGTAGTGATTATCATAGCTGGTTTCATGGGATATAAGCATTTTATTTCTGACCCCAATGAAGTAAAAGCATCAGAAGCTTTATTTAAAGGAGAACAATATTTCGGAGCTGATAACTTTGAAACCGCATTGAATGGTGACAGTATCGGTTACAAGGGTTTTCTGAAAGTAGCAGATGAATTCAGTGGAACCGCTGCTGGTAATTTGGCCAATGCTTATGCAGGTATCTGCTATGCACAGTTGGGTAAATATGAAGATGCAGTGAAATATCTGGATAAATTCAGCGCTAAAGACCAGCTGGTGAGCCCTGCCATTTTGGGAACTATCGGTAACTGTTATGCTGAAATGGGACAATTGGACAAAGCTGCAGGAACTTTGCTGAAAGCAGCGGATAAAGCAGACAGCCAGGCATTGAGTCCTATCTATTTGATCCAAGCTGGTCAATTGTTCGAAAAGTTGGGCAAGAATAGTGAAGCTGTTAAAGCATACACTTTGGTGAAAGAAAAATACTTCAATTCTTACCAGTCAATGGACATTGATAAGTACATCGAACGTGCATCCATCAAATAAGAAAAGAATATACCTTAATGATATAAAGAGGTTGTCTGCACCTGTGTACAGATAACCTCTTTCTTTTATTAAACCACTAAAACTAAAAAACAATGGCAACAGCGTATCATAACTTATCTGATTACGATTTCAATTCAGTTCCTAATGCAGAAAATATGCGTTTCGGTATCGTAGTATCCGAATGGAACAATAACATTACCGGCCCCCTATTGGAAGGAGCCATAAGTACCTTGAAGAAACATGGCGCAAAAGATAAAAATATTTTAGTACAAACAGTACCCGGCAGTTTTGAACTGACTTTCGGTTCTGCACAAATGATAAAAAGTGGAAAAGTAGATGCAGTGATTGCAATAGGCTGCGTAGTTCGTGGCGATACTCCGCACTTTGATTATGTATGTGCCGGTACCACTCAAGGTATTGCCCAACTGAATGCCGAAGGAGATATTCCTGTAATCTATGGTTTGATTACTACCAATACTATGCAACAAGCAGAAGACCGTGCCGGTGGAAGATTAGGAAATAAAGGGGATGAATGTGCAATAACTGCCATCAAAATGCTCGATTTTAAAGAGAAATTGCAAAAAACGCAGATTTTTTGAAAAAAAGTTCTTGTATAATTTGCATATTCAAAAAAAAGCCGTACCTTTGCATCGCAATTGAGAAACAAACCTACTCAATGAGAGAATTGAGATAGACTCTTAAAAGCGAATGGGCAAATACCAGAGTGGCCAAATGGGGCAGACTGTAAATCTGCTGTCTTTCGACTTCGGTGGTTCGAATCCATCTTTGCCCACAAAAAATTGCGGAAGTAGCTCAGTTGATAGAGCATTAGCCTTCCAAGCTGAGGGTCGCGGGTTTGAGCCCCGTCTTCCGCTCTATAGAAGAGATGATTTGATCATCTCTTCTTTTATTTTACACCGCCCCGTTTTTTTCATTACTCAACAATGTTCCAAACTTTTCAACTTCTAATTTGTTATATCAATAACAACATTCCAATAGAAAAGACATTAAGTTATGAAGACGATTATTGACAAAGCCAACACGAGAGGTTATTTTAATCATGGATGGCTAAAAACTTACCACACATTCAGCTTCGCAGATTATTATAATCCCAGACGTATACACTTCGGTGCTTTGCGCGTATTGAATGACGATACAGTGGCTCCCGGAGAAGGTTTCGGCATGCACCCGCATAAAAATATGGAAGTAGTATCCATTCCTTTACAAGGATATTTAAGACACGGAGATAATGTACAAAATGAAAGTACCATCACCCCCGGAGAAATTCAAGTAATGAGTACAGGAACAGGTATCTATCACAGTGAATACAATGCCAGTAAAACCGAAGATCTGAAATTCCTGCAAATCTGGGTGATCCCTAATGTAGAGGAAACCAAACCTGAGTACCATAATTATAATATCCGCCCGTTATTGAAACGTAACGAACTGGCAACTTTCATTTCTCCTTCCGGAAACACACCGGCACATCTGTTGCAGGATACCTGGTTTTCAATAGGTACATTTGATGCCGGACATAGTGTAATATACCGTATGCACAAACCTCGCACAGGTGTTTACATTTTTGTTATAGAAGGAGAGATTAATGTAGCAGGCGAAAACCTTTCACGCCGTGACGGTATCGGTATATGGGACATTGAAAGTGTCACTATCGAAGCCACTTCCGAAACACAGATACTGGCTATTGAAGTAGCTATGTAAACCATATTATTCATGGCGCAATCATCCAAACGGGAAATTTGCGCCACAAATACCTCTTTACTTCCTTATCTTAACCCCATTTTTCTACAAATTTTATACGACACACGGTCTACAGAACAAAATTACACATCTAGCAGACCAACTCTTTCTTCAAACGAAAGTCCTAATACAATTAATTTTTGAAGGTATATACAATAATAAACAGATTATTCCCTCTCCCAATTATAAGACAGCCGGAGCTGTGTTCAAATATCCCTTATCTTTTAGTTTAGCAAAGATTCTGGTATTGACAATCTGTACACATATTCTAATCTTTATAATAAAAACAGGGAACAAACGGTATTCCACCATCAAATACTTGAGATATCCTCTACTATAAAAATAAGAACTTCCTTCTGAATGGCCGAACGCAATCCACTTTCCATCCATACACTGGCTTTTTGTAATAAACTCAATTGACACGCAAGCAAAATCAATAGAATAATAATTATACCTAACTCTATCTGTACTTTTCATTATAGTTTGTTTTTTCAAAGTAAAGATAAACAAGAATCAATAATTTACGGAAGTAAAACAGAGAGAGTCTTTCAACGACACAAACCTCAGATTATCTTTTAATTATAGATAATCTGAGATTCGTGTTGAAACAAAAGCTTTTTCAGAGTGTTTCTTAGAGTTCTATTGTCAATTCTACCGGACAATGATCTGAGCCAAAGATATCCGTATAAATATGTGCACCTTTCAACCTATCTTTCAGTGAATCGGAAGTGAGAAAATAATCAATACGCCAACCTGAATTCTTTTCACGGGCTTTAAAACGATAAGACCACCATGAATAGATTCCTTCCTGCTCTGGATAAAAATAGCGGAACGTATCCGTAAAACCGGACTCAAGCAAAGTGGTAAACTTGGCACGTTCCTCATCAGTGAAACCTGCATTTTTACGGTTTGTCTTAGGATTCTTCAAGTCTATTTCCTTATGCGCCACGTTCAGGTCACCACACACAATGACAGGTTTCTTTTCTTCCAGTTTTTTCAGATAGGCACGGAAATCATCTTCCCATTTCATTCTATAATCCAACCGTCGCAATTCTTCCTGCGAATTGGGAGTATACACAGTAATCAAATAAAACGATTCCAATTCAAGAGTGATTACCCGTCCTTCGTGATCATGCTCTTCTATGCCTAAACCGTATGTCACAGATAACGGTTTGACTTTAGAAAAGATAGCTGTGCCTGAATACCCTTTCTTTTCAGCATAATTCCAATAGGAGTGATAACCTTCAAACTTGGCATCCAGTTGCCCTTCCTGCATCTTTGTTTCCTGCAGGCAGAAAAAGTCTGCTTCTAAACGATGGAAAACATCAACAAAACCTTTATCATAACAGGCTCGCAAGCCATTTACATTCCATGATATGAATTTCAACATGATTCTTTTATTATTTGTAGATTAAAAACATTCCAGAACAAAAGTAAGTACAAAAGCATACTTATCAAAGCAAAAAAACTTAAAACAAAAAAGCGTCCTATTTTCGTAAACGAAACAGGACGCTTATCCTTATTAATTAAGGAAAATGTTTTCTCTATAATTACTGTGCCGAATCACTGGGAGCAGGAGTTTCTGTTGCAGCGTCATTTGTTTGCGGAGCAGCGAAACCTGAAGGTGCATTCAGCGGATTAGTAGCTCCTTCTTTCACTGCCTCTTCCATGATTACAGAAGAATCTGTATGAGCGGCAGGAACAAAATAAGCAGTAAGCACACTACATGCCACCATAAAAGCAGCTAACCCCCATGTTAATTTCTCAATAAAATCTGTAGTCTTGCGAACACCCATTATTTGATTTGAAGAAGCAAAACTAGAAGCCAAGCCTCCACCTTTTGAGTTCTGAATCAGTACGACAAAGCACATCAAAAGAGCTGCAAGCACAATTAATCCAATAAGTAATAAATACATTTTCTTTATTTTGATTTAGTGTTAATAATCAATTTCTCCAAAAATCTTATTTGGTCTGCAAAGTAAGCGTTTTTTTTTGGATATTTCAAATTTAATTTTTTAATAATTTCAAGAGCCTTAGAATATCTTTGCTGTTTAACGTATATTTTAGCCAATGTTTCAGTGAAATAGCTTTCATCCTCCATATCCTCTTCATTATCTTCCGACTCCTCTTCTTCAGAAACTTTATTCTTCACCGGTGCCGCCTCTTTTATTCCTAATTGAGGTAACAAAGGTTCCTCTGCCGACTTTTCAATGAAGTTGTCTATCAAATTCTGTCCTTTCATCTGAGGTATATCATCAGACACATGTTCTTCCTCATGCAATAAAAAAGAAGTATAATCTGTTGTTACATCCATTGGTAATTCCATAACAACGGGCTCTTCAGGCAAAGAAGAGAGAAAAGTATCGATCAATGAAAGAGTACGATCCAAACCAGCCTCTTCCTTAGGTAGGTCTTGTTTTTCAAAGGAAGATACAGTAAAACGCTCCCCCTCTATCAGATAAAAAAGAATCTTGCGGTCAGCTACATACAATGCAGCCTTACGTAGTTCCTCACCAAATGTTATGTCATGCAATAAAAACAGATTCTTCAGATAAAGCAGTCTCACCGTCTGAAAATATGGATAACGCGCAAGCAGCGTCCGCAACTCGTACAAAGTATCCCGATTCAATCGTTCAGGATGCGTTATCCATTCATATAATTGTTGTTGTATCATGACGGAAAATCACTCACTACCAGTTTGCCACTGTAGCATTGAATATTTGCTCTACAATTTCTTTAATCATTTGGTTTACCAACTCATCCTGCACAGCACTTAACTGCTGATTGGAATTATATTCACGACTAGCCGAAAATTGCTGTCCGTTCATATTTTCCGTAGGATTGGAACTATTGACAAAATTCACTCTCACCGTCATACGCAATTCTACCATACTAGAATAGCCATCGGATCCAATTCCTTTATTAAATGCCTCATAATTCGTTATCTCACCAGACAATTGCAGGTCACCACTGCGCTTGACTTGCTTTAAACGAGTTTGTTGCATATAAATATCCTGTAATGCCGTATTGAACATATTCTCCATCGGTCCCCAAACAAAGCCAGCTGAACGGTTTGGGAAATTCTCAAACGAAATAGTCTTTACCTTTGTATAATCTATAGACGATCCGTTAAATTTATATGAAATAGAACAAGCAGTTACGATCCCCGCCAGTACCATCAACACACCAACTACTTTCAATTGTTTAATCCAAACCATATTCTTTTATTTTTCTATAAAGTGTTCGTTCTGAAATATTCAAATCTTTTGCTGCATTCTTACGCTTTCCATGATGACGGTCGAGCGCCTTACGTATCATTTCCTTCTCCACTTCGTCCAATGACAAAGTGGCTTCTTCTACAACCTCCTCCGTATCCTGAATATCATCTACTACAGGATGAGCCGGTTTGGCGGCAGAAATTATGGTAGGCGTAGCAGGCACCACTGTAGCAACTAAATTCCGTTGCGGTTCCTGATAATAAGAAACTGCCGTAGTAGCTGGTGCCGTCGGAACAGATTGCGCGCCACGTTCCGCCATCAGTGTATTGACTAACTTCTTCAAGTCAGTCACATCACGCCGCATATCAAACAACACCTGATACAAAATCTCACGCTCACTTTCAAAAGCCTTCCCTGTATTTGCTTTCACTCCAAACAAAGCAGGCAAACCAGAATTCACATGTTGTTCCGGTAAATAATTTCTCAAAATCTCTGCCGTTATATCCCGGTTAGTTTCAATAATAGATATCTGTTCAGTGATGTTTTTCAACTGGCGCACATTACCGGGCCACGAATAAGCCAGCAACAAAACTTTCGCATCTTCTGTCAACTGGATAGCCGGCATACGATATTTCTCAGCAAAATCTGATGCAAATTTACGGAAAAGTAAAGTTATATCATCTCCACGCTCACGCAAAGGAGGTATTTTAATAGGTACAGTGTTCAAACGATAATACAAATCCTCACGAAAACGACCTTCAGCAATGGCTTCCGTCAGATTCACATTGGTAGCGGCAACAATACGCACATCCGTTTTCTGCACTTTAGATGAACCTACCTTAATGAATTCACCACTTTCAAGTACACGTAACAGACGTGCCTGAGTAGCAAGAGGCAACTCTCCTACTTCATCCAGAAAAATGGTTCCACCATTGGCTTCGGCAAAATAGCCATTACGGTCACTGATAGCGCCCGTAAAAGCACCTTTTTCATGTCCGAAAAGCTCTGAATCTATAGTACCTTCAGGAATAGCCCCACAGTTCACCGCTATATACTGTCCATGTTTACGGCGACTGAACTGATGAATAATCTGTGGGAAATTTTCCTTTCCCACCCCACTTTCACCGGTGATCAACACTGACAAATCAGTGGGTGCCACCTGGATAGCCACGTCTATGGCACGGTTCAACCCTTCGGCATTACCAATAATACCAAATCTGAGCTTTACATTTTGTATTTCTGACCTAACCATATTCACTCTATTATATGACAAAATTACAAATTCTCAGGCAGACAACAAGAAATTATGGCAGAAAAATAAAAAATAAGACGTGGATTTCACGGATAGATACGGTCTTTAAAAGAAAAACCGTGAAAACCCGCGCAATCCACGCCCGAATAAAAAATCCTGTTATAAATTAGTCGATTTCTTGATCGGCCTCATAACCACCCATTTCACGAATGGCATTTTTCAAAATAGCATACTGCTGGAAAAGGTGATTGACAGGAATTTCGTTTTCAGTATAATCATGCATCGGACTCTTCAAGAAGAAACTCAAGAAACGTTGGATACCAAAACGTCCTGCACGTGCAGCCAGGTCACTCAACAATACAAGGTCCAAGCACAGAGGAGCAGCAAGAATTGAATCACGGCAAAGGAAATTAATCTTAATCTGCATTGGATACCCCATCCATCCGAAGATATCAATATTATCCCAACCTTCTTTATTATCATTACGAGGCGGATAGTAATTGATACGTACTTTATGATAGTAGTCTGTATACAAGTCCGGCTGATCTTCCGGAACAAGAATAGATTCCAGTGTAGATAATTTGCTGACCTCCTTCGTGTGGAAGTTAGCCGGCTCATCTAACACCAAACCATCACGATTACCTAAAATGTTTGTAGAGAACCAACCGTCCAAGCCTAAACAACGGGTTCCAATAATCGGTGCGAAACCTGATTTAACCAATGTTTGACCCGTCTTGAAATCCTTGCCGGCAATAGGCATTTTAGTCTTTTCAGCCAACTCCCACATAGCAGGAATATCAACAGTTGTATTAGGTGCTCCCATAATGAAAGGACATCCTTCCGACAGTGCAGCATAAGCATAGCACATAGACGGAGCGATATGAGCCTTATCATCATCTTTCATAGCCTGTTCCAATGCCGCCAATGTTCCGTGTATTTTTTCATCAACAGGAACATAAATCTCTGTAGAAGCAGCCCAAAGAACGACAATACGGTCACAATTGTTAGCCACTTTAAAATTGCGGATATCTTCACGCAACTGTTCCATCATATCCCAACGATTCTTGCAATCTTTCACATTATCACCATCCAGACGACTAGCATAGTTGTGGTCGAAAGCAGCTTTCATTGGAACTATTTTCTCCAATTCATCCTTTACAGGATTAATATCTTTCTCTTTTAAAACCTCAGCATTGACTGCTGATTCGTAAGCATTAGCCGGATAAACATCCCATGCACCAAACACAATGTCATTTAAGTTTGCCAATGGAACAATTTCACCATAATGCAAATACTTTTTATTCTCTCCACGGCCAACACGCATTTTATCATATTGAGTCATAGATCCGACAGGTTTTGCCAATCCCTTACGAGCCATCAGCACACCTGTCATAAAAGTTGAAGTAACAGCGCCCAATCCAACACAAAGAACGCCTAATTTACCGGTTGCCGGTTTCACATTCATTTTTTCCATTCTAATTTCTTTGTTAAAATTGCATCTCATAGCAGAGATTAAGATAATTTGTGCCAAAGTTACACCTTCTTTTGAAAACTTCCATGCTTTTTCTAGTTTTTTTTGTAGCTTTGCGACCGTTTAATATAAATAGGTATGAATGATATTTGTTGCATAGGTCACATTACATTAGATAAAATAGTAACACCCAGAAAAACGACTTATATGCCCGGCGGGACTTCTTATTATTTCTCACACGGAATCAGTCACTTAAAGGATACAAAGCATTATCAGCTGGTCACGGCACTAGCTCCAAGTGAATTTAAAGCTGTTGAAGATATTCGTGCTAAAGGCATCAAAGTTACTGTTATTCCTAGTCACCGGACAGTGTATTTTGAGAATACATACGGTGAGAATCAAGACAACCGCAGCCAGCGGGTATTGGCTAAAGCCGATCCCTTCACCGTAGAACAACTAGAGAACATAAATGCTCATATTTTTCATTTGGGAAGTCTTTTAGCAGATGATTTCTCTTTGGACGTTGTGAAATATCTTTCTACCAAAGGTATATTAGCTGTAGATGCACAAGGGTACTTACGTGAAGTCCGAGGGGAAAAAGTTTATCCGATAGATTGGACAGACAAAGTAGAAGCACTAAAATATATTGACATTCTAAAGGTAAATGAACATGAAATGGAAGTGCTTACCGGTCAGACAGACATAAAACAAGCTGCCCTACAACTAGCAGAATGGGGAGTAAAAGAGGTATTGATTACATTGGGAAGCTTAGGGTCTATAATTTATGCGGAAGGTACATTTCATAAAATCCCTGCCTATCCTCCTAAAGACATAGTAGATGCCACTGGCTGTGGAGATACTTATGCTACCGGATATTTATATATGCGTAATAAAGGGGCTTCCTATGAAGAAGCCGGTTGTTTTGCAGCAGCTATGTCGACACTGAAACTAGAGGCATCCGGTCCTTTCAGCAAAACCGAAGAGGATGTATGGAATATCATCCGAACCAGTTCTTTAAAAGCTGAAAAAATTTAAGAAGAAATGGACAATCCCGATAAAGCCTAACAACTGTATCGGGATTATTCATTTCAGTTTCTTTCCACGTCAGCATACCACGAATAGAATAACACAATACAAAAAGAAACAAATGGTATGATGAATGATAAGGACATGGTACTATTATCTGCCACATAACCCATCAGCACAGGACCAACAGCCCCTCCTACGGGAGACATCATAAGGAAGGAAGAAGCCCGTTTGGTCTTTCCACCCAATCCCTTCAAAGATATGGCAAAAATAGTGGGAAACATGATGGCTTCGAACACGTATACCAAAAACAAGGCTATTAATGAAATCTTTCCTAAATTACAAACGATAAGAAAAGTAGCCATTACCGTCCCCAAAGCACAGCATAGCAGAACTCTCTCCGCACGGATTCGCTGCATGATCCAACTACCGGCAAAACGTCCGCACATAAACAATCCAAGTCCACCGAAAGAAAGTACTACCGCCGCATCCCGAGCATTCATCCACCCGTCATCCACCACATAATTGATAAAAAAACTATTAATAGAAATCTCCGCTATCTCATAACTGAATAGTGCCACTATTCCGAATAAGAATAATTTATGCGACCATAAACTTCTCTTAACCGTTTCTCCGTCAGCCAAATCGTCAACATGAACAATCTCCGGAAGTTTGATACGGGAAAAAATAAATCCCACTGCCAGTACAACCACTCCCATCAACATATAAGGATACGAGATATTTGCTTCTCCCTTCCCCGAGAACAATAACAGTCCTCCTACTAAAGGACCACAAATACATCCTAGCCCATTAAAAGACTGGGCCAGGTTCAACCGACTGGCAGCTGTTTCCCTATCCCCCAGTTCTGTCATATAAGGATTTGCAGCTGTTTCCAAAAAGACCAAACCGCAAGCAATGACAAACAAAGAGAACAGGAAAAATTCAAATGACATCCAATACTCGCCGGGAATAAACATCAAGGACCCGATTCCATAAAGCAACAATCCGAAAACAACTCCCTTACGATATCCATATTTGGTTATAAACAATCCTGCCGGAATAGCCATTATGAAATAGCCTAGATAAAACATCACCTGTACCATTGCCGAATGAGTACGGGTAATATCCATCACCTCTTGAAAATGTTTGTTCAATACATCAAGAATAGCATGTGCGAATCCCCATAAAAAGAACAAAGAGGTTACTAAAACAAAAGGAACTAAATAGTCCCTTTTCACCAATGCGTGTCTTTGTATTTCCATATCCTATTACAATAATGCAAGCAATTGAGCCAAGTCCGTAATAATTACATCAGGAACAGATTCGTCTATAACTTCTCCTCCCCAACCTTCTCCTTTCAACCAGGCAACGCGACAACCTACAGCTTTGGCCGGAACAACATCTTTTGAGAAAGAATCTCCGACCACCAGCACATTCTCTGCCGCAAATCCCATAGCATCTACTCCAAGTCTATAGATAGCAGGATCCGGCTTACGAACACCCACTACAGAGGATTCAATTATCTCATCAAAGAAATCCAAAAGTCCGAAATCCTTTAAAATAGTCTGTATATTGCCATAAAAATTAGAAACCAACACCAACCTATACCTCTTAGCCAACTCCTTCACTACCGGGCGTGTAACCTGCAATATATCCAACACATACCCATAACAGCTGTCTGCCACTTTCACTGCATAAGATTGCAGTTGCAACTCATCCATAGGCAACTTTCTCTGTTCCGCCAACCATTCCACCTGAAGTTTAGTCTTGATAGAAAGCACATCATGAAAATTATGCCAAGGCTGGACAAAAGGATATTTAGCCAACGCCCTTTCTCCAAAAACGTATGCCTCACGGAAACTTTCCTTATCCACCGGCACCTGATGTTCCATATACTTAGTCCACAACACTTCCGCCCAATGACAGCTGTTCGTATCTATCGTACCGCCATAATCAAATATAACTCCCTGAATATTTTTCAATGTATCCATTATCTTACTTATTAGCAGGTGTACCATTGCCGACTTTCATCAACAACACACCAATTACAATCCAAATCAATTCACGTACACGGGTTATCAATCCGGTATAAACCCCAAAAGCTCCCGGAATAGCCAACCCTCCTACCGCCAAAGCAAAACCTCCTTCACGTGCGCCCAATTGCATAGGCGAGAAAAAGAACAAATTGGCAAACAAAGAAGTAAATGCCATGATTAAAATACAAGCTGGAAAACTGACATCCGTTGTCAGAATATTCAATATGAAATACACTTCCAGACATCCTATAATCCGAGCCATGAATTCCAGACTTAACGAGGCATAAAACGTAGATCTACGCTGTTTATGCAGTTCGGCTATCTGACTGTCCACACGTTCCAAAGCCTCGCGTTTATTTTCCGAAAAACGTTTAGCCCATTCTTTGATAAAAGGAATATGCTGAAGCAATTTTAAAGTACGGACAGCCATACCATTCTTGTAACCTTTCATAAAAAAATAAATGGCTAAAAGAGAAACCGCCCCCACAACAGCCAATATAGTTCCCATGGCAATATCTACCGGACGTAGAGCCAGATACAAAAAGATAGAAAAAAACCAAAAACAAAAATGCGAGAAAATATGCATCATCACATAAAGAATTACTGATGAAGTTGCCTTACTGGCCCCAACATAAGGAGTCAGCTCCATAATGCGGTAAGGCTCTCCTCCCATCAATCCCACCGGGGTGGCATAATTCAGTGCAAATCCGGAAACTGTCAGTTTATAAACTTTCCAAAATGGAATAGGTGTTCCCTTTTTTCCATCCCGGATGATAATATACCAAGAAAGGGTATTGAACAGATAAATAATAATCCATAACCCTACCACAGCCGGCAACCACATTCCCGCCCGGCGCAAATTAGCCAGTAGTTCATCATACTCCATATCAAAAGAACAAAGCATCACTACGATGGCTGCAATTCCAAACATCAGGAATATATTTCTATACTTACTTTTCACTTCGTTATGTATTTATGATACAATCGTGCGCAAATCGCCTCATGGCAATGACGCATATATACAAACAAAGAGGTCATCACAACAACCTCGAACACAAAATACAACCATGGTTCGCCAATCAACAAACTGATATATAGAGCAATGGCACGTGTATTAAAAGTCAAGATATTGGTATATTTCATCAAAGGTTTGCTAGCCGCACGAAATTCATCCCGTAATTCCTGTGGAATATTGTCTCCATACTTTTCCTTCACCAATGCATAAAACAGTTGGAAATTAGGAGTCATTCTTTCCTGCTGACGTGTATAATTACCATAGAAATACAAGAAAGCTTTCCACCAGAAGTTTCCCTTCCACGGCAGACTGTAGAAGATTTCACGCTGTTGTTTGAAATTATCCAATTCGCTTCCGCTTTTCCCTTTTAAAAAGTATAAATGAATATTACGATAATAATCCGCCAATGTACATTGTTTGCTATGACAAACAGTACCCGAAACAATAGCCAATATCCAAATAAAAATACCCCAATGCATGCCGTCACCAATATGAAACGGCATGGGTTGGTTCATCAGTCTGAGACAAATTGCCGCATAAATGGTAAAGAACCAAATATCACCGGCAAATCCATCCAACATACGCCCCCACTGGGTTTTCTGTCCTGTCAAACGCGCCAATTGTCCATCCGCACTGTCATAATGATTCGCCCACATCAACAAAAGTATACCCAAAAGAGTATGTTTCATATCAGGATAATAAAACATCACACCAGCGCCTATACCTAAAATGATAGAAAAAATGGTTACCACATTAGGGTGTACCTTTAGTTTTTTAAAAAATAATGCCCATGCATAACCTATGGGACGGTTGAAATAAATATCCAGGAACTCCTCTGTGTCCATGGATTTGAAAGAAGCCTCTATTCCTTTCTTCTCACTTTCTGTACTCATGTCTTTTTTATTTCATTTGCTTTTTAGCCCGTTTATAAATGCACTCTGCAATTTTACCTCCCGCTTCCTCACGGCAACGGGCAAAGCTGGGCCAGTCGTTAAAATCGATTATTCGCAGTGTGCCATCAGCTGAAATCACACAATCACCTCCGTAAATGGGCACATTCAGCGCCTCGGCAGCTTTATCACTTTGTATTTTCAATTCCTCTACGCTAAAAGGAATTCCTTTAGCTATCCCATTTATTTTCTCCAGACCAAACTTGCTGTGCGAACAAGGAGAGGGATAAAACCAATAAAAAAAATCAGTTCCATGCACTCCGTAGAATTTTACCAAGTCACCTTGCAAGTGTTCGTTTATGACTGCAACAGGAATACCGCGTTTACGGAAATCAGCCAATATATTTTCTACCTCTTCCTTACAGGTGGCGTAGGCAACATCTTCTTTCACCATAGCGTGAGAGTCACCTCGTTTCACCCAACAAGGATAACAATTTTCCAAATACTCATCTGCCGTAGAAATTATAAAACTTTGCGGATGAGGAACCCCGTTCTTTATAAGTAATTCTGTCATTGGCTTACGCACACAATTATCTATACCGTAGGCAGAGTTTATCACCAATGCACCTTCATCCTCCAAAGACCTCAAACGAGCTATCGTTACCTTATCACGGGCCATATCAAAAATAATATCTCCCTTGACACCCTGTTCCACGAAATCTTTCTCCGCATAAACTTTCACCTCACAGCCCAACCGCCGCAATTCCTCCGTCACCTTATAAAATATGGCGGCATCATTGTCTACATGATTGGGGGAATATTCATTTCCACGGCTTACCCCTATTATTGAAATTACATCCATTCCTTCTGTTGTGTTTAAGTTACTCCTCTTTACCGGCTAGAAAATTTTCAGCTTTCACGATATCACCAGCATGATCTACATCCAAAATTTTTGTAAAAGGATAAGCCTTTAATTTCAAGCCGTCGGCTACCAACTGTCGTTGAAAGTTACGCATACGTGACATACCTTTCTCCATACACCCATGCAACGTCTTAACGGCTGCCGGGGTCAGACAATAAATGCCTCCAGATATATAACGGCATTCGGGAGTCGCCTCATCATGGAAACCTGTTATATCCAAAGCACTGTCCGTAGATATATAAAGCGGTTTTTCATCATCTATAAAATCCGTTACCGCCATATACCCATCTGTTTCCGATTGTTTGAACGTTTCAATAAAAGTCGAAAACTCTTCTTCACGGAATATAGTATCCACAGTAGTCAAGCAGAATTTATCATCCTGCAAATAAGGGCTCAGTTCATAAAAACTGTGCATGGAACTGGGGGTAGTTTTCACAACTACTTCCAATGGGATCTCTGCTTCTGCCTGTAGTTTTGCCAAATGCTCTTTTGTCAATGGACTTTCATTATTAATAATGACAACCACCTTATCAGCTCCGTTACGTACAAAAATCTGTATCAAGCGATCAATCATGGCAACTCCGTTCAGTTGCACCAAAGGTTTGGGCAAAGCAACCCCTTCTTGCGAAAGCCGGGAACCTTCACCCGCTGATATAATTGCAAATTTCATTTCTACTTTTTCTTGAAATTATATTTTAAACCGATCGTCCATTAATCTTCATCATCAATGGTGTCCAATTTCAATTTATCGCTATCATCCCGTTTTTCATAATATTGTTTACGCAGCGGATGTGCATGAATCTCTTTCTCGACAACACGGTTACGGAAAACATCCATAGCCACATAAATAGCCTGGCGAAAAGAATCTTCCAAGGCAACCCCTTGCCCGGCAATATCATACGCAGTACCATGTGCCGGAGAAGTACGTACAATGGGAAGTCCCGCAGTGTAATTCACTCCTTCATCCATTGCCAAAGCTTTGAAAGGAGCCAATCCCTGATCATGATACATAGCTAGAATTCCATCAAAATGAGTATAGTTGCCAGATCCCATAAAGCCATCGGCCGGATAAGGTCCGAAACACTGAATGCCTTTGGCAACCATTTCCTTCATTGCCGGAATTATAATATCACTCTCTTCCGTACCAATCAATCCCTCATCACCCGCATGAGGATTTAATGAAAACACAGCTATACGCGGACTGTCGATGCCAAAATCCTCTTTTAAAGAACGATGGAAAACAGCCAATTTTTCCATAATAAGTTCCTTGGTAATATCTTGTGCTATCTCGCGTACAGGAACATGACCAGTCACCAAAGCTACCCGGAAATCATTCTTCAGCAAAATCATTAACGCCTTCTGTCCTTCCCCCACACGCTCTTCAATATATTCCGTATGACCGGGGAAATGAAAACTTTCCGACTGAATGGTATGCTTATTGATAGGAGCAGTTACCAAAACATCAATCATTCCCTCCCGATAATCCTGCAAAGCTCTCTCCAACGCATCCAAAGCTGCTTTACCAGCCTCCGGTGTCGGTTTGGAGAGCTCCACCTTCAATTCGTCTTCCGTACAATTCACGATGCTCAGTTTATCCGGCTGAGCATCATCTGCAGAATTGACAATACTGAAATTTGTTTGAATATCCATTGCTTTACGATGATAAGCAGCCACTTTAGGCGATCCATAAATAATGGGTGTACAAAGTTCCAGCATGGTAGGATCCGAAAAAGTTTTGAGAATTACTTCATATCCTACTCCGTTGATATCCCCATGAGTAATACCAACTCGTATCTTGTAGTTATCTTCCATCTATATTATATATTATATGTCTCTTCTTACTTTACCCGGCTTGTTGTATCTATTTTTTCTTCCGGAATATTACCACTAATTACAATTTCGTCAATCAAGCTTTCATTGGGCAATCTCAATGTATAAAGTGAAGCTTCCATCTGACGCATCAGATTACGTTTCAATTTATCCGGTGAATAGATAAAGGCCTCAACCACAACGACACGGCCGTTAGCACGATCCACCCGTGCATGAGACACAAACGGACCTCCCATCATGTCACCTTCCATTTCCCATAATCCGCGGGCTTCTTGCGCATACTCTCCTTTTACAACAATATCTTCCACATCTACAAACATAGAGTCTGTTGCCATATACATTCCTTCGCGTTCACCCGGAATATTTGCTTTCATTACAGAATCACGTTTATGAATGAAATAATCTTTAGTAAAGGTATCCTTGTCCGTATAAGGATAAGAGTACATTACAAAATTCATATCCGCTGTAGCACGATTAGTAGAAGCCCACAAAAAATCTTTGCCTTCTTTATAGTTAGCCAGTTCTACCGGCACCCAGATATCACAATCAAAAATACTTCCTACCTTAGTGGAAATCACATCGCTATGTTTTTGTTTCAACAAAGTTATCTGACGATTCATCTCAGCTTTCACAAAGAAATCTATAATCACTTTACTGTTCTTTGCTACAAATTCCTCAAATTCGTCTTCATTAGGAGCCTGAATTGTCATAATCATCTGCGGAGACGCATAAACATCACGGGAAAACTTGAGTTTGGGCTGAGTATAAATATCTTGAATATCCACAATGATGATATTACGGAATATTTTCAGCACACGGTCAAAATGCTGAGGGTCCACATTTGATATACGAAACGAACGTTCCGCCTGGGGCAGTCCGGGCACATTGGTATCCAATACATCAAACAATGCACGTCCTGCAGGACGATCCCATACAGGTTTATTTACTACGACCAATACTTCGTAAGGCCTACCGCTGGACGTGGGGGTAAACAAGTTCTTTTGTCCCTTCTTACAAGAAGCCAGTACCAGAACCACCAGCACCAAACTTAAATAAAATGCTATTCGTTTCATAATTATATGGTATTATTGTTGTTATTTACTGTAATGTAACACCTTTCTCCTTCTGTTGTTTAGCCGTTGACAACATTCCACAAGCAGCAAAAATATCTTCTCCTCTTGAAGCACGGATCGTAGCAAATACGCCATGCTGCGTCAAGTAATCACGGAAGGCAACCATTGTTTCCATATCTACCCCTTCCAAATCCACATTAGGAATGGCATGAAACCGGATCAAATTGACACGACATTCAATGCCGCGCAAAAGTTTCACAATCTCTTTAGCGTAAATAAGTGAATCGTTCACCCCTTTGAATACGATATACTCAAAAGACAGACGCCGCTGTTTGCTAAAATCATAATTATGCAATATATCAATAATTTCCGTAATGGAAAAAGCTTTCTCGGCAGGCATTAAATCCCTTCGTTGCGAAGGAATCGGAGTATGCATACTGATAGCCAGATGACAATCACTTTCATTCAGAAAGCGCTCCAGTCCTTTCTTTAAACCCACAGAAGAAACAGTGATGCGTTTCGGGCTCCAACCGTAACCATATTCTGAAGTCAGAATCTCAAGCACTTTCAACACCTCATCCAGATTGTCGAAAGGCTCTCCCATACCCATGAAAACAAGATTAGTCAGCTTTTCCCTTTCAGGAATAGAATAGATCTGGTTTAATATTTGATGGGCACTCAGATTAGCTGTAAAACCTTGCTTCCCGGTCATACAGAACTTACAATTCATCTTGCATCCCACTTGCGAGGAAACGCAAAGAGTAGCCCGGTCCTCATCGGGTATATAAACCGCTTCAATAAAATTATGAGCCGGTGTACGGAAAAGATATTTCACCGTACCGTCTACCGAACGCATTTCTTCCACCGGAGCAGATGCTCCCACCTCATACCCTTCTTTCAATGCTTCGCGATGCTTTAATGACAAATTGGTCATTTCGTCTATCGTTTCCACCTTTTTATCATACAACCAAGACGTAATCTGCTTTGCGGCAAATTTAGGCATTCCCAGATTCCTCACAATCTGTTGAATCTCATCCAATGTCCTGCCAAGTAATGCTGTTTTCGGAGTTTCCATTTATATTTAAAAGACAATTAGCGTACAAAGGTAGAGAAAAAATAAGATATATTACCTATCTTTGCCGTGAGAAATACTTTTTAACAATGAGAAAAACAATTAATTGCTTTATTCCTTATAGGGAAAGCACAGCGGCAGAACAGACAATCCATGCTCTAAAAGAAAGTAGCATAGTCAACAAAATCTATCTGCTGAACATCGAACCCAACAAGACATTATCCACCCCCGAAGGATGCGAAATATTACCTGTTGATTCACTAACCAGTTCTAAGACAATGAAGATGATTGCTGAAAAAGCAGACACACCTTATATATTGCTCTACACCAAGACTTCTGCTTTGGAACTGGCTTACAAGGCACTGGAACGCATGACGGACTTCCTGCAGGACAGAGAATGCGGCATGGTCTATGCCGACCATCATGAATGGAAAAACGGAGAAAAGAAGAAACATCCCGTCAACGACTACCAACCCGGCAGTGTGCGTGATGATTTCGATTTCGGTCCGCTACTGATATTCAACAGAACGGAATTCATCCTCGCCAGCCTCCAAATGACAGAGGAAAGAGAGTATGCCGCCCTTTATGAACTGCGCCTGCTCCTTACCCTCCATTCTCATCTGGTACATATCAACGAATATCTTTATACGGAAACAGAAAGCGACAACCGCCTGTCCGGCGAAAAGCAGTTCGACTACGTAAATCCCCGTAACAGAGAGGTACAGATAGAAATGGAAGAAGCATTCACACGATACTTGAAATCTATCAATGCCCTCCTTGAACCCATATGTGTGGAAACGGATGTAAAGAAAGGAAATTTCGAGTATGAAGCCTCCGTCATCATCCCCGTGCGCAATCGCGCCCGTACCATTGACGATGCCATCCGGTCGGCACTCGCACAAGAAACACGCTTTCCATTCAACATCATCATCGTGGACAATCACTCGACAGACGGAACCACAGAAATCATCGGTCAATACAAGGACAACAAAGCGGTAATCCACCTTCAGCCCCAACGTACCGATCTGGGCATAGGGGGATGCTGGGACCTCGCAATCAACCACCCCCGGTGCGGACGCTTCGCCATACAGCTTGACAGCGATGACCTGTACAGCGACACCCATACCCTGCAAACCATCGTAGACACGTTCTACAAAGAGCAATGCGCCATGGTAATAGGAACTTACCGCATGACGGACTTCCGGCTGAACACCATCGCTCCGGGAGTGATAGACCATAGCGAGTGGACGAAAGAGAACGGACACAATAACGCATTGCGCATCAACGGTCTGGGGGCTCCGCGCGCATTCTTCACACCTATCCTGCGCGAAACAGGCGTGCCCAATGTCAGCTACGGAGAAGATTATGCCCTGGGACTCATTTTCTCGCGCCAATATAAGATAGGAAGAATCTATGATGTACTCTATCTGTGCCGCCGCTGGGAAGGGAACTCGGATGCCGCCCTGAGCATAGAGCAGACCAATGCCAACAATCACTACAAAGACAGCCTGCGCACCCGTGAACTGGGAATCCGCAAAAAATATACAGAAGAGCTGAAGAACCGGAATGAAATCAAGCGATTTATAGACAGCCAACTGGCGTGCTGGCCACTGGCACACCACAACCACGAGGCATTACAGACTATACAGACCAAGGAACTGTCCATAAACGGCTACACGTTTGTGGTACAGTGCAATGCACAGCGTGCGGTTTCGACTACCGCCAAAGTGGATAAGGACAGCATCCAAGCACGCCCCTGTTTCCTGTGCAAGGAAAACCAGCCTAAGGAGCAGAAAGCACTGGAAACCATCACTGCAAACAGAATATGCGTTAACCCTTATCCCATATTGCCGGATCACCTCACTATCGCCCATAAAGATCACATCCCCCAACTCATGGATGAGAATATTTTCAGTTACGATGACGTCCGTGCATTCGTACAGAAATATCCGGACTACGCCCTATTCTATAATGGAGCACATTGCGGAGCCTCTGCACCGGACCATCTCCATCTTCAAGGAGTCAGAAAAACTGATGTTCCCATCATCCCGAACGTACAACAGCTGATAACCCACGCACAGACAATCGATATACGCAGCATGTATTTTCCCTACCTAGAAGAAGAGGAAGATTATCCACTAGAATGTAGCCGAATTTACCTCAACACCAAGGACTATCCCTGTCCTTTGGTAATCCTCTCAAGCAACACGCATTATGACGACTCCCTGTTATACAGTGCCCTCGCCGCTTTCCCACCGGATGAAGACGGACAAGAAGCGAAGTTCAACCTGCTGTTATGGAAGGAAGGCCATCTATACTATACGGTGGTTTTTCCCCGCAGCAAGCACCGTCCCGACTGCTACTTTGCAAAAGGCAGCGAACAGATGCTCATCAGTCCGGGAGCTTTGGACATGGCTGGCGTAATCGTCACCACCCGTCAGGAAGATTTCGACAAAATAACAGAAGAAAAAGTGGCATCCATCATAAAAGAAGTGGGAATAACAGTAGAAGAAGCCGAGAAGATACCCGGACGTTATTTTGACGAGAAAGCAAAAAGATAGAGAGAACACGAAGAGATGAAGGAATTACAGCAAGCCCAAAAACAAGACGAATAACAATGAAAGAACCCGAAATAAGCGTAGGAATAGTAAACGCACAAGAAATTCATTTTTCACTGAACGGCAATTTTTTCGCTAAAGGAGAAACAGTCTGTGGTGAACAACAAGTAGCCTTCAGCGAAGGAGGTATTCTGTGGAATGGTAATCTTTACCGCGAACTGACCTTCACTCCACAAGACGAACATGCCTCGTTTTCATTATATGACGTAACCATCGGAATTAATTTCCACTGGGAACGGCAAGAAACCCAAAGTTTTATGGGAACACTGAAACTAGTGGTGGACGAAGGCAAAATCACCGCTATCAATATTCTTCCCGCCGAAGACTATCTGATAAGCGTCATCTCCTCGGAGATGAACGCCACTTCCTCTTTGGAGTTTCTGAAAGCCCATGCCGTGGTATCACGCAGCTGGCTGTTTGCCCAAATAGAGAAACGCAAGGCCTTGAGTGACAAAAACGAAGGCTTTTTCTCCTTTATCAAAACCGATACCGAATACATCCGCTGGTACGACCGCGAAGATCATACCATATTCGATGTTTGCGCCGATGACCATTGCCAACGCTACCAAGGAATAACCAAAGCATCCAGTGCTGCCGTGACCGAAGCAGTAAGAGCCACCCGCGGACAATTGCTGATGTATGAACGCGGCATTTGCGATGCCCGTTTCTCCAAATGCTGCGGAGGAGCAAGCGAGGAATTCGGATACTGCTGGGAAGACAAGAATTATCCCTACTTGTCTACAATCCGTGATGCGGAAGAAGAAGAAAACCGCCCGTTACCCGATCTGACCAAAGAAGAAGAGGCAGAGCGTTGGATACGCACTTCTCCTGTTTCGTTCTGTGACACCCACGATAAAAAAGTCATTTCACAAATTCTGAACAACTACGATCAGGAAACTACAGATTTCTATCGTTGGAAAGTACGTTATTCCCAAGCAGAATTATCCGAACTGATCCGTCAAAATACAAAATCGGATTATGGGGACATCATCGACCTGATTCCTATCCAACGCGGCAAATCCGGACGTATCTGCAAACTGAAAATTGTAGGTTCGCTAAAAACATTGACTATCGGAAAGGAACTGGAAATACGCCGCACTCTATCTTCTTCCCACCTGTTCAGCTCAGCCTTTGTAATAGATAAGGGAGAACTGAAAAACGGCGTTCCCGAATGGTTTCTGCTGACCGGCGCCGGCTGGGGACATGGAGTAGGGCTCTGCCAAATCGGGGCTGCCGTAATGGGAGAACGGGGATATACCTACGATGAAATTCTATTGCATTACTATAAAGGTGCGGACATCCGCCGTTTTTATTAATAGGCCCCGCCCACATGGGCGGGGATTCCATTCGGACTCTTTAAAATGAAAGGAACCATGAAAAACAAGCATACCTCGCCATGGGCATGGATACCCACTCTATACTTTGCACAAGGGCTGCCCTATGTGGCAGTAATGACCATTTCGGTCATAATGTATAAAAGATTAGGCATCAGCAATACCGAGTTAGCTTTTTATACCGGCTGGCTCAACCTGCCTTGGGTTATCAAGCCTCTATGGAGCCCTTTCATTGATCTTATCAAGACGAAACGCTGGTGGATTATCACCATGCAACTTTTAATCGGCGCAGGACTGGCGGGCATAGCCTTCACCATCCCCACAGAGCATTTTTTCCAACTCACTTTGGCCGTTTTCTGGTTACTGGCATTCAGCTCCGCCACACACGACATTGCTGCCGACGGCTTTTACATGCTGGCACTGGACTCGCATCGGCAAGCCCTGTTTGTAGGAATCCGCAGTACCTTCTACCGTATTGCAACCATTGCGGGACAAGGATTACTTATCATGCTTGCAGGAAGACTGGAAATAATGACAGATAATATACCATACGCTTGGTCCCTCACCTTTTTTGTATTGGCCGGACTTTTCCTTGGAATATGGATTTATCATAAGTTTGTTCTTCCCTGTCCGGATTCAGATCATACTTCCAAAGAAGTTTCCGCTTCCAATCTGCTCAAAAAGTTCTTTGGTACTTTTGCCAGTTTCTTTCAAAAAAAGCAGGCAGGCATTGCCATTCTTTTCATGTTACTCTACCGTTTGCCCGAAGCTCAACTGGCAAAAATGTGCATTCCTTTCCTTATAGACCCCGTTGAAAAAGGTGGTTTGGGGCTGACAACCGAAGAAATAGGTTTCGTACAAGGTACTGTCGGCATCATCGGACTTACCCTAGGAGGTATTTTAGGAGGAATAGCCGTAGCCCGTAACGGTTTGAAACAATGGCTCTGGCCGATGGTATGGGCCATTTCCTTACCCGATTTAGTCTATGTTTATCTCAGCTATATCCAGCCTGATTCTTTATATCTCATCAATATTTGCATCTTTATAGAGCAATTCGGTTACGGATTCGGTTTCACAGCCTATATGCTCTACCTTATTTATTTTGCAGACGGAGAACATAAAACAGCACATTATGCCATTTGTACCGCATTTATGGCATTAGGCATGATGATTCCGGGAATGGCTGCCGGCTGGCTTCAGGAACAGATGGGATACACCCATTTCTTTATATGGATTATGATATGCTGCGTTATCACCTTCGGAGTAACGGCTCTGCTAAAAATTGATCCGGAGTTCGGCAAGAAGAAAGGTTGATCCGACCTTTATTTCAGCCTGTCCTCGGAAAGACAGGCGGATTGTGGCTCTCTGGAAGGAATCAGGGAGGGTGTCGCAGATATGTACACGCTGGCCCGCACACAAAAAACATATGGTTCTTTTCAGAGTTCATTCTCAAACATAGCGGCACAGTTGGGAAGGGTCCGTTAGAAATTCTGAAATTATAGGCTCCGCACTTCAGCATTTGTTTTAATTCGTTTTTCCCTCCTCCTTTCATTTACCGTCAAAACGCCCTGCCGGTGGGTGTTCCAGTGATGAAGGGACATCCCGTCATTGTCCTTTCATCTTCCTTTCCGCTTACGTTGAAACGGGAGTGAGGGGAAGCGGTTCCATTTTTAACCGCTTGATTGACTGTGTGTTTTAAATAAGATGAAAGGATGAATGGAGAAGGAAGAACATCGGCTTAGTGAGGGAGTAATGTACGCTGAACATGATAGGCATGTACGCTGAAACATGCTGACCTTTTTTTAAAACATGCTGACCTTTTTTAAAAAGGTGCTGATGTTTTCTAAAAACATGAAGACATATTCAACAACATCAGTAACGTAAGCTTGCAACATACGTTGGCATCGGGCTACATATACGCAAGCATAAGCCAACACATACTTATGTGTATCAAGTTCCGCAATATCTTGTTACAAGGTTTACCCAATCTTGCATCAAGTTCCATTGGATTTTGCGCCAGGATTCGCCATACTGTCCTCCCCCTTTTTGACACATTGTACAAAATATAAAGTCATAGAAGCTTTTAATTAAAAAATAAGATAAAGTCCTTTCAACAAAATATAATATATTTTTGGAAGAATTTTCTAATCCACTAAGAATAAAAAGTTTACGTACATCATCAAAAAACGAGGTAATGAATTGGCAACCGTTCTGATTTCTACATCTTTGCATCAAATGCGCTGATGCACAACGCACTTATGCAAAGATACGATTTTTTACGGAATATGCAAAACATCTTTTATTTTTCTTTTTTAACAAGTACAGATATTGTCAGGTGACGGTTCTTTAATTGCTAAAACATCAATAAAGTAAGAAAATCTCCGATCATGATGGAATTGCTATTATTCCCATTGGAACAATGGCATGAAAATCCTGTCCCGTAGGCCGGAAAAGATGGAGAAGAAAATCTATGATACCATCCGACCGGCTGAAGTTTCCCCCCTCTTCATCAAAGTTCGCCCGTTCCTGCGGGTCTGCGCGTTTTCCCTTCGGTTTCCGGCAGAAAATTTCCGTATGGTGAAATTTTCTGCCGGAAAAACGCTCCGAAAACGCAGGAACGGACGTAAAGGGGATTCAGAAGGCGAAAACTGCGACCGACGTAGTGCATGTGTAACAAAATAACTGTTCCGGAGCCTCTTTTCATGTCGGAACCGCCATGAAACCGCCTGTCTTTTTTCTGCTGCGGGGAAGGCTCTCCTGCTCCCTCTGCATTGCATGTGGATGGATATTGCAAACCGCCCCTGCGTTTTGTGTATGCATATCCCCCATGCTGATGCTGTCCGTCAGTGAGTATATATCCGCCTGCTGTCATGTCCGGTGCCGGAAAATGAAGAAAACTATATACCGAACGATTCATACTGTACCTCATCTTTTAACGTAGTGATGAATATTTAATCACATTCTTTTCTTTGTTATATTTAAAATTCTTATCTTTGCATTGTAAAATTTAACTAATATATTACAATGACAACAACCAAGAAAAAAGCAACAACCAAGAAAACTACAAGCAAAAAAACTACAATAAAGAAAACAGCCGTAACATCACCTATAGAAATCATTACTCCTGATATTGTAGGAACCGGTGCGGGTAAGATTTGGAACGCACTCAACAGCTCAGAGAAAACATTGACAGAAAAAGAATTACTGACCTTGACCAAACTTTCCAGCCAATCGCTCTATCTTGGATTAGGATGGCTGGCACGTGAGGGGAAGCTGGACTCTGACGGTAAAGGATTTAAATTGATATAATAAGAATCAACAGGAAAGAAGTGGTATAGAGGAATAATAAATCCTAAACCGCTTCCCCCTGTCAATGTCTAAACTATAAACCAATAATACCTCTATTTTCAAAAAGACAAGTAAAATAACCTTTTTAATTTTCGATTATTAATATAATGTATATTCCTCACAACAGGAAGTAACAGTTTTAGATTTAGCTTTATCTAATGCAAAAGCATTAGATACTGGTGAGAAGAGTTCAAACGGTCCTGCTGACGAAGTAAAATGTGCAGGTGGGCTACACAAAAAAAATGTTCATGTAAACCAGGCTATCCTGCATGTACTGAAACAAAGTGTTATTAAAGTTTATTCTGATAATTTATTTATAGCCTTAATAACTTGGTGGCTATCAGATTCTTTTTTTAATTAATTCCGCTGAAAGTTTATCATGTAAAATAAGATAATATATTCCTCCTATTGTTAGTACGGATATAGTTACAATATCAATATCTGTATTGAAGAATATGTTTGAGAATTTTTGGCATAAGAGTAATATATGCAGTTCTCGTAATTAAGGATATGTTTGATGTTCTGCAAGCATATCACTGCTGTTCTCTTCATGTTCAACTGTACTGGAATTTATAACAGGAAATAGCCGGTGTATATATCCTAATTGTACAGAACGGGCAACCGACAACTCTGCCTATTGCCCATATCACAAACCGTACAACTTAAAATAAACGCTTTCTCTACGTAAATTAACACGTTGGGAAAGATTTAAAATGCCTTGTTTTAAATATACATTACTATCTTCCCAGACCATAATGTACCTGTGTTATTAAACATGCTATTTCCAGAAATACAGCATCTGTTAAACCTTGCTTGAAATGATTCCTTTAATCATTGAAACAAGATCGTACATTACCACTTTTCACAAGTCATAATGCACAAGCATACTTAAACATATTATATTGGCTAAACATATAAATGGCATCATTCTCACGAACAACGCCATTTGGATTTGCTTTAATAATATCAGTTGAATCGCCATTCAATCTGTTTCTAACATGAATATTGAATACTAACGTATCAACACATTAAATAAGCTGTATAAAAAACAAACAATTATGTTTACAATAAGATCTGTATAAAAGATTAAATACAAAGTAACACATTATATATGATATTTGCTAATATTATCATAGAAAAAATACATATCTGATTGTGTTTTATCTACATGACCAAACAATCTTTCGGTAAAATTTACCGAAAGATTATAATCAAATATATTCTTTCCGGAGTTGTATGTCTGATACAGGACACGGGGCTTGGATTCCCTCTTTTGAATGACAGGTCTGGCTTTTATCAATTATAAAGCGTATCTTTACGGTCTCAAATATCCGGCTGTGTAAAAATATATCGGACGGTTTATTTATTGAAACATTGCAAGACTATACTGTCAGGATGTACCGGCATCTTTACAATATGACAGTAAGAAGCTTATTGGTTTTTATTTATTAAACGAAAAAATGAATTTGTTATTATTGAATGCAGCCTCAGGCAGTAAACTTGGGCAGGCACTGGAGAAACTGGTAGATTTTGGAATGGACGCAGGTAAGGATATACTTGTCGCCATTCTGATATATTCAGTCGGTCGTTTTATCATTAAGCAGATTAGTGTATTAATAGCCAAAGTTCTTGAAAAACGGAAGATAGAAACCAGTGTACAGACTTTCTTGAAAAGTTTGGTGAAGATTCTATTGAACATGGTACTTGCCTTTGCCATAATCAGCAAGTTGGGAGTGGAAACGACCAGTTTCGCCGCACTTTTGGCGTCAGCCGGCGTGGCTGTAGGTATGGCACTTTCCGGCAATCTTTCCAATTTCGCAGGCGGTTTGATCATACTTGTTTTCAAGCCTTTCAAAGTAGGCGATTATATAGACGGACCCGGTGTAAGCGGTACAATAAAGGAGATACAGATCTTCCATACCATACTTTCCACTCTTGACAACCGGATGATATACGTTCCCAACGGGATGCTCAGCGGAAATGCTGTGATTAATTACAGCAAACAGGAAATGCGCCGTGTCGAATGGGTATTCGGGGTGGAATATGGAGAGGATGTACAAAGGGTCAGAACCGTATTGCGGCGTATCATTCATGCAGACAACCGTATTCTGGACACTCCCGCCCCTATCATCGTTTTAGGCTCATTAAGTGCGAGCAGCGTTGACATTACCGTCCGTGTCTGGGTAAAGACAGCTGATTACTGGAATGTCTTATATGATATCAATGAAATTGTTTATACGACATTTAATGAAGAAGGGATTGGATTCCCTTTCCCACAACTTACTGTGCACCGGACTTCAGAATAACAACATAATAAAATATGGGACTGTCCTTATAAGGGAATTCCCGTGTCTTGCCGCCATGCCGGAAAAATGTTTCCACGTTCCGTTATGTGATGCCGGTATGGTTGCAGAAGCATAATTCATGGACAGAAAACATGAATTATGCATATAAGTGCTTTATGGGCAGAACAGCGTTATCCGCCCGGTGGAAAAAATGAAGGGGAGGGGCGGACGGCAGCCCCCGATTCTTTTCAGCCGCCTTGCGCCCTGCAGGCGCTCCGGTAGCCCCTGTTCAATACCTCTTCAATCTCGCTCCGCCTGTACAGGACCTTCCCGCCGAGGACATAGTATGGAAGCGTGCCGTTGCTCCGGTACTCGCCCAGTGTCCTGCGGCTGACCTTCAGCAGGCATGCCACTTCCCTGTCACACAAATATTCATCCTCTTTTGGCAAAATCCCCCCGTCTTTGGAAAGGCCGTCGATTACCACCGACAGCCGGTCGATGCGCTCATGAACGGACTTCATCCACGCATCATCCCCTGTCTTCAATTCATTATACATGATTCTTCGGTTTTAGTGACACAATCATTATCCTTCAGATCTCCCGCCCCCTGCTCCGGGCTTCCCTGCGCCTGTCCTCAACTTTCGTGACGATATGCTCCACGTCTTCCGGCAGGTAATAGGTACGGTTGCCTATCTTGGTATAGGCGAGCGTGCCGTTGTCACGCAAGGTCTGCAAAGTACGCTTGCTGATTTTCAACTTCCGGCAGACATCGCAGTGGTCAAGCCACCCGGCCGTCTTGCCCGCATCTTTCAGGTGCGGCAGGTCCGACACCAGCCGGATGAACCGCTCGATTTTCATGGCGAACTCCTCGAACGCCTTCCTCTCAAAACAGATAATTTCCATAAGCCTTATATCATTCGGGTCATACATGATTCATTTTCATGCCGCTAATATAACCCACTTTTTGCCGGTATTCCAAACATTTTCAGCCGGGTGGCAGCTTATGACACAAAAAGGCGGCATATGTCAGGCCATGTGTCCCCGCCAGGACTTTCCACTGCCGGTAATGACGCAGGACAGGATGCTCCCGGACCGCCTGCCGGTTTTATACTTCCGATTTCCGGAAACATTTCCCTGCTTTTGACGGAGCGGAAAAACGACGGGATCAAACGGTCATAAGGACCGGACGTCACGGCCCATCCGCATCCATGAATGCCTGTCCGTTTTCAAAAAACGAATCTGCAAACATTCAGGGAACGGGAATTATCGCTTTCCTTTAAGCACGTCGCCATAACATTTCAACGCATAATCCCTCATCTCCTTTTCCTCCCGGGTCAATGCAAACCCCATATACTTGCAGGTATGGTCATTCCTCAATATACAGATACACATCCGCCTATAGGTGGGGATTTCCTTAAACTCGGAAATGTCAATGTCATCAAGATACTCCATCCTCACCGGTTTCTTGTCCGTCCTGTAGTTGCTCTTTTCCCCGACCTGTATCGGAATGTTGCGCTCCTTCAGCTTCCGTATCACCTCATCACTGAGCACACCGCCCTTGTCCCTCCAGAACCTGATGCTTGTTTCCAGTTTCTTCCGGTACCTGTTACGGGCATGCTCCGGAAGGGTGGAAAAAAGGAATTCCATGAATGATTTCCAGGTATGCCCTTCAGGAAGACGGACACCTTGTCTGCCCATGGCACCGGTATTCCCATAAAGGCCGGAAAAATTCACCCCGTTGACCCGCCCGATCATCCGTCCCCACATGTCAGGGTCTATGACCTTGTACAATGAGAGGCTCTCTATTGCCTCACTGATAAAGGGACTGGCCACACGCTGCCGTTCCAGACTCACCCCGGCCTGATAGTAAAGGTCATACAGGCGGTTGTAGTCCCATCCGAACCTGCTGTTTGCAACCCAGATGTCACTTGTCTTCCAGTCAAAAAGCAGGTAAAGGTTATATATGCCCTCATCTATTTTAGTACTCCATTCATAATTCTTATACCGCTCCTTTACCCCTTTATGAATGGTACGCCAGCGGTTATAGCTTTCCTGGGTACGTATACCCACAAGACAGCAGGTACGCCGGGCGTGTTTCCCCATGTGTAACCATCTGGAAAATTCCACCTGAAAGTCATAGTCCCACATGCGGGTATTGTAGAACTGGAAATCTTCAACCGTCAGCGCACCCCCGGGAAGGGGACGTACCCAGCAGTCCTGCCTATGTCCGTCCCAGGGACGCCAGAAATTCTGATACATGGAGGTACAGGTGGTAACCCGGAAAGGGACGCAGACATGATATACATCCATGATGTCACGGTTGCAACCGAAAGTACGCCCCACATAATCCAGGGTCATCCTGTACTGTATCTCGTAATCCAGATGAAAGACGCCTATCTTTCTTTTCAGATTATGTTTCCGGATATAGTCGATGCACAGGTTCAGCAGCACGCCGCTGTCTTTCCCGCCTGAAAAAGACACATAAATATTATCAAACTCCTTGAAGATCATGTCCAGCCTTTCCTGAACCAGCTCATATACATTCTTTCGTCTTTCCATACAGCCTGCCGTTCTTTTACTTCAGGACAGGGGGGGGATGTGCAGCCTCTATCCCGACAGCGATCCCTGGCTGTAAGAAACTGTTTCCACTCCCTGCCTTTTCTTTTTTGTCGGACACAAAGTTAGAATATCCGTCTGTAAATGGAAAGTTTTGTTATGGCGTATTTTCGGCGGGACGGAGATTTGCCGGATTGGATACCGGAACCGCATAAAGGACATATCCTTTCCTGGATATCCCCCCCCCGAAAAGGATGACGGCATATGTGAGGCCACATGGCAAAATGTTGTGAAAGCGAGGCTCACCCGCCGTCTGAATTCCCCCATGCTTATTTCCCTATCCCATAAACAGGCCGTGACAAGTCTGTCATCCTCATTTCTTGCGGCAAAGAAAGTTGTTTTTCAGGCCGGTCCCGCAAGGCGGCCCTACGGGCTGGTTGCCCGTGAAAAAATCTTCCTCACGCTGACGCGTGAGCGTATTTTTTCACGGCAAGCCTTGCCGGAGACCGCCGAAAAACAAACTGAAAAAAAGCACAAGAAATAAGAATGCCTACCAACGTAGGCGATGTATAACAAAAAAATATAAGGCTATGACAGACAAGAGCACGGAAAAGGAAAGAATGTTCAACGAGTGGTTCACGAAATCCTACAACAGGTTGAGAACCTCACTCCGGAAATACGGCATGCCGGACGAGGACAATTTCCACGACACCTACCTGTTCGTAAGAAAGCAGGTAATGGCACCGGGAAAGGACATAACGGACTATGAGGCGTATTTCATCGGATGCTACAGGAAGGCGGCACTGGTGAAAATCAGGAAGGAGAACAGGTACACACATCCCGAAGACGACTTCTTCCTCAGATGCGGTGAGGAGGCGAAATTCATATCGGAAGACGACCTGAACGGCTGCGAAAGGCTGGTGAAAGACATCCTGCGTTTCATACGCCAGAAATTCCCATACGAAGAATACCGCATGTTCATGCTCAGGTTCTATGAAGCACAATTCTCGTTCAAGGCACTGGCGGAATGCATGGGCATATCGGCAGCGGCCATTTCCCAAAAGGTATGCAGGATTATGGATGCGGTACGCACTCACGACGGTTTCGCATGGAGAAGCCAGATGCTGGCGGTAGAAAGTTTCATGTATTGATGTTTTGAAAAATTGTTTAACCGGAAAGTAAGGAAGTTATGGCACTGATAGTATACAACAAGGAGAACTCCCGTCCGCAGGAAGTCACATACAAGGGCAAGCGGACTATCAACCTGGACAGCAGGGGAACCGTCTATCTGTCTAAAACGATGTCAATCGAGCTGGGAATACTCGGCGGCGGAAGGGTGAACTTCGCCCATGACGACGAGACGGGCGACTGGTACATTTGCCGGGCTGACGACAACGAAGGCTTCATCGTATGGAAAGACAAACGGTGTGCAAGGTTTTCGGCGGGGTTCATCGTACACAGGCTCATGCAGCAGGCAAGGGTGGAAAGAAAAAGCGTACAGTTCATGATGGCAAAGACACCGATGGAAGTAGGAGGAGTCGTCTATTACAAGATACTGCTTTCCAATCCTATTCTCAGATAATAAAACGGACTAAAGAACCGATGTATAAGGGGTATCCGCAGGCAAGGTCGGATACCCCTTTTCTCATGGGAGAAAGCTCAAAAACTGCCCGGACCGGATTTATCCTTATCGTCCAGTCTCCCTCACTTTCCAATAACATACCCTTATCCGGACACCACGTCCGCTTGCTACAGTAATGGCAGATTGCCTTGTGGTCCGGAAACACCCTGCCGTTCGGGGAACAAGGCAACAACATCTGAACCGGGTAACGGAATGACAGCCCATGCCCGTATTCCACCGATACCCTGACATCACCCTATCCGGTGACAATAGCCTTTTTTTCTTTCACCATACTATGCTGTTCCAATCTTGACATGTTAATATATTGACATGCCGTTTCCTCAACACAGGAACATAAGAACATAAAGAAATAGGAATACAGGAATATAAGGATATGGCATACTGCTAAAATCAGACTGTCACAGTATCCTGACGGACCGACATATCCTTGTCAGATGTCCAAAAGTAGAAAAATTATCCGATTCCGTCACCGTCTTTAAACCGGATTGTCATCATATGGCATTACCCGTCATTATAAGTCATATAATTCTATCCCCATAATGAATAAAACCGGAGTAGTTTTGCACTGTCGGAATACATCCCTCCTTAATCGGTTCACGGTACACAGCTCACGCCGCACGGTAATCCGAATTTATGAGGATTCTCTGTTCAAACGAACAGAGCAAGTTGTGTTTCCGTCAGACAAAATAGTTTTTGTCTGACGGAAACAGCGCCCTCCGGGGAAGGGCGGAAATATTTGCTCCAAAGTCGCAATTTCGGAAGAAAAGAAATACAAATCCCAATATCAGACGGATGGAGAAGACGAATGTGACAAGAACGGACAGGAAACCGAGGGCGCTGAAAAAATCATTATCTTCCAGATTCTTTCCGGTTGAAACCTAAGAAATGAGTTCACCGAATCTAAAAACAGGGATTTGTCGAACTCCTTTATACACTCCGTGACCTTCAGAATTCCCCCAAAAACGTTATTTGCGCAGATTTGACACGCTGCGGGTATATACAAAATCGTTCAACAGGAAGACGGAAGCCGTCAATCCGGTAGATAAGATGTGTGGACCATTGGCACACTTTAAACCTGCTTTCCTTTCCGTTTATTCGAAGTGTCCTTTAGGAATTGAAAATTGGGTGATGTGAGGAAATATGAGTATCACGATAGCTACACCATTTGTTGCTATCGCTTACCTGTGAACCTTGTTCAGACGAGATAACTCACCGTGGATGAACAATTCGTTTAAAAAGATTAACAATTTTGTATTTAAAATGATTGTGTGTGATTAAAAAGTTATATCTTTGCAGTTGAACGAGATACAATCCGTTCAGGACATTTTAGATTTAAGAAGAAGCGTTATGCTTATCTTGTAGACTGGAAACCTGAGAAATTTCAAAGTACGACAAGGATAGCATAGTGGTTCTCACGCTATAGCGTGGGCTGCTATAACCATATCTGTCGTAAAGGTTTTCTCAGGACCTCCAGTTTAAGACGTGGCATGCAGTTCCACGCTTCACGTTTAAATAAAAAACTTCCAAGGGACTGGGAAGAGCATGGAGGATTTACAATATGTATATCTTGTGGTATCCATTTTCTTTGTCCGGTCATTTTTCTAAAGGAAACTTCCCGTTTTATTTTCCCTTATGTCCAACTTTTGCTATTATATAAAATGAAAAACCATATGTAAACGATTAATATTGTTTATATTATATTGAACATTTGTGTAAAATATAACAAAATAGGAATGCCGCATGGTTATCGACTGGTTAGGAACCCATATGCGTCAAAGACATATCAGCGATGACGTATTTCACGATATAACTAACTTAAATGAAAAAAGAATATGAAACGTTCAAGAACAAAATTTTTTATCTGTTCCGGTCTTGTCGCATTCTTGCTGCTGGGACAGGGATGCGGTGATGAGAAAGAAACCGTACCTCCTATTGTACCCGATGAACCGGAACAAAGCATCATTATTCCTGCTGACGAAAACACTGCTCCTGTCTTGGAGCAAATGGGCGGAACGACGACGTTGTCCTTCACCGCCACGGCAGATTGGAAGGCCGAGGTTGGTGCCGTGACCCGTGCGGCAGACTGGGTCAGTGTACAGCCCACCCAAGGTTCGGCAGGTGAAGCGACCCTGACTATCTCTACCACCCCCAACGACACTTACGATGAGCGCAATGCCGCCATTACCCTAACTTGTGCCGGACAACGGACTGTCTTGACTGTCACTCAAAAACAACGCGATGCCCTGCTGCTGACTTCACATAAGGTGGAACTGGAAGCTGATGGAGGAACGTTCACCCTCAACCTGAAAGCCAATGTACAGGTCAGTACCGAAATAGAGCCGGGCATAGACTGGCTGAAGGCTGCCGACACCAAGATCCGCGCCCTGACGGAAACCACGCTGACCTTCCAAGTCGATGAGAACACGAATCCAGAAACACGGCAGGCTGTCATCACCCTGACCGGCGGTGGACTAACCGAACAGGTTAGCGTTTATCAGGCAGGCAGCGGCTCTATGCTCGTGCTGGGTCAGCGGGAGTATCTGGTAGGTAGCAAGGGAGAAACCATCGAAGTGCAGTTACGCAGTAACACCACCTACAATGTGCAGATGCCCGCTTCCGACTGGCTGACCGAAGCTTCCACAAAAGCTGTATCCGCCTACACGCACTACTTCACGATAGCACCCAATGACTCTTACGATGGCCGTGAGGCGCAAATCGTATTCACCGAAAAGGACGGCAAAACGACGCAGGCAGTTACTATCTATCAGGCACCCTCAAACGCCTTAGTCGTGGCTCGAACGGCATGCAAGACATCCTACCACGCCGGAACACTGACTTTCCGGAAGCAGACGGATGCCATACTGACAATGGAGACCGAACAGAACTGGATTACCTGTACCACAGACGGTTCCATGCTGAGCTTTTCCTTCCCTGAGAACGGTAATCCCGACTTTGACCGCGAGGCAATCATCAACATCAAGGACGAAGATACCGGTCGCATGCAACAGATTCTGCTGATACAAAGCCGGTATGGAAGAGAGTTGCTTAAGACTACCTATGACATGTATATGGCATGGGACGTAAAAGGATTCGTACAAGATGAGTCCGGAAATATCACTTTTAATCCCAGTCTGGACCAACCCGCCGACTGGTATGAAGCCTCTTACGTACCCATCTGCATGCGAATCCGCAACTACAGCGACGGAAACCGTGCCGCATCCACAACAAACGACTACGGATTCCTCTTCAGTGGAGCAAAGTTCACCCAGCCCTATCATATCATGGATAACTATGGCTCTCTTGCCTCTCTGCCGGAGACCGACCTCTTCATCGACTATCGGAAGGAGGAGATTCCAAGGATGGAGTTTGACGGCAACAGTTTGGTCAAGACCTACTACGGCTCTGCCCGCGAGGTGTCCGGAGTAGACCTGAAGAACCTGCGCACTACCGAACTGAAGAATACCTACATCCGCTACGTCAAAGGCGAACAGATACAAAGCCACACGCCCTATATGGGGCAGTACGATCTCTATTCGCTGAGCGGACCTGCCCGTGTCTGGCTCACTCCGGAGGAGGTGAAGAAACTGGAGGCCTACTTCGGCAGGAAAGTGACCTACGACGACTTGCTGGGCTTAGATGCCGGGCAGATGGTTGACATCTTAGGGTCGGGCAAGCGGAGCAACCCCTACCTTGACTTGCCGGATGGCACATTCAACTTTGCCTACAACCACGGTATCGTCTTAAGCGTAGAGGGATCCAAAGTACACGACAACTGGGATCCGGATTCTAACGAGGCCTTGGCCTACGGAATAACGTTTACCGAAAGCGACGGCTTCTTTATCGAACGGACGGCCGATAACGGTCCGCAGATGCTGACCTATCCGAAGAACACCGGCACGCAGGACTACCATACAGACATGAAGATTCTGTCGGACGACAAGGAGAAGACGGTAGGCGTCTTGAAGCTGACCCTCGAGCAAACCTTTGACTATGAGAATACAAAGAACGGATTCCCCGACATCCCCGACCGATGGGGCGACAAGCTGTCTGACAACTACTACACGGGCTTCTCCTTCAAAACTATCATGTACGATACGCTTGTGTGCTACAAACAGCCGGACAATGCACCCTTCAAGATAAGCAACCACTACTACTATTGCGACAATGGTAGATTTTCGCAGCGAGGAGGAGCCATTGACTTTGTCATCCATCCCGACTGTCTCTCCGAACCTATCAATCAGGGCTTGGGAGGTTTCATCGGCTTCGAGCTCGAGATGATACCGGATGTGGACTGGATATACCCCGATCCGTCCAATCCACAGCCGCCTACCGAAGCCTGGAAGCGTGAAGACGGTCGGTATCACGCCGGATGGGACTTCCGCATTGACCCCTACTATGAGCTATATCCACCCCGCATCGGGCACATCACCCTCAAAATAAAGGGAGGCGACTACCAAGAGACTATCCGTGTGGTGCAGTATGGAGGCCAATTTTCAAAGATTAACGAAGAAAACTTCAATTTCGATTACAAGGGCGGTATATTTTCCATCACCGGACAAACCAATTGGCCGGAAAAAATAAGAGCCACTTGGGACGTGGACTGGATTGTGAAGTCAGCCAAGACACGTGGCATGAGCGACATCACGTTAGGGCCACTACAAGTGCTTGAAAACACCAGTAGCCAACCTCGTACAGCCACCATCACTGTTTGGGAAGGCAAATACACCAACGGCACCTTAGCCACCATTACCGTGACGCAGGAGGGCCGTCCGGACGCGGTCACCAAAGCCATTGTTCCCGGCAAGCGACCGGACGAAGCCGGCAGCACGTTTCAGAAGTTCATCCCCACGCTCTATCTGTGGCAAATAGGCAGCATACGCCCGCAGCCTTGATACAGACAGCTACCCTGTTCCTCGAAAAAGCGGATAACAGATATAATAAGTGATTCCTACCGAATTGGCTAACTCAATAATGTCGAGTTAGCTAATTCGACAAGAAAGGTATAGCAGTGCAGGCAATAGATTGATTTTCATTTGAATATAGTTATTGATGATAATTATTTATAATAAGAGTAAAAAGAACGGTAACAAATGCAGTTCTGAAAGAAAAGTTATAGTATATTGACAAAGATATACTTCCCACGAACCATCCTACAAGGAAGTCCGGCACTGGGGCGGGAAATTTGAAGGAAAATTATTGGTGTCACTAAAACTAAAGAACCATATATAATGAATTGAAGACAAGGAATGACATGTAAATGCAGTCCGTTTATGAGCATATCACACTTGATGTGACGGGAATGAATGAAACGGATAATTTTCTTATTGGCGAACCAACTATCAACCAGAACATATCTGAACTTGACGCCTCTTTTGATGGCTCTTCTAATCATGTCAATCATGAAATCCGTCTTTTTCCTGGAATATTCTTTGATACGCTCCTGCAAGGATTCCTTTTCCTTACGTTTTTTTGTGAAGCGTTCTTTGAGTTCCTTGATGGACATACCAAAGTTTCCGTTTTTGTCTTTCTCCCCAAGAATGACAAAGTCAAGAATCTGTTGGGACTTACCGTCTATGATGGCAAGAAACAGAGTCTTGAACCCAAGGATGCAACGGTTCTGTACATGGGAGTATACTCTTCCGATGTTTTCGGTACGCCTCCCGTTTTTGGGATAATCCGTATCATCCACAATCAGACAGGCGTTTTCAGATTTATGCTCGGAGCGTACTTTGATTTTCGACCACAACTGAAGATTAAGGTAATAAAGAAGCTTTCGCCAGTCAATGCCCGGATTGTTCATAAAGCGATAGAATATATCTTTCTTACAGTCCATTAGGCGGCTTTAAGGAAGAACCTCCATAATTATAAGGATTACGAATCATGAAACATGGATACAGAAGTAACGTTTGAAACACCTGCAACAAAGAATACACATTATTGCGTTTGCTTCTCATCCCGAAAAGGGACATTTCTGACATTTTTAACCATTTAATCACATCCATGATGGAATACTTTGCTTTATGCGCATCATTATTTTTAAAGAATGCGCTGATTTCTAAAAGAAAATCTGTTACTTTTTGCAATGGCATAAAGCTGAGTATTATATTGTTTGATCACTTTAAAAATGTTCTTTTTCTGCAATATACAAAAAAACTTATGCTTTTTTATGCCCTCATGGAAACTATTTATAACTTAAATGAAAGAACAGTGCTAGCGGAATGCCTATCAGTCAAAAAAAGTCCGGCTTCGCACAACAGGGTGCGAGGCCGGACGAATAAAAAAGTTTATGCAGACCCGGTCGTTGTCACCGTGCCTTATTCCTTTTCCTGTACATAAATCAGCCATCCCTTGTGGGGCTGTATGGTTATTTCTCCGTCTGTCCCCCATTGGTTGGCAGGCTGGAAGTCTTCCACATACGGAGCGATCAGCTGCACCTTGCCGTCCTCCAGTCCCAGCTGCTTCCAGTCGAAGGACAGCCGCACGTTCTTCACCTCGTCCGAATAGTTACCTATGGACAGCAGCACCTTGCCGGTCTTGCGGTAGGCCGTTACCTTGACGGCTGCATCGGATGCGGTGACGGCAGGCTGTTTCTCCCAGAATCCCAGCATCGCTGCATCGGCTATGCCGAAGTCGTCCCACACCTTCCATACGATACGTGGGTCACAGATGACGCCTTCCGTTTCCCAGGGGTGGCGCACCGTCATACCATACTGCATGCCCAGCCACTTATTTCCGCCACGGTAGAGCATGTCGCCGGTCAGTCCGAACGGAATGCCCGAGGACTCTACCAGCCAGTTGGCGGGGGGCATCTTGTCATAGAGGAAGCTCTCGCCGAACCACACCTTATCTATATAAGGGAAGAAATCGGCATACTGATTAGCCGGGCCTTTGGAGAATCCGGTATTGGAGTGGAGGTCGATGATGCATCCCGGCTTCACGCTTTCCATGGCGCGGCGCATACGTTTCAGGATGCGGCGGTCGTAGGACACATCGTCTAGGTAGATGCCGTCGATGTCCATATTCTCCACCATCCAGCGCAATCCTTCCACGTAATAATTATACCAGCGTGAGTTCGATTCGGAAGTCAGGATAGCGGCATCGGCCACGATGCCCGTATCGTCCGTATGGTCAAAGTGCTGGTACCACTGTGGCGTGTATCCCGTCACCAGATGTTCCCGGCACCAGGGAAATCCGCCGCCGTTTCCGCCCCGCAGAATCTCGTCACCCAGGCTACGGATGGCCCATATCTCGGTTACGGCGCTGGTCAGCTCACGTAAGGTGTAATACAATTTCACCTTGCATCCCTTCCCGTGCCATTTCCGGGTGAACTCCTTCATCTTGTCCACGGTGAGGAACGGATAGTTGATGAATGGATTGTATTCGTTGGCGTGGTGGATGTTGATGACCCGCACACCGGCCTTCACGTCCTCGTCCGTGGGAACGGGTTTGCTGCTGTTGTGGTAATAGCGGTTGGTGAACTGTCCTTTCAGGTCTATCGGTTTCACCGGTGTGACGAGCAGGGCAAACTCATAGTCCATGGGATTGCCGGCTTTCAGCAGGCGTTCGCCGCTGTAGCAGGTCACGGTGGTGGCGTCCGCCCCTTGGCTGATTCGGAAACCGCCCTTGCCCCAGTTGTTCCAGCTGTCCGGATAAGCCGGACGGTAGGAGTTCAGCAGCGGGCCGCTGTAGGTGGTTCCGCGCAATTCGCAGTGTATGCCGGCATGGGCGTTTCCTATCCAAAAACTGTCGAAAGGCCATAGCCATTGCTGCTGTTTATCCGTGGTGAGCGACACACCGAAGTGGTTCACGGTCTTTTCCGGTGCATCCCATTTGCCTTCATAAGTTTGCGGCATGTCCTGTCCGGGCAGTCCCGCACCCAAGAAATAAGAGGCCACCTCGTTCTTTATCGCCATCTCCAGCCGGACATCCTTTACCGTGAGGTCCTTCTTGGGTGTCAGCGTATAGATGTAGTTCATCCATCCGTCAAACTCCATGATGCCCCGGGCCGTCACGCTCAGTTCATCGTCCGCTGCCTGCCAGGTACCGGCCACGTGTCCGCCCGTGCTTTCATCTATCATCGGAGTGGCGGACAGTCTTTTTATCCCTTCCGCCGTCTCAATGACCAGCTGCATGGGACGTGCCAGCATTTCATTACTCCACGAGGTGATTTGTGCGGGCAGGAAAGAATTCTCGTCCACTTCCACGCTCCGTCCCAGACAGTTTATCCGGTTGCCTTCCAGCGTCAGGTCCGTATAGGGCAATGTCGGTGTATCGGCCAGTCCCAGTGTAGAGTTGAGCCATCTCAAGCGGCTGTGCCTCCACGGCTCGCTGTCTCCCCGGTCGGACAGGACGTTGCCTTCTATCCGAAGGGTTACGGGCACCCGGCTCATCCGACCGCTACCGTCCTTTATCTCGATGCTGCCCGTGTACTTTCCTGGCCGTGCCTGTTGCGGAATATCCACTCCGAACCACAAGGCCTGTACTTTTCCCTGCGCCACGTTCACCTCCTTGCGGAAAGCCTTTCCGTAGGGGTCCACCCCTTCGGTGTTGAAGCAGGTGATGGCCGTTGCCGGCAACACTTCCATACCGCATCTCAGGTCGGAAGCCCGGTAGCTTATCTGCTTCACATCCCTTGCAGCCGCCCACAGACCTATCTGGAACGTATAATACTCGTTGGGAGCAGCTGTACCCGTGAATCCAGCTCCCTGCTTGATGTCCAACCACTTGGCGGGGATGTCCTCACGCATGCGGATGGGATATTTTCGGTCTTCGGGGAACAGGTAGAAAGCCTTCTGCTGTCCAGTGGTATATTTCTTCCGTTCGTCCGCCGTGCTGGTCACCTCCATGGGGTAGAAGCTGTCGAACTGCGTGCGTGCCTCCACCTTCGTTATCTTGGCGGTGCGCACCTTCTTGCGGTTTGTGACTTGTGCAGCCCATTCCGGTTGCGGTGCTTTCTCGGGCGGATAGTAGCCCCTGCCATAGAATCCTCCGCCCGGCTGCACCTGGTAGGGCAGATAATAGAAGTAGTACGTACCCTTTTGGGTAACCGGTCCGAAAAGCAGTCTGCAATGTTCGTTCGTCACCTCCAGTCGTTTGATGTTGGGCACCGTGTCTCCGGTTTCGGCATGGATTATCAGATAGCGTTTCCGGTCGACGTCTTTGTCCGGACGCCGCCATTCAAACTCCAATGCGGTCACTTCGGCCGGTTGGTCCACCTGCAACACCGCGCGGTGGTTGCCGAATGATTCTTCCCAAGGGGCAGACGGTACACTGTAGGTATATCCTTGTCTGCTCTGAGCGTTGCTTCCTGCTGCTATCGTGAACAGGAACAAGGTTAGTGATAAGAATTGTTTTTTCATGATATAGGTTGATTAGTAAATTTCACTCTTTTATCGGTTATCTGTAAATCGGCTACAATAACGCCTGTCTGATCGTGGATGATACGGACTATCCCAAAAACGGGAGGCGTACCGAGAACATCGGAAGAGTATATTCCCATGTACAGAACCGTTGCATCCTGCAACTTTGCTTCGCAGATTGCCGCCACTTCCCTGATTGCATTGCAGTATAATATTCTCTCTGTTACAAAGAGATTTACAGCATATGAAACAATGGGAAATCTCTTTGAAGCTGTGTCCAAAGATTCTTTGGAACAGTCCGTTACTGATCATATTCGGGGTGTTCTTCAAGAAATGGTCATAGCAATAATCACTCTTCAGATTGAACGATGAGGACATCTATGAGGCTATTATCAACAGATCGGAAGAAATGAACCATATTTATAAATTAAAACTTGTAAATTGAACTTGAGAAACTTGAATAAATTAACAATCAAACAATACTAATTCGCCGTTCTTATTGGTCAAGCAATATGTTTTGCCCTTTGTTGTCTTTAACTTAATGTTTGCATGTCTATATTTAATTTCGCAAGCACCTCCATTTTTGGACAGAATAACCACCTCTTCCAATTCTCCGTTTTTCCAACGGATATTCACTTCAAAGTTACCTTTTGCACAGAGTCCCTTCACTTCACCGTCTTTCCAAGCATCAGGAAGAGCCGGGAGCAGATGAATAAATCCCATGTGACTCTGCATCAACATTTCGGTAACACCGGCTGTACCACCAAAGTTACCGTCTATCTGGAAAGGAGAATGTGTATCCCAAAGGTTGTCCAGTGTTCCGTTCTTTAGGAGGTTTCCGTAAAGTTTGTAAGCATGATTTCCGTCATGGAGTCGTGCCCATTGATTGAGTTTCCATCCCATACTCCAGCCTGTAGCGCCATCACCTCTATGTTCCAAGACAATCTTCGAGGCCTTGGCAAGTTCTGGAGTAGTGATAGGCGAAAGGGTGTGTCCCGGATGCAAACCGAACAAGTGGTTTACATGACGGTGCTCGTCTTTTGGATCATCGATATCCTTCGACCATTCCATCAACTGACCATAACGGCCTATTTGATACGGAGCGAGTTTTTCCAACACTTCTTCCCATTGCTTGCGTTCCTTCTTGTCTACGCCCAATACTTTCGATGCATTGATGGCATTCAAAAGGATTTCACGGATAACGGCATGAACGAAAGTGGCCCCTTGATCTATTGGACCGTGTTCCGGTGAAGTGGATGGAGCTGCTGTATACGTTCCGTCAGGCTTTTTCCAAAGATAGTCCACGGCAAATTGGGCGCTGCTCTTGATAAGGCCATAACCGGTTTCCTTCAAGAACTGCTTGTCGCGGGTATAGTCATAATAGTCCCATACATGGGTAGCCAACCATGGACCGGCCATCGGATTGAAGTTCCATGACATATCCTCACTTTCGAGTGGAGTCGTAAAGCCGAAGATGTTACCCGAAATGGAAGCGGTCCAGCCTCTGGCACCGAAGTAAGCTTGTGCGGTCCTTTCACCTGGCTTCACCAATGTCCGGATGAAGTCAATCAAAGGCAAGGTACATTCTGCCAAATTGGTGGAACCTGCCGGCCAATAGTTCATCTGTACGTTGATATTGTTGTGATAATCCACCCGCCATGGCCCGTCTACGTTATTGTGCCAGATACCTTGCAGGTTTGCAGGCAGGTTTCCCGGACGCGAACTTGCAATCAGCAAGTAACGTCCGAATTGGTAATACAATTCTTCCAGATAGAAGTCGGGCTTTCCCTTACGGTAATTCTTCAAGCGTTGTGGGGTCGGAATGTTGTCTGTTTTTCCGTCACCGTTCAACGATAGGGATACACGGTTGAACAGGAAAGCATAATCCTTATAATGTGCATCAAACAAAGCATCGTAACCCAATGCCGCCGCATCCTTCATCCATGTAGCCGTTGTTTCTGATGGATTCACGCCCACATATGCCTTCGGGTCATTGAAATCCGGATTGAAGTTGATTTGATAGTCGGTATCGGCTGTTACCAGAAATACCACTTCGTCCGCACCGTTTACACTCAGCTTGCCGTTTTGATTGGAAAGTGTACCTCCCCTGGCTGTTGCATGGATACGGATGACATATTCCATTTGGTTGTTGTCCAAACGTGCGGTATAAACCAACCCGTTGTTGCCGTCAGCTTCCATCTTTCCGGTAGAAACCGGATTCGGCTCATAGCTGAAGACCAGGCTTTGCTTGCCCGGCTTGTTTGCCTTGAAGCGGATGGCCATCACATTGTTCGGGTAAGAAATGAAGTAATTACGTTCATAAGCCACCCCGTCTTTATTGAATTGTACGACAGCCAAAGCTGAATCCAAAGACAGGATACGCTTGTAGTCGCTCATGCCAATGGTACTAAGCCCTGTTTCTATATAAAACTCTCCCATAGTGGTAAAGTTTCCGAAACGGAATGGCTTTTCTTTCCACGATTCGTAAGGTACTTCGCTGTTGAAGTTCTTTTGTGTCAGTAGCGTCGCCCTTTTTTCATCACCGTCGATGAAAGCCTGACGGATTTCATCCAGGATATGGGCTGATGGTTTGTTCACGTTCCAGTAAGCTGCCGCTCCCGCCGAGGTGTTCGGACCGCCACGCCATAAGGTCTTTTCATTGAAGGTGATACGTTCCGCCTCTACCGAACCCATGATGTTGGCACCCAAGCTGCCATTACCGATAGGGAGCGATTGCGATTCCCAACCTGCATCCGGATTGGTCGCGGTATCACCGGCCGATTCCGGTTTGTTTTCGCCTTTCCACATAGCTGGGGTATTGCCGAACCAGACGGCTTTGTTGACTAACGTGTTGGGGGTGTCGAACCAGATGGAAAATCCACGGGTATAGTCGGTGGCATGTACGGACAATGCCGTACATGCCATGATTGCTAATTGAAAAATCTTTTTCATTTTCAAAAGATTACTTTTTAGCCTTTAAAATCTTTTCAATTTGACTGTCAAGTTTGGAAGCTGCTTTTTCGTATTTCTTGGTTGCACCAGCCTTAGTCCTGCCTTCTGCGTTTTTGGCGGCATCGTAAAGTTCCCAAAGCTTCAACTTGACAGTAGCTTCCTTTTGGGCGGCAGTATAATCGTCTGCATACGATTCCTGTACCGCTTCCTGTTCCGGTGTAGCATAAGCATGAGTATACCCCTTCACTTCGTTCCAGTATCCGCGGGTAAAGTCCGGGAATATAACGGTAGCACAGTTGTTGTCCATAGAGATAGCGCCAAGTTCTCCCAAAGCACACCATTCTGCCATGTCATACACGTCCATGTCGAGTGGCAAGCCATGCTGCAGACAATAGACCAGGCGGGAGTCCATCACATAGTCCATACCACCATGCCCCAAGTGACGTCCCTTTTCTGCATACTTTTCCAAAATCGGATGGCGATACTTTTCCATCAATGCCTTCTTCTGTTCTGCGTTCAAGAAACCGTGGGCGTTGATGTTGTCCATTTTCGGAGCATCTGTACCTTTGAGTGCATCACCTGCAATGGCAAATTCTTCTGTCGGATACTTGGTAGCATAACCCTTGGTACCAGTGAGCTTAAACAAACGGTTATATGGTTGCGGGGTCATCACGTTATGCTGGATTTCCACTACTTTACCTTTAGCTGTACGCATCAAGGTAGTAGTATGGTCACCGTTACGGAATTCCTTCGGTTCCTTGCCTGTATTCTTTTTTACCCATTCCTTACCTGCGAAGCTTTCTGTATCCATGGCAATCAAGGTTGTGAACCGGTCACCACGGTGAATGTCCATACATTGTGCCACAGGGCCAAGACCGTGAGTAGCATAGAGGTCACCACGGTTTTCCATGTTGTACTTCATACGCCAATGAAGGTTGTCCTTATCATTGTCATTCGGATCTTTCCAATAATACTTCCAAAATTCAGACAATTCGTGGATGTAGGCGCCTTCCGCACGGATCACTTCACCGAATACACCGTCCTGAGCCATTAACAATGACTTCATTTCATAGTCATCGTAGCAGCAGTTTTCAAGGATGAAGCAATGGAGACGGGTCTTTTCAGACAAGTCAATCAAGTTCCAGCATTGTTCAAGGTTCATGGCCGAAGGGACTTCGATGGCCGCATGCTTGCCGTTTTCCATTGCACACTTGGCTACGGGGAAGTGGTGGTTCCAATCTGTTGCGATGTAAATCAAGTCCACGTCCGGACGCTTGCAGAGTTCTTCATATCCCTTTTCGCCATAATAGATGGCAGCCGGAGCCAAACCTGCGTTGCGGAGATGACGCTGCTGTGCTTCGGCACGCTTTTCCTCATAGTCACAGAGCGCAACGATTTCCACCCCGGGAATTTGGCAGAAGCGGATCACTGCTGACGGGCCACGCATACCCAACCCCACAAAACCGATACGTACGGTCTTGACAGGAGCGGCCGTCAACCCCAAAACGTGTTCCTGACCGGCAGGACGTTCCGGCGTGTCAATCACGATAGTACCCTTATCCCAATGCCATTTGGTAGAAGGTGACAATGACTGTGCATTTGCAATTTGGAATCCCATAGCCGACACTGCCAGCAATGCTACGGCTATTATTTTCTTTAATTTCATGTTTAAATAAGTTTTTAAGATTAATGAATAGGGTATCCAATTTAAAGTTCCAGCTTTTTACAAAAAAAGCAATCATATATTTCTCAAAATACTGATAACCATATAATATATATGATATGATTTAGCAAAGAAAAATACGATGCTTTTTATCAATTAAAAAGCATATCAAAAAAATCTTCTAATTCATAATCAATAGATTAAAATCTTGAATCAATCTCTCAATTGAGAACATATAACAGAATACCTTAATTAATAAATTATTTTGCCAAGCTATAAACCACATTCATTATCCTCTGTCCGATTTCATCGGCAGCTTCCATGGTTGAAGCTTCAGAATATACACGAATAATCGGTTCGGTATTACTCTTGCGGAGATGAACCCACTTATCAGGGAAATCAATCTTCACACCGTCGACATCGTTCACTTCTTCGTCCTTGTACATTTCCTTCACCTTAGCAAGGATAGCATCCACATCAGTTTCAGGAGTCAAGTCAATGCGGTTTTTTGCAATGAAATAAGGAGGATAAGTTGCACGGAGCTTGCTTACAGTCTTACCTTCGTGTGCCAAGTGGCTCAAGAACAAAGCAATACCTACCAAAGCATCACGACCACAGTGGCTTTCCGGATAGATGACACCACCATTGCCTTCACCGCCGATTACAGCGTTGGTAGCACGAATCTTAGCCACTACATTCACTTCACCTACAGCAGAAGCGTTGTATTCGCAACCGTACCTGCGAGTTACATCGCGGAGAGCACGTGTAGAACTCAAGTTAGAAACGGTGTTGCCTGGAGTATACTTCAGTACATAATCGGCTATTGTTACCAAAGTATATTCTTCACCGTACATCTTACCGTCTTCGCAAATCATAGCCAAACGATCAACGTCCGGGTCAACCACGAAAGCTACATCGTAACCGCCCTTAGCCATCAAGCCCATGATGTCACCAAGGTTCTTTTCCAATGGTTCCGGATTGTGCTGGAAGTCACCGGTCGGATCGCAATAAAGTTTTTCTACCTTTTCCACACCCAAGCGTTCCAACAGCTTAGGAAGGATTACACCACCTACCGAGTTCACGCAGTCGATAGCCACCTTGAACTTGGCGTTGCGGATAGCTTTCAAGTCCACCAACTTCAATGCCAAGACAGCTTCGATGTGCTTGTCATCGTAAGTGTTGTCTTCGCGATAGTTGCCCAAGTTGTCGATGTCGGCAAAGTCGAATTCTTCGGCAGCAGCGATGCGGAGCACTTCCTGACCTTCTTCTGCATTCAAGAACTCACCGTTTTCGTTCAGTAATTTTAAGGCATTCCATTGACGGGGATTGTGGCTGGCAGTCAAAATGATACCACCGCAAGCACCTTCCATAGTTACTGCCAATTCTGTAGTCGGAGTTGATGCCAATCCGATATTCACTACATCAAAGCCCATACCCATCAAGGTACCGCAAACTATGTTCTTCACCATTTCGCCAGAGATGCGTGCATCACGGCCTACCACAATCTTATTGCTCCTGTTGGTAGTTGTCTTACGAATCAGCGTTGCATATGCTGAAGTGAACTTAACAATATCCAACGGATTAAGGCCTTCACCTGCTTGGCCTCCGATTGTTCCGCGAATACCGGAAATAGATTTGATTAATGTCATAATTTATAAGATTTATACTAAACTTTCAAGAATATTTTCTTTTGATACATCATCCATAAAATGCCATAAATAATGACAGCATTCACTACGGCTATCCATGCCTGGTAATAGTCACCTAAGAATTGTTCCAATCCGTGGAACAATGAATAACCGATGCAGTTGAAACTGATACACGATGCCAGCATGTAAGCTGCAATCGAGTTCATGCCGTACACCTTCAGCCATTCCGTATGCTTACACCAGCCTTTGTGGTCGATAGTCCAAAAGAATACAGCCATTAGCAAAAAGCACCATCCGCTGGTTTGAAGCACCATGGAACTGGTCCACAGTTTCTTGATGACCGGCATCTGAAAGCTCCATAACCATCCGGCGGCAACCAATAACACACCAATAACCGCTAATAGATAGAACTTTCGTACCGATTGTCGTGTTTTGTCTTTCAGGATATATCCGGCAAACAAACCGGTCAAAGTGGTGACGGCAAAGTTCAGACTGCTCAATATCCATGTATAACGGTACCAAGGTGCGAAGACTACTTGTCCGTCCTGTACGGTGGCTGCATCTCTGAACCTTCCTAATAAAGTGCGGTCTATCCATTCGGCCAAATTCCCGTCCGGAGTATAGTTGCCGTAGCCGTATCCGTCCACACTGATGAACTCCATGCATCCCCAAAAGGTAAACAGCAATCCGGCGGCAATGCCTATTTGGGTCTTGACTCTTGTATTCAGGAACAGTAGGGATGCCACTAGATAACCCACGGCTATGGATTGAAGGGTGTTGGTATATAGATAGATACGTTCCGGATTCAAGGCAAGGAGGTTTCCTTGGCACATCATACCGAATATCCATAACAAGATGACTCGTTTCAATATACGTCTATATGCTTGTCCCTTGACTGCTTCTTTCCGATAGCGCGACAAGGCGAACGGAATGGATACACCGCTCATGAACATAAACAGGGGCATCACCAGGTCCCAAGGCGACAGTCCTTCCCAATCCATGTGGGTAAAATTCCACATGAAGTAATCAAACCAAGGGGCATCGATGGCATGGGCCAATGGATGCATGATGCCTTCCAAGGCTACCAGACAAAAGAGGTCAAATCCGCGCAATACGTCCAACGATTCAAGGCGCTGTTTCGTAATGTTTGTTCCCATAATCATTCTGTTGTTACTGTGTTCGTTGTGGTGCATCATTTTCCTTGATTTCATAATAATACCTCCGACATTCTCATTTAAGTTCATAACAAACGACAACTTGATTGTCGTCATCCTTAAAATTCTCAATACGTTCAATGTCTTGTTTATCCATCAAAGCTTTATCTATAAACGTATTTACTTTATGTGGCAATGCAGCGTAATAGAACTTATTATCCTCAATAGCTGACGGAATGGGAAATGTGTATTCTTTTTCCTGTTGATATACTGTCACTTTCCCGTTTTTCTTTTTATAAGCAAAATAGGAATTCTGTTCTTTCATAAAATAACCAATATCCGTATCATGCAAATGAAATTTATCCAATACTATAATCTTATCTGTTTTCATGAGATAGTACATGTAATAATCCATCGGCATATCTTGAGGGATTTCCTTTATATTGACACTTCCCTCATTAAAATCATAGATGGCAACCGGATGTAGGGACAGAGTACTTTTATCTACCTCATAAAGCGTATCGCAAGGATAAGAATAGGAATAGAATAATGCATTATTGTAATTTGCCAATCTGAAATGTGAGGTAATCCCTATTAAATCAGGATATTCATCATGTATGGTCTTCAGAATTTTTTCTTGTTTCACCGAATAGAAATAAATATCCTTGGGGTCATTGATGATATAGATATCTTCCGTCAGTTTGGCATAGGAACGCATTTCCCTCGCAGAACGGGTGGAGTCTGGTATATTCATTTGATAAGAATGCACCAGCTTCAGGAAATTATCATACTCTCTTATTCGGGGAGAAAACGGCTCATAGATGCCGATGTGGCTATTATCATCTATATACATACTGGATACCCCAATATAGTCATTAGGTCCCTGTCCAAGGAGATGACGTGTGCTATGGATGTACTTCCCTTTTCCATCGAATACCATAATTTTATTCCGGTCATTGTTTATGAAAATTTTACCGTTTTGTACCTGCATGGAGACAATCCGTTTTATTAAACAAGAATCATTCGTTTCCAGCGGAATGATAGAAATGTGTTTCACTATATCTGCCATATTCAATGGCTGGCTGGTAGATATATCTATCTGAATCACTTTATCATTCATATCATCTTGCTTGGAGCAGGATGAAAAAAAGAGAGTAAATAGTGATAGTATGTATGCAATCTCTCTTAAATCCATAAGTTTGTTTATTTTTGTTTACTAGGGTGTCCAGTTTGATGTTCCGGTTTTTGATTCAAAAAACATTCGTATTCTACTCAAAGTACTGATAACCGTATAATAATGGGGAATGTTGCAAAGAGAATTATGTTTTTTTAGAGTTAAATTCGCTTCAAAACAACATTGTTCTAATTCATAATCAATAGATTAAACTGTTGAATCAATATCAAAATTGAGAACATAGAACTGAATACCCTATTTGTTTACTTATTATTTAAATGCAAGCACAAGCATATCCGCCACCTATGGGAGAAGTTATTTTGTATCTCGTACATTTACCTTGAACCCAATTACCCTCCACATATTGAATAGGACACCCACCAGAACATTTACCGTTGTTCATTCCATATGTAGATGAACCGATAACTTGCCCACCAACAATTTGTTTCATTTCACTCGCGTTCATTACTTCGTGCTCATCATGCAGCATCATTTTTTTTAACTTCATAATTGTATTTTTTTTAGTGCTATTAGATATTCACTCTACAGTGACCTCATCACTGCTCTCTAATTTGTTTCATCTTTTCATTTATAATAAAAATTAAACGATACAATGTCATTGTTTTATTTTTTCTGCGTAAATATAGGCAAAAATATGAAAATTCCTATAATGGACATAATCAAACCGCCAATTGTACCTGCTGCTAACGGAAACCAGAAGGCTTCTTTTCCCGTACCTACTATGAACGGAATGAATCTTCTACATCAGCTATCCGGTAATATTGGTATAGCTTCTCCTTATCCACCTTGCCGGTGAATGTAATCCCGCTACGGATGCCGCTACATTCTTTCAGGCAGATGTTGTAACTATCATCACCAGCCAATATCAAACGGGTATGAAGATATACATCCAAGACTCGTCGGAATGCCTTAATTAAAAAGTTCACTCCTTTGATGCTGTCCAGTCTGCCAACAAACAAGATAATGGAATCCTCTGCATCGAATGATAAGGATTGCTTCATTTTTTTTCGTTCTTCCTTTGCTATCATTCTTCCCTCATCTTTCAGACCATTGTAAATAACAGTAGTTTTTTCGGGTTTCAATTGATAGTCTGCAATCAACAAATTTCGTGTAGTTTACGACAAACAAATAACCTTATCTATTGTATTATGACTCGGCACAATACCATCAAACTGTTTGAAATTAAGAAAGTCCATACTATTCAAAGAAGAAAAATGGAACTTTTCTATAGTGGATATAATGGCTTTCCTAACCGATAGTCCTAATTCTTGTAAGTATTGGAGTGTCTTGAAAACACTTTTAAAAAAAAGAAAGAAGTTAAAGGTGTGTTTCACGACACACCTTTAACTCATGACTAAAACTATCAGTTTTTGTGTGATACTTCTTAAATTCTATTTTTTAAATTCCGTGATGCGTACAGTCCACACCTTTTCGGTGCCGTCTGCCGCTTTCACCACGTACTTGTTCGTGTGTGTCCAGTCACCGGGAACGCCCAATGTAGGAGCGTCCTCAATCGGTATGACATGAGCAGCAGTGGATACTTTCATATATCCGGCTAACTTACTTTGAGATACTTCAGCACGTATGCTTTCCGTATACTTGTTATCTGCTGCCGGAACTGTCACGATGCAATCTACTGTGGCTGCGTCATTGTTTATTGTATATCTACATTGCAATTCTTTGTTTACCGAAATGTTTTCACCGGTAAGACCATCCTTGTCGGGACCATAATATTTATGATAAAATCCTACCTTCGTGATTTCGGCTTCACCATAAGCTGGCAAATCTTCTTTACAGCTACTGACAAAAGGCAGGCACAACAGCATGAGTAACCATAAAATATTCATTTTCAATTTCATATTCGTTCTATTTAGAATTTATAAATTACCATTCAGGATTCTGATCGGCATCACTTAATGCCGGATTTGCATTAATCACTCCTTGCGGAATGGGGAACAGATAGCGACGGGTACGGAACTCACGCTGGTCATTGGTAAACTGTACCTGTCCCACAAACATACGCTGGCGGTCTTTGGAAATTTCAGAGAATGTAGCCGGACAATTCAGTTCCGGAATCACGCTGGTCGGAGCCAGACCATGGTTGGCTTCCTGACCGTACTTTCCCCAACGCAGCAAACTCCAGTAGTAATCACCTTCCAAAGGAAGTTCCACGTTACGTTCACGTTTGTAGTCTATCCATGCTTCTGCCAGATTGGTAGCCGTAGAAGCCGGCAGACCTCCGTGTACTTCACGTGTCTTGTTTATCACGTTCATAGCTTCCTGCCACTTGCCTTGGCAAAGCAACGCTTCCGCCTTGTTCATCAATACGCGGCCCAAACGGAAAACCACATAATGATAATCTGTGAGCACATCGACGAACGGACGGGGCGATACATTGTAGATACTCTTACGCCACATGTAGTTGGTCAACGGCATGTGCGAAGTACCTGGATTTCCCACACGTGAGCAGCGGTTCAGGTTACCCTTTTGACACATAGTGATGGTTTCACCGTAGAACAGACAAGAGTCGTATACGATGGTAGCGTAAAAACGTTTGTCACGGTCACCGTAAACCAACTCGTTCAGTTTGGTACCGTCTTTAGACACGTAGCCCTTGCCGTTTACCAGTTCTTTCGGGTCGTAAGCCATGTCAGCCACATCACTGACAGGCACTTCGTTCACACTGTTCTTGAACTGGGTGGATTCGTTCCAAGGTACGGCCTGATTGGTCAAACGGTCGATGACCAGGTAATTGTCCACCAGATTCTGTGAAGGTGCGTGCGACATCCAGCACTCGAAGATGAAGTCAGTCTTCATCACGGGTGAGCAACCAAAATTCTTGATGGCGTCGTTGTTCTGGTTCGGAATCATCTCCTGCATCAAAGTGTTTCCACACGTGTTGTTATCCTTGCTGCGGTATCTTGCCAGAATGATTTCCGGAGAAGAATACGCTCCGTCCTGATTGAACATGCCTTCGTAGTTGCTGTCCAATGTATAGCCTTGGATGGCGTCCACTGCATCGATGGCTTGTTGGAACAAGGCTTTCTCTCCCGTATAGGCGGCTGCCGTCAGACAAACTTCAGACTTCAGCGCCAACGCCGCGTTCTTGTTCAAACGACCGGCCTTCGATTCGGTGGGCAGCCCGGCAATGGCATCGTCCAGATCTTTCAATATATAATCATAGGATTCCTTGATGGTCGAAGTCAGTTTCAGATTGAAATCATCCTCTTCCGTCAATACACGGTCTACCCAGATGACACGTCCCGTATGCTTGGCCTGGTAATAGTAAGTCATGGCGCGAAGCATCTTACCTTCGGCTATCAATTCAGTTTTCGATTTTTCATCGATAGGAGAAGCGGCCACTTTCTCGATAATCAGGTTACAACGGCGGACAGTGCCGAAATCACCGAAACCGAAATCCCATCCACGATCTACCAATTCGCGCACTGCATTGGGAGAACCCTGATATACATAAACGGAATTGGTGGTAAGACAGTCTTCCGTCTTGAAATCTGTATATTTGGGTATGACATCGTTATAGGTTTGCAATATGAAAGCCTCTGCCGTAGAACGGGAGCTCCATACCAATTCTTCCGAATAGCTTTCCGAAGGCTTCGTGTCCAGAAAGTCATTACATCCTTGCAATACGCCTGCAGTGCAGAACAGCAACGGAACAATATATTTGTTTATTTTCATAATATTCTGTATTAATAGTTTAGAAACCGATATTTAAGCTGACGGCATACGTTCTGGTGGTCGGATAATCATAGAAGTTGGTATTTCCGATTTCCGGGTCCATACCATATTTGGTAGCCGGGCTGATAGTAAACAGGTTATATCCGGACAGGGCCAGCGTACACTTGGTTATCCAAGGAGTCTTCTTCAACAGCTTATGCTTAAAGTCATAACCCACGTTCAGTGTTTTCAAACGCAGATAGGCTCCGTTTATCAGCCAGAAGTCAGACTGTGTATAGTTATTATTTCCATTAATAGTTCCGCTACTTCTCAGACGCGGATATTTGGCGTCGGTATTATCCGGAGTCCAGGTATCGCCCATAAAGTCGTAGATAACGGGCAGATAACCCTTATCCTGTCCTAGACCTTGTATCATATCACCCATATACATATCTCTGGAGGTTGCACCCTGCCAAAGCATGTTCGCAAACCAGCCCTTATAGCTTACATCGAAATTGATACCATAGTTAGCACGCGGAAAACCGTTCTTACCGATGCGGTGCTGGTCGTCACCGTCAATAAGGCCATCGCCATTGAAATCCTTGTACTTCAAGTCACCGGCACCCAAATTAACGGAACCTTGACGGATAGGCGAGTTTATGATGTCCTCTTGGTCGCGGTAGAAACCTTCACATTCATAACCGATACCCCAATATCCTTTGGCCTGAGTGGTGCGCTTGTATGGATTCTTCAGGTCGGCTTCCGATTCAAACGGATTGATATTGTAAAATGCGTCGAAGTAAGTCAGATTGACCGAAATGCCATACTTCCATCCAGCTCGTTCTTCTTTCCACTGTATAATGAAGTCCAAGCCTTGACGGATGTGTTCACCGTTGGTCTTTACATACGGAAGAGCTGTACCCAACGGCGCTGTATAGTTCACGTTGGAAGGAGAGGCCAGGTAACCGGTAGTCACCTTGCGGAAATAGTCGATAGAACCGGACAGGCGGTTGTTCAATGAACCGAAGTCGATACCGATATTCATATCCTTCACGGAATACCAGCTGATATCCTTACTCACCAAACCACCTTCGGAGAATCCCGGCATCCATTGTCCGCCAATATAGTAGCCACGCTCCTCCAAGTTATAACTCTGCAAATAAGCGTAGCGCTCGATGTTGGACTGTCCGATTTCACCATACGAACCACGAATCTTGAACGTATCAAAGATGTGGCGTTCCTTCAAGGTTTGCCAGAATCCTTCTTCCGAAATTACCCATGCCAACGAACCGGAGAAGAATGTTCCCCAACGCTTGTCTTCCGGAAACAGGTCGGAACCATCGTAACGCATACTCGCCTCTGCCACATACTTGCTGGCATAGTCATACTTGATACGGGCTATCACGGCCGCATTGGCTGCCTCGCCTTCCGCCGAACTGTTTTTGGCAGTGCTTACAGGACCGGCTCCCATTTGGTCAACATCCAGAATGTAATCCACACGACTCAAGCTGGAATTGTCATAAGTACTCTTGTTGGCTTCGATACCGATGGTAGCACCGACGGTGTGTACCTTGTTAAAAGTCTGGTCATAGTTGGCGAAGAACTGGGTCGTCCAATTATTTCCCTGAAAATGGGATTTAAACAGTTTCGGTTTTTGCAGAGTACCCATGTTGCCTTCAATGTCGTACATCGGAGCAGTCTTGACCCACTGCTTGCTCTTGTCACTGTTGATGCGGTAACGTCCCAAAGCCTTGAATTTCAATCCCGGTAACCAAGGCACCGCCCAGTCAAGTATCAAATTGGCCGTAACGGACATGATATCGTTGTTCAGATAACCGGATTCCGGGCTGATTTCAGCCAGCGGGTTATCGGATGTCTGATAAAGATCCCCGTTCTTGTTATAAGCCAGTTCTGTTGGCTTTTTGTTCTGAAGGTGAGACCATACATAATAATAACCGGTACCGAAATGAGAAGAAGGTTGGGTCTGATTCGTAATATAACCATCAATACCCGAAGTCACCTTCAAACCAATTTCCTTGAAGTCAGCCACCAGATTGGTACGCATATTGTAACGGTGCAGGTTGTTTGTATTGGTATCGTATAAGGATTCCTGCTTGTAATAAGACAATCCGGTAAACAATTTCAATTTCTCACTACCACCGCTGATGGACAGTGTATGCTTTTGTTCCGGAGCAAAATCGCGGAGCGCCAAATCCATCCAGTCCGTATTGGGATAATTGTAAGGATCGGAACCTGTACGATATTTCTCCAGCTCTTCATCAGTATAAGGAACGGTTTTGCCATCGTTTCTAAAACTCTGGTTTACATAGGATACTGCCGTATAGGAATCCAATTTTTCGGGCTGTTCTGCCAATTGGGTAAAACTGAATGTACCGTTGTAATTGACAGACATCTTGCCGGCTTTACCCTGTTTGGTGACAATCAGCAAGATACCGTCGGCAGCACGCGCACCATAAACAGCGGTGGCCGAAGCATCCTTCAGGATGGTCATCTGTTCGATATCCTCGGGATTCAGATTCTCAAAGTCTCGGTATTCAGAGATAACATCATCGATTACCACCAGCGGAGTGCTGCCACCACGGATAGAAATGGTAGAAGTCTTACCGATACCACCACCGGAAGAGGCTACGATGACACCCGGTACCTGACCGGCCAGTGTTTGGGTAATGTTGGCGGAAGGAACCTTAGTCAGGTTTTCCGCATTGACAGTGGCCACAGCAGCGGTTGTCTTTCTTTTGGATGTGGTACCATAACCTACCACAACGACTTCATCCAATACTTCCGTATCTTCTTCCATGATAATCCGCAAGTTCTTTTCCTTGCCGATAACGATGATTTGATTCTTATATCCGATATAAGAAATGATGATGGTAGCCTTCCGAGGAACATTCAATTCAAAATGTCCGTCAAAATCGGAAATCACACCGTTTGTGGTACCTTCCACCACAATAGAAGCACCGATAATCGGTTCGCCGTTTTCATCCAGAATCGTACCTTCGATTCGTTCTTCCTGTTGTTGCACAATGGCAACGGATATTGCATCTGCCGACCCGGACGATGCGAAGATAGGAACAGCACACATGAGCGTGCAACCTATTCCTAAATACTTCAGATAATGCAGATAAGCATTAGAGGTTAACAAATGATTCATAATTTTACATTGTTTATAATAGTTAGATTAGAAAAGAATATCGTTGTTATAATTTACAACGTCAACAATCCGTTTTTATGCTATAGTTTTTTCCTAATTAAAACATTAAATTGATTTTATTCATAATCAATAGCTTGTAAAAAAAACAGTCTAGCACTTTAGTAATAAGTAGAATAAGCCATCTGCAACACTTATCATACCCTAGTTCTAAAGCAAGACGAGCAAATTGTTTAAAACTATATTAATAAGTTCTGAAATTAAAGTTTTTTTATCTTTACATGTATTAGTTTTCAAGTTAACAAATTAACAAACAAGTCTGTTTTTAAAGACTTATTGTGATTTCGGAGGCAAATATATAAATATTTTCCAAAATAAAAGAATTCTTTATAAACTTTTTAAGAAATTTGTAACATAATCTAATAAAAAAGAAAAGAAATATCGCATGACCGGTCTCTTCATAAATATTATCTGCTCATTTTCAATAAATTATTTTTTGTACTGTCATGAAAGGAGAATGGATTTATAACAAAACGATGCGGACATTATTCATATCTATTGGCATATTGGCACCGCATCTTATTCCGTTATTCTTTATTTGGATGGTTGATATTCCTATACAAGCATAGGTATATCTATTAAATAAAACAATAAAGGGAGATGTTGCCATCTCCCGAGACTCACATCGGACTGTCTCCCTATAAAACTTCTTATTGACCAGTTCGATAGGTCTTCCTTATAGCTGATTCCCTTCCTCATTGACCCGGTAGAACTTTCTGCGTACCCGTAGGGAAATCTTGTTCGGACGAGTATATTTCATAATCAATAGGAAGCGTTCGTAACGCATTATATCCTGTGTGTGTTGGACAGGAAACGCTGCATGTTCAGGTAAAATTACAGGATCTCACGTGAGGGCAAACGATGGATACCGATAATGATCGGAAACATTCATCTAAAATATTCCTCAATAATGTTAGCTATCCTCACAGTTCTAAAGGAACTAATCCTACGAGGGAAAGAAACACAAAAAACTCTCTGCCAAGAAACGATTTTTAACAGAGGGCATTCTTTGCGTTTCGGCAGCTTTGTCACCTGCCGCCTCAAACTTTAAAGTAAAATTGGATGAGAGCCAAGAAGAACAGCTTTCGGTGGAACTCTTGACAAACAAGATAATAAGTGTGTTATCATCACCATAAAGCGCATGGAAGCAAATAAGTCGTGAACATTATGAACGATGCTATACACAAGAACGAATGAAAAGCCAATATTTGAATTTATTTATTTGAGAAACTGAATATCATGAATAATATCTTAATATCATTTCTGAAAACCTTGCATATGAAGCACACATCAGCTTATGCGGAAAAGCTCTATGAAGAGTATCCACATAAGTACAACTTATATGGACTTTCTAAGATGCTGGAGGAGTATGGAATAACCAATGCTGGAGTACGCATAAACGACAAGAACATACGTTCTTTGGAAGTCCCTTTCATTGCACATATTGGCAATGACTTTGTGGTGGTAGATCAAGTAACGGACAAACAGGTATACTACCATTGGAAGGACAAGGATATCAAAGTTTCCATAGAACAATTCCAAAACTTATGGAGCGGTGTAATACTTATTGCAGAACCGGATGAAACATCCATCAAACCCGGAATACAAACAACATCGGAAGCAGTGAGACAGTAATTCAAACTGTGTCAATTCCTAACAAGTAAAATTATTTACAATTTTACTTTCGGATAAATATCTGAAAATCAGATATATTTGAAATAATGTTAGACCAAAGAAAAGACAAATTAAAGGATTGACACAGTCCTATTTACGTTCCCGAAGCAGTATCTTTTGAACGTTTGTCAAAACTTTCTATTAGTTAGTTAAATTAGTCAAGACTTAATCTGACAATTATTTACATCTTAATCTAATTATCAGAAAAAGTCTTGTTTATCGCACTTCAAGATATTATTTAATTTCCTTAATGCCAAACTTGTCTTTTATCTCGTCATTCCACCGTTTCTGCCGTTTATTGATAATCTCTTGTTCCGAAATATAAGACCCTTCGCAGACAAACTTCAGCGAGTTACAACTTTCTTGATATTTGGCCGGAACATCAGGAGCATAAACTGTCTCTTCCATATGTAGTGTATCGCCGACAGCAAGTTTGTTTTGACCGCTTGTGCGCCCTGAGCCTACAGCATCATCATCACTCATTATCAGGTAATACAAACGGAAATACTTTTCCACCGTAGCCGTAATCACAGCATCAAACTTTACTTTGAGACGTGTGCCTTTTTCTCCACCGCTCAACAATCCCGGTTCAGGCAGAACGACTTTCTCAATCTGGATATCGGACACTATCTTGTAGGGTAGTTCATCCTCCTGTGAATAGGGAAGAACCCGGCCCGGCATTTTGTCGGCAAGAGGCTGTGCCTCTTGTCCGGCTTTATCAAAGGCATCTTTCATCTCAGCTATAATAGCAAGAGAGGCTTCCTTTTCCTTGCCTTTGGCTATGTTTTTCATCTTTTCAATGATTTCCACCTGCTTTTTCTCATAGATGCTGGGAATTCTACCAAACAAGCTGTCATTGTTACCGTTGCCGGTTGTACCATCCCCGCAGGAAGCAAGTATCATGGCCGCAAAACATGCAGCTGCACCCAATAGCTTTTTTGTTTTCATCTTGTTCTCATTAAATGGTTACTATATTAGAATTTACTTTCAACAAATTGTATGATGATTTCACCTTTACGATTGACATAAGATGACTTTTCCTCTGTAGTTCTAAGATTGGTTATATAAAGTGCTTTTCCCTCATGGAAATCACTGCATAAGTTATCATATATCAAATCCCCTTTTTGAGAAATAAAAGTATAGCGGGTGTTACCAAATTTGTCAAGTCCGATAATATATCCGCCATTGAAAAAATAGCCTTGTGCACCACTTTGAATGATATGATCTTCAGTGCTCTCTTTATTCGCATCAAAATTGTCAAAGTAAGCGGTCTTATTGAAATTTTTGTCTATAATAAAAGTATGTCCGATACCACGTCCCACTTCTTGTTGGTAGAGTAATGCATGTCCGTTATGGAATGAACTAATACGCTCCAACATGTCATCTCCATACTTGAAAGGACCCTTTATGATGGTTCCCGTCTTGTCAATGTAAAATTGCTCTTTCTCTTTATTGGCGATTACTGCATATCCGTCAGAAAATGATTTGGGCTGAATTGTATAAGTAAGCGGAATTACTAATTTCCCGGTTGTATCTATGAACCCCCATTTCTCCACTTCACCAACTTTTCCACATACAGCCGCCATTCCATCACTGAAATCAAGGACCTGAAGATAAGTGGCGGGTATTACTTCTTTGCCGTTTATATCCCGGAATCCCCATACTATTTTACCGGAGTCTGAACGCTTTTGATAAGCAGCAAGGCCATCGCATAAGGGACGATTGACTAAATCTTCATACCAGCCTTCGATATTTAAATTCGGAAAGATGAACTCACCTTTCGTATTGATATACTTTAGGAAAGGTTTATCACCAAACTTTATAGGATTGGTACAGACTAAAGCCACACCATCAACGAAATTACTGGCTTTCTTTATATTGTCAAGTTGTTTTACGACCTTTCCTTCATTATCATACAATATCGCTTTGTACACGTACGTACCATTTTCTTTTTCTATACAGTCTATCACACGATTGTCGCTGAATCTCATATTTGTCATAGCCTTCTGGTTGTATATATCCTTGTCAGATACGGAAAAAACATTGTCTCCTTGCTCGTTGATATAAAAAGAACCATTTTTAGGGGTATGGATAAAAGCCAGACCGCAAGAAAATTCGCCACAGCGTATTCCTGAAGCTTTATCCAATATTATTCTCTTTGTCGCAGATGTCTCATGGATTTCAACAAGAGTCTTTTTTGAACCATCAGTCCCGAAATTTCCATGATACAACCCCTTTAATGTTTCATCAGTCGATTGTTGTCCAGCCGTATTGCTTTCTTTACTTGATTGATTCTCATTAGATGTGGCTTTTAATTCCTTTTCTACTGCTTTCTTAATTTTTTAAAAAAAACTTTGTGCATTAGTATTGTCAGGGGAACACATTGCCATAACAATACAAAGAATAAAAAATTTTTTCATTTTAGTAAACATGTCCTCCAGTTCCATATAGGGCGGTTAAATAAACATAGAAGCGTGGAACTGCATGCCACGTCTTAAACTGGAGGTCCTGAGAAAACCTTTACGACAGATATGGTTATAGCAGCCCACGCTATAGCGTGAGAACCACTATGCTATCCTTGTCGTACTTTGAAATTTCTCAGGTTTCCAGTCTACAAGATAAGCATAACGCTTCTTCAAATTCTAAAATGTCCTGGAGAGAGAGTTTTCTCTCTTCAAATGCAAAAATATGAAAAAATGCAGGAAACGCAATAACATTTCCTGCATTTTTTATATTGGTACATAAGTATTTATAATCAGATAAGGCATCCATACTTTACAGTTTGGAATTTCACACATCCATTTTCAACAATAGTCATATCCGCCCTTTCCGTCACATCGTTATTGAAATTTCATGGAACGACCGGTTAAGACAGTCGCCGAACATCGTCAGATCCTTGTCGATTTTCTCGGTGGTGATCTTACAGTACTTCTGCGTAGTAACTATGTTCGTATGTCCCAGAACCCGGCTCACACTTTCGATGGGGACCCCCTTGCTTAAAGCCAGCGTTGCGAATCCATGACGGCTTGAATGGAACGATATGTTCTTGGTAATCCCGCACTCCCTTATCATCTGCTTCAACGGCTTGCAGATTGACCAGTAATTCAGGTCGGGAAACACGAACCCGTTCTCCTGGAACCTCTCGTAACGCTTGATAATCTGCAAGGGAATATCCAGCAGTTTAACCTGGAAATTCACTTTCGTCTTGTGACGCTTGGACAGTATCCATTTCTCACCGTTCACTTCTGCAATGTCATCGGTGGTCAGTTCCTTTATATCCACAAAAGACAGGGCGGTGAAGCTGGCAAAGACAAACAGATCTCGGATATAAGCCAGCTTCCTGTTTGAAAACTCGTGAGTCATTACCGTCTTGATCTCATCCTCAGTCAGGTATTCCCGTTCCTTGACGTTCTGGTTGACGCGATATTGTGCAAACGGGTTTCTCGGTGTCAACCCGTTGTAATGGGCTTTCGCCACAATTGTTTTCAGCCACATGCAGTTTGACCATACACTGGCGTTATGAAGCCCCGCATCAGTGGAAAGATAGATCTCGTACTCCTTGATGAAGTCAGGGGTAAGCTCAAGCATGGAAATGTCACTTCGTCTGTAGCATTTCTTTATGAATGCCGCCAGATGGTTTCTTGCCCTTACCCGCACCCGATACGAGCCTTCCGCCCGGTCTATACCGATACGCTTCCTGAAACTCTCGTTGTCCTTATCGAACGCACCGAGAAGTGTTTCGTATTCCGTACCGAGCCCTTGAAAGGCATTGCGTACCATTTCAGCCGTAACGAACGCTTCCCTGTCTGAAAGACGCTGATAGTGCTTGATGATTTGGGCCTTAATGTTGTCCAGGGCGAGATTAATGTCCCGCGCTTCCCTGCTCTTTCCTTTTGCCCGGTTGCCCTTGGCGTCCCAAAGCTCTTTGGCAATGGTCTGTTTGCAACTGAATTGGGCTACGGAACCATTGATTGTCACCCGTCCCATAATCGGAACAAGACCGTTTTTCTCCTTACTGCCGTTCACGTAAAACAGCACTTTGAATGTACTTCGCATAATCCTATTTGTTTTTGTTACAAAATTAGTTATCAGCGAGTTATACATTGCTACGCAAAATGAGGCAGGTAGTAGAAACAATCTCCGACTCTCAATTAATTAACCTGATTACCGGGTAATGATTTGGCAACCGTTCGCCCTCGTTACCTTTCGTTTCTCTGCACTTTGGCATTGGAGAGGTCTTCATCGGTTTTCCTCATAAGTCATTGAATGCCAGTTACAATATCTTCATTTATTCGTTTCTAATTGATTTTTCCAGAAATAATTATTATATTTGTTTCATATCCAAACAATAACATAAAAGATACATATATGAAAAAGATTATTTTATTAGTATTCGTCACCTTGTTTTGCTGCGTAGGCTACTCACAAGCACAAACAACAAAAAAAATGACTCGTCAGGAAAAGAAAGAGGCGCAAAAAGCTATGGAACAAGCCTTGTTCGAAGAAGCCAGACAAGCTATAGAAAATAAAGCGTTCACACTGGAAGCTGACCGGGTTATATTTAAAAGAGGAAGAAATGCCTTTGTTTCTTCTAATACCAATTTTGTAATGGTAGACGGTGATAAATCATCTGTGCAGGTAGCATTCAACATTCCTGCCAGCGGTCCTAACGGATTAGGAGGTGTCACTGTAGACGGCAATGTTTCCGGTTACAAGATCAAAACCGACAAGAAAGGAAGCATATATCTGACAATGAGCGTAATGGGTGTAGGTATATCTGCTCAGGTAAGTATAACATTACCTTATGGAAGCAACAATGCCACCGTAGATATACGCCCCAACTTCAATTCCAACCGTCTGACTTTATCCGGTGAAATACTACCGCTTGACAAGTCAAATATATTTAAAGGAAGGTCTTTCTAATCACTTCTTTATAGTTCATAGAAAATAAGCCCCGGAAATTTTGTTAAAGCAGATTTCCAGGGCTGTTCTTTTCTCATTCATTCCTCTTCACACCTTTAATTTCAGCTCCTCCAAAACACACTTCAGCAACCGGTTTTTCCGTTTCAGTAATAAATTACTACCTGTTTATGACAAAGCTTATTATATTTATACCGGATTTCAATAGGAAAACAACATAAAATAAAAAAGTAGGTATTATGAGAAAAGTTGTAATATTAACATTAGTAACCTTGTTTACCTGCGTAGAATACTCACAGGCACAAACAACAGAAAAGGAAATGACACGTCAGGAAAAAAAAGCGGCTCAGGAAGCTTTGGACAAAATGTTATTTCAGGAAGCCAAAGAGGCAATAGACAACCAAACCTTTGTACTGGAAGCGGACAGAGTTTACTTTAAATACGGAACCTCCGCTTTCGTTTCATCCAACACCAACTTTGTAGGACTGGACGGTGACAAGGCCGTGGTGCAAGTAGCATTCAATGTACCTTTCAGCGGTCCGAACGGACTAGGAGGTATTACCGTAGACGGTAATGCTTCGAACTATAAAGTAAAAACCGACAAAAAAGGTAATATTCATGTCAGTATGAACGTGATGGGAATCGGAATCTCAGCCCAAGTAAACATTGACATACCTTATGGAAGCAACAATGCGACTGTAGATATTCTTCCGAACTTTAATTCCAGCCACATGACTTTATCCGGTCAAATATTGCCATTAAAGAAAGCCAATGTGTTTAAAGGACGCTCACTATAAACTACTTAACTAAAATTATAGGAATATGAAGAAGCTACTATTTCCACTATTCATGCTTGCCATGATAGTTACTTCGTGCGAGAAAGATCCGGATATGAATAAACTGGATAGTGACTACAGCGTTTACACTGATTATGACAACAGTGTACATTTCAATGAGTTTTCCACCTATTACCTGCCAGATAGCATTCTGGTTCCGGACAACAGCCTGAAAGCCAATTATTGGAAAGATGAAAATGCCCAAAACATTATCAGTGCAGTGGCCCATGAAATGGAACAGAAAGGCTATGTACGGACGGAAGATAAAGAAAAAGCCAATGTAGGCATTCAGTTGTCATACGCCCAACAAAGAATACAAATGACCACAGGAGGATGGTATGGCGGCTGGTGGGATGCCGGATTCTGGGGGCCCTACTGGGGAGGAGGATGGTATTATCCTTATCCGGTAACTTACAGCTATGACACAGGAACCCTGATTATGGAGATGGTTGATTTAAGACAACCTGCCGATAAGTCCAACCAGAACAAACTGCCTGTCATCTGGCATGCCTATGCGTCAGGACTGCTATACGGAAACTCCCATTTCAATATGCAGTTGACATTAAATGCCGTCAATCAGGCATTTGCACAATCTCCTTATCTGTCAAACAAACAATAAAACCGGAAAATCATGAAAACGAAAATATTAAAACACAGAGTTCCCCAACGTATCCTCATCGGAATGTTACTAGTTCTCTTTTGTTTCACAAGTAAAGCACAGACCTGGGAAAATGTACATTTTAACGTAGACTGGCAGATGAATGTGCCGTTGAACAGCAACTTTGCCGATAAATTCAGCGGGTGGGGAATGAACTTTGAAGGAAAATATGATCTGACGCCCTATTGGTCTATAGGAGCTTTCCTTAATTTTCATACCAATCACCGATATGTGGACCGCCGGACCATCCCCCTCACCCCAACGGCTTCATTGACAACAGACCAGCAACAATCAGCGTTCCAACTACCCTTCGGAATATCTGTATCCTACAAGTTACCGGATAACAGGTATGTAAAACCTTACTTCGGAGTCAAATCGGGTGCCATGTATTCCCAAAACTCCATTTACAACAATCTGGTACAATGGTATGAACGCCCGTGGGGATTCTATGTTTCACCCGAACTGGGAATGGATATTCATCCGGTGCCTTATCAACGTCTGGGATTTCATGTAGCCGTATATTATAGCTACGCAACCAATAAAACCGATATCCTGACTTATTCTGAAGATGGAAGGAATAGCATGGGTGTACGTGTAGGAGTTTGTTTTTAATCCATACTAAGCGTTTGCTCATAAAAGAGGAGATTTGGAAAGTATTCTATTCTTTTCTGAATTTCCTCTTTTTTTCATATTTTTGTAAAATAACCCAAATCATTTTCAACAGCGGAATGGCTATGCAAAATAAATACAATCAATTCTTCAACTTTTTCCTGTTTTCAGGGCTGGCATGTTTCTCATACCTTTCGCTGGTACTATATACCGACCTTACGCCTCAACATCAGAAAATATTAATCTCCTCTCTGGGATTTATTTCTGTGGTGTTCATATTCAATCTGGTAGGCTTCAGTCTGATAGTCATCAACCGGTGGCTGAAAAAAAGCTCTCTATTCTTTATCAAGAAGAGAAACAAGCTGATTATCAACTGCATTTTGATTGCAGCTATTCTTTTCTTCATGAATTACGCTACTCTGACCATCTGTAAAGTATTGCTGGAACTGCCTTTCCCATTTGTACTGAGCAGTCCGGGTCTGCGCTTGATCATGATTATATGGTTGGTAGAAATTGTGATTGTGAGTTTAAGTATCACGAGCGCTTTTTACAGGCAGCTGGTTATTCTGCATGAAAAAACAACCAAGCTGGAAGAAAGTTCCATCAAAGCGCAATACACGGCTTTACAAAATCAATTAAATCCACATTTCCTGTTCAATAGTTTGAATACTTTAATATCCGAAATAGAATATAATCCGGAAAACGCAGTAGTTTTTACACAAAAGCTATCAGATGTTTACCGTTATATCCTAAAAAGTCAGGAACAAGGACTTGTCACTTTACGTGATGAACTGGAATTTCTGGATTCATATATCTATCTGCATCAAGTGCGTCTGGGAAAATGCATTCAACTGGAAAACAAAATGACCCCCACGTTATTGAACAAGAAAATCCCTTCATTAACCCTACAGTTACTTATCGAAAACGTGATAAAACATAACATCATCAATATGGAAAATCCAATGGTCATCCATTTGGATTATTCTGACAAAGATCAAACTCTTTCCGTAAGAAACAAGATCAAATTAAAAAAGGATGTTGCAAAATCAGGAATGGGACTGAAGAACTTATCTGCCCGCTATCTGCTGATTTGCAACTTGCATATCACAATTATTGACGATTCTGAATATTTCACCGTAAAAATACCTTTACTGAATGAATAAGATAAAAGCCGCTATTATAGAAGATGAAATTCCTGCAGGACGCCTGCTACATAAAATGTTGTCAGGATTAAGGCCAGACTGGGATATAGTTGTATTGCCCGGCAGCATAGAGGGATCTGTAAAATGGTTTCAGGAGCATCCACACCCGGATATAATCTTTCTGGATATCCAACTGACCACGGCATTTCTTTCGCTTTCATAGAACAGGCCCAACCCGAAAGTATGATTATTTTTACCACCGCTTACGACGAATATGCCATACGTGCTTTTACTGTAAACAGCATAGACTATCTGCTGAAGCCAATAAACAGGGAAAGATTGGCCGAAGCCATCGAAAAGTTTGAAAGATTAACTGCCAGATATGGCAATACCACCCTATCGAACCCATCCAATGAATTACTGAACCTACTGAAAAATATAAGTAATCCGGAAAAAAAATACCGTACCCGCTTCCTGATATCAGGAGACAAAAAGCTGTATACCTTGCAAGTAGAAGATATAGCTTATTTCTATTCTGAAAACAAAATTACCTTTGCCGTCACAAAAGAAGGAAAAGAGCATATCATAGATTTATCGCTCGACAAACTGTCCGAACAACTAAACCCCGATATTTTTTTCCGCACCAACCGGCAAACATTGGTCAGTGTACATGCCATACAGAAAATAGAAAACTATTTTTTTTCAAAAATAATAGTACAGGTAAAACCGCCATTTAAAGATAAAATTACTGTAAGCAGAGAAAAGATAGCTGCAATGAAGCTGTGGCTCAATTATTAAAAAAGTCTGTTTATATGAAAAAGCACTAACTTATAAGTAATAGGAACAGAGTTACTAAAATAATATAAGAGCCCGACAAATAAATACGGAAAACAATGGATATCGGATAAATTTATACTATTTTTGTAAGACTAACAATCATCTTATTATCCGATATGATAGTAATAGCAGACAGTGGTTCCACCAAAACAGACTGGTGTCTGGGTAACACCAAGACAAACAGCAGGACAGTTCGAACAGGAGGTATCAACCCCTTCCACCAATCAGTTGATGAAATAAAAGAAGTGATTGCCTCCACACTAATTCCCCAGTTGGGAGACACCACTGAATTTACAACTATTTATTTCTATGGTGCAGGATGTATTCCCGAAAAGACGAATATAGTGAAAACAGCTTTGGCGCAGAACTTCCCCAAAGCGAATATCCTTGTCGAAAGTGACTTGTTAGGTGCCGCCCACGCCCTATGTGGTAAAACGGCAGGAATTGCATGTATTTTAGGAACCGGATCCAACTCTTGCTTTTATGACGGGAAAAAAATAACAGCTAATATTTCTCCGTTAGGGTATATTTTAGGAGATGAAGGTAGCGGAGCCGTATTAGGGAAACGTCTGGTAGGTGATTTACTGAAACACCAACTTCCCGATGACCTTTGCCAAGATTTCCTTAAAGAATACGATTTGACCCCGGCACTGATTTTAGATAAAGTATACCGACAGCCTTTAGCCAACCGCTTTCTGGCGGGTCTGACTCCTTTTCTTTTCGCCCACAAGCACAGACCAGAGATACGGAATCTATTAATTTCCTGCTTCACTGATTTCTTCACCCGTAATGTTATGCAATACGAATATCATGATATTCTTGTACATTTCACAGGTTCTATTGCATTTTTCTTTCAAGAAGAAGTAAAAGAAGCAGCTCTAAGACTGAATGTGTCCATCGGAAAAGTTTTAAAAAGTCCACTGGAAGGATTAAAGGATTATCATTTCGAAGTATGAATTTTATAAAAATAACCGAACAACCGTCCATACATGAGGATTTGGAACAAAAATCCGTCAGAGAGTTACTGGAAGGTATCAACGAAGAAGACCGGAAAGTAGCCTCAGCCGTTCATGCCTGCATACCACAAATTGAAAAACTAGTAAATGAAATAGTAGAACGTATGCATCAAGGAGGACGCATATTCTATTTGGGAGCCGGAACCAGTGGACGCCTAGGAGTATTGGACGCTTCTGAAATTCCACCCACTTTCGGTATGCCTGATACCTGTGTCATAGGTATTATAGCCGGTGGCGAACAGGCTTTGAGACGTCCCGTAGAAAATGCTGAAGATGATAGTCAAAAAGGCTGGATGGAACTGCAAGACCATCACATCACAAATAAAGACATTCTGATAGGCATAGCGGCATCGGGAACAACTCCTTATGCAATAGGAGCACTGCAAAAAGCAAGAGAACACGGAATATTAACAGCAAGCATCAGCAGCAATCCGGGCTCTCCCCTCTCGAGTGTGGCAGATATACCCATCGAAATGATAGTAGGTCCGGAATTTATCACAGGCAGCTCGCGCATGAAGAGCGGCACAGGGCAAAAAATGATACTGAATATGATAAGTACCACCGTCATGATAAAACTGGGCAGAGTAAAAGGAAACCGGATGGTAAACATGCAACTCAGCAATCGAAAACTAATAGACCGAGGAGTGCAAATGCTGATTGACGAATTACATATTAATAAAGCAGAAGCAAAACAATTACTGCAAGAACAGGGTTCTGTTAAAAAGGCATTGGACGCTTACAAAACAAATAATTGTATCACTAAAAACAACTGAAGTATGAAAAGTTGGAAACTGGAAGCCGTCATCCTTGCTATAGGCATGTTGGTGATGGGGTATTTTATCAAACAGGGATTGGATACTTTCTCTGGTAAAGACAGAGTAGTGAATGTGAAAGGTCTGGCAGAAATGGAGGTGCCGGCCAATAAAGTAACTTGGCCTTTGATGTATAAAGACTTGGGAAATGACCTCCCGACCTTATATAACAAGATAAATGCAACCAACCAAGCAATTGTCGGCTTTTTGAAACAGAAAGGAATCACTGAAAACGAAATCAGTATCAATGCACCGGAAATTATAGATATGCAAGCCGAACGTTATAATAATAATTCAGTTCCCTTCCGCTATAATGTGACCTCTGTCATCACGGTTACTTCAACTAAAGTAGATCTGGTGAGAAAGATGATCAGCGAACAAAGCGAACTCTTAAAGCAAGGTATCGCTATTACGGGTGGAGATTATCGTTACAATGTGCAATATGACTACACCGGTTTAAACGACATCAAGCCTCAAATGATAGAGGAAGCAACTAAAAACGCACGGGCGGCAGCCGTTAAATTCGCCAAGGACTCGGACAGCGAACTTGGTAAGATAAAAAGAGCCTATCAGGGACAATTCAGCATTGAGGATCGTGACGCCAACACTCCTTACATCAAACGCATCCGCGTTGTAACCACCATTGATTACTCTTTGGAAGATTAAATTCCCATTTGGCGGAGCATATCAAACAAAGCTTCTTTGTTCAGAGGCTTGGACAAATAACCGTTAAAGCCTCTGGACATTACTTTCCGCTTATCTTCATCGTATGCAAAAGCAGTCACTGCAACAATAGGTACTTTGGATGACAATTGACGAATTGCTTCCGTTGCCTGATAACCGTCCACCACAGGCATACCTATATCCATCAAAATAACAGCAGGACTATATTCCAAAAACTTAGAAATGGCTTCTTCACCATTTTCAGCTCGTATCAGATTGTATTTCTTCTCCAAATAAATCTTATACAACAAATAATTATCATCCATATCTTCCGCAATTAAAATCGTTTTATGTTCCAAACAACTCTCCGGCTCGGACAAATCTATAAATTGTTCTTTCTCTTCCGACTGTAATGGCAGAAAATCAAAAGGCTTTTCCGGGAGAACAAACCAAAAAGTAGAACCTTCACCATATTTTGAAGTAACACCAATCTCACCACCCATTTTTTTTATTATAGTCCGACTGATAGAAAGCCCCAATCCGGTACCTTGACGCTTGGCATCCAACTTTGTAAAACGTTCAAAGACCTGACTTACTTTATCTTCCGGAATACCGGTACCTGTATCGGACACATAGAAACAGATACCATTTTCACGTATCTCATATCCCATGGTTATACTGCCTTGCACAGTATATTTAAAAGCATTAGACAAGAAATTGGAAATAACCTGTGAAATACGGTTCTTCTCCGTATGAATGAAGCAGACAGGCAGCTTAGGTTCAAAAATGATACGTACAGGAACATCCGCCTCTTCCAAACGCAATCTGAAAATACCTTCCAACTCACGCATAATTTGATTAACATCCACATCGGTATAAATAAATTCCAAAGTACACGCCTCAATCTTAGACATATCCAAAATATCATTTACCAACTGTAATAACATATTCGTGTTCCCCTTGATAATCTCTACATAAGAAATTCGATCTTGATCCGACGCGGTCCCCAATAATCCGGCAAATCCCACAATAGCATTCAAAGGAGTGCGAATCTCATGACTCATATTTGCCAGAAAAGCTGTTTTCTGTTCTCCTGCCCATTCCGCATTTCGCCTGGCCTCCTCCAATTCATCCAAAATCTTTTTCTGACGAGTCACATCACGAACTGTCAGCAGAACCTTATCATCCTGATCCAGCTGTAAATATGTTCCCGACACGCAAACAATACAATCGACATAATTATCCATCTTTTCAGACATATAAAGTCTCATCGGAGTTTCCAACGGAGAAAAGTGCCCTTTTTCCCGAAAGCACTTTTCAATGGAGTTACGGACAGGACATACTTTACAATTCTCATGAGAACCGCAGGCTCCGGCGTCCAATCCATTTTTACAACGAAGCAATTCCCCGACCCTACGCAGCACCTGTCCTTCAGAAGTATTATTCAAATTATAGTAATTGGTCTTTTCAACCAAAAAATTCCGATCAACCAAAATTATATATGCATCCACATTATACAATATGGTATCCGAAAATTCTTTCACGGAACACACCTCATTTTTCTTCTTAACGAACTCCTGTTCCAAACTTTTCCTCTTTCTTATCTCCCATCCCCATAAAAGACCTAAAAGTAGAACCAAACAAACTAAAATGAACGCTACCATATTTTAATAGGTTAAATTTCTACAAATGTACAAACATAAATTAAAAACAACGATTATATCCCATTTAAATTTTAATCAGCAAGAAATTTCAGTAAACTTGTTTGTGTTTCAGTATTTTGTTGTATCTTTGCGCCCGAAATTAGATAAACAATATAATGTCTAACGTAATTAACTGAGAATTTTAACAATTTTATTAATGGAAAATTTAAAAAACATCACTCCTGTTGAAGATTTCAACTGGGATGCTTATGAAAACGGCGAAGCTGTAACCAGCATGAGCCACGAAGATCTTGAAAAAGCTTATGACGGTACACTGAACAAAGTAAACGACCGCGAGGTTGTAGACGGTACTGTTATTGCAATGAACAAACGCGAAGTAGTTGTCAATATCGGCTACAAATCAGACGGTATCATTCCTTTAAATGAATTCCGTTACAATCCAGATTTGAAAATAGGTGATACTGTAGAAGTATACATTGAAAATCAGGAAGACAAAAAAGGACAGTTAATTCTGTCACACAAAAAAGCACGTGCTACTCGTTCTTGGGACCGCGTAAACGCTGCTCTTGAAAATGAAGAAATTATTAAGGGTTACATCAAGTGCCGCACTAAGGGTGGTATGATTGTGGACGTATTCGGTATCGAAGCATTCTTGCCGGGTTCTCAAATTGATGTGAAACCTATCCGCGACTACGATGTATTTGTAGGTAAGACAATGGAATTCAAAGTGGTTAAAATCAACCAGGAATTCAAAAACGTTGTTGTTTCTCACAAAGCTCTTATCGAAGCTGAACTTGAACAGCAGAAGAAAGAAATCATCGGTAAACTTGAAAAAGGACAAGTACTGGAAGGTACTGTTAAAAATATCACATCATACGGTGTATTCATCGACCTTGGCGGCGTAGACGGTTTGATTCACATCACTGACCTGTCTTGGGGCCGTGTAAGCGATCCGAAAGAAGTTGTAGAACTCGACCAGAAGTTGAACGTTGTTATCCTTGACTTCGATGACGAAAAGAAACGTATCGCTCTTGGTTTGAAACAACTGACTCCGCACCCATGGGATGCTTTGGATGCTAACTTGCAGGTAGGTGACAAGGTGAAAGGTAAAGTAGTCGTTATGGCTGACTACGGTGCATTCATCGAAATCGCTCCGGGCGTAGAAGGTTTGATCCACGTATCTGAAATGTCTTGGTCACAGCACTTGCGTTCTGCTCAGGACTTCATGAAGGTAGGTGACGAAGTAGAAGCTGTTATCCTGACACTTGACCGTGACGAACGTAAGATGTCTTTGGGTATCAAACAGCTGAAACAAGATCCATGGGAAACTATCGAAGAAAAGTATCCTGTAGGTTCCAAGCACACTGCAAAAGTTCGTAACTTCACTAACTTCGGTGTATTCGTAGAAATCGAAGAAGGTGTAGACGGATTGATCCACATCTCTGACCTGTCTTGGACTAAGAAAGTAAAACATCCTTCTGAATTCACTCAGATCGGTGCAGATATCGAAGTTCAAGTATTGGAAATCGACAAAGAAAACCGTCGCTTGAGCCTTGGTCACAAACAGTTGGAAGAAAATCCTTGGGATGTATTCGAAACTGTATTTACTGTAGGTTCTGTACACGAAGGTACTATCATCGAAATGTTGGATAAGGGTGCTGTTGTAGCTCTTCCTTATGGTGTAGAAGGTTTTGCAACTCCGAAACACTTGGTAAAAGAAGATGGCTCTCAAGCCCAATTGGATGAAAAACTGTCATTCAAAGTAATTGAATTCAACAAGGATGCCAAGAGAATCATCCTGTCTCACAGCCGCATTTTCGAAGATGCTGCCAAGGCAGAAGAAAGAGCTGAAAAGAAAGCAGCTTCTAATGCAAAGAAAACAACTAAGAGAGAAGAAGCTCCTGCTATCCAAAATCAGGCAGCCTCTACCACTTTAGGCGATATCGATGCTTTGGCTGCTTTGAAAGAACAGTTGGAAAACAAAAAGAAGTAATCAGTTTACTTTAAGATAAGCCAAAAGGATGCATTTATTAAAATGCATCCTTTTTTTATGCCATTATTTCTTAAAAAGGAAAATATTCTATGGGATATCCGTAATAAAACCGTATCTTTATAGAGTAATAAAATTTCGAGTTAGTATTTCATAACGACTTCTCCCCCGTTTTCTTATTACCTCACTATTAATTCCATACACTTCCCCGTAGCAGGCCGAACTGTATATTACTAATTTAAAAAGAATCAAATGGCGAAACCTATTTCATTTACCAAACGAGATCTAGAAAAGAAAAAACAAGAAAAGCGTTTAGCAAAACAGCAAAAAAAAGAAGAAAGAAAAAGTAACGGCACATCTTCCTTTGAAGATATGATTGCCTATGTAGACGAGAACGGTATGATAACCGATACTCCTCCCACTCCTAATAATAAACCACAAGAAGTGGATATGTCCACCATTGAAGTTTCAACTCCTCGTAGAACTGAAGAACCGATAGAACTAGTACATGAAGGAAGAATAGAACACTTCAATGTATCCAAAGGATATGGATTTGTAAAAGATTTGAAGAATGCAGAGAAATACTTCTTTCATATTAGTGGACTGATAGACAATATCATAGAAAATAACATCGTGACTTTTGAACTAGAAAAAGGGTCACGTGGCATGAATGCTGTGAAAATAAAACTTAAGAAATAGTTCAATCCTATAATGCCGTTTTTACGGCATTTTTTATTTTCCATTCAAAAAAGATAGTATCTTTGTAACGATGGAGAAATTTGAAGTACATATATTAGGATGCGGGTCAGCATTGCCGACCACACGGCATTTTGCGACATCACAAGTCGTAAATATCCGTGAAAAACTATTTATGATAGACTGTGGCGAAGGAGCACAGATGCAATTACGCAAATCAAAACTGAAATTCACCCGGCTAAACCATATATTCATTTCACATTTGCACGGTGATCATTGTTTCGGACTAATGGGACTGATATCAACTTTCGGTATGCTGGGAAGGACAGCCACACTCTATATTCACTGTCACGCAGAATTAGAACGTCTTCTTACTCCGCAACTCGACTTTTTTTGCAAAGGTATGAGTTACAAAGTCGTTTTCCAAACTTTTGATCCGGGCAAAGCTGAAATAATTTATGATGACCGTTCGCTAACCATAGAAACAATTCCCTTACGTCATCGGATACCAACATGCGGATTCCTCTTTTCAGAGAAACAGACCCCCGCCCATATTCGTCGCGACATGATTGACTTTTATGAAATCCCCGTATACGAACTCAACCGGATAAAGAATGGCGCCGATTACACATTACCGGACGGAAAAATAGTACCAAACAACAAATTGACTATCCCTTCTGCCCTTCCCCGCCGATATGCCTATTGTTCAGATACTATTTATTTGCCACGTATCATAGAACAAATATACGGAGTGGACCTGTTATTTCATGAAGCCACCTTTGCACAAAGCGAACAAGCCCGTGCGAAAGAAACCTTTCACACAACTGCTTCGCAAGCTGGAGAAATCGCCCGTACCGCAAAAGTAAAACAACTTCTTATAGGACATTTTTCAGCCCGCTACGAAGATGAAAGCATATTGTTACAGGAAGCATCGGATATTTTTCCTAACACTCTACTTGCACGGGAAACATTAAAAATTTCAATAGAATCCATTAAACCATAACATAAACCGGATATCTAATTTAAAAATAGGAACATGAACACTTATAATGAGAAAGAAATAATAGCGTTATTACAGGACCCGGCACGACAAAAAGAAGCCTTCGAATGTATTGTCAACGAATACAGCGAACAGCTATATTGGCAGATACGCCGGATGGTACTTTCTCATGAAGATGCCAATGATCTGTTACAGAATACATTTATCAAAGCATGGACTAATCTAGAGTATTTTCGTGCCGAAGCCAAAATGTCGACCTGGCTTTACCGCATAGCTTTGAATGAATGCTTGACCTTTTTAAATAAACAACGTGCCACCAACCAATTATCCATAGACGACGCTGATGCAGATATGGTGAACAAACTGGAAAGTGATACATATTTTAATGGAGATGAAACTCAAATATTATTTCAAAAAGCATTACTGACGCTTCCTGAAAAACAGCGTATAGTATTCAATTTAAAATATTTTCAAGAAATGAAATATGAAGACATGTCTGAAATATTAGGAACAAGTATAGGGGCACTGAAAGCCTCCTACCACCATGCAGTGAAAAAAATAGAGAACTTTTTAAAAGAATGCCTTTAAACCTTTTTAAAAGAAATGTATCTAACAAAGAAAGGAGAACCACTATGAAGGAAGAAGATGAACTATTTAAAAAATGCGGGACAAAAAATCCATTCATGGTACCCGAAGGTTATTTCGACAACTTCTCAAAAGAGTTGATGAATAAATTGCCGGAGAAGGAACAAACTTCTACTCCGCAAGAAACAATAACTACTTGGCAACGTATCAAGCCTTGGATATATATGGCAGCTATGTTTTGTGGATTGATGTTCAGCGTCAGAGTTGTTGTAGGTCCCCCTAAACAAGACACTCCTATTTTTACAGCAGCGGAAACTGAACAATTCTCAGACGAATATATTGAAACGATTTTAGATCATTCCATGATGGATGATTATACGCTCTATCAATACTTGACAGATGCAAATTCAGATATGTATAATTAAATAATAACCACATGATACAAAGACTGGCAACCTTGCTTATCACTTTATATATAAGCATTTCGCTACAGGCGCAAGACAAAAAGAAACCTGGTTTCACCAAAGAAGAATTCAGAGCTAGACAAGAAGCATATCTCACGCAAAAAGCAGAAATAACGCAAGAAGAGGCCACTAAATTCTTCCCTATCTACTTCGAATTACAAGACCGTAAAAAAACAGTAAATGATAAAGCATGGGAGCAAGCACGCAAAGGCAAAAATCCTAAAACAACCGATGCCGAATACGAACAAATTATAGAAGGTATTGTCAAAGCAAGGATTGAAGCCGATAAATTGGATTTGGAATATCTACAGCGCTTTAAAAAAATCTTATCTCCCAAGAAAATATATAAGTTACAACGTGCAGAGATTAAATTCCACCGTGATATCTTAAAAATTATGCACCAATCTCAAAAAAAATAAAAGCAACAAGAGATATTTCCAACTTTTTCCCCAAATCTATCAATCAACTTAGATTTGGGGATTTTTGTATTTAAAAAGTTCAGCGGAACGACAAAATGATTAAGATGTTTCTTTTATAAAAACAAGTTAATTTTCTTGCTTGTTTAAGTTTTTATTACATTGATTAGAATATACTTTTATTTTTAAACATTTACCATCGAAAATATTTTGATTTATTAGATTTTATTCCTAGGTTTGTACAAACCATAAACTCACAAATCTATTACAAACATTATGAAAAAGACACTATTACTACTATTCGTATGCTTATTCGTAGGAATAAGCCATGCACAAGCACAGGTAACAGTGAAAGGAACCGTTATCTCAAGCGAAAACAACGAACCGGTAATCGGAGCTTCCGTATTGGTAAAAGGAACAACCAATGGAACAATCACCGACATCAATGGTCAGTTCACACTTACAAACATCTCACCTACCAACAAAACAATTATTGTTTCTTTCATTGGAATGGAAACCCAAGAAGTAACCATCAAGCCGGAAATGAAAATTGTTATGACTTCAACAACAGAAGTGATGGAAGAAGTTTTGGTAGTTGCTTATGGTACTGCAAAAAAATCAGCTTTTACAGGATCTGCCAAAATGATTCATACAGAACAAATAACTAAACGTCCGGTTACTAATGTCATAGAAAGTTTATCTGGACAAGTGGCAGGCCTACAAATGACAATGACAAATGGGCAGCCTGGAGAAACTCCAAGCATTCTGATACGTGGCATCAGTTCAATGAGCGCAAAAACAGATCCCCTCATCGTATTAGACGGTATGCCATACGAAGGAGGATGGAATAACATCAATCCAGCAGATGTAGAATCTATTTCTGTACTAAAAGATGCAGCATCCACAGCTCTTTATGGTGCTCGAGGTGCTAACGGTGTCATAATTATAACAACAAAATCAGCCAAAGCAGGCGATGCAAAAATCACAGTAGACGCTAAATGGAGTGCCAATACCCGTGGTGAAATAGAATATGACTACATAAAAGATCCAGGAGAATATTATCAAGCACACTATAAAGCATTATACAATTATTATTTAAATGCCCAAGGACAAACTCCTGACCAAGCATATGTCAGCGCAAATACTAATATGATAGGAACCAACAGTCAAACCGGTGGTTTATCCTACAACGTATATTCATATCCTGAAGGAGAATATCTGATTGGTAAAAACGGTCTTCTTAATCCTAATGCAAAATTAGGACGGATAGTAAACGGTTATTATCTCACTCCCGACAATTGGGTCGATGCTGTATATCATACAGCATTACGCCAAGAATACAACGTCAATATTTCAGGCGGAAGTGATAAAGCACAAATCTATGCTTCTTTTGGATATTTAGATGAAGACGGTATAGCAGAAGGGTCTGATTATAGCCGTATCACCGGTCGTTTGAAAACCACATATCAGGCTAAACCGTGGATGAGATTTGGCGCCAACATCAGTTATACACATTCAATACAGAATTCAGCCGCTGGCGGTTTTAGCCAAGCTTTCAATACAGCTCCCATATATCCACTTTACCTACGTGATACAAATGGTAAGATCATGCAGGATAAAAATGGTGACATGTACGATTTCGGAGTATCCAACCAAGGTCCTCTAAACCGTCCTATCAACCCGAACTCTAACGGAATAAAATTAAGTCAGCTCGATACATATAACACCTCTGCAAATACTTTGAATGGAGACGCATTTATAGATATTAATTTCCTGAAAGACTTCAAATTCACATTCAATGCAGGCACTTCGATACGTGACAGCCGGTACAAAAATGCTTTAAATCCTTTTTATGGAACAGCAAATTCTTTGAATGGAAGCATCAATGTCCAGCATTGGCGTCGAACAACCCTCAACCTACAACAAATATTAAATTATAATCATAGCTTCGGATTACATAACGTTTCATTGATGGCAGGTCATGAAAGCTTTAATAACGTTTATGAAGAATTATACGCAGCCAAAAACAGTATGTTCTCTTTTTTTCAGAATCAAGAATTAAACGGTGCCATCAGTGGTACCAACGATGAGTCATCCTATAAGAGTAAATACAATACTGAAGGATATTTATTCCGAGGTATGTACGACTATGACGGCAAATATTTTTTCCAACTTTCTTACCGGCGCGATGCCTCTTCCCGCTTTCACCCGGATAATCGCTGGGGTAATTTCTACTCTGTGGGAACTGCTTGGATTCTTACCAAAGAAAAATGGTTGGATGACATTAAATGGCTCGATTTATTAAAACTAAAGTTTTCTGTAGGTCAACAGGGTAATGACAGAATAGACGATTTCTTATATGTAGATACTTACAATATCAATAACAGCAATAATGAGTTATCATTAGGTTTTTCCAGAAAAGGAAATAAAAATATTACCTGGGAAACCAATACAAATATAAATTTAGGTATAGAATTCGAACTATTAAAAGGCAGATTAAGTGGTAGCATAGAATATTTCAATCGCAGAACAACTGATATGCTTAACCGTTTTTCTGTACCTTTATCATTAGGGTACTCAGGCTATTATGACAATATTGGTGACATGAATAACAAAGGTGTTGAAATTGATTTAAAATATATACCAATCAAGACTAGAAACGTAACATGGAATATTGGCTTTAATGCAACACATTATAGAAATAAGATCAGCCGTCTTGCAGAAAGTAAAAAAACAGACATTATAGATGGACATGCCGGTTATGTAAACGGTCTGTATTATTACGGAGAAGGACTTCCAATGTATACTAACTATGTTCAAAAATATGCAGGTGTGTCCGAAGAAGGCAAACCACAATGGTATTATACAGATAAGCAAACCGGTGAGATGAAAACAACAACCACCTATTCTCAAGCTGATCTATACTTATGTGGTGACGCTGTTCCAGACCTATACGGTGGTATCAATACCTCTCTTTCATTTTATGGTTTTGATTTCTCTACACAAATAAACTACAGTATAGGAGGTCAGGCATACGACTATGGTTACCAAGCATTAATGTCACCTCCTACTTCAACTCATTTAGGATACAATGTTCACAAAGATATTTATAAAGCATGGAGCCCGGAGAATACTCAAAGTGATATTCCACAATGGCAATTCAATGACCTGTACAGTGTAAAAACATCCGACAGGTTTCTAACTAATGCATCTTCCATAAGTATTCAAAACATTCAATTAGGATATACTTTCAGCAAAAAAACACTTAGAAGTCTATATCTAACTAATCTGCGCATTTATGTGGCCTGTGACAATGTTTATTATTGGTCAAAAAGAAAAGGTTTCGATTCACGCGTAACATGGAACGGAAATAAAGATTCATCCGGAGAATATTCAGCCGTACGCGCATTCTCCGCCGGTCTAAGTTTACAATTCTAATCAACACATAAACAATCAAGAATATGAAAAAGAAATATATTACCAAACTAATGATTGCTGCATGTCTGTCATCAGCATTAAGCTTAAACAGTTGTATCGAAGAGGTATTTCCAGAAAGTAGCACAGCTACCATAGACCAAATAGGAAAATCTGACCAAGCTATCAGCGCAATGGTAAATTCAGTAGTCGCATTTATTAATGCATTTAGAAGTTACGGTCCACAATTTTATCATGATTTTGGATATAGTGGATATAATTTAATCAGAGAAAGTGCATGCGAAGACTTCTTCTGCCACGAACCCAAATTTGACTTTTTTGATACTTATGGAGTATGTAATGATTTGGGTGATGCCGATGTTGTCAATACCATTTGGTATTATAACTACAAGTTTCTGAATAATGTAAATAATGCACTGAGTGCTTTAGAAAAAGCAGATGATGCACCCGAAAACAAGTATTATAAAGGTATATGCCTATCTTATAGAGCCATGATATACATGGACTTAGTCCGAATGTATGAATATAAAAAAACAGGAGTAGAGAAATTAGATGCAGAAGCAGCCAGTAAAAATTTATATGGCATAACCGTACCTATTATTACCGCTGAAACCACAGAAGAAGAAGGGCGTAATAATCCACGTGCTCCCTTCTATGCCGTATACAAATTCATATTAGATGACCTAGCCTCAGCTGAGGAGCTTTTGAGTGATTATCAACGCCCAACCAAAAACTTGCCCTGTACCCCGGTTGTCCATGGTCTGATGGCACGTATGTGGCTGGAAATGGGATCTCGTTTCGAACTTTACCCTGAAGATCTCAACACCCTAAACAACAATACAGATTTAAACATTGCATCAAAAGAAACTTGTTTCACTAAAGCAGCCGAATACGCACGCAAAGTCATTAACGAAAGCGGAGCAATGCCTCTGACCGAAAAGGAATGGTTTGGTGGAGACAGCTATACTACCGGCTTCAACAGTGTACTAACCAATTCATGGGTATGGGGATCCATCATGACTACCGAGGATGTACATAGCTATTGGCTCAACTTTGCCGGAAGCATGTGTCCTGAACAAACTTTCGGTTACGGTAACCGAAAATGGCAAGGATACAAGCTTATCGGCAAAAAATTGTTCGATCAAATACCAAATGCAGACTGGCGAAAAACAACTTGGATTGCTCCTGAAGATGCACACAAAGCTCCCGGAACTAAATATAGAACTTTGTTGACCGATGATGATTTCGCTGATATGCCTCCATATACAGGTATCAAATTCCGACCTAAAAATGGAGAAATGAACGATTATACAATCGGAGCTGCCGTTGACTATCCGTTAATGCGTATAGAGGAAATGTATTTAATCGAAGCCGAAGCAATAGGAATGAGCCAAGGATTAGCAGCCGGTATTTCTAAATTAGAAGATTTCGTAAATACATTTCGTTATAATACTTCTGTGGGTAGCTATACATGTAAAGCAAATGATCTAAAAGAGTTTCAAAAGAAGGTTGTTGAACAGAAACGTATTGAATTCTGGGGTGAAGGGATCATCTTTTGGGATTACAAACGGTTAGAGTTACAAGTTGTTCGTGGTTATCCGGGTACTAATGCTCCTATCGGATATCGATTTAATTCAATAGAAGGCTACTGTGCGCCCTGGATGAATATCTTTATCAGTCTTTATGAAAATGTATTCAACAAAGGTGCTGTTTTAAATCCTGATCCTTCACAAGCCATCAAAGAATGGGTAGAATAAAATTCATATAAAACTTATTTCATAAAGAATGGGGAGCTGTCATAAAAAAGACAGCCCCTCATTCTTATAGAACACAATTTGATATCACCATACATTAAATTACCTAGAATAAATACAATACCCTTTATTGATTAAAGCAGAAAAACAAGCAAGACAAAAATAGCACACATCATAAAAAACACTTCCAACCCTACTATTTTTCTTCCTTTTTAGCCTCATTCCATATAGCATCCATTTCTTCCAAAGTCATATCCTTCAAGTTCTTTCCCTGTTTGATGGTGTGTTCCTCTAAGTAATTGAAACGACGGATAAACTTCTGGTTAGTGAGTTCCAATGCATTATCCGGATTAATCTTGTAAAGGCGGGCCGCGTTTATAAGACTGAACATTACATCACCGAATTCCGCTTCCGCCTTCTCCTTATCCATGTTCTCCACCTCAGCTTCAAACTCGCCGATCTCCTCTTTTACTTTAGTCCAAACCTGCGAACGCTCCTCCCAATCAAATCCCACGTTGCGGGCCTTGTCCTGAATGCGGTATGCCTTGATTAGCGAAGGCAAAGCAGAAGGTACTCCACTCAAAACCATTTTGTTACCATCCTTTTCCTTCATCTTCAACTGTTCCCAATTTTCAGTCACCTTCTCGGCAGTCTCGGCTTTCACTTCGCCAAAAACATGAGGATGACGGAAAATCAGCTTCTCACAAAGACAGTCACACACATCCTTGATATCAAAATCTCCTGTTTCACTACCTATCTTTGCATAAAAGGCCACATGCAACAACACATCACCCAACTCTTTACAGATATCCTTCTTGTCATCCTTCATCAAAGCATCACAAAGTTCGTAAGTTTCTTCAATCGTATTAGGACGCAGACTTTCATTCGTCTGTTTCCGATCCCAAGGACACTTCTCTCGCAACTCGTCTAAAATATCGAGGAAGCGGCCAAATGCTTCCATTTGTTCTTTTCTTGTATGCATAATCAGTTTATTAATATCATTTTGTAGTGCAAAAGTACATAATAATCCAACGACTTTTATTAATTTTGCACTCAATTATGCGATAATCAATTAAATAAATAAAATATAAAATGGAATTAGCAAGTAAGTACAATCCCGCTGACGTGGAAGGAAAATGGTATCAGTATTGGCTGGACAACAAACTCTTTAGTTCAAAACCCGACGGACGTGAACCTTACACAGTCGTCATTCCACCACCCAACGTAACCGGAGTACTCCATATGGGACACATGCTAAACAATACCATTCAGGATATATTAGTACGCCGTGCCCGCATGGAAGGCAAGAATGCCTGCTGGGTGCCGGGAACCGACCATGCTTCCATTGCCACAGAAGCCAAAGTGGTGAACAAACTGGCCGGACAAGGTATAAAGAAAACTGACCTTAGCCGTGACGAATTCCTGAAACATGCCTGGGCGTGGACAGAAGAACATGGAGGTATTATCCTGAAACAGCTGCGCAAACTAGGTGCATCCTGCGATTGGGACCGTACAGCATTCACCATGGACGAAGAACGTAGCGAAAGTGTCATCAAAGTATTCGTAGACCTTTACAACAAAGGTTTGATCTATCGCGGTGTACGCATGGTAAACTGGGACCCAAAAGCACTGACAGCTCTCAGTGATGAAGAAGTTATTTATAAGGAAGAACACAGCAAACTGTATTATCTCCGTTACAAAGTAGAAGGTGATGCTGAAGGACGCTATGCGGTAGTTGCTACCACTCGTCCCGAAACAATTATGGGAGATACTGCCATGTGTATCAATCCCAATGACCCGAAAAACCAATGGCTGAAAGGCAAAAAGGTAATTGTACCACTGGTAAACCGTATCATTCCGGTTATCGAAGACGACTACGTAGACATTGAATTTGGTACAGGATGTCTGAAAGTAACACCCGCCCATGATGTGAATGACTATATGCTTGGCGAAAAATATAACTTGCCCAGCATTGATATCTTCAATGATAACGGAACACTGAGCGAAGCTGCCGGACTGTATGTAGGTATGGACCGTTTTGATGTACGTAAACAGATTGAACAAGACTTGCAAGCTGCCGGATTGCTGGAAAAGGTAGAAGCTTATACTAATAAGGTAGGTTTCTCGGAACGTACCAATGTAGCCATCGAACCGAAACTGTCCATGCAGTGGTTCTTGAAGATGCAACATTTTGCAGACATGGCATTGCCTCCTGTAATGAATGATGAACTGAAATTCTATCCTGCCAAATACAAGAACACCTACAAAAACTGGCTGGAAAATATCAAAGACTGGTGTATCAGCCGCCAGCTTTGGTGGGGACATCGCATTCCGGCATACTTTCTGCCTGAAGGCGGTTATGTAGTAGCCGAAACAGCGGAAGAAGCTTTGAAGTTGGCACAAGAAAAAACCGGTAATACCAATCTGAAAATGGAAGATTTACGTCAAGACGATGACTGTCTGGACACTTGGTTCTCTTCATGGCTGTGGCCCATTTCTTTATTTAACGGTATCAATAATCCTAATAATGAAGAAATAAACTACTATTATCCTACTAGTGACTTGGTTACAGGACCGGATATCATTTTCTTCTGGGTGGCACGAATGATTATGGCAGGATATGAATATAAAGGTGATATGCCGTTCAAAAACGTTTATTTCACTGGTATCGTACGCGACAAACTGGGACGTAAGATGTCAAAGTCTTTGGGCAATTCACCCGACCCGTTGGAACTAATTGACAAGTATGGTGCCGATGGCGTGCGAATGGGTATGATGCTTGCCGCTCCCGCAGGAAACGATATTTTATTTGATGATGCGTTATGTGAACAAGGACGTAACTTCAATAACAAAATATGGAATGCATTCCGCTTGGTGAAAGGTTGGGAAGTTGCCGATATTGCACAGCCCGAATATGCAAGACTGGCCACTGAATGGTTTGAATCCATGTTGGCAAAAACAGCTGCAGAAGTAGCTGACTTATTCGGCAAATATCGTTTGAGCGAAGCACTGATGGCTGTATACAAATTATTCTGGGACGAATTCTCAAGCTGGTATCTGGAAATGATCAAGCCGGCATACGGACAACCCATTGACAAAGTGACCTATGAAAAAACTTTAGGCTTCTTTGATAACTTGCTGAAGTTGCTGCATCCGTTCATGCCTTTCATTACCGAAGAGTTATGGCAACATATATATGACCGCAAAGAAGGGGAAAGCCTGATGGTCCAGCAATTGAACATTCCGACTGCTTGTAATGAGATTATCGTCAAAGAATTTGAAGTAGTGAAAGAAGTAATCGGTGGTATCCGTACTATTCGTTTACAGAAAAACATTGCACAGAAAGAAACTTTGGAGTTGCAAGTAGTAGGTGTAAATCCAGTAGCTACATTCAATCCTGTTATTACTAAATTGTGTAACCTCTCTTCTATCGAAGCCGTAGAGAATAAAGCTGACGGCTCCGGCTCATTTATGGTAGGTACCACTGAATATGCCATACCATTGGGCAATTTAATCAACACAGAAGAAGAACTGGCAAAACTGGAGGCTGATTTAAAATATCAGGAAGGCTTTTTGCAAAGTGTATTGAAAAAATTAAGCAATGAAAAATTTGTCAGCAAAGCACCAGCCAACGTTATTGATATGGAACGCAAGAAACAGGCTGATGCAGAAAGCAAAATAGCTTCTTTAAAAGAAAGTATTGCTGCTTTGAAAAAATAAAAAAATATACCGCTTTACAGAGATTGCAACATTCTATGTAAAGCGGTCATCACTTCTTTTTTAATAAAGAGATGTGTCAAAAGTAATTCTGCTATTGTCTTGCTGCAAAGCTCGGATAGTTTTGATAATTACTTCAAATTTTGACACATCTCTTTCTTTTTTCTAATTGTCTTTCATTATTCAACGGGTATGATCTTTCCTGTTTTTCTGAGAAATTTTCAATTCTACTATAAAAGCAACTACCAAGCCCAAACCACCAAAAAGCAAGACATTTGCACCATAAATCAATGAAGTTAACTCGCTCATGCGCCAATTACGCTCTGTGAAATAATCGGGAACCGTGGTTGCACAAATAATATAACCAGTCAACAACCCTAGTCCCATACCCAGCAACAAACAGCCAAATTTCAAGGCCGAGAAAGAAATCGGGGAAGATGACATGAAAGGAGTTCCTACAGGAAGAGGCAGGCTAAGCCTGTTCCCCAACATGGAAGGATCTAACTTGTCTCCCAATTTTTCTATCATAGTAAGACGCTCTTTCTTACCAACAAAAAGTTCAAATAATTTGTAGATTCCTAATGTAATGATACCTACAACAATCCAACCGGTAATGTAACCCATAATTTATTCGTATTTAAGTTATTAATTTTGTTCCTTTGTATTCATTAGACGCTGCGTAGCCAAAGAGGTTACACTTTTGAGAAAGAAAAAAATATTTTCTCTTTTTATGTAACCTCTCTCCCAGCCCTGCGTCTAATAGACAAAATGGAAAACGACGAAACACATATTATTCATAGGATATTAAAAGGAGAAACTTCTCTCTACGAATACTTCTTGGATAAATACAGTCAGCAAGTATTTATCTTGATTATACGCATCGTGGAGAATCAGGAGGATGCGGAAGAGTTGACCCAGGATACGTTCTTGAAAGCCTTTGAACATCTTTCGTCGTTTAAAGCAGAGAGTAGTTTCTCTACATGGATATACCGCATTGCATATAACACCGCCATATCGGCAACCAGAAAAAAAAAGCAAGAGTTAATTGTTATGGACAGTGCCATGTTAATGAATATATCCGACCAGCAAATAGACGATGCCCTGAATGATGAAAGCGGGGAACGGGTAGGAAAGCTCAATAAGGCCATCAAGAAACTGGATGCAGAAGAACGCGCCTTGATTTCCCTATTTTATAATGAAGAGAAAACTATCGGTGAAATCGCTCTTATCCTGGGACTGACGGAAAGCAATGCAAAAGTAAAATTGCATCGAATAAGAAAAAAATTATATATACTCATAACAGAAACAGAATGAACGAGAAACAAAAAGATAAAGGATTAATGAAGGCTGTAAAAGAACAGCCCCAATTCCGGCTGACCTCCAATTTTACTTTCCGCACCATGCAGAAAGTAGAGGAAGCTATACTCTTACGTGAAAAGAAACAGGAGAGAAAGATGTTACTAGCTACTATTGCTGCTTCTCTATTCTTAATAATAAGCGGCAGCATCGGTCTGTATATTTATTTTGGAAAGCACATTAAGGAAACTATGTATCATGCATTTCTTGCTGGCAGTCATGTTTTAAAAATACAAATTCCTCTCATTTATCTGCTATTCATCATAACTATACCCTTATTCATGGTTTTTGACCGATGGATGAGAAAACAATATTTTAAACGCCACTCTTGAAAAAACATTTTCCTCACCTATGATATAAAAAAGCATCGGAAACTTTACTATCCCGATGCTCCTATTATTTTATCTATTTTTCAAGCAAGTCTTTTAAAAATGCATCCAATTCTTCATCCAAACCCTTTAAAAGTTCATCATTCAGCAATAAAGTGTCTTCATCATCTATCAATAAAAGTTCGGTTACAGTTTCCCTATCCTCATCAACCAAAACAAAAGAATAAGGCTTCATTATAGCTAACTTATCCAAAACTCCCGTATCTTTCAATGCGTTGATCTCCCCACGAAGTATACGCTCTACTATTGTATAAAAATCATCTTCACTATAATCCACCCACTCTTCAATTATGGTACGTGACAATTCTTCGTCATCATCATTAAAAATAACTAATTCACCACTGTCCTGCTTAGGTTGCAAATGGATATCGGTGACTACCGTTCTCTCTCCATCCGCTATATATTTATCAACCGCTTCCCGAAGCGAAGACGCAATAGAAGCATGTGACTGTGCACTGAGTTTCATACCAAAATCAATTTTATATATTATTTATATCCAAAAGTACAAAAAAAATCTTTCTCTCAACACTTATTCTCTAAAAATTATCATCAAAACGTTTCATTTGTATTCTCAATTGGGATAGCTTACTCTCTCTTTTCTCTAACTCCAATGAATAAAAGGCTATCAATTGTTCATCCCTGCTGCCTGATTTCACCAAATTCTTCGCTTTACCCAACCATTCCTTGGCCTGTTCTACATTATCCTTTATTTCATAATATAGTGCAATATTAAAAGCCGCTTTCATCTTTTGCTGGCCTTTTCTCTTCTCATAGGCTATCTTCCACTGACTATACGCTTCATCCCAATTGTTCTCACGAAGATATACACCGGCATCGCGCATTTCAATATTCCCGCCATCGTAATAAAAACGAGCCACCTCATCCCAATGTGGCAACAGATGTTCTACTGGAATAGAAGCGGCATATTCCGAAGCTTCTTTTACTATCTTCCGGTCAGAAAGAGCTGGTTCTATTTCCCAGGAAATGGTATCTTGCTTGGCAACTACAAACAAAGGTTTATCACGATTGGGAATATATACTCTAACAATCGGAGATATAATTCCATCTACAGCATCTATAGGCATAGGAAAATCCGGATAGAACAGTACGCCGGGCTTAGTCTGAATATGAATACGATCAAAAGACAATATCATATCCACTCCCAAGTCCTCGCTCAGTTTCCGTACTTCCTCTTTAGTCAGAATGACATTAACCCGTGGCACTTTATCCTGTGCCCGGAATACAGAATCACAGATAATGACCTGATCGAAATAATTCACATTGGCAATATTCTCTGCCAAAGCTTCGGATGCCACTTTACCATCGCCTTCCAATTCGCTGCTCAGTATTTCATGATTATCTTTAGTTTTCAGTACAGGCATATTGTTTATCACAGCCACTTTTCTCACAGCATCCGGAAAACTGACATCGGCTGCCTGTAACTGGTCAAAAGATATGGTCTGCAAACTGCTGCAGGAAGCAAAAAGTGTCCCGGCAACTAGAATTATTAATGAGGCGGATCTTTTCATATTATCATTTTTTCTTAGGGAACAAAAATACGCTTATTTATGTAAGAAGTAAGTTAAAAGGAATAAAAAAAACGTCCGGGTAGTAAATTCTACCCGAACGTTTCTATAATAATCGTTATTTATCACGCATTTTGCCCGTGACAGTTCTTATATTTCTTACCGCTTCCGCAAGGACAAGGATCGTTACGACCCACTGTCTTTTCCGCACGAACCGGCTCACGCTTTACCTCGCGGGTGTCATGTTCGGCAGCAGCTTGCTGGTGAGGATCACTTAAATCCTGCTTTTCCTCTCTATACTGTTGACGAGGAGCCTGCGGTTCGGGAGCAGCTTCACGAACTTGTTCCGGTTCTTGAACCGGGATTTGTCCACGCATCAATACAGAAATGGTATTGTTATTGATCTTATTTACCATGTTGTCAAACAAATTGACAGATTCCAACTTAAAGATCAGCAGCGGATCTTTCTGCTCATAGCTAGCATTCTGTACAGAATGTTTCAGTTCATCCAGTTCACGCAGGTTTTCTTTCCATGCATCATCAATAGTATGAAGCAGAATCGCCTTCTCAAATGACTTCACAATCTCCTTGCCTTCTGTTTCATAAGCCGCCTTCAAGTTGACAGAGATATTATACAAGCGTTTGCCATCCGTAATAGGAATCATGATGTTTTCGTACATATGCCCTTGCATCTCATATACCTGTTTGATAACGGGATTGGCAATCTGGGCCATACGGTCTGTCTTGCGCTTGAAGTTGTTCATTGCCGCTTCAAAGGTTTTCTCAGCAAGATCTTCTTTTCTCATCTTGTTGTACTCTTCTTCTGTGAATGGTACTTCCATTGCCAATGTCTGCAATATTTCCATCTTCACATTATCAAAGTCGCCCAATTCTACAGCATAAGCGCAACGATCCCAAATCATATTCACGATATCCATACCGATACGCTCACCCATCAAGGCATGACGACGTTTGGTATAAACAGCCACACGCTGTTTGTTCATCACATCATCATATTCCAGCAAGCGTTTACGAATACCAAAGTTATTTTCTTCCACTTTCTTCTGAGCACGTTCAATGGAATTTGAAATCATCTTGTGTTCAATCATCTCACCTTCTTTGAAGCCAAGTTTATCCATTACACTGGCAATACGATCTGAAGAGAACAAACGCATCAAATCATCTTCCAATGATACAAAGAACACAGATGAGCCCGGGTCCCCTTGACGACCGGCACGACCACGCAACTGACGGTCCACGCGGCGACTTTCATGACGTTCCGTACCGATAATAGCCAAACCGCCCGCAGCTTTCACTTCCGGACTCAGCTTAATGTCGGTACCACGACCTGCCATGTTGGTAGCAATAGTCACGATACTCTTCTGACCTGCCTGTGCCACAATATCCGCCTCTCTTTGATGCAGTTTCGCATTCAACACATTATGCTCAATCTTGCGCATTGCAAGCATTTTGCTCAACATTTCAGAGATTTCCACCGAAGTGGTACCTACCAGAACAGGACGTCCTTCTTTTACCATTTCTTCAATCTCTTCGATGACAGCTTTATACTTCTCACGTTTTGTCTTATAAACGCGATCATTCATATCTTTACGGGCAATAGGACGATTCGTCGGAATAACAACGACATCCAATTTATAAATATCCCAAAGTTCTCCCGCTTCCGTTTCCGCTGTACCGGTCATACCCGACAATTTATGATACATACGGAAATAGTTCTGTAAAGTGATGGTAGCAAAGGTCTGGGTAGCAGCTTCCACCTTCACGCCTTCTTTGGCCTCAATAGCCTGATGTAAACCGTCAGAATAACGACGGCCTTCCATAATACGTCCTGTCTGTTCGTCAACAATCTTAACCTGTCCGTCGATTACAACATATTCGTCATCCTTTTCGAACATGGCATAAGCCTTCAGCAACTGGTTGATAGTGTGTACGCGTTCAGACTTGATAGCGTAATTTGTCATCAGTTCATCTTTCTTGGCCAGTTTTTCTTCTTCTGTCAAATCTGTCTCATTTTCCAAAGCAGACAATTGGGAAGTAATATCAGGCAAAACGAATAAAGTAGGATCTGCCGCATTTCCTGTAATCAAGTCAATACCTTTGTCGGTCAAATCTACGCTGTTTTGCTTTTCATCAATTACGAAATACAATGGATCAGTGGCTTCAGGCATACGCTTGTTATTCTGTTCCATATAAATTTCCTCGGTCTTCAGCATACCTGCCTTAATACCTTGTTCACTTAGGAACTTGATTAACGGCTTATTTTTGGGCAGTGCCTTATGACTACGGAACAATGCCAAAAATCCCTCTTCCTGATCTTTCTTGTCATCCGATGCAATCAAGCGTTTGGCATCGGCCAAATATTGGGTAGCCAACTTTTTCTGAGCTTCAAACAGACGCTCTACCAAAGGACGGAGTTGCTCAAACAACTGATCCTCACCTTTAGGAACAGGACCGGAAATAATCAACGGAGTACGAGCATCGTCAATCAATACAGAGTCCACCTCATCGACAATAGCATAATTATGTTTACGCTGCACCAAGTCTTTTGGACTGACAGCCATATTGTCACGCAAGTAATCGAAACCGAATTCATTATTCGTACCGAAAGTGATATCGGCCATATAAGCTCTGCGGCGTGCATCAGAATTGGGCTGGTGTTTATCAATACAGTCCACACTCAATCCATGGAACTGATACAATGGCCCCATCCATTCCGAGTCACGTTTTGACAAGTAATCATTAACAGTAACTACATGTACGCCATTACCGGTCAGTGCATTCAAAAATACAGGCAAAGTGGCTACCAACGTCTTACCTTCACCAGTAGCCATTTCGGCAATCTTGCCTTTATGTAACACTACACCACCGAATAACTGCACATCGTAATGCACCATGCTCCATACCATGTCATTACCACCAGCAATCCAATGGTTCTGCCAAATCGCCTTATCGTCCTCAATACGCACAAAATCTTTTCCTTGAGCAGCCAATTCACGGTCAAAATCGGTAGCGGTTACAACCAATTCCGGATTTTCAGAGAAACGGCGTGCAGTGTCTTTTACAATGGCAAAAGCCTGCGGAAGTACATCATCCAGTGCTTTTTCATATTTTTCCAGCACTTCTTTTTCCAGTTTGTCTATCTGCGCGAAGATGCCCTCACGATCTTCCAGTTCTGTAGTTTCGATAGTACCTTTCAATTCTTCTATCTTCTTTTGTTCCTCAGCAGCCGAATCAGAAATGTACTTCTTTAATTCTACTGTTTTTGCACGAAGCTCGTCATTGCTCAATTTGGCAATTTCCGGATAAACAGCCTTTATTTTATCAACCCATGGCTTGATTTCTTTCATGTCACGAGTGGCCTTATTTCCAAACAATTTGCCAATAAATTCATTAAATCCCATTGTATTTTTTGTTTTTATTATTTTCTAATTTGATTACTTTTGAAAGTGCAAAGTTACAATAAAATGCTGATTTATTTGCACTTCTCTCCTTAATATTATTTTCTGATGTCTGTCATTGGTGCCAGAACGGCTGCATTAGGAGCACGAATGCGCATGTAATGGGCTACGGTGGGTGCTATATTGCCTATTTTTATAGGCGCATGGATTATTTCCGGTTTCATTCCGTTCCCAATGAAAATCAATGGAGCCGACGCATATGAATAGCGTTGCACCTGCGTATCAAGCGAATGTTCACGGAATACAGTCCAGCCTGGTAAGACTTCTATCCATAAGTCTCCGGAACATATCGGGTTATAGTAATTCTTTATTTTATCAATGGTAGGAGTCCACGCTCCCAATTGCAAACGTTGTGAAGAATACACATCTTTCACTCCGCTGAACTGTACCAAAAATTCTGCCGCACGATTTAATATCTCGGATATATTCAGTTGTTTCTGCTCTATCAGCTTATGATTCAAGTATATTTGCTGCTCAAAATGCGCCTCCACCCATTGTCCTTCACCGTAAATAGCAGCCAAATAAAGGTTCAACAGAGCAGAACAACGTTCAATATGGAATTCTCCACCCGGTATTTTATATTGAGGAGGATCAACAGGATCAGCGTCAGCATATCCTGTAGAGGTTATAAAGAATAAAGTATTGTTCAAACCAACTTTCCGGTCTATCAATTCCAATAATTCAGCAATACTGTTGTCCAGACGTACATAGGTATCCTGCATTTCCATCGGGAGTTCTGCAGGAGCCTTATGATCATAATTCCCGGCATAATATGCCAGTGACAAAAAGTCCGGAACAGCATCCTTTCCAATGGAAGTATTACTAAAACAAGCATTAACCAAACGGTTTACCTCATCATTAGCATAAGGGCTTGTTTTCAATTTACGGTATTTATTTTTCCGCTCGTCATCGAAATTATGCTTGAACGTAACTTGTTTGTTCTCGCTAGTCAAATATTTATAGACAGTCACAGGCAAATAAGGCTCCCACGACATATTGCCGATACGGAAATCCAATCCTTCACGGTCATTATAAGTAGTCACCCATGCAGGAAATGTACCATAATATGTACTGCCACTCCATTTTCCTGTTTCATCATTCAACCAGAATGCACCTTTCGAAGCATGACCGGCAGCCAACACCGCCATTTCACGTGTAGGAGCGATAGAATAAACTTCAGCTATTCCTTGTGTGGCTATTACCAACTCATCTGTCAAAGTCGACACCTTCATTTTCTGCGGAGAAGTGGACTCTGAAGTGTAAATACCCATAAAATCAGCATCGTCCACACAATTAAGGACTCGCAGAGTACTGCGGTCCATCCAGTTATCCCCCACGATTCCGTTGGTATAAGGTGTAGTGCCAGAATAAATGGCCGCTACAGCTGATGACTTATCCACATTAATAAAGTCATATTCGGCATTCCGATAAATCCGTCCTTCTCTCCACAACCGCTTGAAACCACGTTCACCGTATAAAGCCGAAAAAGCCTCTATATAATCAGTCCGCAACTGGTCAATAGTCAATCCGACCACCAACCTGGGAACCGCAGGAATGTTCTGTGCCTGCAACCCTGTTAATGCGATAACAGTCAAAAGAGAAGTTAAGATGCGTCCTTTCATTTATTGTTTTGTCTGTAATATAATAAAACGTGGTTTGCAGAACATATCAACAAACACAGTGCCAAAGGTAATACCGTTACATTGAATTTTTGCTGTACAAACGGCATTATCATTATAAAAAGTGTTAAATACACTACATTTATTGTATGATAGAGGTCTTTTTTACCTTTTATAGCTCGACAAACCATGACCGGAAGGTAAAGTAAAGGGATAGGATTCAATAAAAGGATAAGCCAATTGGACCCTACCGTAGGATGAGTAGAAAAAAAGACCAGGAAAGTAATGACACACCCCGCTAACCCTTGTACACCAAAAAGAAGCAAATCCCAAATCCAGATTATTTTCCTGGTTTTAAACTGCAACCATCCTACAAAACAAGTAATTCCTATTAAAATAAAGACACACGCCAGGGGTGACAATGGAAAACCGTCACCAACATTCTCCGGTTCTGCATCCACCACCTTTTTTTCATGCAGAATCAAAGGACGTACGCTGTCACCTACTACTATAGTCGCTTTTTTTGCCGCTTCCAGCAAATAAAAAGGGGCGAACATCTGCTTACGCGCATCAATAGGCTTATCAGCTTCACTGCCCAAACACATATCAATGCCCAACTCATCCCATTTGTGTCCTTTAGTATATTGATGGACAATATCCCGAAAAGAGAGCCCCTCCTTTCCTTCAGAATAAACAACCTTCCCTTCAATACACCTTTCTATTACATCACGCGCACGGGTAGTGCAATTATCATAGAAAAAGTTATAACGGTAAACCCTATTCTCCGGCAGATAATTCTCTTCCAGCAATCTTCTGAGCTCCTGTTTTTCCGAAATAGTCAAATTCAATGTCTGCTGATAAACCGAGGAACCACGCATAGCATAACTGCCTTCAAAATAAGGATAACGGGTTACGCCCAATTCATAATCAGTTTCTCCTTTGACAAAACGATAGATAAAATGGGGAGTATTAAAGCTGAACATACCATAATTAAACACCCAGTCCTCTCCACGTGCCTTATCCTCATAGCGCAATGCCGTATGCCCGAACAAAGCATATATTTCCGTACCGGGAGCACAAGTCATCAGACTTACCTTTATGTTATCTTCCTGACCTCTAACCGATTGACCCAAGAAAAAGAATAACAGTATCAATGCTATAATTAATTTATTCATAAATTCCATTCTCTGTTTACCGATGCAAAAGTACACCTAAATATTAATTAATTCCTCACAAATACCATTTTTTATTGCTATTCCTATTTATTTTTTGCGTTACTTTGCAGCCGAAAAAGCAAAGTTGTGAATTTAATAATCGACATAGGAAACTCAGTAGCCAAATTGGCTATATTCGACAAAGGCGAGTTAGTTGAAGTATTTCGTGGCTCCAATCATTCTTTAGATTGCCTCCCGATGCTTTGCTCCCGATACCCGTTGAAACGAGGTATCATAGCTTCTGTCATAACACTAAGCAATACGATCCGGCACCAACTGGAAAGATTGCCTTTTAACATCATCGAATTAAGTCATGAAACCCCTGTTCCCGTCACTAATTTATATAAAACGCCTCAAACACTGGGCATGGACCGTTTAGCTGCTGTGGTCGCAGCAAACTGGCTGAAGCCTGGACACGATGTGCTGGTTATTGACGCAGGAACCTGTGTCACATACGATTTTATTGACGCTGACGGAGCCTATCATGGAGGCAATATTTCTCCAGGAATGCGTATGCGTTTCAAGGCATTGAACATATTCACCGACAAACTTCCCAAAGTAAGCGCTAAAGGAGAAGTTCCGATGTATGGACAATCTACAGAAACGGCTATCCGGGCAGGAGTCATTCGCGGAATGGAATTTGAAATGAGCGGCTATATCACCCATCTTCAAAAGAATTATCCGGAGCTTTTGGTTTTTTTAACGGGCGGAGATGAATTTTCTTTTGATACAAAATTAAAAAGTATCATCTTTGCAGATAGATTTTTAGTATTGAAAGGTTTAAACAGAATATTAAGCTATAATGATAAATTATAAAAGACTGATTAGTGCGTCAATATTACTCACAGTCACAGGGCTGGCCGTAGCCCAAACAAGCACAAATTCTCCCTATACACGCTACGGCTTTGGTCAGTTAGCTGATCAAAATTTTGGTAACAGTAAAGCAATGGGAGGAATAGCATACGGTTTGCGAAACGGCTACCAAATCAACGCGTCTAATCCGGCATCTTATACAGCTATCGATTCATTGACATTCTTGTTCGATGCAGGAATGACTCTTCAAAATGCGAACTTCAAGGATGGTAATGTAAAAACCAATGCTAAAAACTCAAGTTTTGACTATTTGGCCATGCAATTCCGTCTATGGCAAAAAATGGGAATGACAGTTGGTTTTCTTCCATTTTCCACAGTAGGTTACAACATTTCCAAAACACATGATTTTGAGGATGTAGACAATAACGGAAAGTGGGCCGAATCTTATAATGGCGACGGAGGCTTTCATCAGGTTTTTGTAGGATTAGGTTATAAAGTATTTAATAATTTGTCTGTTGGTGCAAATTTTTCATATCTTTATGGAGACATTACCCATCAATCCATGACAGCTATTGGAGCGACAGATACACGTAGTATCAAATTAGACAAATTTTCCATCAGTGATTATAAATTGGATTTTGGTTTACAGTATACTTATAAGTTAAACAAGAAAAACACAATAAATGTAGGTGCCGTTTATACACTGGGACATACCTTGCACGGAGATGCATATAAATATCATCAGACAGGTACGGAAAGTAATGGTTCCATTTATGTACAGTCACAAACCGGCGATACTATTCCCAACCCGTTTAAAATGCCACATACATTTGGTGCAGGTCTTACTTATGTATATGACAACCGCCTGACGATTGGGGTTGACTATACTTTACAAAAATGGAATACAGCCGATCTGACTTGGAGCAAGTTCAACAAAGAAAGTGTGGAAATGAATAACCGCACAAAAATAGCTTTTGGTGCGGAATTCGTACCAAGTTATATCAGCCACAACTATCTGAAGCGTATCCGTTACCGTATGGGAGCTTATTATTCAACTCCTTATAATAAGGTAAGCTATACTGATCCGGACACAGGAGCAACCAGTTTTCAAGACGGTGCACGCGAATATGGCGTCAGTGTAGGTTTCGGACTTCCCATGTTCCAAAGTAAATCTATGCTGAACATTTCCGGACAATACATTAAAGTCAGTCCTAAATTTAAAGGATTAATGGAAGAGAACTATTTGAGAATCAATATCGGGCTCACTTTCAATGAACGTTGGTTCATGAAATGGAAAGTGGATTAATAAATGGAGAGAAGCAAATAAATAACAACAACTAAATTTATATACGATGAAAATGAAGATGGTAACAGCGCTGTTCGTTCTTTCCTTAGGTACAACAGCTTCTTTCGCTCAGACCGGAGCGTCAGACGGATCAAGATTCGGACATGGTGAAGACAGTATCCGATGCTTGAAAAATATCAGTATTTACACTGAGTATGTCAAAACTAACAATTTCAAGGACGCCTATACTCCTTGGATGAGCGTATTTACAGAAGCCCCCAAAGCTCAAGTAAGTACTTATACTAATGGTGCAAAAATTCTTCGTGCTTTAATAGCCGGTGAAAAAGATGCAGCTAAGCAAAAACAATACTTCAATGAACTGATGAAAGTTCACGACCAGCGTATCCAATATCTGGACGATTTGAACAAGTTGGTTAAAAGAGATGCTACAAAGGGTTCAATTATCGGAATGAAGGCACATGACTACTTCACAATGGGTGGACAGGACATGAATGAAGCATACAACATGTTCAAAGAAGCCATTGAACTTGAAAAAGAAAATTCCGACTATTTTGTATTACAAGAATTCATGGATGCTGCTGCCCGTAAAATGAAGAGTGATGAAGCATACAAAGAACAATTCATTCAGGATTACTTGTTTGCATCAGGAGTTGCTGATGGAGCTTTAAAAGCTGCCACAAAGGAAAATGACAAAAAATTATTGAAAGTGGCAAAAGACAATATCGATGCATTTTTCATTAACAGTGGTGTAGCGACTTGCGACAACCTACAAGCTATCTATGCTCCGAAAGTTGAACAAAACAAAACTAATTTGGATTATCTGAAGCAAGTTATTTCTGTAATGCAGATGCTAAACTGTACAGAACAGGAAGCTTACTTTGCTGCATCTGAAGCCGCACATGCCATCGAACCGACTGCCGAAACTGCTGTAGGTTGCGGATACATGTATTACAAGAAAGGTGATATGGACAAATGTATCGACTATTTTGATCAGGCTATCAACTTAGAACAAGACCCATTAAAGAAAGCCGACTATGCATACAAAACCGCTGCTATTTTATTCAGCAAAAAACAGTTGAGCAAGGCAAAACAATATGCGCTGAAGTCAATCTCATTGGATGGAAACAATGGTAAGCCTTACATTTTAATTGCTAATATGTATGCATCAAGCCCTAACTGGAGTGATGAAGCCGCATTGAACAAGTGTACTTATTTTGCTGTTATCGACAAATTACAGAAAGCAAAAAGTGTAGATCCTAGTGTTGCTGAAGAAGCAAATAAACTAATTGGTACTTATGCAGCCCATACTCCTAAAGACGCAGACTTATTCTTCCTCAGCTTGAAGAAAGGTGACTCTGTTACAATCGGTGGATGGATTGGTGAAACAACAACTATCAGATAATTATGTCGTCTGAAAAAAAACAAGAATCACACTTTATATTTCTAAACATAACAGTTGCCATTTGGGCAACTGTTATGTTTGTTTTATTCCCAGCATGCTCAGGAGGCGAAAAAAATCTGGCGGAAGCCATTACAGAAAGAGATTCATTGCCTAGCATGAAAACATTGGGGGTTACTACCCTTATATCCGATTCCGGTATTACCCGCTACAAAATTATCACAGAAGAATGGGAAATTTATGATAAAAAGAACCCTCCTTATTGGGCTTTTGAAAAAGGAGTTTATCTGGAAAAGTTTGATTCCCTATTCCATATTGATGCCAGCATAAAAGCCGATACAGCCTATTACTACGAGAAAAAGAAACTTTGGGAATTGAGAAGCAATGTGCATATCCGCAGCCAAAGAGGCGACAAATTTGACACAGACCTGCTCTTTTGGGATGAAAAACAGGAAAGGGTCTATTCTGACAAATTTATCCGCATTGAACAAGAAGACAAAATCATTACCGGTTATGGATTTGAATCCAACCAGCAAATGACAGAATATCAAATTTATAATAACACAGGTATTTTCACTGTAGAAGATACAGCACCAGCAGACAGTACAAAAGCTGTTGCAAATAGCACCAGAACTGATTCGATACGCTAATTCACTCACTATTATGGGTATTATTATACAAATTCTTATCACAATGGCTTTTTCCGCTTTTTTCTCCGGCATGGAAATAGCCTTTGTTTCATCCAATAAATTACGTTTTGAAATGGATCGTAACAGCCAAAGCATAAATTCACGTATACTTTCCATCTTCTTTCATAATCCGAACAATTTTATCTCTACCATGTTGGTAGGGAACAACATCGCTTTGGTCATTTACGGTATATTGATGGCACAAGTCATTGAACAAAACTTGCTGGCAGGATTGATAGACAACCACTTTTTATTAGTACTGATCCAAACAATTATTTCCACATTAATCATCTTGGTCACAGGAGAGTTCCTGCCTAAAACCTTATTTAAGATTAATCCCAATTTCACTCTGAATATTTTTGCAGTTCCCACTTACATTTGCTATGTCTTGCTCTATCCCATCAGCAAGTTTGCTTCGGGAATATCCAATATATTACTTTACATTATAGGCATTAAAACAAATAAAGAAGCCAATGAAAAAGCTTTTACCAAAGTCGATCTAGATTACTTTATTCAAAGCAGTATACAAGATGTTCAAAATGAACAAGACATAGACACCGAAGTCAAGATATTCCAAAATGCACTAGATTTTTCGAATATCAGAATTAGGGATTGTATGGTACCCAGAACCGAAATTGTTGCCATAGAATATGGAACTCCCATAGAAGAACTAAAAGCCCGCTTCATTGAAAGCGGAATCAGTAAAATCATTGTCTATAAAGAAAACATTGACAATATTATAGGTTATATCCATTCTTCTGAAATGTTTCGTGAACAGACCGACTGGACTAAGAGTGTACGCCAACTACCTATTGCTCCCGAAACGATGGGAGCGCATAAGCTGATGAAACTATTCATGCAGCAAAAGAAATCCTTAGCTGTAGTAGTCGATGAATTCGGAGGTACATCCGGCATCGTGGCGCTAGAAGATTTAGTGGAAGAAATTTTCGGTGAAATAGAAGACGAGCATGACACGACTTCTTACATAGCCAAATCTGTCGGTGACAATGAATACATCCTTTCCGGACGTCTGGAAATAGAAAAAGCCAATGAATTGTTCTCACTTGACCTACCGGAAAATGATGATTACCAAACTATCGGTGGACTCATCCTGCACCAATACCAAAGCTTCCCTAAAATACATGAAGAGATCACTTTCGATAAATTCCATTTCAAAATAATTAAAGTAACAGCAACCAAAATTGAATTAGTAAAGTTGAAAGTAACCGAATAATAGATTTTTTTCACAATAAAATAGCTTGTAAGCTGCATTTTTTGTATCTTCGTGCGCTAAATCTATGAAGTATAAAAAAACAATAAACAAAAATAGTAAAATTAAATGGCAACATTACAAACAATCAGAAGTAAAGGCCCTCTGTTGGTCGTTGTAATCGGACTTGCCCTCTTCGCATTCATTGCCGGAGACGCATGGAAGGTTCTCCAACCACATCAGGGTAAACAAGACGTAGGTGAAGTGAATGGAAAAACACTTACAGCACAAGAGTATCAAAAAATGGTAGACGAATACACAGAAGTCATTAAATTGACACAAGGTGTTTCTGCATTAAATGACGACCAACTGACTCAAGTGAAAGACCAAGTATGGCAATCTTACGTAAATAACCAATTAATCGCAGCAGAAGCTGCAAAATTGGGACTGACTGTCAGCAAAGCTGAAGTTCAAGCAATCATTGAGGAGGGTACTAACCCCTTATTAATGCAAACTCCGTTCCGCAATCCGCAAACCGGTGCTTTCGACAAAGATATGCTGAAAAAATTCCTGGTAGATTACGCTCACCTGGATGCAAGCAAAATGCCTGCACAATATGTAGAATACTATCAAAAAATGGGAGCTTTTTGGAATTTTATTGAAAAGACTTTGATCCAATCTACTTTAGCTGAAAAATATCAGAACCTGATTGCAAAATCATTGATTTCAAATCCGGTTGCAGCTGAAGATGCGTTTACATCACGCACTGAACAATCAGACGTTTTACTGGCTGCAATTCCTTATTCTTCTATCAGCGATTCAACTATCACGGTTTCAAACAGCGAAATCAAAGATCTGTATAACAAGAAAAAAAGTTCTTTCGAACAGCCGGTTGAAACTCGTAATATCAAATACATTGATGTATTGGTAACTCCATCTGAAGAAGATCGCAAAGAAGTATTAAATGAAGTAACCGAATATGCCAACCAGCTAGGTACCGCTGCCGACATGAACACATTCATCCGTTCCACCGGCTCTGTTGTTCCTTTTTCTGAAATTGCAATCAACAAGACTGTATATCCTAATGATGTAGTTGCTCGTTTGGACTCTGTAACTATCAACGAAGTATATGGTCCTTACTATAATCAGGCAGATGATTCATATAATGCTTTTAAAATTATTGCCAAGCAGACTGCTCCCGATTCAATCCAATATCGTCAAATTCAGGTATATGCTGAAGATGCTGCTAAAACCGCAACTTTAGCCGATAGTATTTTCAATGCACTGAAAGATGGAGCTGACTTTGCTGATATCGCAAAAAAATATGGTCAGACAGGTGAAGCAACCTGGTTGACTGCACGCAACTATGAAGGTGCTGCATTAGATGCTGACAATGCTAAATACATCAACACATTGATTAATTCTAATGTTAAAGAATTAAGCAATCTTCAGATCGGACAAGCTAACGTTATTCTTCAAGTGTTGGATAAAAAAGCCATGAAAGATAAATATAAAGTTGCAGTGATTAAACGTCCGGTTGAATTCAGCAAAGAAACATACAACAAGGCATATAATGATTTCAGCCAATTCGTAGCGCAGAACACTACAATGGATAAGATTGTTGCCAATGCAGAAGAAAGCGGATACCGCTTGTTAGAACGTGCTGATTTCCGTAGCGCAGAACACCGTGTGGGTGGTGTAAAAGGAACCCGTGAAGCGTTGAAATGGATTTTTGCAGCCAAAGAAGGTGAAGTGTCTCCATTGTATGAATGTGGTGAGAACGATCATCTGATGGTAGTTGCTCTTGAAAAGATTAATCCTGCCGGATATCGTAATATCAACTTGGTTGCCGACATGCTGAAAGCAGAAATCATCAAAGATAAAAAAGCTGAAAAACTGATAGCTGAAATGAAAGGCGCAAACAGCATTGCCCAAGTGAAAAATATGGCAAATGCAGTTAGCGATTCTGTAAAACATATCACTTTCTCTGCTCCGGCATATGTTTCAGTAACTCGCGCCAGCGAACCAGCTTTAGGTGCTTATGCAAGCAAAGCTGAAGTAAACAAGTTAACTGGTCCTATCAAGGGTAATGCAGGTGTTTACATGATTCAGGTTTATAACAAAGAAAAAAGTGCAGAAGAATTTGATGCTAAAAACGAAGAAAACAACTTGTCTAATATGGCAGGACGTTATGCTAGCAGTTTCATCAATGACCTCTACAAAAAAGCTGAAGTGAAAGATGACCGTTATCTGTACTTCTAATCTGTAGTATATAATCTTATAAATATAAAAACAGGCTGTATCAAATGATTGGTACAGCCTGTTTTTATATTCTTCCTGTCGTTGGTGACAGGACGTTTTTTTAAAAGATCAAGAGCTTTTAAAAAAAGATAACCGCCTTTTTAAAAAAGAACAAGAGCTTTTTTAAAAACGTCTTGATCTTTTTTACCCCTGCCGGAAATTCCATCGTAAGCCTCATTTCGTAGAAACCCTTCTCATGCATACTTCTTACGATAGAAAAGCCTGAAAATGTCCTACTTTGCATCAAACACAAACAGCCTGTAAAAAATATACATAACTGACAACAAGCATGTTATGTAAAAAGAAACTTCAAAACATAGTGAGGGCATGAGAGTATAAGTGAGAGCAAGTATTTTTACCGTCAACACATAAGTAATTTATAATTAGCCTGTTATACACACAATGAGGGCATGAGGGCATACATGCTCGAAGTTCCTGTATCGAAAAGCTGACAGGTCAGAGATACTTCCGAAAGTTGACCGAAGAACAAAATGATCCTTCAAGAACGGTAATCCTCCTTAATGTTACAGGTGTACTCCAAAAACTGTCAAAACATCGAAATCTCAAGTCCAAAGTAGCAATATGTATAAGCTACCAACTAAAAATAATGGGAATGGTGAATTGATTCACATAAAACTCCCGATACCATTTCTTTGAATTGAAATAATACCCCGTACTCCATTTTTCATTCACTAATTGAAGTACCCGCAATGCTTCGGCATCCATTAATGGATCAAGTCCTCTCACCAGCCGAAAATCTTTCATTGAACCATCTATATCCACATTGAAACTATAAATCACCCGTCCCTGCTTTCCCGTAGCTTTCATTTCGGGAGTTATTTTCAGATGAGAATTTATAAATTGCGTCAAAGCAACAGTACCACCGGGATAAGAAGAGTATCTATAAGGCTCCCAAGTGGTCTTTTCCAAATCTTCCTGTGCACATTCCCTATACAATAAATAATGTTCCAGATCCTCTTTCCAAAAACGCATAGTCAAAAAATAATCATATGGCACAGGTTTGCTGTTTTTCATGGCAGGAATCAGCCGGGGAAAATTAGAAAGAATACGTATAGCCTCTTTATCAAAAGCCGGATGAGTGCCTTTTATCACACGGATATTCATAATCTCCCCGTTTTCATTCACCGTAAAACGGCAAATAGCAACGGCTTTATCCACTTTATCATCAGGCCAACCCATATTTCCCATAACAAGACTACGAATATCATCTGGAAAGACAGGCATGGAATCGACAAATTGTCCCCTGCAAGATTCCAGAACTTGCTGCTGCCGCCAAATACGGTCACTGTAAATATCAGGATTAAAAGGAATATGAAAGACTACAGTACTATCTATATCTCTACCCGCTTTCTTTGCAGGCTGCCATTCACGCATCCCCTCAATCACATCTTCGGCCGCCTTGGCAAACAAAGGATGAGTGGCTTCAATATATTTACTACGGACAATACCCAAACTATCAATGCGGAGTGTACACACTGCTTCACCTGCAATATCCGCCTTTAATAAAGAATCCGGATATACAAGCTGCCACACAGCATAATCCGTAATACCTTTTACTGTGGGATAATATGGTGGAAGATTCATATTCTTTTGTGCATAAAAAGATAGAAAGGGAAATATGCACCCTATTAATAAAAGTGATAATCTATTATTCATGTCTAAGTCAAGTTTTCACAAAATTAGCGACTACACATGATATAAACAATACCACTAACATTAATATATATAAAAGAAAGCGGAGATGCCTCATCGCACCCCCGCTTTCTATACTAAATACTAACTATTAATTATTTTCAGGACGAAGTTTACGTACGGTTACAGCCGTCTGCCACATTTCGCTTTCACGCAATGCTTTCAATTCTTCTTCCAATTTTTCACGATAATCGGGTTTAGAGTTAGAATCGATAGAAATCTGAGCCTCGTTGCCAGTCTTCACACTGTGATATAACTTTTCAACTACAGGCTTGATAGCATCATGAAACGGAGTCATCCAATCCAATGCACCGCGCTGAGCAGTAGTAGAGCAGTTAGCATACATCCAGTCCATACCATTCTTAGCAAACAAAGGCATCAATGACTGGGTTAATTCTTCTACAGTTTCATTAAACGCTTCAGAAGGGCTATGTCCGTTTTCACGCAATACTTCATACTGAGCCAACAACAATCCTTGGATAGCCCCCATTAAAGAACCGCGTTCACCAGTCAAGTCAGAAGTTGCTTCACGCTGGAAAGTCGTTTCGAACAAATAGCCTGAACCGATACCAATACCCAATGCAATAGTACGTTCATAAGCCTTGCCGGTTACATCCTGATAGATAGCGTATGAAGAGTTCAAACCACGACCTTCCAAGAACATGGTACGCAGTGAAGTACCCGACCCTTTAGGAGCTACCATGATCACATCAATATCAGCAGGAGGAACTACCCCTGTACGGTCACTCCAAGTAATAGCAAAGCCATGAGAGAAATAAAGTGCCTTGCCTTGAGTCAAGCAAGGTTTGATAGTCGGCCATACAGACATAACAGCTGCATCAGATAACAGACACATTACGATAGTCGCTTTCTGACAAGCCTCTTCAATACCAAACAGAGTTTCACCCGGAACCCATCCGTCAGCAACTGCTTTTTCATATGTTTTTCCCGGACGCTGACCAACGATTACATTGAAACCATTGTCCCGGAGATTCAAAGACTGCCCCGGTCCCTGCACACCATACCCGATCACAGCGATTGTTTCATCTTTCAATACTTCACGTGCTTTTTCCAAAGGAAATTCATCGCGGATAACTACAGTTTCTGTAACGCCGCCAAAATTCAATTGTGCCATTTTAAATTATAAATTAAAAATTAAAAATTAGATTCTAAATAAATATCACCTTACTGCGAACGACAACATCTGTGCCATTCTTCTTCACCTCTATATCATATTCTTTCTCCCCCACTTCCTCGCGGTAGAAACTCAATATATCACCATAATAACTTTCAGCTACATAAGCCATCTCAAAACGTTTAATCCGTTTCTCCTTAAAAAATTCTATAGGAAACAGGTCGAGAATATGTTCTATATACTTAATACTGTTCACATGACCATTGATATCAATATCGCTATATCTGGTCTGGTATTCAGAAACCGGAGTTTTCTCTGTCACCTTAATACGACCGGGCTTGCTTATAGGACATTCCTTATCGCATACATAATCAGTGATACTACCTCCGTGAAGCGTAAGCAAGTCAGCTGGTTTGCGAGTTTCCATACTGATCATCGCCCATACGGAACGGGCGTATCCGACAGCTTTTCCTTCCTTATCCAAAATTGCAAAATTACGGTCTGTAAAAAGGCGATACACGTTCTCCACCCATGTCTGAATACTGAATTCCTCATATTGACAAGGCATATTCTCTAACTCTACAGCTAAACGGGAAAGTACCCATGTATAATGATTCTCATTGAGTGTAGCAATTCCAAATCCCCGGTCGGCAGCATGAAAGCCGGCACAATTCAGCAAATGGTTACCCAGCACACTCATAGTCAACTTTCCACTGAAATCACAGTGAAAGGGTTCTGCCACAAATCTGTATGTTCCTACTTTATTCTCACTCATCATTATTCCGTTTTTTGCTGGCGATACTTTTCCTCGCGTTGGGTCAGATATTCGTTCACACGCTCGAAACAGCTGGTAGTAATCGCCACACGTCCCGAACGTACAAACTGCAACACACATCCCAATCCGCGCAACTCCTCATAAAGAGCAGTAATTTCCTCACTCATTCCATTCTTTTCAACAATAGAGAAAACCGGATTTACTTCTACAATGCGGGCACTATAACGGCGGATAACTTTAGATGCCATAGGATTCTCCTGAAATTCAGGAGTAGAAACCTTGTACAAAGCAATCTCATGCTGATAAATCTCACTATCAGTAAAATAATGTGCCTGCAAAACATCTATTTTCTTCTCAATCTGCTTCACCACCTTTTCTATCACATCCTGAGTAGTCCAGACAGTAATAGTATATTTATGCACTCCCTTAATGGAAGACGCAGAAACATTAAGACTTTCGATATTGATTTGGCGACGAGTAAACACAGCCGTAATCTGGTTCAGCAAACCGGCGATATTTTCTGAATGAACGATTAATGTATATAATGTCTTATCCATAATTATTAAATTAGCATTCCAGTAACATCTGATTCACCGAGCTTCCCGGAGGTGTCATCGGCAATACATTTCCCTCTTCTATCACACAAGCCTCCAACAGGAACGGCCCGTCATTAGCCAGCATCTCATGGATAGCATCCTGCAATTCCTCGCGCTTCATGACACGACGGGCAGGAATCTCGTATGCCTCGGCAATCTTCATGTAATCCGGATTCAACATCGGAGTAAATGAATAACGATGACCGAAAAACATAGCTTGCCACTGACGAACATTACCCAAATAGTTATTGTTCAACAAAATAATCTTTACCGGCGCTTTTTGCTCCATGATAGTTCCCAATTCTTGAATATTCATCTGCAAACCGCCATCACCCATAAATACGCATACAGTACGATCCGGGCAACCGAAAGTAGCGCCTATAGCAGCGGGAAGACCGAATCCCATTGTTCCCAATCCACCCGAAGTTACAATGCTACGGTTCTTACTGTATTTAAAATAACGAGCAGCCATCATTTGGTTCTGTCCCACATCTGTCACCAGTACGGCCTCATTATTCGAAGCCTCACTCACCGCACGCACCACTTCACCCATATTCAACGCCCCGTCAACAGGATGAATTTCTTTACTGATAACATGTTCATATTCCGTCTTTTCATATTCAGCAAAGCTATCAATCCATTCGGAATGTTTATTCTCCCGGATAAGTTGCGTCAGCATAGCTAGCGTATGTTTACAATTACCTAATACGGGTACATCCACTTTTACATTCTTGTCTATTTCAGAATGGTCAATATCCAAATGAATCACCTTTGCCTGTTTAGCATATGTATCTAATTTTCCGGTTACACGGTCGTCAAAGCGCATACCTACGGCAATCAACACATCACATTCATTAGTCTTGACATTGGGCCCCAGATTTCCATGCATACCTAACATTCCTTTATTTAAAGGATGCGAAGTCGGTATAGCCGAAAGTCCCAGCAAAGTACAGCCACAAGGCATATCGGCTTTTTCTATGAATGCACGTAACTCATCTTGTGCATTACCCAACTCTACCCCCTGCCCTACCAACACTAATGGCCTTTGGGCATTGTTTATCAATTCGGCAGCCTCCTGAAGAGATTCCTTATCAGGATTAGGTTCCGGATCATAACTACGGATAAAATCAAGCTTCATCGGTTCATAATCCACCATCTCCACTTGTGCATTCTTGGCAAAGTCCAGAACAACAGGACCGGGACGTCCGCTTTTGGCTATATAGAAAGCACGGGCTACAGCCCAAGCTACATCTTCCGCACGGCGAATTTGGTAACTCCATTTGGTAATAGGCTGAGTGATACCCACCAGATCTACTTCCTGAAAAGCATCCGTACCCAAAAAAGAAGCTCCTACCTGTCCGGCAATCACCACAATAGGCGTGCTGTCAATCATAGCATCGGCAATGCCGGTGATGGTATTTGTCGCACCGGGTCCGCTAGTCACCAAACAGACACCAACCTCCCCGGATACGCGGGCAAATCCCTGTGCTGCATGGGCAGCTCCCTGTTCATGACGGACCAATATATGGTTCAATGTATCTTTATGATGATATAAAGCATCAAAAGTAGGCATGATAGAACCTCCGGGATATCCGAAAAGAGTTTTTACTCCTTGATACTCCAAAGAACGCATCATCGCCTCTGCTCCTGTTATCTTTTCTTTTGCCATAATTGTTTAGTTGAGAATTGAGATTCAAAAAAATACGATGCCGGACAACTGGCCGATGACAACGAAACTGTTTTTTATTCTCAATTTTTAATTTCTAATTTAGTCAATGATTCTCACTCCTCCTTTATCTGCAGAACTTACCATACTAGCGTATGCCTTCAAGCTTTTAGGAACTTTACGGTCGCGGGTCACCGGTGCCATCGGTCGGGCGGCCAATTCTTCGTCGCTCAGTTTCACATTGATACTGCGGTTCGGAATATCGATTTCAATTATATCACCATCCACTATTTTTCCAATATTACCACCCGCTGCAGCTTCGGGAGAAATATGCCCGATGCTTAATCCCGAGGTTCCTCCACTAAAACGTCCGTCGGTAATCAGAGCACATTCTTTTCCTAAATGCTTGGACTTGATATAAGAAGTAGGATAAAGCATTTCCTGCATACCGGGACCACCTTTCGGACCTTCATGAGTGATAACAACAACATCTCCGCTGACTACCTTTCCTCCTAGAATACCTTCACAAGCAGCATCCTGCGAATCGAACACCTTGGCAGGTCCCGAGAATTTCCAAATACTTTCATCCACTCCGGCTGTTTTCACTACGCAACCATCCTGTGCAATGTTCCCTTTCAAAACGGCCAAACCTCCGTCCTTACTATAAGCATGTTGCAAATCACGGATACAACCATTGGCACGATCTGTATCCAGTTCTTTATAAACAGCATTCTGAGAACCCAGCTTTATATTGAATTTGTTTCCCGGAGCACTTGAATAGATACGTTTTGCTTCAGTATCCACTTCCTTCTTACATATATTATATTTTTCGACAGCTTCCGCCAATGTCAGACCGTCCACTCGTTTCACATCGGTTTTCAGCAAACCACCCTTGGATAATTCTCCCAATATATTAAGGATACCGCCGGCACGGTTCACATCCTGGATATGATATTTCTGTGTGTTCGGAGCTACTTTACACAAACAAGGCACATGGCGTGAAAGCATATCAATATCATCCATCTTGAAATCTACTTCCGCCTCGTGGGCGATAGCTAAAAGATGGAGCACAGTATTGGTGGAACCACCCATTGCAATATCCAATGTCATGGCATTCAGAAAAGCATCACGAGTAGCAATGCTGCGTGGCAACACGCTGTCATCTCCTTCCTCATAGTATTTATAAGCATTCTTCACTATCAGAGCAGCCGCATCTTTAAACAACTGAGTACGGTTGGCATGAGTTGCCAAAATAGTGCCATTACCCGGAAGTCCCAGACCAATAGCCTCATTAAGACAATTCATGGAATTAGCCGTAAACATACCTGAACAGCAGCCACAGCCGGGACACGCATTATCTTCTATTTGAGCCACATCCTCATCGCTGACCGATGCATCAGCAGATTTAATCATGGCGTCTATCAAATCAAGATGCTGGTTATTCCATTCTCCTGCCTCCATAGGACCACCCGATACAAAAACAGTCGGTATGTTCAGCCGCATGGCAGCCATCAGCATACCCGGAGTGATTTTGTCACAATTACTGATACACACCATTGCATCCGCCTTATGAGCATTCACCATATATTCCACGCTGTCGGCAATGATATCACGACTGGGCAGTGAATATAGCATACCATCGTGTCCCATAGCTATTCCGTCATCAATGGCAATTGTATTGAACTCTGCTGCAAAACATCCCAGTTTTTCGATCTCGGCTTTTACTTGCTGACCTATTTCATGCAGATGGGTATGTCCCGGAACAAACTGTGTAAACGAATTTACTATGGCTATAATGGGCTTGCCCATCATTTCTTTTTTCATGCCGTTAGCTACCCATAAAGCTCTCGCTCCTGCCATACGGCGACCCTGTGTGCTAAACGAACTGCGTAACTGATTCTTCATCTTATTCTAAATCTATAACGTCCTATACTTATTGAAAAAGCCTTCCTCACCATGTGAGAAAGGCTTTCAATTATTTCTTTATATGTACAACTACACATACACAACCTTTCTCACGCTCCCAGTGTGACCACCACGACGCGAATAATATGCAGGACTGCCAGGTTATTTAGAGTAGTAATATTCATATATCTGTTTTCTTTGTTTCTTTAACGACTGCAAAGGTAAAGCGTTTTTTGTAACAAACAAATAAAATGAAGATTTTTTTTCTTATAAATTATCATTCGTAACTAAATCGGGCTTTAAACAATCATTTTATCACAAATATACACTATATCTTCCGACGGATAAATAAAAAAGAGAATACAAACCAATGCACTCTCTTTTCTATTCATTTATTTCATTTTATAAATTTACTTATTCGCCACATCTTCCATATAGGAATCCAACCCTTTGTTTTTCAATGTAACATTCAACAACTGCACATACTTCTTGTACTGCTCATTTGTCAATGTACGTTTCATCAGTTTGAAGTTTCCATATACGGCTTCACGCAATTTTTTACCTTGTTTAGCTTCTTTTGCGTAGCTTGCGCTTTGCACTTTGTCAGCAAAATAATCAGAAATGTTAGCAACCTCCTCCATCTGACGTGCATCCAGATTCAAATATTTGCTCAACTTTGCGACGTTAACATCTACCTTCCAATCTTTACCTTCTACTTTTTCTCCTGCAAAACTTGTAGCTGACATTCCTAATGCCACTACAACCAACAATACTAAACGTTTCATAATACCTAAAATTTTAATTTGTTAAACCTAAAAACAATTTACTTAGTACCTAGTACCTAAGAACTAAATAATACCTTTTAAAAACAATCTCGTTATCTCTTTCTCTTTACGTTGCAAATATAACAACATGCTTTATAACATGTTATCATATATCTGTTAATTAAAGCAAACATCTATCAAAACGAGCAGTTAATTGATTTATATCAAGGATTAAACGCCACCGAAAATGCATTTATAGTATCATAATAACAAATTTATGTAATATAAACGTAATAACAAAGGATTAAGGGGAATTAATTCGTATCTTTGCCAACGGAAAACTTACGTAAGTAGTTTATATTACATTATTATAATAAGAAAACATGGAAAATAAGTACATCACCGTAGCATACAAACTTTATGTAATGCAAGACGGCCAGAAAACATTGGTAGAAGAAGCAACTGTAGAACATCCTTTCCAGTTCATATCCGGCTTAGGAACCACACTGGAACGCTTTGAAACAGAAATAACAGCCTTGAAGAAGGGTGATAAATTTGAATTTGTCATTCCTACCGCAGAAGCCTACGGAGAATATATGCCCGAAGGTGTGCGCACTGTATCTAAAGATATGTTCACCATTGATGGTGTTTTTGATGAAGAACGTATCTTTCCGGGGGCTGTCATTCCCTTACAGGACAATGAAGGCCATCACTTCTACGCTACCGTAAGCGAAGTAACCAATGACACTGTTACTGTAGATTTAAACCATCCTCATGCAGGTAAAGATCTCACTTTTGAAGGTGAAGTAGTAGAATCCCGCACAGCCACTAATGAAGAAATTCAGGAAATGGTAAAAATGATGAGTGGAGAAGGATGCGGCTGTGGTTGTGGTGACTGCGGAGGTGGATGCGGTGATGGTTGTAGTGATGAAAACAACTGTGGATGCGGACATTGCCACTAATCCAATTTGAAAAATAATAAAACGAGAAAAGGGCGGATTTTTTGTTCCGCCCTTTTTGTTTCTCTCTATAGGATATCCGGATATTTCTTAATCTTTTCAGAATACTCCTATCGATAATATAAATTCTATCGCAAAATTATCGCTTTATTACTTTTCCACATTCTGTGTAATCGTTCCATTTCCAGGATTAGATACGGCTTCACGCGGAAAAGGCATAATCCATAAATGCGAATCAGACTTTAGAATATACTCTTTTCCTTCAATAGTGCGTGGAAAAGTACGGGCATACTCCGGGTCCTTATTCAAACGTCTATAATCACAATATATAACCTGAGTCTGGATATATTCACTCTCTTTATCTCTTATTATTTTTTCCACTGCTTCTTTCGTTGTTGCAGCAGTCCAATCTTGATAAAACTCAGGAAGAATACGTGTTTTTCTCACCTTATTCACCAGTTCCATTGCTTCTCTAATATTAGCTTCTCCCCCTTTACGAGCCAAACATTCGGCCTTTATATAATACATTTCAGGTGAACGCATACCTCCTTTATTCATTTCCAAAGCATAGATACCCGCATAATAAGGAATACCGGAAGATGACACTCTGGATTTCCAATGGGTCAGCAGACGAGTATCCCCCTTTTCAAAACGAGCCGCCCGTTCAGGAGAAATAGCGTAGCTTGTGTTATTCAAACCAGTCCAGCCTGAAGTGGAAGATCCATAACAATAAATATAATTCTCTACATTATCTGTTTCAGGATTACCGGCTACCCCTGATGTATAATTCTTGGGATCATCATAGCGCTCCTTATCCGCCTCATAAAGATCTATCCAGTTAAAAAGCTGGTCATTTTGCTCCAATGCCAATGAAGCGTTCTTCAAAGCATTGTCATAATCCCCCATAGACAAATACACTCGAGCCAACATACCATATCCAAGTGCCCGATTAGGATGAAGAATCGACTCACTATGTACAGGCAGATCTTCAACCGCCTTATTCAAATCATCAAGCATAAACTCATAGATTGTTTGCAAAGTTACCTGCGGCGACGGAGCCTCCACAGAAGCCGAAGTTATCAAAGGAACTGACAGTTTATCCTTAGTAGTCTCATCATACTGGTCAGCATAAAAATTAGCCAAATAAAAATAATGCATGGCTCTAAGAACACGTCCCTGAGCTATTAACTGACGGCGCTGAACCTCCGTACATTCTGTCGCATCCGGTACATCCTCTACGATTAGATTCCACGCAAAAAGTCCCTCATAAGCATTAAAATAAGGGTTCTTATCATTGCCAGTCATTAAGTCTATTCGATTTACAGATTCATCTGCGTAATAATTGGCACGTGTTAACGACGGACTAGTTACGGCAGAAGGAAGTTTAAATATATCTCCTGCTAATACCGCAAGCTGGTCGGGATCAAGAAAATGGTAGGAAAAATTATTTCGGATAAAAGCATTATAGTCTTCCCATGTCTTCGGAATCTTCTGCCCTTTCGGCACATCATCCAAATAATCATCACAAGCGGAAAGCATCATAGCCACCATAACAAAAAGCAGACTGCTTATCTTTATCATTTGTTTTTTCATATTATTCATTCTTTAAAAATTCAAATACAATCCCCATACATAATTCGGTTTCACTTTACCGCCTAAATCGTAATTCGCTTTACTATCAAAAGCAAATGTTGCTACATTCTCTACATTGAACTGAAGACGAGCGCCGGAAAGAGAAATTTTCTTGCACCAATGGGCCGGAACTCTGTACGCCAATGAAATATTACTCAAACGAATATTTGATGCATCATACACAAACAAATCCGAATAACGATATAATTCCGTACGGTGTGTATTAAAATTCTCCGTATCATTAGAGAAAAGCAGACGTGGTACGTCCGTTACATCCCCAGGCTGAGTCCAACGGTCCACTATACCCTTAGCAGTAGATGTAATACGTCCGTTCGACATGTTAATGCTTGGAATATTGCTTGACCGCAACTTGTGACCTGCATCCAATATCAGCATTGCTGAAAATTCAAAACCTTTATAACGTAATACATTGGTTAACGAAGCATTATGTATAGGAACAGTCGTACCACAATAAACCAATGCATGATAATCACGTGCAGGACCTGAAGTGACATTATTTTCCGCATCATATACCTGTGGATCACCATTCTCATTCAATCCAGCCCACTTATACGCATAAATACCATATAATGGTTTTCCAACCATAGGATAACTGGTAGGCATACTTATACGGCTATCCCACAAACTTGGTTGCACACTGATGTGTTTTACTTTATTACGATTAAATGCATATAACAATGAAGCGTTCCAACTAAAGTCCTTCTGACGGATAATCTCTCCGCTCAAAGTGATTTCCACTCCCCGGTTTACCATTTTTCCATTATTCGTCATCAACGTTGTATAGCCAAACCCTTGTGTAGGACTACCATTTATAGCGGCAAGTAGATCAACACTGTATTTATTATAATACTCTATTGTTCCCGACAGACGATGACGGAACAAAGCAAAGTCTACACCTACATTCACAGTCGTTGTCTTTTCCCAACGGATATCCTTATTGGGAGGAGTATTCACAGACCCTGCCATACCATCCACAAGGCTGGAATCATAATAGGAAGCTATCAGATAGGGAGCTGTATTACGCCCAATATTACCACCAATACCGTATGAAGCGCGTAATTTCAACATGTCTACAAAATCCGCTTGAAAGAATTTCTCTTTATAGATATTCCAACTTCCCCCAACTGACCATAAAGGTTTATTCTGGTATTTCGAATTAGTTCCCCACAAGTTCGAACGATCCCAACGAATACTTCCAGAAAGTACATATTTATCATCATACGTATACGATGCATTCGAATAGAAGGAAACAAAACGATTAAGCAATTCACGAGATGAAGCAATACTATTCTGATCTAACTGAGCAGATCCTAACAAGCCCGAAAAATAAGCCAAATCTTTCATATTATAATTTTGCCATGTTTTAAGCTCCGGATCATATCCGTATACCGTATTTTCATCAAAATTAATCAATGAATGGCGCACTTCCTGTCCTAATATCCATACTAAATTATGCTTTTCATCAAATGTTTTATCAAGACTCAACTGTTGACGGAAGTTATAACTATGTTTGCTGTTCTTCAACGTATGAAACGAATCTCCATTCGGCAGATTATATACCAAAGAACTGCCATTCGGTGATTTGCTGGTAAAATCATTAATACGCTTACGCATAAAATTTGACTCTTTCTCACCCAATGATTCATAATCCGAATCACTTGTTTCATATTGGAACATCACATTGTAATTCAACCAAGAAGTCAAATCAAACTTCAACTTAGCATAAGCGCGGGTTTCAAAAGTTTTGGTTGTATTAAGAGCATAATTCAACTCATCCATCGGCACGAGATCTTCTGAATACAGCCCATATTGATCCACTAAATCACGACGTGACTTGTCACTTTGTGAAGGTGCCACAAAATAACTTCCATCTGCATTGACCAACGGATCATAAGGCATGACAGAAAAGCCCGGATCAAACAAATCATATGATTGGTTCTTCTCTTTGCCATATTTCAGATAAACGCCTGTATCAAAATGCAACCAATTGGTTAGCTGTAATGAATTAGTAATATTGATACCTAATTTCCAATCACTATGATTTATATCCTCATAATCATTATCCCAATAAGTAGTAGAGAAATTAAAAGAATTACGCTCTGTTGTTTTACCTACCCTCAAATTATACTGCTGGTAAAAAGGGTTACGCTTACCATATTTTTCTGCCTGATCATAATATTGATAACCGTAGGAAGCCAACTGATTCAGAATTTTATCTCCCTCAGCCATACTGATTTTCCCAGTGTACATATCTAACAAAGTATTAACTCCCAAACTAGGATATGGTCCGTTTTCACGCAAATCGGCAGCCTGCATCTCCGCAGCCTCAGGCGTACTCAATGCCATAGTCGCCCATTCACGTTCCATAGCAATAACATCAGCCGCATTAGTCCGATTTTTTTTATAATAAGAATAAGGGTGCACTGTAAAGGTAGAAGAAAAACTTACTTCCGCTTTACCTTCTTTAGCCTTTTTCGTAGTAATCACAATCACGCCATTAGCAGCTCGTGCACCGTAGATAGAAGCAGCAGCAGCATCTTTCAGCACTGTTACGCTTTCAATATCTTCCGGATTTAAATCAGGCATATTTTCTGTTGTCTGCCCTATTCTGTCTAATGTTGTATTTTCTACAGGAAATCCATCAATCACGACCATCGGATTCGCGACAGCATTCATGGTTGTGACACCACGAATCTGTCCATTCACATATCCAGCCACTTGTCCCTCAAGCATAGAAGACAAGTTATCCATACGTTTCAACTCTAACTTTTCAGTAGAAACTTTAGAAAACGCACCCGTAGAACGTTCTTTCGACAAAGTCTGATATCCAGTAACCAACACTTCATCCAACATTTCAGTGTCCGCATCCAACCGAATAAAAAGCTCTTTCTTTCCATCCACAACCGCCACTTCTTTTGATTTCATACCAATATATGAAACCACAAGTGTTTCCCCACTGTTTACCTTCAGATGGAAACGTCCATCCACATCTGTTACGGTACCATTCTGAGTTCCTTTTACCAATACAGTCGCTCCAATCAACGGTTCATCATTAGTATCTGTAACCACTCCCGAAATAGTTTTTTTTTCATTCTGCCGTATTTCTGAAACGACAGTACTTTCCTCTGCCAACGCATAAGCTACCGGTCCACACAAACAAATACAAAAAAGAATTCTTGAAAAAAACAGATTTCCCCCTTTGCACCTTCTTGAGTTTACTGATTCTTCACTCATAAAATTAAAAAGATTTATTAATATAAAAGTCAGTTAAGTAATTCATCTAATTTAGCTATTGTTTTGGGATCAGAAGGACGACTCATATCCACCGATATAATTTTTCCTTCCTTATCTAAAAGAATAAAACGGGGAATCCCCTTTATCATGTAGTCATTCATAAATGTATCTCCATTTACAAAATGCAACTGAATTCCCTTTAAACCAGCCCTCACTCTATTTTCCCATGCTTTTTTGTTTTTATCACATGAGATACTAACAAAATAAATATCTTTTCCATGGTATTTTTCTTCTAACTTTTGCAAATGTGGAATTTCACGTTGGCAAGGACCACACCAAGTAGCCCAAATATCTATATATACATACTTTCCCTTAAAATCAGAAAGAGAAACTTTTTTACCAGACAAATCCGTACAGTTAAAATTTGGAGAAAGAGCTCCTACCGACAATTTGCGCCAACGATTGCACAATGTCTCAAAATTCTTCACCAATAGCGGTGATTTTACATACCGATCGAACACAGCACAATAAGCATCAGCAGAATCAAGTCCATATCTCTCTACATAAGCATATACATTCTTATTTATTAAGAACTCTGCAATACTAGGCTCCTTCACTTCCGATTCCACATATCGGACTACCGCATCCAAAGACTTTGATTCCGGGTATTGTTTTCTTGCCACTCTGCTTACCGCCTCAACCAAAAATGAACGGAATTCGTCATATTGCAACAAAGAAGCATCCATAACCATCAACTCCTGTAACTTACTCCAATATTCTAAAGAAGCTTCATAAGTAGAATCCTTAGCTATACGCATATGGAAATAAGGATAAGAAGGCAATGTAGCACAAGTAAAATATTTCAAACGTATTTTCTCCATTTCATTAATTTCCTCTGATAATCCGGCATGATCCAACTCTTGCAGATTTACATTCAAAATACTATCCATTTTCAAAAAGAACGCTTTTTCTCCTAATGCCATATCATCAATTTCTGCTGCTTTCAAACGTCCGTTATTCAAATAGATATTTACTTGTGAACCTGTGCCTGTAATGGCTACACGTTCTCCAAATTTTTTATTTTCAAAAGAAATTTGTATATCTGTATCAGGTGTAAGCAACAAAGTACGACTTATATAATGATAACCTAATGCCACATAAACAGGCTCCGTAACATCGACTACCAATTCTCCCTTTCCTGAAGCATCTATTGAAATAGGAAGTTCTCTCCCGTCAGGAAAATAAAGCATTGCTGAATGATCTTCTATTTTACCACTTATAGACAAAGAAATCTTTGCCGCATAACTATAAAAAGGGAATAACAAACAGACAAAAAGAAAGACTCTCATTTATAATCGGCAAAACGAAATGCGAGCGGTATAAAAAACGAAATGCGATAATCAGGGTATAAAACGAAATGTGAAAAAAATATCGCACACACACGATATAAAAAGGCTTTCAAACGTCATTTGAATGGCGTTTGAAAGCCTTTAAATTTATAGCATTTTCACGCAAAAAGCACATTCAAATATTTGTGCAATTCATTAGGAATGACTATCTTTACATAGTATTTAGGAGGCATCTGTTGTATCGACAACGCCGCAATCTTTGTAATCAAACAAAGTTCGCTGCGGGTGTTCTTCATAATTGCATACCATCCACTCCTCCTGCTTTCTTCGGCTCGTCTTTGATGCGCTGATGGTTCTTTCTACCCGGTGGATTATCCATCCGTTTTTGTTTGCGTATTCCTCTATCATTGGCAGGGGAAACATTGTCAGCATGAACTTACCTTTCACCTGCTCCAAAAGCTGCAGGAGCTTCTCCATGCAATACTCATCAAACGTACCCTCGTAATGACCACAATCGCTATTGATATAAGGTGGATCCACAAAATGAAACGTATCGGGCGAGTCATAAGTGGAGATGACATCCAGCGCATCCCGGTTCTCTATGGTCACGTTGTCAAGCCGGGCGCATAACCATTCGGTAAACTCATCCTTTGCATTACGCAGTTTCTTCGGCATTCCGCCACCAAAGTCATAACCGAACGAACCATCCATCATGCTGGCAAAGGACATTTTACATAACGCCCAAACAGCCCATGCACGTTGCACCGGCTGAAAGAATTGAGGATACTGCAATATGTGTCCGGCATGGGCGTGCATATCCCGGCTGTGCAAAGTCTTCTCAATCTCCTGTTTCAGGTCACGATAATAGACTTTAGCCATCCAATAAAAGTTCGTTATATCCATGCTGATATCGTTTATAACTTCGCCATCAGCCGGACGCTTGGCAAACAATACTGCAGCACCGCCGCAGAAAGCCTCTGTATAAAGTTTATGCTTGGGGATCAGAGGCAGAATATGTTTAAGGAGGGTTTGCTTGCCTCCGTAGTAAGAAATAGGTGTTTTCATTGCTGTTATTCCTTTAAATGTTACTATCTTTGCGACATCTCACTCACATAACATACAAATGCGACCAACCGCAGCAGAGGGTATTTAGCCCCCGGCTGTGCGGTTGGTCGCATCTTTGTGTAAGTATGTGGGTGAGATAACTACTTACAGGCCGGGGGCTTTTTCTTGCCTGCCCCCGACAGGCATTTATCCGTTTATAAGCGCATTAGCTTGTTCCTTGCATTGTTCCCGGTAAGACTGGAAATCATCCCACTCGGAAATAAATTCGGATGCCCGTTCATGCTCCGGATTGACAAAGGCTATCATACGGTTTGACTGGATTGCCTCCACCCGGCTGGCCGAGTACCTCGTGCGGATCAACCCAGAAACAAATTCGTCATAAGTAGCCTCCCTCGCTTCAATCAGAGTACCTCCGTCCGCCATACTTCCTGTATAGGCATATCCCAATATGGGAGCGGACACCGGTTCAGTCACCTCACCCGAACGGGCATCCGGTTCAGGAGAATACTCCTCACGCTGCTCGTTCAGATAGCACAAATAATGTTCATTATCGAACTTTGAAAAAGTCTTTTTTTCTGCATAAATCCCTTTGTACATAATCACCGATATTTTAATCGGGATCGGTTATCTTATAAAAGCATTTACCCCGGTCACCGATTGGTTGTTTAATAATCTTTGCCGAACAGGGTTCATCCAACACCACATCTTTCAACTGTTTGATAAGAGCCTCCGAACCGGTAAAAGTGATATGTTCCACCCAATCCATTTTTGGAGAACCGTCATCATCAGTGAGCAAAGCTCCGGTCTTGTCCTTTACCTGCTCGTAGATGTCATACTGGATGATCAGGCATTCACCCTTGTACTTGGAGGCTTTTATCTCGAAGCCTTTCAGGTGGATTTCCCTGTTCAAAATGTCATCAATGTGGTACTTATCTCCCGTGAGATTACCACTGCTGTTCGTTACTTCACTGAATGTTTTCATATTGAGAGTTTTTAATAAATAAATACTATTGCAATGCTGCATGAACCCCAACCGGCTGGATGCCTTTATCCGGATCTCCTCATCGCTCATTCCACGTTTTCGTAGTTTGGCCACCTCCCGGCAGAGGTTTTTCTTGTTCTGCTTGCGGGCGAGGCAATAATCATGGAACGTCACGTATCCCACGTAATTGACACCCCTGCTCTCTACCGGGAAGACCTGATAATTCGGCTTTATACTCAAAGCACGTTCATTATTCAAGTAGTGGTTGATAAACACGAGGGTTCCGTGGAGTTTCTCCTTGTTTCCATCCAGTAGGACAATATCATCGGCAAAGCGGTAATAGTACCGGATGCCCATTTCTTCTTTCATGATATGATCCAGTTCGGATAAATAAAGGTTAGCAAAGAATTGGGATAAATAATTTCCAATAGGCACTCCGTTCTCTGCCGAGTCCACGATACCGTCAAGCAAAGCAAGCAGCCGGGCATCTTTCAGCTTTCGGCGGATTACCTGTTTCATGATCTCGTGGTCTATACTCGGATAAAATTTGCGCACATCGATTTTCAGGCAGTACCGGGTTCCCTCCGGATCCGCTTTCAAATCACGGCGGAGCTTGTATAAAAGAGGGTGAATACCACGTCCACGGATACAGGAATAGGTATCACGGGTGAAATTGGAGAGCCATATCGGTTCAATCACCTGCATGATAGCCCAATGAACGACACGATCACGGAATGGCAGTTTGAATATCTTCCGCTCTTTAGGCTCGTAAATGATAAAAGTCTTGTACTCGGAGGTGCGGTAAGTACCGGTGATAAGTTCACGCTGGAGCTGTAATAGGTTCGCCTCCAAATGGGAGCCGTACTCTATTACTTCGCTTCGGCGAGTTTTGTGACGGGCGGCGTTGTGAAACGCCTGTTCGAGATTGCCATATTCGACAACTCGTTCAAACAAATTTCCATACCTTTTCATGGTCTGTTTCTGCGGTTCTGAGTGTCTGAGTGTCTGAGTGTCTGCTTTGCCTTACTCGGAAGCGTTCGAACCGTTACCGGCCTACCAGCGTCCTTTTGAGCGTTCGTCATCTTTTGCCAAGTGGCAAGGTCTTTCACCCCATCTAACCGTTTCCTAACTGCAAAGTATAGGGGAGCGGACACATTCGCATTCGAATTCGAGGCTGCATTGTTCGTATTCGTAGCAAACGCCCCTGCATTCGTGCCATTGTTAGCGTTAGCACCGGAGAGGCGGACACGAAGCCTGCGTCACACTAAGGGTAAAACAACCTGTTAAACTTGGTTTAACGATGCAAAGATAAGCCTTTTAAATACATTTACCCAAAACCGGCAAAAAAATCACAAAAATCGACTCGCCTTACGGCGAGTTCTGAAACCCGCCGAACAGCTTTTCCAAAACTCTCAATACAAAATTTCAAAGAACGTTCTTTTCCTCTTTCCGTTTTCCGTTTTCGTTTTAAGCCGACATCACCGGATCCGCATCGAAAAAGCAGAGGGGAGCGGACACATTCGCATTCGAATACGAGGCCGCATTGTTCGTATGCGCAGCAAACGCCCCCGCATCCGTGCCATAGTTAGCGCTAGCACCGGAGAGGCGGACACGAAGACCTTTGGATGATGCTGAATTCTCCCAAAAATAGTCACAGAAATAAGTCGAGGCGGTCGCTCCGATTTCGGTCGGCATGGCGCAAAGCAAGTAGTAACTTTTCTGTTTGATATAACCGCTGGTTCTCGGAACCTCGCAAACCTTGATAAGGCCGGAAATCGAATTGTCATCATAACCGGCATAAAGGGACGGGGCAACATAGACCTCAGATTTCTCATCACCCACGTTATCGATAAGCCCCCGGACAATCTTCCAAATATGACCGAAAGGATGTTTCAGGCCGAAGAACACCGGAACCTTTGCTGCATAATGCAACGAGCCGTCCTCCTTTAGCACGTTAAACGTGGTTTCACCGCAACCGTCACCCAGCTCGATACCGGCAGAGGTCGGAACAACCGGGTAATAACCCCACTGATCCCAATTCGGCATATTGGTGGTTCCGGATCCGAGGCCACCCTGATACAAACCGTTGCTGTCCTTTTCAGCAATCACGGCCTCCTGCATATTGCGGGTTCCGAATATGATCATGAAAAGAATTTCAACCACCGCCTGAGCCACGTACCAGTTGGCATCCCAACCCTCGCCACGCTTGCGGGCATAAGTTGAAAAATTACGGTACTGCATATTGGTTGCAACCATCCCCAACTGCGTGCGGTAAGTCCCGTCCCGGCTTGCATCATTGTTTCCACCACGATATTGGGCGGCATCACTCACAACCGAACAAAGGATATTGTTCGTCCTGTCCATCACGCCACCACCGAGGGCGGAAAGGCCACCGGCGGGAATATACACGCACTGTTTGCCTTTGATGGGAGAAAGGGAAACGGCATAATATTTCAAATTACCCACTTTCCACTCGGCAAAATAAAAACCAATATTCCAACACCACATATACTGTCCCATCGTGCCGTCCAGCTTCGCCGGTGTACCGTCCTCGAAACGGTAGTGGTTCGTGGGATCCAGCTTGCGCCGGGTACGGTCATCCTGAACGAGGTAACAACCAAGTCCCAACAGCTCTGGCAGCTTGCGGAGCATATCGAGGCTGCCGTGATAACCGGCAGCCCGGTACGTGGAATTCGATTCATTCCAATAACGTCCACAAACGGCGTTTGCGGCGGTGGTAACCGCCTCGGACAAATTCATAACTTTGGACTCTCCGTCCGTGTCCAGCACCTCGATGCGCATATCGCTCACGCTGCCGGAGGCAGTATCGAGTTCGCTAATCTTCTTTCCGGCTTCAAAAGCCGAAAGCATCGCTAACACACGGGTTTCCTGATCGCTTGTCATATTTATCAAGTTTTTAAGTTAAACGTATTCTGCCTTTACTGTCAATCCGGATTTTACCGCCTCCGGTAAGGCGGACGGACGGAGCCTGAACCGTCACGTTTATGGTCTTGTACAAGTGGGTGGCCTGTGTCGGGATCACGTGAATCCGGCTCGTTCCGATTTTCAACGGGGTTACAACACCGGCGGGATCCACGCTCACGGCCACGTCATCACCCAAGAACAAAACATTCTGCAGGGAGTACGAGGGGAACATCTTGGCAACGATACGCTGAACGTAAGGATTACGCTGGGTGATGCGTTTCGTGTAGGTCAGTTCCATCCTCGTAGGAGCCAATGAAGCTGCACCCGATATGGATTCCTGCAGCTGCTTCATCTTCTCGATTTCGGCCTCTGCTGTGGTGGCCGTACTACTCGCACGGGCGGCAGCGGCAAGGGCTTCCGATTTGGCCGCATTTACAGAGCTGGCCTCCTTATTCGCCGTATCAGCTGCGGAGGACGCTTTCGTGGCGGCATTTGTGGCATTGGAGGCAGCTCCGTTGGCCGATTCCGTGGCTTTCTTTGCCGCTTCGGTAGCTGCTCCGGCAGTACCGGCGGCATCATTGGCACTTTTGGCAGCATTATTGGCCGCTGTGGTTGCCTTATCCGCATTACCTGCAGACGTGTTGGCTTTTGCTGCGGCTTCATTGGCGGCTTTCGTTGCCCCGCTGACCGCATCCAATGCCACGTCCTGCAATTTGGAGATAGGAGCCTCTACTACTTCCGGCACGCCACCGTTAAAGCGCAAGGCCGGAAGCGAGAGAAGCCCGTCCAACGAGGTGGCCACCGGTAGATCACCCACGCCTTTGGATTCGGCTCGGATGATCGCACGCACACGTTTGGCGATTTCCTGCAATTGTGCTTCTGTCAGTACCATAACTTATCCGTCTATCAATTTGACAATTTGTGCGTAACCGCCGGGATTCAAAACCAATGCGGCCTCTTTTATCATTAGAGCCTCCTCCGCCGAGATTTCAATATTTCCGGTGGATTGATAGATTTTAAGGCTCAAGCTGTAAGCACGGATTTTCTCGTCACCGCTCAAAGCATTCACCCTCTCATCTCTCCACTCCCCACTGAATAGGATCGGAGCAATGACATCTTTCATCAACTGCTCCTGTTCCACATCCGTACCCTCTACTTTTTTCGTGATCACCAACCCCTTATAATTCATAAAGGGAACATTCAAATTCACTTTCATAAATACCTCCTTTTTATCGTTACCAATCATTATCATTCATTGAACCTACTATCCAGCCTCTACCCAATAAATTAGACGCTGGCACAGGACTCATAAAATCCTCTATATTCCTACAATCGGCGATAGTACCGCCCGGCCATTTTACCTTATTACCGTTCGAATAGATATACACCTCACTATTTTGGTTATTGGCATTCATCACCGTTACCCGTTGACTTTTCATCCCGCTCAACAAATACCGGTACGTTCCTGAAACTTTTATAATCACCAAATCAACCGGAAAACCAGCAGCATCTCCGGAGGAGCCATACAACGGGATAGTATAATAGGTCTCGTTATTGGATGACGTGGCAGAAGACAAAGAGACATATACCTTACCGGTTTCCGTCTCCAAACCATTCACGTAATAGTAACCATAGCTGCCATATACCACCAGCGTATTGCGTTGCCTTGCCCCGAAATTACCACGACACCAAACATCAGAGGTATAGAAACGGAAAGAACGCTTTTTGTCATAGTCATAGCCCTGATGATACAGGTCACCGTTAAACCACATCTTTCCATCACTGCCAAAGGAGATGCCTCCGACAATATCCCCGTCATTATTCACGCAGTTTAAGGATTTGAAGGAACCCGACACACCGACAACCGTTCCGCTGAACTCGCCGTTCTTGGCGATTATCTTTCCATCCGTGGTGAATTGTACGTTGCCATTCGCAGTTACAAGCCCCTCCAGCTTGATATGCTTGGCGTTTATTGTCACGGAGTCCGCCGCTTGGTTGATATAGGAAACAATGGCACCACCATCCTCAAGCGTCTTGCTCGCCCATAACTTATTGCCGTCTGCAGTAGTAATCCACCCAGCCTTGCTGATGGTTCCGTCTATCGTATCCACCCGGCTAACAATGGCATTGATTTGTTGTGCCGTCACGTGAAAGCTGCTCTCGTGCGTGGTGACACGATTGCCAAGGACATCCACCCGGTCAATGGTAGCCCATAGCTTGTTGCCGTCTGCCGTGGTGATCCAACCGGCGGTCTTGATGGTATGGTCTATGATTCCCAAATCATCCTCCGCCTTATCGATACGGCTCACGATAGCATTGATCTGCTGCGCCGTCACGTGAAAGCTGCTCTCGTGCGTGGTGACACGATTGCCAAGACTGTCCACCTCGGTAATGGTAGCCCACAGCTTGTTACCGTCTGCCGTGGTGATCCAACCGGCGGTCTTGATGGTATGGTCTATCTTATTCACCTCCTCGGCCACGGCAAGAATATGCTCGGCGGTCTGCTCGAACTTGGTACTGACCTCTTTTTTATAATCCTCTAACGGATGATTGGTCAGGGTTAGCTGCTCGATATACAAGTCACCGGTAAATTTCAGGAGAAAATCACCGGTTCCGTTCCATACTCCTGATATCTCCAGTATATCAAAGCCCTCACCAGCCGGAATAACCTGCTCCACATAGGGAGCGGATCCACTGAAACCGGCAGTCAGGCTCCCCTCCTCGGCGCAATGATATTTCAAGGTTAGAAATATGACGCTGCCATCTTCCGGCTTGGTGATATCCGCATTCAGCTGGCGAATGTGACTCCGTTTGATCCGGAGCATGAAACGGCCATCGAAAGAGTCAATATCGGCCACCTTGTTTTTCTCGGAATAGAAATTCACGCCTAAATCAAGCAGCTGCCCTCCGATATCAAATAAAGCCATATCACTCTCACGCTCCCAATAAGCCATGTCATCCTGAAAGCTGGCGTTTTTCAAAAAGTTATCCTCCTCGGTCATCGTGTTGACAACGCTCTGCATGGCACTTTGCAGCATACCCTCCATTATCTCGAATTTCGTCCGGACATCCTCACCGGTACGCAGACGGAAATCACCCAGCAGATAGGCGTTGTTGGAATACAGACCATATCCCTGCAGCTGCCCCCACCAATAGGTAATAATACCGGCCAGACGTCCAAGCCGGAGACGCACGGCGTTGTCAGGATCCGTTTTCATCCCGTACAGGACATCAAGATACGGACTGCCCTCCTCAACGCTGGTTTGTTTGATAACCCCTTTGCGGTCTGAATTGGTGGCGGAGTCCACACGGGTAAGCACGTCACGAAAAACAACACTACCCTCATCGCCTACAAAATTCTTATAGGTGATGCTATCGAGCCGTTCCTCTCCTTTGGAGGTATCACCGACTTTGGCAGTGACCACCTGCAGTTCGTACTGCTTGATGATACCATCCACGGAAAAACGCTGAACCATCAGGATATCACCCGGACGGAAAGGGTTGTAAAGGACTCCTTTCTCCGTATCGAGATAGATTGTCTTTGTGCCCGCATCGATGTGATCGACACGCATCATGTCAGTTGTCAGACGGGTTCCGTTCTCACCCATCAGTTGTGAGATGACAAATTCATACACTCGCATAACCCCACGGACGGTCATCTCGTCCAGCTCCATGACGGCTTTCTTTTCCTTTACTCCTGCGGCATTAAGCACCTCTTTCCAAAACAATGCCCATCCGGTTCCGCCGGGGAAACCCGAAGTAAAGACCTCGGAGGAAAGCAGACCTTTGAAAGTGGAGTCTTTCTCTACCGTAAGGCTTTCAACAAGAGCCTCGCCGATAACCTTTATCCCCTTCAAAAAGGTTTCAAGCTCTTTCGCCGTGTCGGGTATGTCCTTTCTGAGGTATTTGTCTGCCGTTTCTTTTTCCAGCTTGCTCAAGGAATTTGCGATCGTGCGTATTGTCCGGACGGCGGAAAGGACGTTATACTCGGTGGGATCAATACTGTCCCAGCTTTTCAATACGGTCAGCACGTCCTTATTCAGCTGTTCCTTATAGGCTGCCTGAATATCCACGATATTACTCTCGATCTGATTGATACGCCCGTAATCAACCGCATACGTGCATTCAATATCCATATCTGTGGTATTATTCACCCGGCGGGAGATCTTGGTCACACGGCTCTCGTGAGTGCCGGTGGGGAAATAAATCTCATTCTCCAAAAGGACACGCCGCCCCAATTTCAAATCGATATGGTTCTCATCCAAATAGATGTAATCGGTTGGAGCCTTATAGACTGACGTATCAATGCTTATCGACTCGATATGCTTCTGAACGGCCTCCTCGAATTCTTTTTCCGCCAGCGGATAATACTCTTTAGGCATCCGTATGTTCCAAAGGATATACTCGTCACCCGGCTTCGGGATCAGCAGGCCGCCCGGTAGCTGCTGGTTCTCATACGGGAATTGCGTGATAATCTCGAACTCCTTTGTCTCGGAGTTGAAATTCACCTCAAAATCACGCCCGTTCAACTCCCCGCCTTGAAACGACACCTGTTTAACAAGCCCCTCGATCTCATACGTGTTCGGATCGAAATTCAACCCCTCATCAGTAAAATAATATATAGTGAACGCATTGCCGTCCTCACCTGTGGCCTCTTCCGTCCTGACACCGGTAACAGTACCGATTCGTTTCGGGAATATGTACGCAAAGGCCTCCTCCTCCGCCTGCTCCACGATTCCAAGATGGATATTCCTTTCCACGTAACGGACACCACCCGGAAGCTGCAGGCGGCGGTGACCGTAATCAGAGGCCACGATATTACGGGTACTGCCAAGAGGATACAACCGGGTAAAGAAAGGAACCGTATCATTCTCCACACGGGAAAGCCTGAGCAGCCCCTTTCCGTACCCCAAAGATACGGGAGTGCCGTGTTCACAACGGCTCAGATTGATAGTGGTTCCCTCGATCCACCATTCGGTATTGAAATTCTTGGCTATTTCCGAAAGGGCATCGAAACAAAATATCTTATCATACTCTATGTTTACATTAGCGGAGGACACCACCTCGCCGATAACCCAATTTTTCGTCCCCTTGATACGGTTTATATTGTCACATATCAGCTGCAGGTGTTCGGCAGCCGTGGCATCATAGGAAAAGGAAAGCTCATCGTCACCGTCCACCATCTTGAGGACTTTGGCCTTTTTAAGCTCACTCTCTATACCGTAGAACTTGCAGCTGTAGGCATACTCAACGGTGGATTTCTGCTCCGGCTTGTAATCCTCCAGCAGCGTGAAGCGTTCACCCTCAAAATCCACGTAATCATTCACGCCCAGTTCCACGTACTCGTAAAGGGTAAACGACAAATTCAGGATATTGTCATTCATCACTTCCTTTACGTGGCGGTCGGAGTCTGACGGCGATACCGCAGTCTTGAACACCCCTTGCTGGTTGTATATTTTAAGCTCCATTTTGAACGCTGTTTGAATAATGTTTGAATACTATAACGAGGGAACCGGTTCCCGAAATTTCACGCTGAATTTTGCGATGACCTCACCCCCGAAATCGGTCAGCTGGGTGTAATCCGTGCAATCCTTGTAGTACATCCGGTAACTCCTGCCAAGCTCCGGAGGGTTGATGGTCAACCATCCCTTATTACCGGCCTTGAGAAATTTCAGGAATGACGAATAACGGGACAGGAATTGCGCCCGGTCTGCCGCTATGATCGCAAATTGCAGGGTGACATCACGAGCCTCCCATGCGGGTAAAAGCGCATCAGGCAGTTTCTCCCCGTCTTTTTCCCGGAATGACACAGCCGTGTGCGGCTTTGCCGATGGCGGTTTCAGCAGGGCGGAGTAATTCTTGGTATCACCCGCTTTCTCCTCTGCGAGGAATGCCCCATAATCCACAAAGACATCAACCCCGTTTATCAGTAACAAGCCTTTTAAAATATCCATTGTCATTTCATCTTTAAACCGTTTTGTTTGATATCCCTTATCTCATCGTATATCTTTGGCAAGGCATCGGTGTTCGTCTTTATCTTATCGATCGTTTCCAATGCTCCGCCTATGCCCTCTGATATATTCTCCACGTTCTCATCGATGGAGGCATCGTGCATCTGCAGGGAGGTCATCAATCCCTCCAGCTTTGTACCCTGATCCTGTGTGAGGGTTTGGAAAGCACCGGCACGCCCGCTTTGGGTGGTAGTCTTTTCCTCATCGTTTTTCCAAAGATCATACCCCATAGCGGCGGCCTTGTCTTTCCACGCTTCCATCCACGATTGAGCCGCATCAACGTTATTCCCGATATTGTCATAAAAGCTATCAATCAGGTGCATGGCATCACCCGCAATCTGTTCCTCACTTTTACCGCTTCCATATACCGCCTTTAACTTTTTCTGCAGGTCATCGAACTTATCGGCAAAGAACAGGGAATATGCGATCTGCTCTCCGAGGTTCTCCAGCACGGAAGCGGCCTGATCCGCAAAATTCTCCAATGCCGTGCCGCTTCCCTTGATGGCGGAAGTGATGGAGTCGAGCATTCCCTGACCGAGGCTCCCGAACGTTTCCTGCAGATAATCCTCCAAAGCCTGTTCCGCCTCGTCCATCGCATCTTTCAGGTCGATCAGGTTCTCAAGATAGTTCCGGGTTTCATCGCTCATCTTACGGGTATCGAGAATGACTTGGAGCATCTCCGTATCCAGCTCGCCGTTGGCCTTTATCAGTTCAGGGTAAACATCAAGGATCCCGCTATAAACATCCTTTCCTTTTCCCCAGCCGAACAATCCCGTTTTTTTATGTCCCGTAACGATCTGCGCATCGTTCAACCCGCCAAAACCTTTCTGATAGTTCTCCAGCCGTTTGCGGTAGGTTCCGGCAAAATCACCCGTCATGCGCTCTATCCAGTTCATGGTGGGAGCGTCACCGGCCAGTTCTTCCTTGAATTGCGAGAGGGCATCACGATAGACCTCTATCGCATTAGCGGCCTTTGCTACCTGACGCTCCCCGAATATGTTCTCCGCCTTTTCGAGCAAAAGGTTCTGCTCCAGCAGTAAGAGGTTGTATTGCCGCTGGAAATCGAGCTTTGCCTTTTCAATCTCTTTTAGAGCCTCCTTGTGGCGGGCTTCCGCAGCAAAGGCCGAGGTCAGGAAATTTGCGGCCTCACCGATAGCCGCACCGATGCCACCGATCAAGCCACCCTTGGCGAAACCTTGTCCGATATTGGAAACCGCCCCCATCACCTGCTGCATACCGTTCAGGGCATCGGCAACCTCGTTGTCACCCATCTGGTCAAACATATTGGCAAGTTCACCAGCCGCCTCGGACGCTGCCCCGCTGATCGTACCGATTGCGCCGGACACCTCTTTGGCTCCTTTCGCACCTTTGAGTTCGGCAAAGCCTTTCTCAAATGTCTTGAAGATGTTCTCCCACTTATTATTGCCTCCCTTGCCGGTATCGAGCAATTTATCAAGGGCTTTTTTCAGCTTTTCAAGTTCTGCCGGACTTTTCTCTATGTTTTTCAGTTGATCCGGAGAGATGAACGTGATACCTTTCGCATCTCCCTTGCCGGATAAATATGCACGCAACTGCTTCGCCTGTGAGATAAGTTTCTGCAGTGAGTCGAAAGACATGGAAGAATAATCCCCAAAGAGCTTTTTAAAGAAATCATTGTCCTTTGAGATACTGTCAGCCTCCGCATCATTCACTGATTGGATGCCTTGTTTTACCTTTTCTCTTGCGACGGCTATCGCCCGGTCAATCTCCGCCGAGTTTGCCTCAGTCCGCTCCGCCTCCAATTTAGCGATATCATCATCACCTTGTTTCTTTATAGCCGCACGCTGTGCCTCATAGTCACGATATTTAGTCAGAAGTTCCTGCAGGGTTTCCTGCTGTTTCTTCTTTTTCTCCTCGTTATCCTTTTTCTCCTTACCGTCAATCTCTGCAACGGTGGCATCATATATCTGTGCAACCTGTATACGCTGGGTTGCGGCCTGTGCCGAGATATTGGCAAGCTGCTCAGGAGTAACTTTTTCCCCGGCGGCTTTCAGCTTGTTATAAAGTTCAATGCGCTGTTGCTCCTCACGGTTGATACGCTCTTTCTCCCGCTCAAAGTTCAACGATGCCTCCTCACGCTCCTTGTCATATCCCTCTTTCAGGATGGCGATACGCTGATCCTCTATCTTTTGCCGGGCTTTCAGTTCCAGCTCGGCGAGGTTGTTGGCCGGTTTCGCTTTATCCTTGTTGTTCTCAGGAGCCACGAACCCGCCGATACCGGATTTCTTTCCCAGCTCGGCATATTCCTCCTGCAGTTTCCTTGCCTCCTCCAGATAAGCGTCCCGCTGTTCCTCGGCGGCTTTTACGGCTGCATCCTTGGCCTCCTTATTATGTTTCTCGATCAACGTCTGAGCGTCAATCTGACCGTAAGACTCGCTTTGAGCCATATAAAGTCCCATTTTAGAGAACCAGCCCATCGAACCCTCGACATCGGATTCGGGAGTAGCCTTTACCTCGTTCACCTTTTCGTCCGCTTCCACCGCCTTGTTCACAAGGCTTTGGGCTTTCGCTTGCAGGAAAAGCATTTGGATATAGTCATCACTCTTTTGGATCAGCACATCGTACCACTCGGCAACGGTATTGTAATACCCGAAGCTCTCGCCGTATTTCCGGTTCAACTCCTCGACTTTAGCCTTTTCCTGTTCCTTACTGCCGGTAAAGTCTTTCAGGCTCTTTGTCGTATTTTCTATCTCGAAACGGGTTTTAATCATTTGGGCACGCCCGTCACTCTCTATTTTTACCCGTTCTTTCGCCTTTTCCGCCGCTTTCTCCTGCGCATCGCTGTATTTATCCCAAAGAACGATAAGCCCCGTTATTACGGCGGAAAGCCCTAATGTCAGAGTGGCCATCAAAGCGGTGGCCGCCGCATTGGAGATACCCAACGAAACGGCCAGCTTTGTATTGGCCGCCGTCAGCAGCTTTTTCATCTTGACAACGGTAACCAGCCGAAAAGCGGAATCCTTGTTCAGGGTATTCATGACTTGCTGCAGCCCCATAGTGACGGCCATGACGCTCTGCACACGGGTTTGTATCTTTATCAGATCCTCGTTTTCCGAGGCAAAAATCCCCATGACACCGGTGGCGGTCGTGAACAGACCGGACAAGCCGTTCACACCGCTCATCACTCCCTGCAAGGCAGCATCATCATTGGCGAGAATATTCGTTTGGGTACGCAGATCACCGATGGTATCGGCTAATACAGCGGCTTTATCGGCCATCTCCGCATACTCTTTGGTGTTCTGTTTGCCCTCCAAACGTAGGCGAGCCATCGCATCCTGCATCTCCCGGAGCTGCATGGAAAGCCGTTTGGTGGAAACGGATGCCTTGTCATGCTCCGCCTCAAGGGAGGAGAGAATGTTCTTGTCCTCCTGCAGGGCTTTGGTACAGGCATCTATCTCCGCACGCATCTCCAGCTGCGCCTTTCCGGGTGCAAGGTTGTCGTATTGCTTCTTTAAATCCTTGAGACAGGATTCAACATACTTGATCTGCTCTTTTTGGGCGGCAATACGGTCTGTGATGCTTTTAGACACCTGCTCGGCCTTATCTCCCAGCGTTTCGGCGGACTTGCCCGCCTTGTCAATGCCGGGAGAGAGCTTGTCTCTCATTATGAATTCTATCTCAACGGGTTTCATTGTTCTTTCAATCGTGATTGGAAAAATCCGGAAAGGCTTTTAGGTTTCCCTTTACCGCCTTTGCTTCCGGTTCGGTTGTTATCATTCTCTTTCTCGTAATGTGGCGCATCGGCAAGCATCATCCGGAGGGTTTGGTAATTGATACCCCAAAGAATGTATTTTACACTCCAGCCGGTGGCCGCAGCTATCTGCCACACTATACCAAAGGGGCTATGGGATCCGACATATTTCGTTCTTAACTCCCCTTTCTTTTTTGGCTCTCTCTCGGTTTCAGTGGATTGGATATCTGAACCGATTCGATAATACGCATAAAAGACTTTGTACCAAGCAAAGTGACAAAACGCTGGTTAGCACCCTGCAGGTACTTGTCAGGAACAAACCATCTCAAGAGCCATGCGACAATACCGGAAAACAATAGACCGGAAACCGCCCCACGGCAGATGGTCAGGGATACCATCTTGGAAACACGTTTGCCATGAATGGCAAGGAACGCCATCTCCTCATGCTTGTTGAACTGCTCCATCTCCTCGTATGTGATACCCAACTGCAGGTATAGCCTTGCGATCCGGATCTGACTCCCCAAGCAGGGACGTTTCATGGTTACCCTGATCGATACCGGTTTCTTTCTGAATGGCATCTTAAACTGCAAAAAAGGCAGGGAAACCCCTACATCAAGCAAAGCCTCCGCTGCCTCTATTTCCACGTTCTTTTTCATGGGTTACGCATTACCAGCCGCCTGACTCAACGTGAGGGTGGCCTTTTTGGTATTATCAGCCGCAAGGATAAACTCTACCGATCCGTTTCTCGCAGACCCGGTATTGGCATCCGCCGTGATGGTAATCCTGCCGTTTACAATCTCAAGGCTGAAACCGGCGGGAACCTTTCCAACGGAAAACGCTCCGGAGGCTTCAATATCCACCGTCTTGCTTTCTCCACCTTTGGCGAATGACAAAGAGGTGGGCGTTATGGAAATAAATGGAACCGTGTCATCAAAGCTGAAAGGAGAACCTCCGTCCAGCGGGTTCAACATTTCCATTTCACATTCGATACCCAGCGGATCATCACCGCCAATCTTGCCACGTACCACACCGTCCAGCGTCATGCGTTTCACCTCGATAGTCTGACCGGTTCCGCAGAGGATTTTCAATGTACCCTCCAATGAAACGGATTCCGAGGGAGCCTCCCATTTTGTACCGTCCACCGTTCCGCCCATCACGTCCTTACAGTTCTGAGGAACAAGTTCAATCAGGGTAAACTTTAGCAGATTGGTAGCATCCTTTTTCTTTATTTTCTTGACCGGGGCATTACGAACCTGTGCGGCAAAGAGCTTGATATATTCAGCGGCATCACCGCCCCAATCGATACCGTCATCAGAAACATTGCCGATCTTTTTACCATTGAAATAAATGGCATCAAGGAGCATCATGTATCCATCATTCACATATACTTTTGACATCGTTCTCTATTTTAAAAAGGTTAATATTCTATTCTTTAGTTTCTTTAGTGGAGAGGTAAGCAGCAAACCACCCACGAATCCGGCTAAAAGCCATTTATACCATGTAGCGGGAGGTTTTTCCTTGATACTTTCAGCGGCATCGCTCTCCGCCTTGTAGGTTTCATCACTCCGGCTGCTCGTCTGTTCCATCCGGGAAATAACCCGTTTTAAGCTATCCACCTCGTTGCGCTGTCGGAACACCTCACGCTCGTAAAAAAGGCATTGCCGGGCGATAGAGTCACATTTACCCTTAACCGTGATATTATCGCCATGCCTTTGCACGCTTACCGATGCCTGACCGTCTTTGGTCGTGTAGCCAGCACCATCCGGCAGGTTAAGGAGGTTCTGTATCGGAACATCCACTTTCGCCTCCGACTCCGGAATCCCCTCCCGTGTCAGGGCGGTTATCGTCTGTCCCTGCAGTAGTTCCCCCGTCCTCTGAGCCGTCACGTCTGACTGCTCTCCGGTTACTCCGGTGGTGGTTCCGCTTTTCGTCTGTTCCGTCAGCGTGTGTGACTGCTGGCTCTTGGTTAATTTCGCCGTGGCACATCCCATCAGGCAGAACACGGCTATAAGTAGCACGAGGGTTACCCCTCGGATTGGATTTCTCATCATTTCCTGTTTGTTTATTGATTACTTTTCTTAATCTCTCCACCTCTTTGGTAAGACGGGAGAGCTTTTGGATCATCTCCTCCTGATTCGCTTTCAGGTCGGCATTCTCTCTACGGAGTTGGATATTCTCATCCAATATCTTCCGGTTCTCACTACTGAGCATATTGATGGACGCCTGAAGCTGGGATAACATATCATTGTTCTGCTTTCTACGGCCAACAAACCATGTGAAGATGCTCCCGATAAAACCACCCGGCAGGGCGAACATTAAAAAATCCATCAGACCGTCCATCTCTTTGCTTTGTTATTGGTTAATGCCTATTTTCCTGAGCCATGCCTGAACGTCAAATGACGGGCACGCCTTGGCCGCAATCTCGTTATGACCGATGATTCTCACCCGTGGGAAACGGCGGTGGAAGTCTTTCACGTAATCCTCCAACGCTTTCAGCTGGCCGGGAGTACGGGTGTCTTTGGGAGTCTTGCCGTCAGCGGCCACACCGCCAACGTACACAATGTGCCGGGAAATGGAATTGTACCCTTTTGCTCCATTGGTAATCTCCCACGGATCCACCCGTGCGTCCTCGTTGTTCCGGGCCAATCGCTCCACCGTTCCGTCAAGGTGAAACATATCGGTATATCCCACCTGCTTCCAGCCACGCCCACCCTTACTCACCGGGTTCGTGTGCCATGCCCGGATATCGTTACCCGTTACCTTACGGCCTTGAGGCGTGGCGGTACAGTGGATTACCAAATATTTCAATTCTGCCATAACCTTATCCCGCTGCAGGGGTTCCCTGCACTAAAGCGATTACACCCTTTTTATCTTCCCGCATGATACGGCCACCGGCACGTACAAGGAATGAATAAATATCACCGTAATAGGTTGCGTCACCCTCGTTCTCGAACGCTTTCACCTCACCCAGCGCACGGCAGACGCTTTGCTCGTGCCATGCAAGACCGGCGGCGAGGTCGGTGGCTGCACCGGCGGTACTCCATGTTTTGGGAGCTTTGGCCGCAGTGTAAAGGGCTGCCCTGCTACGCATCATGATATTAAAGCTGAACAGCTTACCGAGGATACCGTTCTGCGCATCGGCGGAAGCGAGGAACGCCGTGTTCTCGTTCTCCGTCAGGCTATTCAACAGCTGGGAGTACATCTGCGCATCCAGCAGCAAATAACGCCCCTCCTGCGGAATATCATCATTATTGAACTTGGTCATCAAGCCCAACACGTCTGCCTTGCAGATACCTTTGCGCTTACCGGTGGCCTTATCTGTGTAAGCATCAATCTCCGCACCGGTGGTTTCAATGCACTGTGCGGCGGCGGGACTCCAGTTGAAAATGAAATCGAGTGCCACATCATCCTGCAGTTTGAGTTTATCCTGACGCAGGACGGACTCCCGTTTGTCATAGCTGAGTTCCACCGTGTCGGCGTTAGGGATAAGTACCGGATCAGTGGTGTATTCATCCAGCGGGAACGTCACATCGATATCCGTTCTTTTGGTTACCATAGCGGGAAGTTCGGTTCGGTTTTTCTTGGTTCCGGATGCTGCACCGGCATTCGGAATGTGAACAATTTTTCCGTTGTTCACGTACTCATCGGCGTTGAACGCCTTGCTCAGGAAGCTATTGGAGGCAAACAAGCCCTCCACGATAGCCGCCATCCAAATTTCTTTCTGAATTGCCATTTCTATTCTTGTTTTACTGGTTAATAATTACAGATTCGGTTCGATGCCGAAACGTTCCTTAAACTTGGACTTATACAAGTCCGGGGCGGCATCTTTCAGCTCAACGAGCTTACCGGCCTTATCCAGTTCGTCCCATGACTTGTCTTTCCAATCACCGAGAGTCACACCGGATCCTTTATCCGTGTTGATTTGACCGGCCACGTTTGCACGACACGGGATAGCTGCCAGCATAGCCTTTGTTCCCTCGAAATCCTTATCGAAAAGGTTCAGCAGGTTATCACGGCCTTTCGCATCATAGCGTCCGTCTTTAATGGCCGCATCGGTCAGGGAAACCGCCTCCCGCTTTTGGGATTCCTTTTTGGCCTCGTTCATTTTATCCACTGCGGCGGCCAGCGTCTTGTTTTCTTTTTCCAAGCGGTCGGCATTGGCAATGATTCCCTGAATGGCGGTTACGATTTCCGCCTCGCTTGCAGAGTCCTGCAGCTTCAATACTCCTGTAAGTACGCTCATTTTTAATTGTTTTTTTGGGTTATTACTGTGATCTATCAACCGGATAAGATTACCCTTATCATTCAGGTCGATAATCTGTTTGCTCTCTCTGTCATAGAATACCAGCGCATTGTGATTGGCTCCGATTGTAACGACACTGCCCTCCCGAACCGTCCATCTCGTAACGGTAGGGAGTGTTTGTCCGGGGAGCATCAGGTCATAGGCATCGCTTTTCTCCTCCGGAGGCCACGCACCGATAGAGGCCATACGGATAAAGTCATTCTCAACTTTACGCTTTACCTCTGCGGCACGGGCATCTCCCTCATCGAACACGGCATCGGCTAAAATCTTACCTCCCTCAACACGGATATTTTCCCACCGGCCAATCGGCAGGGAGTAATCATCGTGATTCAAAAGCATCACGGGATTCTTTTTAAACTCCTCCAAATTGGCTCCGCTGGTGAGCATCCTAAACCCGTAGGTGTTCACCGACTCATCGTGTAATACAAAGGTTAATTTACCCATTTCGCTCGTTTGATTTTGTGACAAAATTCAGGGTAAAAAACGGGCTGTACAAATCGGTCTGTAACGGTTTCAGATTAAACTGCAACCATTACAGTTTAAACGTAAAACATTACAAACCAATTATTTTCACTCATTACAAGGCTTTACCTTTGGGCTATTAAATGATATAGTCATGGCGGAAGAATTGAAAGCAAATCAACGGAAAGAATGGGCGAAATTGATGTATCTCAAAGAGAACATCACCCAGCAGGAAATTGCAGACCGGGTAGGTGTTTCCCGTGTCACGGTGAACAAATGGGCTAAGGAATGGGAGGGCTTAAAGCTCAATCTCCTGCAGACACGGGAGGAACGCATCAGCTCCACGCTCACGCAGTTGGACGAACTTGACCGTTCCATCGCAAGCAAGGAGGAGGGCAAACGGTTCCCGTCAGCGGCGGAGGCCGATATCCGGCGCAAGCTGACGGCTGACCTTGAGGCATTGGAGCAGGATGCCTCCATCAGGGATATATACAACGTGTCCCGTGGGCTGCTCGATTGGCTCCGGCAGCAGGATCTCGAAAGGGCAAAGGAATTGAGTGATTATTTCGATGCGTACATAAAGGAGAAAATGAAATGGGTAAAATAGATGATATTCAGGCGTACAAGGAGTGGACTGAATACCACCGTTCACTCAAAAGGGACAAAGCCGCCGACAACCTCTCGCCGGTGGAACGAAAAAAGAAGCTGGAAAAGCTGGAGGCGAACGTCATCGAGTGGATCCTGTTCTTTTTCTCGGAATTCGCAAAGTACCCCTTTACCAAATTCCATAAAAAGGCCATCAAACGCATCACCACGAATATGGAATGGTACGAGGTTCTATCGTGGTCACGTGAGCTGGCAAAATCCACCATCGTGTTCATGTGCATGATGTACCTCGTGCTGACCGGAAAGAAAAAGAACGTGCTACTCATCTCAAACAGTCACGAGAACGCCGTCCGGCTTTTGGAACCTTATAAAAAAGCCTTTGAGAGCAATTCCATGCTAAAGGCATATTATGGTGATTTGAGGGAGTTCGGGAGCTGGACGGCGGACGAATTCACGCTCACTACCGGGGCAACGTTCCGGGCTATCGGTGCGCTGGAGTCACCCCGTGGTACGAGAAAGGACGCTGTACGTCCGGACACGGCTCTCGTGGATGACTTCGATACGGATGCAGACTGCAGGAACCCGGACATCCTGAAAAAGAAATGGGAATGGTTCGAGGAGGCTCTGTTTCCAACCCGATCCATCAGCGAGGATTTGCTGGTGATATTCTGCGGAAACCTGATCGCTCTCGACTGCTGCGTGAAACGTGCCGGTGATAAAGCTGACCATTGGGATATCGTGAACATCCGGGACAAGGATGGCAAATCCAGCTGGCCGGAAAAGAACACGGAGGAACGCATTAACCGCATTCAGTCCAAAATCAGCACAAAGGCGTTCCAGCAAGAATACATGAACAACCCGCTCTCCGAGGGTGACACGTTCAAAGAAATGGTATGGGGCAAATGCCCGCCACTCTCAAAGCTGCAGTTTGCCGTTGTTTACGGGGATCCGGCTCCGTCCAACTCAAAGAACAAGGCCACCTCTTTCAAAGCCTGTTTCCTTATCGGGTATTATGACGGTAAATTCTACGTTTACACCGGTTATCTTGACCATGTGGTAAACGAGGAGTACGTGAACTGGTATTATTATCTTCGGGATTACGTGGGGCAAAAAACGCAGGTATATAATTACATCGAAAATAACAAGCTGCAGGATCCTTTCTATGAACAGGTGTTCGTTCCGCTATTTAGCGAGAAAGGAAAACAACTCGGATTTATCGGGATCATACCGGATACCCGGAAGAAACCGGAAAAGTTTGACCGTATCGAGGGAAACCTTGAGCCGATCAACCGGCGAGGACAACTCATCCTCAACATTGACGAAAAGGATAATCCGCACATGAAAAGGCTGGAGGAGCAGTTCCTGCTCATCAACCGAGCTATGAAATCACCCGCTGACGGCGTGGACTGCATCGAGGGTGGCGTGTGGATCATCAACCAAAAGATAAGCACGCTCTCGGCTGGATCCTACACCGTGGGCGCACGTGTAACCAATAAAAAGAGATTTTAATCATGGCATTTATCACACCCAAAGAATTGGAAACGCACCTCTATAAAGAGAATATAGAGGCTATCAGCAGGGAGGATGAAACAATCCTCACGGCAGCCATAGACGCTGCCCTGCAGGAAGCATACGGATATCTTGGTGCGTATGACCGCAAAAAGATTTTCGAGGCCACAGGGAGCCAAAGAAACGCCCTCCTACTCATTTTTGTAAAGGACATAGCCGTGTGGCATTTCGTGAACCTATGCAATGCCGGTACTGACCTGCAGCTCCGGCAGGATAGGTACGAGCGTGCCGTGGCATGGCTCCGGCAAGTGCAGAAATCAGACATTAAGCCTAACCTCCCCATTATAGACGAGGACGGTGACGGGAAACCGGATACTGCAGGTGAATATATCTACGGGAGCAATCCCAAGCGTAATCAACATTTTTAATATATGACTATGGCGAACAAGAAAAAAAAGACGGCCACGACAAATGCCGGGGCAAAATCAAAGGAGCAGCTGGTCATCCATCAGATCGTAGTCAAGGCTCCCCAGCGGAAAGTGTATGACGTGGGGAATTGGCGGACGGCTCTCTCCTCTGCAGACAATGGACGAACAAAGCAGCTGTATGACCTGCTCGATGATATCATGATTGACGGCGTTTTGAGCGATGCCGTTCAAAAGCGCATCGATGCGGTCACGAACTCGGAGCTTACTTTCCAAAATGCGGCTGGGGAGGAAGTGGAGGAGATCGCAGACCTGATGGACACCACCGCATGGGAGGATCTGCTGACTGAAATCCTGAAAAAGAAAATATACGGGCGTTCAGGCATTGAAATGACCTTTAATGACGGTTTCAACGTGGAACCGATTCCGGCAAAGCATATCAACCTGAAAAACCGCACAATCCTCCGGCAGGACACGGACGAAATAGGCATACCATACGAGGGAGATTCACAGCTGCTCATTCTCGGCAAAGACCGGGATTTCGGTTTGTTACTCAAGGCGGCTCCCTATGCCATCTACAAACGTGGAGGCTTTGGGGATTGGTCACAATGGATCGAACTTTTCGGGATGCCCCAGCGCATCGGTAAATACAACACGTATGATCCGGAGAGCCGCAAGCTGCTGGAGGAGGCTTTCGATAAAGCCGGATCCGCACCGTATGTGGTCATCCCAAAAGAGGCGGATGTGGAAACCAAAGAGGGCGGAACGGGTTCAGGATCCTCGTACAACGAATTCCGGCAGGCCAACAACGAGGAGATGCTGATCACTATCCTCGGACAAACCATGACCACCGTACAGGGAGAGAAAGGCGCACGTTCATTGGGTGAGGTTCACAAGGAGGTAGAGGAGGGAAAGAATAAATCTGACCTCCGGTACGTACAGCGTGTCCTCAACCAAAAGGTACTCCCCATGCTGGAGGCGAGAGGGTATCCCGTTGCTGGCGGAAAGTTCATTTTCCCCAAAGCGGCGGAGCAGCTCTCCGTTGCCGAGGTGGTGCAGCTCTCCGACATCATGGATATCCCGCAGAGCTACCTGCATGAAAAATATTCGATTCCCGTGCCTAAAGACGGGGAGCCGGTCGCAAAACGTGCCTCCGCTCAGTTCGATATAGGAGAGGATTCGGAGGAGGACACAATCAGTAATGCAGACCGTAATTTCTTTATGCGCTTATGGGATTTTTTCGTGCAAGCCCCGCAGGTCGGGGCATCCATTGGAAAAGCCCCCATCAGGCTGAATGATAACGCTCCGATGTCGGAAAAGCTGGCCGCAAGGATTGCAAACGGCGAAACCGGGAAGTTCGATGCGGAGTTGTTCTCCTTTATTGCTACCGACTTTTTGAACGGTGTTCAAAGTGCGTTCAAACGTTCAATGAACCATGCGGATGTAAGATTCGCATACGGCCTGCAGGATGACGCTTTCATCACCGCTTTGGAGATGAACCTGTTTCATTTCTCCGCCGGTAAGACGCTGGCGGAAATTCAGGAGCTGAACAAGGCGTTCAGGGAGAGCGGTAATTTTCAGGAGTTCTCCAAAAAAGCGGAGCAAATATGTGGCACGTTCAATAAAACGTGGCAAAAGACGGAATACGAAACGGCGGTACTAACGGCGGAGTCCGCCAGCAATTACCACCGGCTCATGGGAAAAACGAAAATGTTCCCTTATTGGAAATATGTCACTGCCGGGGATGAAAAGGTAAGGGAGGAACACCGGAAGCTGGACGGGGTGATATTACCGGCCAATGATCCACGGTGGAAAAAGATATTCCCGCCCAATGGCTGGAAATGCCGTTGCCGGGTGGTTCCGCTCATGAAACACGAGGTAGAGGGTATAGACATCAACGCCATGCGTGCCATTGTCGATGAATACCTCGGTACGAGTGAATGGAAAATGAACGAGGCTCAGGGCTGGGATTCAAACCGGGGAGAAACGGCTGAGGTGTTTTCCAAGAACCAGCATTATATCCGCAAGTTTCCCGATAAAGCCGCCTCCTTGCTGGGTGACCTGCATTATAATGATTACGGGCTGGAGTCCTTTGGAAAGAAAGCGGCGGCAGCGACCGAAAAAGCACCGGTGTTTGCCGGGGATCCGAACCAGTGGAGGGATTCGCATCAGGTGATGGATGACTACAAAGGCCGAAAGGTGCAACTTACGGAGGAGGTGTTCAAACGCCACACCACAAAGAAATACGAGGAGGCTCGTGTTCCTCTCGTGGAGTGCATCCCGGACGTGCTTAAAAACCCTGACGAGGTATGGATAAACGACTATCAAAAGAAGTTCGACAACCTGAACTTTATCAAGTTTTACGAGGATAAGGTGATTAACGTGGTTTGCGAGGTTAAGAACGGAACGCTCTATCAGGTCACGACATGGTTCGAGATAGAACAAAACGCCAACATCAAGGTGAAAGGCCGCAGGAGCAGAAAGATAGATCCACGATGGAGATATCGCCGTGGTCTGCTTATCAAAAAGTAAAAGGAGGCTCTGAGAACCTCCTTTTATATACGGATTAACATCCCGCTCCGCCGTATAAAGCCCGGACTTTTTGATGCCCCCGTCATCCGTCAGGTGTTGGCATATTCGATTCATCCCCGGAGCGATATGCTTACGGAAGCAAATATACAAAATTATTTCAATATGAATATCAAAGAATTAAATAATTATCTGCAATCGCTCCCGGAGGAGATAATCTCCGATGCGGCAGAAATCGTGGCGGAAACGGCCACGGAATACTATAAATCAGCTTTCAAGAAGAAAGCATTTGACGGGAACCCGTGGACTCCGGCAAAAGCACCGAAAACAACCGGTTCCCTGCTGATCGACTCCGGTGCGCTGGTGAACAGTATCAGACCGGCGGTGATAACTCCCCAGCGGGTGGTTATCTCTGCAGGGAATGAAAAGATAGATTACGCTCAGGTACACAACGAGGGATTCAAAGGTATAGTACCCGTACCGGCACACACCCGGAAAACAAAACGGAAAGATGTACCGGTCAAGGCGCACACCCGGAAAACTAACATCCCGAAACGTGAATTCATGGGAGATTCCGAAGAATTGAACGGGCAGATACACGCACGGATAGAGGGATATATTGACTCACTTAACAATGAATAGCTATGAACAAAGAAATTTTTATTGCCGTTTGTGACCGGCTGAAAACAGAAGTACCCGGGCTCCGGTGGATAGATGCCGAGGAGGGACAACTTAACACGGGAGAGCGGCCTGCTGTGGCTTTCCCGTGCTGCCTGATAGATATATCTTACCCGTCCTGCGAAACCCACATGGGTGGACGGCAAAAGATAAATGCGCAAATACAACTTAGGGTGGCCTTTCAAGCCGGAGGGAGTACAAATGCGGCAGCCCCTAAACTTGTCAGGGAACACGCTCTCTCCTGCATGGACACGTTGGATAAGATACACGAGGCTTTGCAATGGTGGAACGGCGGGAACCTTTTCAACCCGATGCGCCGCCTCCGGGGTGCGCCGGAAAAAAGAGCGGACGGTCTGAAAGTGTATAACGTGATCTATGAAACCGAGTTTATGGATTAGTTCCAATCAAAGCCGGGAAACATCGCTTTGAGCTTGCGGGTGGACGCTTTGGAACGCAGGAGTTCATTGTAAAAATCATCCTGTTCCACCAGCGTGTTGCTGATGGTTCGCTCTTCGACAAAGAACTCGTTATCGGAAAGGATTCTCAGCACGTCATCGAAGCGGCGGCGTTTGATCTCAGTCCAATAGTAATAACGGGCGGTCATGATGCGGTTCCGCTTTTCGAGGCGGTCACGGCGGGAGGTGATGGCAGCATCGGAGGAGGCAACCGTGCGTGTTCTGCGGCGGTTACCGGCTTTCTCTATTTCCGGGCAAAAAAACGGTATTACGAGCTGCTCCTGCATATTGATTTGATTACTTAATACAAAGGTACATTATTTGCACCATAGTACGAAAAAAGTCCGCTGAAAATTAGGATTTCAGCGGACTTTTATTATTGATTAAAGGGCTTTTACATTGCAAGCATACCCTCTTTGTCATCCTTACCCGGAACGAACGGCTTTATAGTGGTTATCACCGAGCTGGTCACTTTCACTCTGCCGGATCCGAGGCAGGTCGGACACCTGCAGGATCCGGATACCTTTGTCCTGTTCTCATCGCTGTACTCGAATACAACGCCTTTTCCCTCGCAACGCTTGCATACAGCCACACGGGTGGGAATATACCGGGCTTTCGCATTATTCGTCTGTTCCATCTGATTCCTCCTTTATTATGGTTAATTCTTCACTTGATTTCGGGTGATACATGAAATCGGTTTTGAGCTTTTTGAAAACCGTCAGTTCCACCTGAAAATTCTCAAATTCCTTGTTCCGGCTGGAAAGCTGGCGTTTGATGAACTCGGTAACGTCACGTTTCATTTCAGGAACCGACATCTCGACACCGGTTTCCGGCACGTATAAGCCCTCAAGCCGGAGCTTGCGGTAACCTCTGCGGTGGATTTGGAATTGAACTTTGTATATCATGACCGTCCCTCCTTATGCTTCTGTCATACCCAGAGGAATGGTCACCCACATACCGTCCTCGTTCTTCATTTCCGCTCTCACAAACTGTTTGCTGATCGCTGGCTGGTATGCCTCCTCGATGATGCGGACACCCTCCATGAAACGGTCATTGTTGCTTTCTTCCGCAATCTTACGGAGCTGGACGATACGGCTGGCTTTTAACGTGCCTTTGGCATCACGTGCCAGCAGCTTCAAAACCATGCTCACGAGTGATTTCGTTTTAGCATTGTCGGCGAGGCTCTCGATGTATTCTTTCACGATCACGATTCCGTCCTCCACCGTGTCACGGTAGCCGTCCGTCACGTACACTCCGAGAGTGATGCGCTTGGTTCCCTCCGAATTGGTAAAGGTATGGCTGCGCTGGTCATCCTTTACGACTTTCAGAACCTCGCATTTCATGTCAAGGATACTCTTAAAGTTCTCCAGCACCGTCTTTTTGGTTTCCTTGATATCCTCACTCAAGGAGAGGAGTACCGGGATTGCGCTGTTCACTTCATCATCCACCATTTGGCGGTACGTTTCACGTTCGGCTTTCGCCTTTTCCTGAGCCTCTTTTTTGGCCTTTTCTTTACGGAAAGCCTCGAATTGAGCCTTTTCCTCTGCCGTCATTTCAACGGTCTGCTTTTCTTCAATCTGTGCCATAATATCACATTTTAAATGGTTTATAAATAAGCTAATTGAGTTCTTTCTTTGCTTTCTGCATATCCTTTTGCCGGATGGAGCGGATCCGGAGCAATACCGCATCCAAATCATCAGCGGACAACTCCCTGAATTTCTTTCCTGCGATACGAACGCCCAAACAAAAGTTATCCACCGCCGCCCAATTTGCCGTATCAATACCCATCAACTGCATTTGGTGGAGAACGGCAGAGCGTTTCTTTTTCAGAACCTCGTAACTGACCGGACGGCTGGATCCGGTCTGCTTCTCCATCTCCCGTATCATCGAGTTATATTCACTCAAAGTCATTTCTCTCAGTGAGTCCGTCCGCCCATTCGTAAAGCTGGATACAAGCTGCAGCTTTAAACCGTCCCTGTCAGAACAAGGCATTTTCGCCAGCAGCGTCCAAAAACGTGAATAACTGTTTGTCTTTGCCATAATCAATCAAGTTCAGGGGTTTCACTCTCTTTTAGGGATTGCAGGACGTACAATTCGGTAATGGCCGGGTTCGTCCCCAAATTACTTTCGCCGGAGTCATAGGCCAACTCAAATTCACGCTGACAAATGGCTCGCTGCTCCTGCAGCTTGGATGCCGCATACTCTTTCATGGCATCGACAATACGTTTCAATTCTTCGGGAGAGAACTTTCTGCCGAGTTCCTCGTTCTTTTTCAGGCTGAATACCTGTCTTAATGCTGATAACGCTTTCATATTTGCACGACTTTTACAGGTTGTTGTACTACTTTTACCATTGCCTCCGGCACATCCTTGATGATAGCTGCGGCCAGCTCCGGGTTCCGGAGTTCAACCACCGCCCAATCATCTTTCTTGGCCGGGCTGATCAGCAATTTCTCCGGTCGGTTAAAGCAAGTCCAATTCATAAGGACTGTACTTAAAGAGGCCACCGGTAAGCCTATTTGATAAAGATCATTTCCCATTGATTTGCTTGTTTAAATTGATCTTTGAACCGTCATCGTACCCGGAACAATAGGCGGAAGTGTTCACTTTATTCCGGTTCTTGGATTTATGGGTGGTTGTGCCTATCGATTGAAAATAATCATCAATCAAATGGTTGTGACACAGCATCAGTCCGGTTTCCTCCGCTGTTTTCCGAATGCTCTCAAATTGTTTCCGCAAACCGGTGCAACATCCCAACAAATAAGATTTTATATAATTCCGTTTAAACTTCTTTGTCCGGTAATACCCTCTGCGGGTAGCCACATACTCGGTGCAACGTTCTACCGACAACCGGCGGAATACAGACCTCAAGTAATTATAAAGCGAGAGCACAACTTCCGCATTTTCCCGTGTACCGACTACCACCATGTAAGTCGTACCTCCATGCAACAAAATCCGGCAAAAATTATACTCGCATATAATCCGCAACAAATCCCTTTTCCAAATATTCCCATACGTGTCCTGATAGGTTATTTTCTCCGATTCACTCACGGATATCATATTCTTTTGTTCTTCCGGGGTAACATCCATCAATGACAAGTTATAGGATGTCAGCAGCCGGTTTACAGCCTCCGCAGCTGCATGGGCTTCTCCCTCGGATCCGATTTTTATGGCGGATTCTTTTAACCGGAGCAGCTTTCTAATTTTCGCCAATATATTTTCAGGTACTTCTTTTTCCATCGTTCATTCTATTTTGCAGGTTTCCACTCGATAGTTATCACGGCATCGAGTTTACCGCTACCTTTGCAGACCGGGCAATCAACTTTCACCCGTTCCCGTTGTTCCTCTCCCCAAAAGAAACCGTTACCGTGGCAATAGCTACACCGGTGGCCTTTGCTGGAGATACTTTCTTTCTGATTTCCCTCCCCGATAAACATGGGAGGCGAAATCGTTATAACTTGATTATTTTTACTCATTTCCGTTCGTTTTAAGCGTTATCTCCCCAATATCTTACCGCACCCTCATCCCAAATTGTAAAATGCCCCACGGAGCCGAAAAAGCGGCCTTTCGAGAAAGCCCGAAACCCCTCCACGTAAATTTTCAGGGCGGCATCATACATCACTTTCTTTGCGCTCCGACCATCAGGGTTCCGGCCATCTGCATGGCTGATAAAAATCAGCAGCTTGTTCCGGTGCGCCTCCTTAAATTTGATGTATTCTTTATAGCTCATTTGGGTGTATTGGAAACTGTCAATGACGTAAAAATCGGGGCTTTTATGCTTATCCATTCTTTCACCAAGCTCGGACATCGGCTCACAGTCAAGCAGCTGGAAACGGCGGTTTACCTCGGCCATGTTGAAACGGCGGAGCGTGTTCTGCATGGTGAGGCTCGCACCCTCTTCGAGGCTGTCATAAGCCACCCGCCCAAACTTTGCCAGCTCTTTACAAAGCTGCATGACAAAGCTGCTTTTCCCGTTACCACTATTGCCCCAAATAAACCAAACGCCAATCCGTTCAGGCTCTCCGAAAGCGTCCGCCCATGCGCCTGTCAGCTTGAGCGTTTCTTTCTTCATGCTTACTGCTTCTGTTACCGATAATGCCCGTGCCATAAATCAATATCTGAAATCTGTAAAATGAATAATCACTCCCTCGAATGTGTTGGAGGTCTTAAAAAACCAGCTCACGAAATCATCGAGAGTCATCCCGTCATTAGCAGCCAGCTGCTCCACGTTTAGGATACGTTTTCCGTCTATGAAAACGGTCGGCTGCTCGACATCGGAGTCCCATGTCATTTGCACCTGCTGGATACCGATTTTTTTCAACCTTTTCACCTCCAGCTGCGGAGTATGATAAGGACGGCCAATCCACCGGCGGATAGATAGCTCCGCATTATGGGAGTTGATAAGCTCCATGTTGTACGCCCATTTGCCCGGATCCTCACGAAACGTGTGGATCTTGGTTCCTTTAATCACTTTCTCAGGAAAGCCGGTGAGCTGGCCTCTTTTCAAATGGCCTGCCGGGAACCGGCTTGCGAGTGGTAAAACAATTTGTTTCATATACTTTTTGAATTACGTTCAAACGCCGTTCAACCAGCGTTTGAACAGGTTTTTATACTATTTCGCTGCCGCCACCTTTTTCTCCCGGTGAATGGCATCTTTCACGCATCGCAAATCAAACTCCGATTTCTCCGTCACATCGATCACGTTTGCAATAAGTTTTTTATCCATCAATCCGTTGGCTTGGCAAATGGCAAATACATCATTACAGGAGGTTGGTTCCAGCTTAAAGAACTTACGCCCAATGCGGGAATAAATCTCGTTATAGCCTTTCCGGTTGTGGTTCAAACCGCAGTCAATACGATGCTGGATGTAATCGGTGGATAAGAAAGTAATCCCGCATTTACCCTCCAACCGATTATACAGGTTGATAAAGTAGTGGAACACGTTATCGTTCAACTTGTCACCCTCATCGAACACCAAAAGCGGATTTTCCATCTGTATGATGCTCTCGATGGCCAAGTCCAATATTTCACGGATACGCATCCCGCAAGTCTTAAAACCGAGTTTACGGGCGATCTCCCGAACAAAATCACCTTTCCGCATATCCTCATCACAAAGGATGACGAACACCTCATGATTCTTTTGAGCGTACATGGTGGCTGTCGTTGTTTTGCCACATCCCGCACCACCCACGATCCAGCGGACTTTTTTAAACTCCTGCGCATCGCTCAGGGCATACCATATTTCCTGAAAGGAGTTCGTTTCCACGAGCTGCCATCCGGTGGCTGCAGCTGCTGGAGTAATTTGAGCGATGATATTGCGGAACATATCATCACTGATACTCTCATACTTGCCGTTAATCACGGCACTCAGTGTCCCTGCAGACACGCCGTTCAAACTTGCCGCAGCCTTTTTTTGGCTGGAATACTTCGCTGCATATACCCGGAGAGCCTCACGGATATCATCTTTCTCTTTCTGTGTCATTGTACTGTTCATTTTATATTAGAATTATAATTTTCCTGCTACTTTCTTTTCATTCAGGCGGATATCACCATTCAGCTGGTCAAACGTGATGTTGCTTATTAGCTTTGTCACCTTACCGGCGGAGAGCTGTTCCGGATCCTGACTGTACCGGCGGACTCGGCGTTCAATTTCACGCTCCGTTTCGCTCTTTGCACCTTTCAATTTCGGACGTTTGAGTCCCTGTTGTTCCATACTCACGCCATGCGCCTGCTCGATGATACGTGCATCAACCTGACGCTCGATGCGATCCTCCGTGTTCGCCTCTATATTCCGGCGGATAAAGGACATTTCACCCTCGGTCTGTTCCTGAATATTCCGGTGGATAACGATATAAGGCTCTGCAGTCCGTACAAATCGCAGCTCTCCTGCTTTATCTTTCTTGTATAGCCGTACCGAGGTATGATCATAAGGATCATACATGGTGTAGAACTTTTGCCCTCTATTTTTTCTTAGGAATTCGTGATCAGGCACACCCGGGACCTCGTAAACCTCGTATGTAAACTCACGTTTTTTAATGGTTATTTTCAGACCGTTATCTGTATAAGTGGAGGGCTTATCAGTCATCACCCAAAACATCTCGATCATGTCGAGAACGCCCACTGTCGGGGTATCAGGATTCACGCTGTTTCGGTACATCTCGATGCGGTTCATCCCGGTAGCAAAATGCTTGCTTTCGTTCCATTCTTTCCGGGCGGCAGCGTATGCTGCTTTCAGTTCGGCCAAAGTGTAAAGTTTATCCTTGTTTGCCTCGATACGCTCTAAATTCGGGCGGCTCGTGTCCTTTTTGGTGGTGATATTTTGACCGGTGAACCTCCAATCCTTATGCAAAACCTCAGCCTGAAAACGTCCGAAAACGCTCTCTATCGTTTTGGATTGCCCGCTGTATGGAGCCGTGGTTCTATGAACATGGCCGACAATCTTATCAAAGAAATGGCTATTCTGCAGTTTCTTGTGGCCTCCCTGATTATCATGCACCAGCTCGTAAGGCTTATGACCTGATACCTGAATGGCCATGCGGTAGGCATTATATTGCGCCTCGTAGTCCTCGCTGTCTGAAATGTGGTATCCCAAAAATACCTCCGAATAAGCATCGATGACCTCGTAAACCTGAGTGGTACGAACCACCAGCTTACCGTCCTTGTCATAGTCTTTATAGTACAAATTGATTTTCGTACCATCACCATACCACAAGGAGTCACGCATCGAGGGAAGCTCGGTTTTATTCTTGCGGCTGTAACGCTGGTGGGCTTTCAGCTCCCCGTGAACGGCATCGTACCACAACGGTTCGATGTCAGGACGGTTCAGGAACCCACGGAGGCTCTGAATGCTCCGGAGCTGCTTCCAGCCTTTCTCTTCTGCAATCCGGTTGAATTCCACGAATATTTGAGCATCAGTATAAACGGGAACGCTACTCCGCTTTAACGCTATAATCATGTTACCGGCTTCCTCGGTTATTTTCAGGGTATTGTCATTCCCCATTTTCTTGCTGATCAGGCAGGAGTAACCCTCTTTCTTGTATTGGTTTATCTTGTCTTTCAGCCGGGCGGCGTTTTCAGGCAGTGTGTGGCCATAAGAATCACGGAGGCGGTCTGCCGTTCCGATAATCGTTTCCCATACTTTCTTTGTACTTCCACCCAATGCCTTGCGATAGCCCTCCCGGTCATTCAGGATCGATATCAACTCGTTCAGTACCGAGGCGTTTATGGTGTATTCCTCTTTTTTCCTTTCGGTAAGGCTCACCATCTCGCCAGCCTTGTCATACCGGTAATCCTCAAAGAATGTTCGGGCGGCATCATCTATTTTAAGCCTGTCTTTCATGCACTGCTCTTTGATTAGCTCCACCGGATCACCATACTTTTGCTCAAAGCGGATCCGGTAACGTTCAGGTAGGGAGGAATAGATATATAAAGCGATGTTTCCTCCACCGCCTCCACGAGAAATAACATCAACACGTTTCCTGTATTGCAAGGACTTCAATGTTCCGGGTTTTATTACCGGATCATTTCCTGATGTTAATTCATCGTAAGTTGCACATACTGTTTTTCCAAAATACTCCATACCTTTTTAAACTTTGTCCCCGGAGGCGGAGTCGAACCACCTCAAAAGACCGTCCGGGATTTTTCTTACCTTTGCAAAATCAAATCGTTATCATCATGGAAACATCATTTTGTATCACTTTTTACATTGATCAGGAGATTGCCCAGCCTGACAACGTTCGCACAGCGTTTGCAAATCAGCTAAGGAGATTGAACCTGAGATACAGAAGTAAGCCTTATTATCCCGAATCCGGATGGTTAACCCCCGCGTTTGGAGTTCCGGTGGAGTTGAGTTTCTATACGTCAATTCCAAAAGGCCGGCCAAGCGGAAGTAAGGCTCTTCATCAAGCTCTAAAAAACGCCGTGAACGAGATTGAGAGGGAACATAAGGAGGTTGTAAAGACAGCCATAGAGAGGGCGTGTCATCCATCTCGTTGACGATTTCGGGGCATCTTGCGGAGTACAAGGTTCTTTCCGCATCAAGCAGATCTTCAAACGATTTTCTGATAGTGTCATCTTCTTTAACGTGAAATACTCTTTTCATGATTAATCCTCCTTTATATTTAATGGTACTTTTTTAATCAGGCGGGCGGCATTGGCAAAATTCAAGACTACCACTATAATAGCCCATATCGGACTATCATCAGTTATACATAAAAAGCATAAACTTAGGCAGAAATACCACACGTAAAACTTTTGCCTCGCAGTCAAAGAGAAATACTCCCTGAACTCATCTCCAAAGAGAAGTAACAACACCTCTTTCATACCGCCTCCTTTTGATCTCCGATTTCAACACCTCCACGTTCAAGGGCTACCTTACGGATAAGCCTCGCCTTGCTGCTGTTACTGCGATAAACCAGTGCCTCCCAAACGGCTTTGCTCGTGACTTTAAAATCCTTTGAGATTTTCTTGATCTCACCACGATCTACTACTATTCGCTTTCTCATATCACATTGTTTTTAAAAGTTATTCATTGTCATATCAGCCGTTTTCACTACCTTTACAGCCGGTAATATTAATACGGTGATGCAAATATATAGGATAATTATCACAATATAAAGCAAAATCGTGATTATTTTCACAGAAAGAATAAAATTATGATTGAACGAATTAGCCAATTTATACAAAATCAAGGGATTAGCGTTAGATCTTTTGAACAGTCAATATCTGCGAGCGATGGCATGATTAGGCGAGCCATAAATAATAAAACAGATATTCAAAGCAAATGGCTTTCCGTTATTGCGGATAATTATCCTCACCTCAATTTAGAATGGCTAATAACAGGGCGAGGCTCTATGCTAAAGGAAACCCCACAGCCGCTATCACTCCCGACTATTAATTATGAATATAAGGGAGCACCTTACTACAATGTAGATTTTATCGGTGGATTTGATCTCGTTTTAAATGATCAAACAATTAATCCGGATTACTATATAAATTTTGAGCCTTACAATAAACCCGGTGTTGTGTGGTGTAATATTACAGGTCATTCTATGGAACCCGAATTAAGCAACGGAGACTATATCGCCCTCAAAGAAATGACCGATCCCGTCCAATATCTCCCCTATGGAGAAATATATGCCATCGTGACAGAAAGCTATCGGACTGTTAAACGAATAGGAAAAGCAGACCAAAAAGATTTTATTCGCTTAATCCCCACCAATAAAAGCCCGGAATACAGTCCGCAAGACATTCCTATTTCCATGATACAGAAAGTATACGCAGTATTAGGAAGTATGCACAGATTGTTCTAAATAAAAGAGACACACGCACGTTTTCAACACAAATAAAACAGAAATTGCCAGATACCTTTTTATAAATCAGCATATTACTCTATTATATATGCTGATTTGCATTATTCTTTATATGGTATTTTCCCCCCTTGAATAATACATAAAGCCATAAAAACGGGTAGTAAAATGGTAACTTGTATAATTCAACCCATCTTAATTTTGCTTAAATTGCATATCCAAACGCATACCCAATCAACACATTTCGTTTTTTTCTTGACAAATTTGCATACCCAAACGCATATCCTACTGCATATCCAATCCTCAAAAAACGAAATATTCCCGTTAAAATCGCCACTCTCCTCCCCCATCCCTATTTTCGCTATTTTGAGCACTAAATTTCAACTATTCAAAAGTAGGAAGCCAATCTATCTATAAAGCACAAAAAGGGCTGCAAAACGCCTAAATAAAGCATTTCGCAGCCCATGTACCGCATTTCTCCTACTCTACTCCGTTTATCACATCTCCATTGCCATGTAAAGTTGACGGGCGTTCAAACCGTTCAAAGTAAAGTCCAAAGTAAAGCCAAAGTAAAGCAGAGTAAACTTTTCGTTTTTTCTCTCTCCCCTCTCCTATTCGTACATAACTATTTGTATATCAAAACTATTACCGTTTATGCGGAATAACTCAATTTATCGCATTTCGTTTTATCCCCCTTACATTTTTTTCTTAAACCACTCCATAAATATTTTTTTATATTAAACATAAAAAATGAAGCGCGAAATTAATAAATAATTTGCAAACCGCCTTAATTTATATTACATAAACTAATGTTTAAGTAGCATCTCAACATAAAAAAGCGATGGAATTCATACAGAGTTCACCCCCATTCCAACACCCCATATATTCTCCACAAAGAAGTTAAAAGAATTATAGTCACCACCAATACACACCTGCTTAAAGCAAGCGGGCTTATATTGTAATTAGAAAAAAGGAACAGCATAATCCAACAAAGAAGTTAAAAATTAACGGAGAAAATGCCAAACCGTTTGCCCATTCCAAAGACTATCTGTATTTTTGGCAGAAATATTCTGATTAAATGAATGAGAATGTCCTTGCCAAATTGAAAGTACTAGCAGAATCTGCCAAATATGATGTTTCCTGCTCCAGTAGTGGGACTGTGCGCCGTAACCAATCAGGCACATTGGGAAACACCGTAGGCGGCTGGGGAATATGCCACAGCTTCGCCGAGGACGGTCGTTGCATATCCTTGCTGAAAATTATGCTGACCAATTATTGCATATATGACTGTGCCTATTGTATCAATAGAAGAAGCAATGACATTCCCCGTGCCACACTTTCGGTAAGCGAACTGGTAGACCTCACCATCGAATTCTACCGGCGCAACTATATAGAAGGGCTTTTCCTCAGCTCCGGCGTTGTACGCAATCCGGATTACACCATGGAAAGGTTGGTACGTGTTGCCAAAGACCTGCGGTTAGTACACAAATTCAACGGATATATTCACCTGAAAAGCATCCCCGGAGCCAGTCGCGAACTAGTTAATGAAGCCGGACTCTACGCTGACCGCCTCAGTGTAAACATAGAAATTCCCAAAGAAGAGAATCTGAAATTACTGGCTCCCGAAAAAGATCACAAAAGTGTGTACCAGCCCATGCGCTATATCCAGCAGGGAGTACTTACCAATAAGGAAGACCGGAAAAAATTCCGCCATGTTCCACGCTTCGTTCCTGCCGGACAAAGCACGCAGATGATTGTCGGTGCCACAACCGAATCAGACAAAGACATCCTTTATCTTTCTTCTTCACTCTACCAACACCCCACCATGAGGCGCGTTTACTACTCAGGATATATATCCGTAAATACATACGACAAACGGCTTCCGGCACTGAAACAGCCGCCATTGGTACGGGAGAACCGTTTGTATCAGGCCGACTGGCTGTTACGTTTCTATCAATTTAAAGTAGAAGAAATAGTAGATGACTCCTATCCCGACCTGGATTTGGAAATCGATCCCAAACTAGGTTGGGCATTACGGCATCCCGAACTATTTCCGATAGATATAAATCAGGCAGATTACGAAATGATTCTCAGAGTACCGGGCATCGGAATCAAATCGGCAAGACAAATCATCGCATCACGCCGCTTCTCCAAACTGGGATTCTATGAACTGAAAAAAATAGGTGTAGTGATGAAAAAAGCGCAATACTTCATAACCTGCAACGAACTCCCCACCCGAACTGTTAATGAACTGACCCCGACAGGAGTACGCAGACTGTTAGTACCCAAACCCAAAAAGAAAGTGGACGAACGCCAATTAATACTAAACTTCACTGATAACGAATGATTCTGTTTATCTATGACCATACGTTTGAAGGCTTGCTGACTTGCATTTTCGATGCCTACTTCCGCAAAACCTTTCCAGACTCGCTCTTGATGGAAGGCGAGCCGCTACCCTTATTTTATGATGAAGCCATACACATAGCCACTGATGAAGAGAAAGCCGGACGAGTGTGGCGCGGATTACAGAAAAAAATCTCCAAGCATGCCCTGTTCTGCCTGACCTGCTGCTGGTTATCAGAATTACCAAAGGTGGACGAAATGCTTTTCCGCTATATCCGGAAGGCCATAAACTCTCCTCATTCCATCGAAACCAACTTTGCCGATCCTGATGTGCTGGAGCTTGCGAAAATCTATAAAAGAGTAGATGGAGAACGAGTACACCTCATGCAGTTCGTCCGTTTCCAAAAAGCTGCGGACGGAACTTTCTTTGCAGCCGTAGAGCCTCAATTCAACGCACTGCCACTGGCTGTGGATCATTTCAAAGACCGGTTTGCCGACCAGCATTGGCTCATTTATGATGTGAAGCGACAATATGGATATTACTATAATCTGACGGAGATGAAAGAAGTAACATTTGAAGACCCCCGCCAAGCACATCTGGTCACAGGAATGCTAAATGAAACATTGATGGACAATGATGAGAAATTGTTTCAGAAACTTTGGAAAACATATTTCAAGTCCATTTGCATCAAAGAACGTTGGAATCCCAGAAAACACCGGCAAGATATGCCTGTCAGATATTGGAAATATCTGACGGAGAAACAATAAACAGTTCTTCCGGATATCCCACATCTACCAAAAACAAGGCATGTCCCGGAACAGAACTCCCGGCACTACAACGATCTTTATCCTCTATCACTTTCCTGAACTCATCCACAGTCATTTTACCACGTCCCACTTCTACCAACGTACCTACCACAGCCCTTACCATATTCCGTAAAAAACGGTCAGCTTTAATAGTAAATACCCATTCTGTCCCGCTCACCTGCGTCCATTCAGCATGCATAATCCGGCAATTATTCGTCTTCACATCAGTATGCAATTTACTGAAACTGGTAAAATCAGTATAATCAAACAAAACACGGGCAGCCTCATTCATTTTCTCAAAATCCAATGAATTAAAAAGCCTCCAGGCATAGTGACGGTTAAACGGATCTTTCCGGGTAGTCACATAATACTTATAAGTACGATAAGTCGCGTCAAAACGGGCATGCGCATCATCCTTCACCCGCTTCACAGCGTAAACCGCTATATCGGGAGGAAGCAAGCGATTCAATTTCTCCGTTATCTGAACACAATCCAACTCCCGGTCATAATCAAAATGCGCGATCATGAGACGTGCATGCACACCGGCATCAGTACGTCCCGCTCCCACTACCTCTATTTCTTGACGGAGAAAAGTAGAAAGAGCACGCATTAATGTTTCCTGTACACTGTCACCATTGGGCTGAATCTGCCAACCGTGATAATTCGTCCCATCATAAGCCAAATATATGAAATACCGCATCGTAAAGCCTCCGACCAAGTGAAAATTCAATAAATCAGCGGGCTGTTATATGAAAACATCCCTGTTTCAACTCATATTTAATATAGCATTTGTCCGATTTCCGAAGATCACGGAGTACCTCGGCCAATACCAACTTCAGCGTATCCGGACTAACATCCTGCATAGGACGTCCATCCGGGTCTTCCACTTTACAAAACCGACGGTAACTTACATCGAAAGTTGTCCCAAAAGCATGAGCTGAATTGGCAGAAGCATTTCCATTGCGACGACGAAGACGTTTCACATCATCTGCCGTACGAAGTACAGAAGTAACAATGATTTGATTAGGATTCAATCCTTTGCAACTCAATGAATCCAAAAAATTGGCTCCTATTGTATCCAATAACGCACTAGCCTGCGGAATCAGAAAAGGAATGGAGTGAGTCAGCGAATCCATGGCATAACGTTCACAAGGTTTTATCTGAACCAATTTGCCACCCAACCCCTCTGCTTCCGAACGAGAAGCCAACGGACGAATTCCTATTTTCTTCGCCACACTGAGATGAGTATCATTCAAATCACCGAAACTACGTTTATAGCTAATTACACCTTTTATATTATGAGGCTCGTTCATCTTCATGGACATATCTTTTTCCTTGCAACCGGAAGAAACTGTCAAGGAAAACAACAGTGACAATAGCGTGCAACATGCACCTTTCATACAATTCATAATCTAACTATCTTTTCAAATTCCTCGCAAAGATAGATTAAAATCCTTTTTCTGAAAAAGCTTATGCAAATAAATTGCCCGGAAAATAAGAACAATGAAAACCTTTCATTAAATTTGCACCCTATAAACAAGTACATAAAGTACCTAAACTAGTTAAATGATAGAAAAACATATAGTTTTAGAGGATATTGATCCTGTGATATTTTATGGCGTAAACAACGTCAATATGAAAATGATACAAGCTTTGTATCCCAAATTAAAAATTGTGGCACGTGGAAATGTCATCAAAGTATTGGGAGACGAAGAGGAAATGTGTGCTTTTGAAGAGAATATATTGGCATTGGAAAAGCATTGCGCCCAGTATAACTCACTGAAAGAAGAAGTGATTTTAGACATAGTGAAAGGTCGTTCACCCCAAATAGAGAATACAGGGGATACTATTGTATTCAGTGTAACAGGAAAACCGATCGTTCCCCGTAGTGAGAACCAGTTGAAGCTGGTACAAGAATACGAAAAGAACGATATGCTGTTCGCTATCGGTCCCGCAGGTTCAGGAAAGACATACACTGCCATTGCCCTTGCTGTCCGTTCCCTGAAAAACAAAGAAATCAAAAAAATTATTTTGAGCCGTCCGGCTGTGGAGGCAGGAGAAAAACTCGGATTTTTACCCGGTGATATGAAAGATAAGATTGACCCTTATCTACAACCACTGTATGACGCATTACAAGATATGATTCCCGCCGCCAAGCTAAAAGAATATATGGAATTGAATGTGATTCAAATAGCCCCATTGGCATTTATGCGCGGACGCACCTTGAATGATGCTGTAGTGATATTGGACGAGGCTCAAAATACCACCACCCAGCAAATTAAGATGTTCCTCACCCGTATGGGGATGAACACCAAAATGATTGTAACAGGTGACATGACACAGATAGACTTACCATCTTCACAAACTTCGGGGTTGATACAGGCACTAAAAATTCTGAAAGGCGTGAAAGGAATCAGTTTCATCGAACTCAACAAGAAGGACATTGTACGGCACAAACTGGTTACCCGCATTGTGGAAGCATACGAGAAGTTTGAAGAAAAACAGAAAACCCTTCATTCATGTCATTCTGAACGAAGTGAAAAATCTGAAAACATAAAACGAATTTATTGATTTTAATTATAAATAAAGACATGAGTAAAGCATTAACAAGAACAGACTTTAACTTTCCGGGACAGAAAAGTGTGTACCACGGCAAAGTGCGTGATGTATACAACATCAATGACGAAAAGTTAGTAATGGTAGCTACCGACCGTATCTCCGCATTCGACGTAGTTCTGCCTGAAGGTATTCCCTACAAAGGACAAATGCTGAACCAGATTGCAGCCAAATTTCTGGATGCAACTACCGACATCTGCCCCAACTGGAAAATGGCGACTCCAGATCCTATGGTTACCGTAGGAGTTATGTGTCAAGGTTTTCCTGTGGAAATGATTGTCCGTGGTTACCTGTGCGGTAGCGCATGGCGTGCTTACAAAAACGGCGTTCGTGAAATCTGTGGTGTAAAACTTCCCGAAGGAATGAAAGAAAACCAGAAATTTCCCGAACCAATCATTACTCCAACCACTAAAGCCGAAATGGGCCTGCATGATGAAGACATCTCTAAGGAAGAAATTCTGAAACAAGGTCTGGCCACTCCCGAAGAATACGAAATATTGGAAAAGTATACATTGGCTCTGTTCAAACGCGGTACTGAAATCGCTGCAGAACGCGGACTGATCCTGGTAGATACCAAATACGAATTCGGTAAACACAACGGCACTATTTATCTGATGGATGAGATCCACACTCCGGATTCAAGCCGTTATTTCTACTTGGAAGGTTATGAAGAACGCTTTGCAAAAGGCGAACCTCAAAAACAACTTTCTAAAGAGTTCGTACGCGAATGGTTGATGGAAAATGGTTTCCAAGGCAAAGAAGGACAACAAGTTCCCGAAATGACCCCGGAAATCGTTAATTCTATCAGCGAACGCTACATGGAACTGTTCGAACACATCACCGGCGAAAAATTTGTGAAAGCAGACACTGAAAATATCGCCGTACGTATAGAAAAGAACGTAACCGAATACTTGAAATAAATAAAAATGAAAAATTAAAGATTAAAAGACAGGTACAGGAATCTATCCTCCATCCTCTCCTTTTAATCTTTAATTTTCAATTTTAATCAAACATGAACTACCCACAAGAAAAAATCAAGCCCTACAACGCTGACGAAAAGAAAAGCGTCCAAGTAGAGAAAATGTTCGACAACATTGCCCCTGCTTACGACCAGTTGAATCATGCCCTTTCATGGAACATTGACAAAAGCTGGCGCCGCAAAGCCATCAACTGGCTGGAACCTTTTCACCCGCAACATATAATGGATGTAGCCACCGGAACGGGCGATTTTGCCATTCAAGCCTGTCAGACACTTCACCCCCAAGAGCTGATAGGTACCGATATATCCGAAGGCATGATGAATGTGGGACGTGAAAAAGTAAAAGCCGCCGGACTGGACAGCCGCATCTCTTTCGCTAAGGAAGACTGTACAGCACTCACCTTTCCCGACAAACGCTTTGACGCTATTACCGTAGCATTCGGTGTACGCAATTTCGAAGACCTTGACAAAGGACTCCGCGAAATGCACCGCGTACTGAAAGACAACGGAAAACTAGTCATTTTGGAACTCTCCGAACCCGACTGGTTCCCCATGAAACAGCTATATGCTGTCTATTCTAAAATAGTCATCCCCACTTTGGGCAAGCTACTCTCTAAAGACCGTAGTGCCTACACTTACCTGCCGCAGTCCATCAAAGCCTTTCCACAAGGCGAAATAATGACAGACATTATCCGTAAAGCCGGATTCAACCAGGTGAGTTTCAAGCGGTTGACACTAGGTATCTGTACGCTTTATTTAGCAACGAAATAATTTAAAGTATAGAGTTTTATGAAAAAATATGGTTTGATAGGTTATCCGTTAGGACACTCGTTCTCAAAGAACTTTTTCAATGAAAAGTTTCATTCGGAAAACATTGATGCCGAATATGTAAACTTCGAAATCCCATCCATCAAAGAACTGCCTTCTGTGCTATTGGCTAATCCTGATTTAGTAGGGCTCAATGTCACTATACCTTATAAAGAACAAGTCATCTCTTATTTGGACGAACTGGATAAAGATGCGGCAGCCATCGGAGCCATCAATGTAATCAAAATTGTCCGCCAAAAAGGTAAGACCAGGCTGATAGGCTATAATTCCGATGTGATTGGCTTCACTCAATCTATCGAACCCTTGCTGGAACCCCAGCACAAAAAAGCTCTGATCCTAGGAACAGGAGGGGCCTCGAAAGCGATTGCTTACGGACTGAAAAAATTAGGTTTGGAATGCAAATTCGTATCACGGAACCTGCGTGAAGAAATGCTGACTTACGATCAGCTCACTCCCGAAATCATGGATGAGTATAAAGTAGTTGTCAACTGTACTCCTGTAGGTATGTATCCCCGTGCCGATGAATATCCCAATATTCCATACCAATATCTCACACCCAACCATTTGCTTTATGATTTGTTATATAATCCTGACACTACTCTTTTTATGAAAAAGGGGGCAGACAAAGGGGCAATTACCAAAAACGGTTTAGAAATGCTCTTATTGCAAGCCTTTGGTGCATGGGATATATGGAACAAATAGTTAAGGTATGAAAAGAAAAAAAATGATTATTGGAACGAGTAGTATATTCGTTCTGCTTATTATAGTCCTACTTGGAGGCAGTCAATATATGCTGAACTATTCCTTACGCCCTGAAAACAGAGGAAAGAATTTGGAAAGTTCCTGGCAATATATGTTTAAGACTTACCCCTATCTAAAACCGTGGATAGATAGTCTGAAACAGAACCAAGCACTGAAGGATACCTTTATCTATTCTCCCGACCACGTAAAACTGCATGCTTACTATGTGGCTTCCAGCCGCCCGACAGCCAAAACCGCAGTTATAGTACACGGGTATACAGACAATGCCATCCGCATGATGATGATAGGTTATCTATACAATAAAAAACTGGATTTCAACATCCTCCTACCAGATTTACGCGACACTGGCCTGAGCGGTGGAAATGCCATACAAATGGGATGGTTAGACCGCAAAGATGTAACACAATGGATGGAGGTTGCCAATCGAATTTACGGTGACAGCACCAGCATGGTAGTACATGGAATCTCGATGGGTGCAGCCACCACTATGATGGTTTCGGGCGAACCGCAACCCGACTATGTGAAATGTTTTGTCGAGGACTGCGGATATACCAGCGTATGGGACCAATTTTCCAAAGAACTGAAAGCACAATTCGGCTTGCCTCAATTCCCGTTAATGTACACCGCCGACTGGTTATGCCAGCTGGAATATGGATGGGGGTTCAAAGAAGCATCCGCATTGAAACAGGTAGCCCGATGCCATCTGCCCATGTTCTTTATCCATGGTGATAAAGATGACTACGTACCCACATGGATGGTGTACAAATTGTATGAGGCAAAACCTCAGCCCAAAGCATTATGGATAGTTCCGGAAGCAGACCATGCACATTCCTATCTGTTCAATACTGAAGAATATACCCAAAAAGTAAAAGCATTTGTAGACAAATACATCCAATGAGAAAATTGACATTTTTACTTACTTTTTTCATGCTTCTAGGCTCCGTCCAGCTTCAAGCCAAAGAATATGCCATAAAAGACATACCGATGGTACATTTGCAAAACCGTACCCGCTACGTCAGCAATCCCGACGGTATCCTTTCATCCACCGCTGTCACCACTATGGACAGCATCCTCTACGCTTTAGAGCAAAAAACAGGTATACAGACATTAGTGGTAGCGGTAACAGGCATAGAGGGAGGTGATTGTTTTGATTTTGCCCACCGGCTGGGACAGGAAACGGGCGTAGGACAAAAAGAACGTGACAATGGATTGGTCATCTTGCTTTCCACCGACGAGCGGTGTGTGCAATTCGCTACCGGATATGGCCTTGAAGGGATATTGCCGGATGCCATCTGCAAACGGATTCAGAACCGCTATATGCTGCCCTATTTCAAGGACAATAACTGGAACGCCGGAATGGTAGCAGGAATACGGGCCGTAAACGGCTACCTGGACGGTTCCATGGAAAATATCGGCAATGACGAAAACGAAGATGATCCCTTGGAATTCATTATCATCTTTTTTGTGATTTTCGGAGGATTTATTGGCATCGGATTGTATGCAAACTGGCGTAAAACACGCTGCCCCCACTGCAAAAAACACAAACTGCAACGTCTTTCTTCCAAAGTTATAGACCGAAGTAACGGAACAAAGACTGAAGAAGTAGTATATAAATGCAGAAATTGCGGACATATCCTCAGACGGAAAGAACGGTCGAGAGATGAAAATTACAAAGGCCCCCGAGGAGGAGGGCCGTTCATAGGCGGAATGGGAGGAGGATTTTTTGGTGGTCACGGTGGAAGTGGAGGCGGATTTAGCGGAGGAAGTTTTGGAGGTGGAAGCTTTGGAGGCGGAGGAGCCGGAAGCCGTTTTTAAGAACAAGAATATTCATAATTTTAATAGTATATACATATGAAAAAGTCAACGATTATTGTAATAGTAGTCATTGTATTAATTGCCATTTGGGGAATAACCTCTTATAATGGTATGGTAAAAATGGATGAATCTGTCAGCACAGCGTGGAGCAATGTAGAAAACCAGTACCAACGCCGTTCTGATTTAATACCCAACCTGGTAAATACAGTAAAGGGATACGCCTCACACGAAAAAGAAACTTTTCAAGCCGTAGTAGACGCCCGTAGCAAAGCCACTCAGATGCAGATCAGCGCCGATGACCTGACTCCCGAAAAAATGCAGGCCTATCAAAAGGCACAAGGCGAAGTAGGTAGTGCATTGAGCCGCCTGCTCGCTATCACCGAAGCTTATCCCGACTTGAAAGCCAATGAGAACTTCAAAGAGTTGCAAGCACAATTGGAAGGTACAGAAAACCGGATCAGTGTAGAACGCAAAAGATTCAATGACACAGCACGGGCATATAACACAGCCATCCGTACTTTCCCCCGTAACTTGCTTGCTGGCATGTTCGGATTTGACAAACGCCCATATTTTGAATCTGAGGAAGGAGCCGATAAAGCACCTAAGGTAGAATTCTAACTCGTAAAAGATACCTGTTTCCATCCTTAAGAAACAGTTTCCGGGTACGGATTGTATGAATTTTACAGTTTTTCTTATTCCAAACTGTAAAATTCATACAATCCGTACCCCATTTTTATCCATTCTGCTAATTTTTCAGCAACAATCAAGTATATTATCCCTAAAATCATTATCTTTACGGAAAGAAACTTTTAAAACTACAAGCAATATGTTCAATTCATTTGGTAATATTTTCCGGTTAACCAGTTTCGGTGAATCCCATGGACCGGGAGTAGGCGGCGTCATTGACGGCTTCCCTGCCGGTATTAAGATTGATATGGATTTCGTTCAGCAGGAACTGAACCGCCGCCGTCCCGGACAGTCATTACTTACCACCAGCCGCAAGGAGCCTGATACAGTGGAATTCCTTTCAGGTATATTCGAAGGCAAGTCCACCGGCTGCCCCATCGGATTTGTGGTATGGAACAAGAACCAACATTCAAACGACTACGAGAATATCAAGAATCTGTTCCGCCCTTCACACGCAGATTATACTTATATGCAAAAATACGGAATCCGTGACTACCGTGGCGGGGGACGTTCATCAGCACGAGAAACCATTTCACGTGTAGTAGCAGGAGCTTTAGCCAAATTGGCATTGAAACAACTAGGAATCAGTGTCACAGCTTATACCTCACAGGTAGGACCTGTCAAACTTGATAAAGATTACAAAAGCTATAACCTCGACTTGATAGAAACAAACGATGTGCGTTGTCCCGATCCGGAAAAAGCCAAGGAAATGGCAGAACTTATCTGGAAAATCAAAGGAGAAGGCGATACAATAGGCGGGGTAGTGAGTTGCGTCATCAAAGGATGCCCTATCGGACTAGGGCAACCCGTATTCGGTAAGTTACATGCCGCACTAGGAAATGCCATGTTAAGTATCAATGCCGTAAAAGGTTTCTCTTACGGACAAGGTTTTGACTCCATGGAGCTAAAAGGCAGTGAGCAGAATGATGTATTTTATAATAATAACGGAAGAGTAGAAACAAAAAGTAATTATTCCGGAGGAATACAAGGAGGCATCAGCAACGGGCAAGACATTTACTTCCGTGTGGCATTCAAGCCAGTTGCCACAATTCTGATGGAGCAACATACAGTAAATATCAACGGCACAGACACGACCATGAAAGCCAAAGGGCGTCATGATGCCTGCGTACTGCCGCGTGCCGTCCCCATTGTAGAAGCCATGGCTGCCATGACCATTTTGGATTATTATCTGATAGACAGAACTACACAACTATAAGAATCATTCAATTATGGAAATAAAACAATACATTAAAGAAAATGAAGCGCGCTTCATGGAGGAACTTTTCAGCCTCATCCGTATTCCCAGTATCAGTGCTTTACCCGAACATAAAGACGATATGCTGGCCTGTGCCTTACGTTGGAAAGAACTTTTGTTGGCAGCCGGAGCAGACGAAGCTATGGTAATGCCCTCACAAGGCAATCCATTGGTATTTGCACAAAAGCATGTAAGCAATGATGCTCCTACCCTATTGATTTATGCCCACTATGACGTAATGCCTGCCGAGCCGTTGGACCTGTGGAAAAGCCAGCCTTTTGAACCTGAAATTCGTGACGGACACATTTGGGCACGTGGAGCTGACGATGATAAAGGACAAGCCATGATCCAAGTAAAAGCATTCGAATACGTAGTAAAAAACGGACTGCTGAAACACAATGTGAAATTTATTTTCGAAGGTGAAGAAGAAATAGGTTCTCCCAGTCTGAATACCTTCATCAAGGAACATAAGGAATTGCTGAAAGCCGATGTAATTCTTGTTTCGGATACCAGTATGCTAGGCGCGGATCTTCCCTCTCTGACCACAGGTTTACGAGGACTGGCTTATTGGGAAATAGAAGTGACCGGTCCGAACCGTGACCTTCATTCCGGACACTTCGGCGGAGCGGTAGCCAATCCTATCAATACCCTGTGCAGTATGTTAGCCCAAGTCATTGGCGAAGACGGACACATCACTATCCCCCATTTCTATGACGATGTAGAGGAAGTACCGGCAGCCGAACGTGAGATGATTGCACAAATTCCTTTCGACGAAAAAAAATACATGGAAGCCATCGGTGTAAAAGCACTGAAAGGTGAAAAAGGATATTCTACTTTAGAACGTAACAGCTGCCGTCCCTCTTTTGACATTTGTGGCATCTGGGGCGGATATACAGACGAAGGTTCAAAAACAGTACTTCCCTCAAAAGCATATGCCAAGGTATCGTGCCGACTGGTTCCACATCAAAACCACGCTGTAATTTCCCAATTGTTTGTGGACTATATCCAGTCTATCGCTCCGGAATATGTACAAGTAAAAGTAACCCCGATGCACGGAGGCGAAGGATATGTATGCCCCATCACCTTGCCCGCCTACCAGGCTGCCGAAAAAGGCTTTGCTAAGGCATTCGGAAAAAAACCACTTGCCGTACGCCGTGGAGGAAGTATTCCTATCATCAGCGATTTTGAACAAATCCTAGGTATAAAGACCGTTCTCATGGGATTCGGATTGGAAAGTGACGCCATCCATTCGCCCAATGAAAACTTCTCTCTGGATATATTCCGCAAAGGAATTGAAGCTGTGGTAGAATTCCATCTCAATTATTAATCAATAATAAAAATGAATGCGGCAACAATCTTTAAAACTCTGACAACTGTTACTCTTTCAATAACATTACTAATTACAGGAGGTTGTAACAATATGGAAGCAAAAAAAGAAGAAACAGGAAAGAACACGGCTATAGAAAATATCTTTGCCCGAAAGAGCGTCCGGACCTATACACCCCAACCGATAGAAAAAGAAAAAGTGGATTTATTAGTAAAAGCTGCCATGGCTGCACCGACAGCAGTAAACAAGCAGCCCTGGGCTTTCGTGGTAGTGGATGACCGTAAAGTATTGGATGAACTGGCCGCCGAACTGCCTTATGCCAAGATGACGGCACAGGCTCCGCTAGCCATCGTGGTTTGTGGTGATTTAAGCAAAGCCCTGAACGGAGAAACAGATAGGTACTGGATGCTGGACTGCTCTGCCGCATCCGAAAATTTGTTGCTGGCAGCAGAATCAATGGGGTTGGGAGCGGTATGGACTGCGGTCTATCCGGAGAACGACCGCATTGCAAAGGTAAGGTCAGTCTTGTCTTTACCAGACCATATCATTCCTTTCAATTTGATTCCGGTAGGTTATCCGCAACATCGGGAAGAAGCTAAAGACAAATTCAAGACCGAAAATATCCATTATAACAAATGGTGAACAAAGGTCTAGAAATATAAAAATTAAGTCGGCTGGTTTAATATAAATCAGCCGACAATCTCTTTCCATTCATCCATAATCAATTTTTCTCAATCTCTATTAGCCTCATCAAGTTTCTTTTTGGCTTTTTCTATCTTGCTTTTAGCTTTATCCAAGGTTTCCCCAACCTCATCAGCTTTATCCTCAATTTGATCTTTGGCATCATCCACCACATCTTCAACCGATTCTTTGGCTTTTTCTATACGCTCCTCGAATTTATCCTTTCCTTTCTTTTCGCCACAAGATGCAACAGCAAACACCGTCATGCACACTAACACTGTAAATAATTGTCTTTTCATACTTTTTCTATTTGATTATAAACTTGATTTTAAACTATGTTCAAATATAAGCATATAGCCTATTTCTTACAAATTCAACCTGTTCTTTGATACATATAAAATCTAAATCCGACAGGAAAAAAAACTTATCCCATCAAAAAAAGCCACCATAGCAAGGTGGCTTTCAATATATTAATAAAACATTCAATTCTATACTACCTGTCAAACTACTTTGTAGCAGGAGCCGTTTTAGCAGGAGCCGTCTTTATATTAATAAGAATACTATTTTCAACCCCTTCCTTGGTTACATATATTATTCTATATGCCTTCACCCCTTCTTCTTTCAGAGAAAGAGAAGCACTTTTAAGAGTTGATTCGGGATATTTTTTTGCTATGGCATCTTTAACAGATTGAGGAACCTCTTTCAGGTCTATGTTTTTAAATCCGTCTTCAACGGCAACTGTATCATTCTTTACTTTCATGGTATCATCAGCCATGACAAAAGTTCCTACACCAAAAAGGAATACAAGTGATAAAAATATCTTTTTCATAATGGTTAAATTTAAATGTTTACCTACCGACAGATATCATAAAAGACAAGAAAAATATACATCATATTCAGTCATTTCCTCCCATTAGAATATCTTCGCTAAGTAAGAATACTAAACTAAGAAAATTATATTGAGAACTAAATTATCAAGAAAAGAAGTACATACCAAATATATAAACTAAAGTTTGTGGAAATAAACATTCTTTAATCCACACCAGCTTATGCTTCCACAGGCTTATTTATTCCGGCTTTCCTGATCATTAAGTAAATAGGCTTCTGTAGAGATAGTTGTACAAACGTTTGGCATAATGCAGCAAAATACGTACTTTTGCGACTCATTTATAAAATACAGTTTGAATGAAAGCATTAAAAGAACGCATTTTACGGGACGGAAAATGTTTCGAAGGAGGAATACTGAAAGTAGACAATTTCATCAATCACCAAATGGATCCTATCCTCATGAAATCCATTGCTGTAGAATTTGTACGCCGTTTCGCCTCTACCAATATCAATAAAGTTATGACCATCGAAGCCAGTGGTATAGCTCCCGCCATCATGGTAGGCTACTTACTGGAACTTCCTGTTGTCTTCGCCAAGAAAAAGAAACCCGTCACAATGGAAAATATGCTCACCACCAGTGTATATTCATTTACTAAAGACCGTTCTTATGATGTATGTGTCAGCAAAGATTTCCTGTCCAAAGGAGACCGTGTTCTTTTTATTGACGACTTTCTCGCCAACGGCAATGCAGCCAAGGGTATCATCGATTTGGTAGAAAAAGCCGGAGCCGAACTGTCCGGAATGGGATTCATCATCGAAAAAGCATTCCAACATGGCGGAGATTATTTGCGTAATGCAGGTATCCGCGTAGAATCATTGGCCATCATTGAAAGTCTGGACAATTGTGAAATCAAAATAAGATAACCCCATGCAGGAATCTCAAACCGCCCAATCCAATACCGGACTGATTTACGGATTGAACGACCGCCCCCCTGTACGAGAGGCCATTTTTGCTGCCATACAGCATTTGCTTGCTATTTTTGTAGCCATCATCACTCCGCCTCTTATCATCGCTGGAGCATTAAAACTGGATTTGGAAACCACCAGTTTCCTAGTATCCATGTCTCTCTTTGCCTCAGGTATTTCTACCTTTATCCAATGCAGACGGATAGGAGGCATCGGCACCGGTCTCTTATGTATCCAAGGAACCAGTTTTTCATTTATCGGTCCCATCATCTCGGCAGGTATGCTGGGCGGACTTCCACTGATTTTCGGCACTTGCATCGTGGCATCATCTGTAGAGATGGTCATCAGCCGCATCTTAAAATATACCCGTAAAATAATCACCCCTCTGGTATCGGGCATTGTAGTCACTTTGATTGGAATGAGCCTGATAAAAGTAGGTATCACAGCTTGTGGCGGGGGTGTCTCTGCTCAAAGCAACGGCACTTTCGGAAGTTTTGAGAATCTAGGTCTAGCTCTGCTAGTACTTATCCTCATCATCCTTTTTAATAGAAGTTCCAACCGCTACCTACGCATGAGTTCCATCGTTATCGGTTTGATTATAGGATATTTAGTTGCCTGGGGTCTCGGTAGAATTGATTTCTCGGCAGTACAAAGTTTTGGTGGTTTCAATATTCCCCTCCCATTCAAATACGGACTGGATTTCGACTTCTCCGCATTCATAGCTTTGGGGTTAGTATTTTTGATAACAGCCATAGAAGCCTATGGAGACATTACTGCCAATTCACTGATATCAGGAGAACCTGTAGAAGGAAAAGTATTCATCAAACGTGCTTCAGGAGGAATTTTGGCAGACGGATTCAATTCGATGCTGGCAGGTATTCTCAACTCTTTTCCAAACTCCGTTTTCGCGCAAAATAACGGTATGATACAACTGACAGGAGTAGCCAGCCGATATGTAGGCTATTACATTGCAGGTTTTCTTATTCTATTAGGATTATTTCCCAGTGTAGGATTAATTTTCTCCCTAATGCCCGAACCTGTATTGGGAGGCGCTACTTTACTGATGTTCGGAACAGTAGCTTCAGCAGGCATTCGTATTATCGCAGCACAGAAGATCAACCGGAAAGCAACATTAGTCATCGCACTTAGTTTCGCTTTAGGTTTAAGTGTAGAAATGGTTCCTGAAATACTATGTCAATTTCCGGAATCAATAAAGAATATTTTCTCATCCGGCATTACAACAGGCGGAGTGACTGCCATCATTTCAAATGCACTGATACGGATGAAAGAGTAAAAACAAGTAATTTTCTCATAATTTGGAACTAAAGCATTAACTTTCTTTGCAAATCAGCCAAGAAAGGGAGAATAATATATATCTTTGTTCCAAAATATGATTATGATTACAGAGGATTTACAGAACCTATATCAAACCTATCTCGGAGAAGTACCCGAAGAGATTGTAGAATTACCCTCATCCGGTTCCAACAGGCGTTATTTCCGGCTGACCGGAACCCAAAAACTGATTGGCGTATACGGCACTTCCAAAGAAGAAAACGAAGCCTTTCTTTATATGGCAGCACACTTCCGCAAGAAAGGTCTTCCTGTTCCAGAAGTATACATCTGTTCTGAAGACAAGAATTGTTATTTGCAAGAAGATTTAGGAGATATCCTGTTGTTCAACGCTATTGAAAAAGGGCGGGCGACCAGCGTCTTCTCCGAAGAGGAGAAAGAAATGCTGCGCAAGACCATCCGCCTACTGCCTTCTATCCAATTTGCCGGAGCAGACGGCTTTGATTTTTCACACTGTTATCCCCAAGCCGAATTCAACCAACGTTCTATCCTTTGGGACTTGAACTATTTTAAATACTGCTTTTTGAAAGCTACCGGCCTGGAGTTTCAAGAAGACAAGCTGGAAGATGACTTTCAAAAAATGAGTGATGTACTGCTACGCAGTTCTTCCGCCACCTTTATGTATCGGGATTTCCAAAGCAGAAACGTGATGATAAAGGATGGAGCACCTTGGTTCATTGATTTCCAGGGAGGACGTAAAGGACCGTTTTTCTATGACGTAGCCTCTTTCTTATGGCAGGCTAAAGCTAAATTTCCCGAAACCCTGCGCAACGAACTGTTGGAAGAATATATAGACGCCCTCTCCAAATACAAACCAGTAGACCGTGATTATTTCTTTAGCCAGTTGCGTCACTTCGTACTCTTCCGCACCTTGCAGGTATTGGGAGCCTACGGTTTCCGTGGCTATTTCGAAAAGAAGCCACATTTCATCCAAAGTGTACCATACGCCATCGAGAACCTGCGACAATTGCTTCATAATGAATACCCCGAATATTCCTACCTGTGTTCCGTACTAAAAGACCTGACCGAACTGAAACAATTTAAAGATGACTTAAAAAAACGGCAACTCACTGTGAAGGTTATGAGTTTTGCCTACAAAAAAGGAATACCCAACGACCCCACAGGCAACGGTGGCGGGTATGTTTTCGACTGCCGTGCCGTAAACAATCCCGGAAAATATGAACGTTACAAACCTTTCACCGGGTTAGACGAGCCTGTTATTCGTTTTTTGGAAGAAGACGGGGAAATATTCCCATTTTTAAATGCTGCCTATTCTTTAGTGGATGCTTCAGTAAAAAGATACATGGAACGAGGTTTCAGCAATCTGTCTGTATGTTTCGGCTGTACAGGCGGACAACACCGTTCTGTTTATTCAGCGCAACACATGGCAGAACATATCAATAAAAAATTCGGTGTAAAAGTAGAACTCATACACCGTGAGCAGAATATAGAACAAACATTTGAAAGAACATTATGAAAGCAATGATTTTTGCCGCCGGACTAGGCAGCCGACTTAAACCTATAACAGACACCCGTCCCAAAGCTTTAGTAACGGTAGGTGGAAAAACCATGTTAGAGCACATCATCTTAAAGCTGAAAGCAGCAGGATTTGATGAAATAGTGATCAATGTACACCACTTTTCCAATCAGATTCTTGCTTTTCTGGAAGCTAACCAGAACTTTGGAGTCAACATACAAATCTCGGACGAAACAGACTGCCTGCTTGATACCGGCGGCGGTTTGGAAAAAGCATACCATTTATTATACCATCCTGAGAATATGTTTACCCAAAAAGGCGAAACCCCGTATGAACTGATATTCGAAAATCTGAACAAAGGGATGGATGAGGAAGAGATAATCGAAAAAACCTTAGGAGTTATGCGGAAAGAATGCTACTTACTCCACAACGTAGATATTCTTTCCAATTGCGATTTTGAAAGTCTGATGTATTATCACCAGCATAGTCCTAACATCAATGCCACCCTTTTAGTCAGCCAGCGCAAGACCTCCCGTTACCTGTTGTTTAATGACGACAATCTGTTATGTGGCTGGGTCAATAAGGACACCATGGAAACCAAACCGGCAGGATTCCGGTATAGAGAAGGGGAATACCAGGAATACGCCTATAGCGGAATACAAGTGACCACCCCTAAAATTTTACATCTCCTTCCCAAAGGAAAATATTCCATTATCGATTTCTATCTCTCCATATGTCACAGGGTCGACATCCAGTGCTATGTAGAAGATGACTTGCAATTGCTTGATATCGGCAAACCCGAAAATCTGGAAAAAGCGGAAGAGTTTCTCAGTAAATTCTAAGCAGTCCTAAAAATATATCCATAACATAAAACAGTATCCCGCCTGAAATAATGGGTTATTTTAGGCGGGATACTGTTTTGTTTGCTAGCAAATAGCTTCTTATTCTTTCGAATAAAATGGGCAGATAAAAAAAGTCGTAATTTTATGAAGTGCCCCCCAAAAGTTTTGTGTTTAACTTTTTTGGGGGGCACTTCTTTATGACCAAAGGTTCAATTTATTTTTCTGAGCTTCTTCCAAAGATACCGTTTTTACCTGCTTGGCACTGTTTTTCAGACGAAGATCCTCATATTCTTTGTTCAGCCTTTCCACAAACTCAAAAGAAGATTCCGGATTCAGCAAACGGGCGGCTACCAAGGCATTCTGTGAAGCATCTTTCATGTGAATGACCGGACCTCCATAAACAGGTGCTATTTTCAAGGCAGTATGTAGCTTGGAAGTAGTGGCTCCTCCAATCATAATGGGAATGTCCAGCCCCGCACGCTTTAACTCTACAGCCACATGCGCCATTTCTTCCAATGATGGAGTAATCAGCCCGCTTAATCCTATTATATCCACCTTTTCCTCTATAGCCTTCCTGACTATCATTTCGGCAGGAACCATCACGCCAAGGTCTATAATTTCATAGTTATTACAAGCCATGACCACTGATACGATATTCTTCCCAATATCATGCACATCCCCTTTTACGGTAGCCATCAATACTTTTCCTGCACTGCGGACACCTTCCTGTTTGTCGGCCTCAATGAGCGGCTGCAAAATCGCTACCGCCTTTTTCATGGTACGGGCAGTCTTCACAACTTGCGGTAAAAACATTTTCCCTGCTCCAAACAATTCTCCGACTTTATTCATACCTTCCATTAGCGGACCCTCAATAATATCCACTGCTTTAGGATACAGTTTAACCGCTTCTGCCAAATCCTCTTCCAAATGATCGCCAATGCCTTTTATCAAGGCATACTGAAGCCGTTTCTCTACCATCGGTTCTTCACGCCACACATCCTGTTTCACCGCTTCTGTTCCGGTCGCCGTATTTTTCAACGCCTCAGCAGTCTCTATCAAACGTTCGGCAGCATCGGGCCTACGGTTTAAGACCACATCCTCTATCCGTTCCAGCACATCAGCAGGAATATCCGTATAGAGCACCGAAGCAGCAGGATTTACAATACCCATATCCATACCTTGACGGATAGCGTGATAAAGAAACACGGCATGCATCGCCTCACGGATATAGTTATTTCCACGGAAGGAGAACGACAGGTTGCTCACGCCACCACTGACGTGTGCACCGGGCAAATTCTTTTTGATCCATCCGGTAGCCTTGATAAAATCCACCGCATAATTATCATGTTCCTCAATACCCGTAGCCACAGCCAGTACATTAGGGTCGAAAATGATATCATGAGGATTAAAATCCACCTGTTCTGTCAATATTTTATAAGCACGGGCACAGACTTCAATCTTACGTTCAAAAGTATCTGCCTGTCCTTTTTCATCGAAAGCCATCACTACAACGGCAGCTCCCAGTTTTTTTATCAGACGGGCATGTTCTATAAATATCTCCTCCCCTTCCTTCAAAGAAATAGAATTGACAATGGACTTTCCTTGCAGGCATTTCAGTCCGGCCTCAATGACTTCCCACTTGGAAGAGTCAATCATGACAGGTACACGGGCTATGTCGGGTTCGGACATGACCAGATTCAAGAAAGTAGTCATCTCCTCCCGGGCATCCAGCAAACCGTCATCCATATTTACATCAATCACCAAAGCACCGTCTTCCACCTGCTTGCGAGCGATACTTAGCGCTTCCTCATATTTCTTTTCATTGATTAAACGGAGGAACTTACGGGATCCGGCCACATTGCACCGTTCGCCTACATTAATAAAATTCATTTCGGGAGTCTGCTCCAACAGCTCCAACCCGGAAAGCCACAGCCTCTCAGGAGTGGTGGCAGGGATATGAGGAGATACCCAGGCAGAACCGGAAACGATCAATTCCTGATATTTTGCAATATATTCCTCCGTTGTACCACAACAACCACCGATAATGTTTACTAATCCTTCATCGATATATTCCTTCACTTCTGAAGCCATTTCCTCCGGAGTCTGGTCATACTGTCCCAAACTGTTAGGAAGTCCGGCATTGGGATAGGCACTTATATAATAAGGTGCCCGTGCAGCCAGCCCTTCCAGAAAAGGTTTCAATTGTTTCGCTCCGAACGAGCAGTTCAGGCCGATAGAAAAAATAGGCGCATGCTGTACGGATGCCAGAAAAGCATCCAATGTTTGCCCCGAAAGAGTACGTCCTGCAATATCCGAAACAGTAACAGAAAGCATAAGAGGAACCTCACGCCCTATCTTCTTCATTGCCGTTTCCGCAGCATAAATGGCCGCTTTGGCATTCAGGGAATCGAAAATGGTTTCTATCAGAAGCGCATCCACTCCTCCTTCCAGCAAAGCTTCCATTTGTTCCTGATAGGCAGCGGCCAGTTCATCGTATGTCAAAGCACGCAAGGCCGGATTATTGACATCCGGACTCATGGAACAAGTTTTGTTGGTAGGACCTACCGAACCTGCTACAAATCTAGGTTTATGAGGGGTCTTCGCGGTATATTCGTCAGCCATTTCGCGAGCAAGTCCGGCAGCGGCCAGATTAATCTCACGGCACAAATCCTGCATATGATAATCTGCCATCGAAACCCGTTGGGCATTGAACGTATTTGTTTCAATAATATCAGCCCCTGCTTCCAGATATTTATGGTGGATATCCTTTATCACATCAGGGCGGGTAAGACAAAGCAAGTCATTATTGCCCTTCATCTGTCCGGGCATCTCAGCAAAACGCTCTCCCCGGAAATCCTGTTCAGACAAATTATACCTTTGTATCATAGTTCCCATTGCACCATCAAGAATGAGAACTCTCTCGTCAATTAGTTGTTTTAATGTAGCCATAAGTCTATTTTTGGGGTACGGATAACACGGATTTCACTTACCTTTTAAACATACGGTCCATTTCGCGACGGTCGTCCTTCTCTTTCAATGACTCGCGCTTATCATATTGTTTCTTACCTTTAGCCAATGCGACAACCAGCTTCGCCAGTCCTTTCTCATTAATAAACAGACGGACAGGAACAATCGTAAAACCGGGGTTCTTTCCGGCTTCTTCCAATTTCCGCAGTTCTTTCTTATTCAACAACAATTTACGTTCGCGACGGGCAGAATGGTTATTGTATGAGCCGTAAAAGTATTCGGCTATGTGCATATTCTTCACCCACAACTCGCCTTGCACAAAATAACAATAGGTATCTACCAGACTGGCTTTGCCCAAACGGATGGACTTTATCTCGGTTCCCGTGAGCACGATACCTGCCGTGTACGTATCGATAAATTCATAATCGAACGATGCACGCTTATTCTTTATATTAATAGGAGTCGGTTTCATTAATTTAAAATAACAGATAACTCATTAAACACAGCGGCAATCAATGCCGGACAAACAATTATAATAACTGAAGCAATCAAGGTGTATCGTGTCAGTTTCTCTTCATTTACCTTCATCAGGGTACGTGCACCCTCGAACACCACGAATATAGTATAAAATTGCAATATCCAATGGAGAATGGAAATAGAGAACAACCCACTGACAATATCGAGCACAAAAGTCACTACCATAGAATAACCTACAAACTGCTGATTTAGTTCATACTGGTCTTCACGTCCTAACAGTTTCTTGCCCAACTGGTCTATGGCGTATGCCGCCAAAAAATATCCTCCGAACAAGGATACAAATATAGCACAACATCGTGTCATTGCTATCTGGAAAGCAGCGACCCCTGCCGTATTCCCAATGAATGTACCTATAAAAACGGACAATCCGCATAAACCTATCATGGGATAAACAAATGCTCCCAGCACTTTACGCCTATCCTCTTCCTTGCCAATTTCCTCCCATGCTTTTGCCGGAGATGAAATCAGCGATATTACTCGTTTAAATAAATCTTTGTAATTCAATGCCTAATCTATTTACCTCAGTTCAACTTCAATGAAATGCAAAGGTAATTAATTCACTGGAATAAACGAATAAAAAAACGCATACTTCTCTTGGGGGAATCAAAAAAATAAGCCTACTTTTATTATAGATTCAAAAGAAAGACAAATATAACTAAGGAAATATGACTAAAGAAAAAACATTGAAAGCTTTAGAATATAAAAAACAAACGCTAATTCAGAAGAAGGATGTCTGGGAACTTTCTCTCCATAGGGAATGCATAGTTTTATAATCAGATTCATCCTTAAAAGATCTTATCCATATCTCTAAACCTTTCCTGCCCCATGGTTAAGGGTTTTCTTCCTGTTTGTTTTATCTCCGCAAGCCTTGGGAGTTAACTCCATAGCCTTGGGAGATAACTCCAAAGCTTATGGAGACAACTCCAAAGGCTATGGAGATAGAATACATCCGTATAAAAAGGCTTAATCAGGGAAGAGAAAAGGCTTATGCAACAGGAATGAATGTGATATGTTGTTATTACGGCAGCAGAAAGATCGAACCGTTTAAAAATTTATGTCAACTCTTTTCACACGCAGGAGGTATATACTGAATCTAAAGAAAGATATGAACAGGAAAATAAGAAGTAGGCCCCGTCAAATTTCTTCCCCCCAATATATAGAAATTTAATAATCTATAGAAGCAAATAAAAATCTCTTTTTACTTACTAAACTGTAGCAAAAAGAGATTTTTACTGTTCATAATAATATATCTTAATAAGGTCGATATATTGCCATAGTTGTCATTGAATCAAGTTTTTCCTGTCCTCCATCAGCAGATAGAGCCCTAACTGTCACATAAATTGAATCTTGACTTTTATTAGAAGGAATCATATCATGAATCTCATCACATGACCACAAATCATAGTTAGTTGCATAATAAGTATAACCATTTTTATAACCTTCCTTGGTTTTTAACTTTAAATCTAAATACAAAGTATCTTTTGCAGCACTTACACGATTAGGCACTAGACCTACTTTAGCAATTTCAGCTGCTTGATAAGTACAATTAATCATCAAATATCTACCATTAGTATATACAGCAGGCACACCAGCTAGAAATTTAGTAAATCCCTGTATTTTCGATGTATACTCAATCAATGTATCCGGTTTGTTTGAAATATTTGCAATAGGAATTGGGCTACAATATCCCGGAACCAGTTCTACTTTCAATGTTTTTGTATCTTCTGTAATATTTTGTCCCTCAGGAATTGTATAAGTAAGCAAAGCACGCTTAGTCCCCTCAGGAAGACCATACTGTGTTAAAGTAACCGCACCTGTTGTCCATTTCACTGTCGGAGCACCATCTGGAATAAAACTTACTCCTGTGTAAGATCCATCATTTACATTAACAACCCATTGAAGCTGAGCCGGACCGCTTTCACCATCGTCCAAACAAGAACTAAAACCAAACACAGATACAAATGCAGCAAATACTACTGCCAATTTCATTTTTTTCATTTTCTTCTTTATAATTATTAGGGTTTGCAAAATTAAATAAAAGAATCGGTTTCCAAGAAAGAAACTGAATTCTTTTTATTGTTTTAATGATTAAATGAAAAATTGGCTTAAATACTGCGTCGCCACTTGTCTTTTAACATTATTTTTTATTCATGTTTCATCCTCTGATAAGACTTGCTTTATCTTTTGTTTTAACTATTTTTTTCACCGAAATTCACTTGTAGCCTATCCGCCATTAACCCATTAATAAAAATTAATACATAAAAGAACAAGCAGTTGGGCTATAGTACCACTTTATTTCCTATCTTTGAAACAAAACAACTTAATAACAATAAAACCTAAGATATTACATGATACCTATACATTATTTTTGCCGATAAGATCAATTTCCATTCCTACCGATTCGGTAAAATGAACTATTTATGAACGCTGTATTCTTCAACGAATACATCCAAACAAGCCCTAGATTTATGACCGATTTCACCCCGTGGACACTCTTTGTCGATACAGGCATCATCTCAGTACTGCTACTGCTCGGCAAACTCATGAGAGTAAAAATAAGATTCATCCAAAGGCTGTTCATCCCCCCCAGCCTGTTGGCCGGGTTTATAGGACTGTCCTTGGGACCTCACGGTTTCGGCATCATACCTCTTTCCACCCAAACAGGAACTTATGCCGGCATATTGATAGCCTTCATTTTCGGCGCTCTCCCCCTCATCTCACAAAAGGCAGCCAAAGGAGATGCAGACAATATAGGCAGCATGTGGGCATATTCACAGGCAGGAATGTTGTTGCAATGGGCTTTTGGAGGACTGTTGGGATTGCTTGTCCTGAACCGGATATGGCCCTTGAACCCTGCCTTCGGCATCACTATGCCAAGCGGCTATTGCGGCGGGCACGGTACAGCAGCAGCCATCGGACAGGCTTTCAGCCAGTTCGGATATGACGAAATTCTAACTTTGGCCATGACTGCCGCCACCTTCGGTATCGTAGCGGCAGTCATTATCGGACTGATCATCATAAAATGGGGGACAAAGAAAGGGCACACCTCCTTCCTCGCCAATTACGATGACCTTCCTCACGAATTACAGACAGGCCTGTTGCCCGGCGACAAACGGGAAAGCATGGGTGAAAGTTCTTGCTCTTCCATCTCCATTGACCCGCTGACCTTCAATCTTATCATCGTAGCAGTGATAGCATTAGGCGGATACTGCATCAGCAAAACAGTATCCCACTTTATGCCGGGGTTTGAACTGCCGGTATTCAGTTGTGCATTTGTGGTAGGTATATTCATCAAAAAGATATTCGACAAAACAAGAACCAGTGATTATGTCTGCCCGCAAACCATAGGCCACATCAGCGGAGCCTTTACCGATTTTCTGGTAGCTTTTGGAATTGCTTCCATTAAAATATCTGTTGTAATAGAGTACATCATACCCTTATTAATTCTGTTAGTCTCAGGATTAATCGCAACCCTGATTTATGTTCTGGTCATGGCCCGCAAACTAATGAAAGAATGTTGGTTCGAGAAAGCTATCTTCACATGGGGATGGTTTACAGGAACTATGGCTATGGGCATCGCATTGCTCCGCGTTGCAGACCCCAAAATGCGCAGCCGATGCCTGGATAACTATGCACTGGCTTACTTGTTCATCGCCCCGGTAGAGATTTCTCTGATAACTTTCGCTCCGGTAGCTTTCTTGAACGGTTACGGGCTGGTGTTTACGGGAATCTGCCTGGCGGCAGGACTTGCCGTACTGGCAACCGCCTATATCAAAGGTTGGTTTATCAGGAAACAATAAATGGAATGACACCGGAATAACAAGACAAAAAAAGTAAGTTAACTTGCTTGACCAAGCAACATAGGTTCATCAGCCAACGAACGTATCTTACTTAGCTATTGAAGCCAACTTACTTTTTTTATATCAAAACACATGAGCTTATACCCGACAAAGTACGCAAAAGTCCTTGTCATACAATCTCCGCAAACTCCTCAATATGATTGTCCACATATTCTGCAATCCGGGCAGTTACCGACTCTTCCATATCCATGAACTGCTCTTCCAACTCATCAAAGGCCTCGTATTGCTCATACATTGCCATAAATTCCTCATCATCCCTGTCCTTTTCCAAATCAGCACGGTTCTCATCATATATTTTCTTCGCGCTATAAATCAATTTGGCAAATTCTTTCGCTCCAAACTGCCGCATTGCTTTTGCAAAAGGATTATCAAAGATATAAGGTCCAAAACCATTCTGTATCAATTGTACAAAACCACCTTCATTTATTTCTTCACGCAAGAAATGATACCCCAACAATGAATGCTGGTAACCATTGAGCAAAGGCATTGTTTCCGCATTGACAACACCTCCTGTCACCTCCAGGTATTTATCTATAAACACCTTCAAGAAACCATCCATGCCCTCTTCCGCACCTCGGCGCAAAGCTTCGTCCGTAATTGCTATTTTATTTGCTTCCATTCCTATCATTATAATATAGGTACAAAGATAGAAATTTCATCGGAAAGAAAAAACATTTTGGCAACTCTAGTTTGCAAAATGCTGTCCTGCAATAAATTTATTTTATTTAAAGATAAAAAGTGACGGGCAACAAGTTGCAGAAAAGAATAAAACGACTAACTTTGTAGGCGAAAAGAATAACCAATCTTTTCACGTGGTTACGAATATTTATTTTATTACCAAAAAACGTAAAGAATATGACTTATTCACACGAAGTAGAACACATGTGTGTTGTGAAGAAAGGTCCCAATCACGGACCAGCTCCTATTCCTGAAGAAGGAAAGTGGGTAAAATCAAAAGAAATTAAAGACATCTCTGGTTTGACACACGGTATTGGCTGGTGTGCTCCTCAGCAGGGTGCTTGTAAACTAACCCTTAACGTAAAAGAAGGTATCATCCAGGAAGCATTGGTAGAAACTATCGGTTGCTCAGGTATGACTCACTCGGCTGCCATGGCTGCTGAAATCCTTCCGGGAAAGACTGTATTGGAAGCATTGAACACCGACTTGGTTTGTGACGCTATCAACACAGCAATGCGCGAACTTTTCCTTCAAATCGTTTACGGACGTACTCAGTCAGCTTTCTCGGAAGGCGGTCTGATTATCGGTGCCGGTCTGGAAGACTTGGGTAAAGGTCTTCGCAGCCAGGTAGGTACTTTGTATGGTACTTTGGCTAAAGGTCCCCGTTACCTTGAAATGGCTGAAGGTTACATCAAGAACGTATTCCTGGATAAGAACGACGAAATCTGCGGTTACGAATTCGTTCACATGGGTAAGTTCATGGACGAAATCAAGAAGGGTACTGATGCTAACGAAGCGTTGAAGAAAGTTACAGGTACTTACGGACGTGTAACTGAAGAACAGGGAGCTGTTAAGAAAATTGATCCACGTCACGAATAATTATAAGGAGGAAAGAATATGATTAGAGAAGTAAAATTCGAAAGCCAAGACCGTCGTATCAAACAGATCATTGCTGCTTTGAACGAAAACGGCATCAAAGACATCGAAGAAGCTAACGCAATCTGCGAAGCTGCCGGACTTGATCCTTATAAAACTTGTGAAGAAACTCAGCCTATCTGTTTCGAAAATGCCAAGTGGGCTTACGTAGTAGGTTCTGCCATTGCATTGAAGAAAGGTTGCAAAAACGCTGCCGAAGCTGCCGAAGCTATCGGTATCGGTCTGCAGGCATTCTGTATTCCGGGTTCTGTAGCCGACGACCGTAAAGTAGGTATCGGTCACGGTAACCTGGCTGCTATGTTGCTGCGCGAAGAAACTAAATGTTTCGCATTCCTGGCAGGTCACGAATCATTCGCTGCTGCCGAAGGTGCTATCAAAATCGCTGCAAAAGCAGACAAAGTACGTAAAGAACCTCTGCGTTGTATCTTGAACGGTTTGGGCAAAGACGCTGCACAGATCATCTCTCGTATCAACGGATTTACATACGTTCAGACTGAATTCGATTATTTCACAGGTGAACTGAAAGTAGTTCGTGAAATCGCTTATTCTGACGGTCCTCGTGCAAAAGTAAAATGCTACGGAGCCGATGATGTTCGCGAAGGTGTAGCTATCATGTGGAAAGAAGGTGTAGACGTATCTATCACCGGTAACTCTACTAACCCGACTCGTTTCCAACATCCGGTTGCAGGTACTTACAAGAAAGAACGTGTTCTTGCAGGTAAGCCTTATTTCTCAGTTGCATCAGGTGGTGGTACAGGTCGTACTCTTCACCCGGACAACATGGCTGCCGGTCCTGCTTCTTACGGTATGACAGACACTATGGGTCGTATGCACTCAGACGCTCAGTTCGCCGGTTCTTCATCAGTTCCTGCTCACGTAGAAATGATGGGATTCCTAGGTATCGGTAACAACCCGATGGTAGGTTGTACGGTAGCTTGCGCAGTTGACGTTGCTACTGCTTTGAGCAAGTAATATAATACATTGCTAATATATAAATCCCTGTAACCATTGCAGTTATAGGGATTTTTATTTCCAGTAATTTCATTCGTTTAACTGATGACCCACCCCCTCCTATTTTTCAATATCAATCAAAAGTATTGCAAATAATTGTCTAAAATTACGGAATGAAATTGGTTCTTTAAATCATAAATCGGTTATACAATTAAGAGTTGGTTTAGGATAAAAGGAGGTCAAAACGAAGATTATTTATATGCAATCTGGCATTTTTGAAAATTTAAAAACAAGCAAAATTCAACAACCTGTTTTATCCTGCATATACTCAAAGAACGATTATCATAATATAAAATTGACGAGCAAGAAAAACTAGATCAAATCCCTGTATCTTAAATATTATCAAAAAAAGGAAGGCTGTTTTCACGCCCTCCTGTCTGTCCGCACAATTATATAATCCCGTATTTGCAGTATCTCACAGAAGGTAGAGTTAGCTGATGCCTAACATGATAGCCCCTTTACCTAGTTGTTTTCGGTCTGTTCGAACTAATATACATTTTAATATCAGACTTCCCCTGCCAAATTCACATCAAAAACGAGGTTTTACAAATTTGTCATCTGGAGATGTAAAAGACAACCCCGGAACAGAACGGCGGATATCTTTATAGGCATGTTCTTTAATCAGTGAATAATCTGTAGCATCCAAAGCATAGTAATAATCATCTTTATCTGTCGATAACTTTACAGTCCAGTCAAACATATTTCCAAAGATGGTCAACTCATCTTTTGCCGGATCGAAACCGGGGAGAGCTGATTTCACCAAACTTCCATCACTATTGATAATATAAAAATGATGCTTGCTATCTACCATATACCCCAAAGTCCGACGGCTACGGAATTCAGTAATAAACACATATTCCGGCAAGACTCCTTCAGGCAACTGAATAGCTTTCACATACGGACGTCCTTTGGTGCACTTCAGATGGAACAATTTATGGTTGGCATCTAAAACCAGATATCCCTCATCATAGTCTTTACGAGTAGTTGGATTGCCCGAAGCATAGCATGCAGGAAAAGCAAACCCTTTCTGAACCAGCATATCCGTAAACAATTTGCTTTTCGCCTCATCGATACAATTCGTTTCCATACGAATAAATTCTATACCTTTATCGGTAAAACGGAATGCATCTTCGGGCATTTTCAAATCCACCCGTTTGGACATGGACTCCATCAGAAAATAGAGTCCTGTCTGGGGAGCATTGATGGCTGACGGCACACTCTTGAAAGTAAAGTTTGTCAATTGAATATCTTTCGGACTAACTGCCTTACCACAAATGGTATCAGGGAAACGTTCGTCCGCCGTAAGCTGGCGCACATAGAGAGAAGGCAACAAACTGTCTACCTGCTGTTGTGTATATGTATTGCCTTTCGTATCATAGCGGTGAAGTTGCTTATTCTCATCTAGTTGTGTAATAACAAAATCACCAAGTACGGAACTATACATAGTAAAAGGAGTTTTGACAGGCTTCAGTGTGAGAAAAGCATAACACCAAGGCAACTGCCATACAAGCAGGACAGCTACGGTAATATAAAAAAATATTTTGCTGAATCGAATCATGTTTGTTTGATTTTTTAATAATAAACATTCAATTAGTCTTGCTTACCGGCCTTGAACCGTACCACAGAAATCCACGAAAGAGAAGCGGCAAGCAACGTATAAAGTGTCAGACAGGGCAAGAAACTATTATATGCCTCCGCTCCCGGAGCCAGAAAGTAGACACGGAAAATCAATGCCGCAATAATCAGATTCAAAACCCTGCGCTTCCATGTGGGTTCCAGGCAAATCCATGAAACAAGCAGATAACCGGCAAATCCGGCAAAAAACCATGGAGCCGCAGATAATAAAACACGCTGCACCAACTCACTTGTAAAATGTTGTGGCAGATAAACTCCCATCATAATAAAACTCATAGCAAAACAGGTCACCAGTGCAAGTACGCCATAGGCCAACATTGACATGACCATTTTCTTCTGTGAATAAGGCAAATGCAAAGTAAGCTTCAAACACTTACGTTGCATCTCGGGGAAAAACTGTACGGCAGCAAGCAAGATACCGATAAGTAAAGGGACAAATTGCAACAAATCAATAAATATAGCATCCTTCTGGACCATCACTACCCATAAATGATCGATTCCCTGTATGGCAATGGTACGGCCAATACGAAGCATGGAATATCCTGTGATCCCTATCATAAAAAGAGTTGCCAGCAACCAATACCAACGCGTTTTTATCCACTCTTTATAAAATATGGCTTGTATCATATTTCTTCTATTTAGTTTACATATTAATACTTTCCGGTAAGACCGATAAAGGCATCTTCCAGACTTACATTTTCGTGCTGCAAACCAGTAAAGGGAACTTGACTTTCCTTCAACAGTTTCTCCACATCCACGGGAGGCAAAAAGGAGTACGTTTCCAAGGTTTGACGAATGACAGCCGGATGATAGCAAGTTGCCGGCAACTGAGGCTGATAACCCTCGGGCACAGTACAAGTATATCTTCTCAGCTCTTTCATCAACGTTTCAATAGGCTGTTGAATAAGGATAGAGCCATAATCCATAATAATACAATCATCAATCAACCGCTCCATATCCTGAATAATATGGGAAGTCAGGAAAACAGTCTTGTTCTCGGAACGGGCATAATCACGTAAATAATCCACAAAAAGACGGCGATAGCCCGGATCAAGTCCTAAAGAGAAATCATCCAGAATCAACAACTCCGGATTTTGTGCCAGGATCAGTCCCAATGCCACTTGCGAACGCTGTCCGTTCGACATTCTTGAGATACGTTGCCCCGGAGCTACCTTCAATTTATTCATCAAGTCATAATAAGCCTCCTTTTTCCATTGTCCCGGATAAAAAGAAGCATAAAACTTTTCTATTTGTGTGATATTCATAAACTGATATTGAACATGACCTTCCAGCAATAAACCGATATTCCTGCGTAAAGCAGGATTCATGGTCTGAATGTTCTCACCAAAGATGCGACATTCGCCTGAACGCGGCTGAAGATAACCGCTCAATATATTAATGGTTGTCGTTTTCCCTGTACCATTTTTACCCAACAACCCCAAGATACGCCCTTGAGGAACTTCAAAACTCAAGTTCTCATAAATCTTGCGTTGACCGTAATAATGGGTCAGGTTCTTACATTCTATAATTGCACTCATGCTTTATAAATCATTTTTCGTTTGCTATTAGAAACACGCCAGGAAAAGAATAGGAATCAAGATACCGGCCACCAACTCGATTCCTCCTCTGCCCCACAATCCTTTAGGACCTTTTATCATCACTATACCGCTGACAGTGATAATAATCAGACAGACAGCAAAAGCATCGGCAAACCAAGTCCACCACTTACCCGGATTGAAATGGAGTTGTACCATGGAAGAGATCAGCGGACGGCGCTTCACCCCCTCGTAGACAGCATCTTTTGTCCGGGTGTTAATCACCAGACTTGAGCCTCCTTTCAGAAAAACCTTAATCAGATCCGGTTCCGGGTAATAATATTTAGTAAAATTTCCGGCTTCGCCCAGCGGTTCCAACAAAGTCAAAATCATCTTCTCATTAACTTTGCTCTTGTCCGACAGATCCTCTGTTATTTTATATTCCGTTCGTGTAACTGTATAATGGGGATTTATGCTATCCCTATGGTTCATCACGATACCCGAAATAGCATAAATCAAAATCATTCCCGCAAAGAAGAAAGACAGATCACGATGGATGATCCGGCTCCACTTGCGGAATGCAGTACCTTTATTCTGCGATTTCATAAGAACTGGCTTCCATATAGTAGAATGACAGATAATCTTTTCCGGTAGCAGCTTTTCTTTCTGCTATCTTTGCGCGAAAGTCCGCAATACGGGCTTCAGGGGTGCTGGCTGTTTCACCGCGTGCTTTTTTTTCCGAATCACACCCGGCAGCAGTTTCTCCATGAGATTTTTCAGTCTGTGCTTTCAGTTTAGCCTCCCAGTTTTGCAAGTAAGCTTCATCTACCCGCTGTTCCTTTAACGTTCCGGTCACTGTGACAATAGCGTTGATGCATTTGGTATCAAACGAGCCCAAAGGTCCGGCTTCCACACGAATCGTTTTGGTATCATCACTACCCATCAGGAATATTTTTGTAGCTCCGTGCTTGCAGGTATGTGTGCAGATTCCTTCGATAGTCACCTCCTTGTTGGCCAGTGAATCGGCATGCACCAGCAGATTATCGATGCTCAATGCCGCCGGAGCCGCCTGCTCCGTTTTTTCAGACTGGCTCTGTTTGTTACTGTTTCCACAAGAAGTAGTAGTTACTAAAGCTGCCATTAAGGTTGCAGCGACCATAAACTTAATTTTCATATGCTAACTGTTTTTATTTTTTAAAAAAAGATGCCCAATGAACAAACGGCATACTGGGCCGTTCCGCATTTTTTATAATATGCCGCCTGCCATTGAACAGACAAAGACAGGTTATATTGTTTCATGATGGGATAATCCCCTTGCAGACGAATCCCCACCATACTATAACTATCAGATAAATAGTCAATATTTGCCAATAAAGTCTGGGCGGACGACTTCGCGGTATTCAATCCCGGTAAAGAATATTCAGCCGATAAATTGGCATAATATCCACCGTTAGCTTCTGCGGTCAATCGTAGCAGCCTCTTCTGATACAGCAAACGGGCACGCAAAGAACTCTCCAAAACAGACAAGTGAACAAACCGGGATACGGCGTTGTAATCCGTTTCCAACCGATGGTAGATTATGTTTGGGACAATTGCTCCTCCCCATACACCTTTATCGGTCAAAAGCTTCTCCCACAAACCACTTACGGCAATCCGACTATTCGTGACCTTCATTCCCGGAGATGTACTAATTAATGCTCCATAGGAGCTTCCGCCCGCCTCTCCGTAAATATTCTCCATTCCTTTACGAACTATATAGCCTGCATCCAGTTTCACTGCAAGGTGTTCTGCCTGCTGAAGTTCCCGCATCCAGGTCACGTTTCCTTTCAAATCAGTCGTATTCAATTCCAGCAAAGTGAGATTATTGGCATTGCTCAATTTCTTGTCCATTGACATACGGTCAATTGAAACTGTGGCCGATATCCCCTTTTCCGTATCAACTGGCAGAATGCCTATGCTTCCTCCCCACCGGATGCCTTGATGCTTCGTCCCGGTCTGGTTTCCGGCGAAACGCACATAATCCATGCCCAATCCCAACATATGGTATACCGAAGTAGAGCCTTTATCTGCAAGGAATGAAATCTCACTTTTCTGCTGATAAAGCCGGAAATCTGCGGAAACTCCCAAACGATATGTCCCCAGACGATATCCTGCTCCCAAAGCAAAAGAGAGATCGGAAGCTGTATTACGTGGACGCGGATCTTTATCCCGATAATTATGAGACGCTCTGTAACCACCGGTGATTCCCCATGTCCAGGAACCTGACTCACTGGCGTAACCTCCATTGAAATAATAAGTTTCTCCCTTCAGGAAACCACCAATGGAATCACCAGTCACGTAAGGAGCGATCAATTTCCAGTCTATATTTTCATTCCATAACACATTCTCCTGCTTCTCACTCCTGTATCCTGCTGAACCGAATACACGATCACGTTCCGAAAGAATAACGAAGGAATTGACATCTACCCCGATACGGGTATCCTTATCACCTTCCTGTTTCAAAGATGCTTTTCCTTTATCATGATAAGCTCCATTTACGTCCAGCCTTGTCCATGTATACGGAGTATAGTAATAATAAAGTGCCGGATTCTGCCATATCTCGCCACGAAATCCAGTCGCAAATGAAGCGGTACGGATTACCTTATCGGACAGGGAGAGTGTGTCGGTAGTCTGCCCGAAGGCTTCCTGCCGACTCTCCACAAATAAAGCAATCAGCAACATAATGATAATTCGGATTAGCATCATGAATAATAAAGATTTATATATCAATAAGACGGATTCAATTATTTGTTAAACAGGCTCGGAGTAGCCGCAGGTGTGAAATCAACGGTAGAGTTATTTGTATCCTGCAATACTTCCCGATCACCATCCTTGTAGGCGGCTTTACGCATTACGCACTTTCCGATGTTTTCTGCAACGGTATTGTTCATACCGATATAAGTATGCCCCATATCCAGCCCGGTAGAGGTTACATTCCACTGCCATTCATTGGAAGCACCTACATTTACAGCATCAATCACCCATTCATTGGGGAACTTATATTTGCTTTGCGGTTTACTGACTGTTCCATTTTGCATAATATACGTATAGTTGTATGCATAGTCTGAAATATACTTTTCTTTAGTCATACTTTTGGGTAATCTGCCAATAGCATAAGCGCGATTTCCCTGTTTATTCAACACCCAGATAGTTTTGGAATAACAATAATAAACATCTAGATTGGGAACAGCCGGATTATCCACATCTTGCTTTGATTCAATATACCACTCAAAATTGGCTTTACTTAAATCTATAGAATTCGGATTAGCCTCTTTATGATTGATCGCATTGTCACAAAGGATAAAGGATTCTCCCGGTTGTACCGGATAATCTGTTCCACTGCCCGGTACTGCTACAACAGAGCCTACCGCAATAGCTTCATCCATGATATCCGGATCTACCGATTGATATTTCTGAGTAGTTTGGAATTGTGATTCCATAAATATCAATCCATCCGCATACAAAACTTTATCCGAGTTATTATAGATACGTATATACTGGTCGCCATTATATTGCTTACCTGCTTCATTATAGGTTCCGGGAATAAATATCTCGGCAATCACAAAATCAGGATCACCTGTATTGAGTACATGAACCTTCAGTTCCAGCTTGTACGACCCTCCAGATACGGCCACATTCTGTTGTACTCCCTGTACATCGACTTCCACCGGAGTTCCATTCTGTGAGTAAGTTCCCTTACCAATGAAAGTTACATTATACAACCCGTCCGCCAGTTCAATACTCTGAGCCGGATAGGTAATGTCTGTCTTGACAGATGTATTTACATTTTCAAAAGTATAGGTTCCACCGGTCAGTTGCAGCCCCTCGATAGTTGTATCTACAGTAGTGGTAATACCTACAGTGGATATGCTCACTTTGTCATCATCACTACATGCGGTAAATCCCAGCATTGTCACAAAAAGGACTAACATTGTCAATTGATTCTTTTTCATCTTCATCTCTATTTTATTGTTCATTTACTAAAAGGTTAAGTTCATTTCCATACCGAAATAAGGCGATTCGGACGTTCTCCGTTGCAGTACGCCCCGTAACGTATAATCAGGATAAATACCCAAAAGCCGGTTTACATAAAAAGCCAGATTCAGATACTTACCGATCCGTTTACTCGCCTTCAAATTGATATCCATATAAAAAGGCACGGTAGTACGCTCAAAATAAGTGGCTGAATATTTCTCCACCAGATGCTGTAACTGAATATTGTTTTTATCCTCTTCGCGAAACGGATGCGTTTCACCGGATTGATCTATATAGCTTACTGGCACGCCATTATTCCACAAGTTCCGTCTGTTGGTATACCAAGTGCATTGTGCCGACGTAGAGAAAGTAAGTCCCAAACGCTGTATATAGGTATCAAACATAAAGTTCGTATTGAATGCCTGGCTTTCTGTTCCGTTGTCCCCATTGTACAATCCCACATATTTCAGCTGTTTATTGTCCAACAATATAGAAGAGGCCTTATATTGAGGAGAATCCGAATTATAAATTGTCTTTATCCAGGCTCCATACATAGTGACGCGAGTCTTGAGCGATTCTATTCGTTTGGAAGCGAACTGAAACTCCACTCCTTCTTTACACACCTTCATTACATTACCTTGTGTGGAATACACATCCAGATTATATTCATTTGTATAAGTCAACTGAGAAAGTTCTGGAGGAGCCGTCAATGCTGATCCGTCGATACTAGCAGGATCATATAGTTTATATGCCAATGACCTATAATAAGTGATATCATCAAAAGCATTATTCATCCGTTCGCGGAAATAAGTTATCGACAGGCGGTTTCCCTTATAGCTGACGTCGGCCCGCACTTCCCATTTCATGTTACGTGCTGGTTCCAATTGATAGTTTGTATTATCCCATTTATATGTCATCATATTGATACGGCGATAATCCGGATTGGTATGGTAATAATTCAACTGAATCAAATCTACATACTTAAAATCCGGATATAGCTGTGCGGTGGTCGGCATACGGCTGATCCAGCCCAAACCTCCCGAAAAGGAAACATCCCATCCGTTTGATACCGGTAAACTCCATTGCAAGTCCAGACGAAGATCGGGATATATCTTGCCCTGCATCTTATATTTAGTGTCCAGCCCCAATAAAGACTGCAAACGGATACCAGCCGTAAAAGCCAATTTATGTCTATTTACAGGAAGATTCAACACCTCCTCGGCATAGAAGGCGAAAGGTTGCAGCTCCGGTATATCCTTAAAACGGCGAGGCCGTGTACTCAAACTTTCACTGATGGGCCGTGTCACATCGAATACCTGGCCTTCTCCCAAATTCTTCTGATAATTCCATTCCATCCCCATATTCATCGCATTCTGTAATACCCCCAACGGGAAAGCCAACCGCGTACGGGCGGAAGCCGTAACATATAAAGGTTTACCATCAATATCCATCTGTGCCACATAATTATAAGGTAGATAGATGCCATCAAACTCTCCGGTTTCTGTCTGAGTAGCAATAGCTGCCGGACGATTCAGAGAAACGGACTTTATTTCACGCATCTTCTCCCACTGCTGACTGACAGAAGTAGCCACACCAACCTCACGAATCCATAAATGGGCCGGAAACTTCATGCTCCATTTCCCCGCTATCTTCAGGCTGTTAAAGTCCGATTTATAAGAATCTTCCTTTACTGTCGCATCTTTATCCCTCTTCGCATCATCAAACGAGCCGGTATAATCGGAACTGATATTCCAATGAATATTACGTTCATTCCATAACCATTTGCCATCCAAGCGGGCGGAAGCAGTAAGGCGAGTGTAATTTTTCACACTGTTACGCGGATCTATTTTGGACTCCAAATAGTTTAAATCAGCATTCAACACATAACGCCCGTTCCCATCCAGCCGAATTCCCTTGCCTACAGAAAACAGTTTACTGGTTTTATCAGCCTTAAAACGCGCAGACAAGGGGCTCTCATTCATTTTACGCTGAATGATTACCGCACCGTTTGCCACATTACCATAAGCCACGGAAGGAATGCCACGAATGATTTCCACCTTCTCAATATTATCGGTTGAGATGGTACGCATATCTATCCCTTTTGACATTGTGCTCGTTGCATTCACTGCGGAAGTACTGTTTGGCATATATTGCAGATTCGCATCCGTATTCTGGGAGATACCATCAATATAAAATCCAACTCCCAATGAAGAGATATCCTCCGTCTTACCTGTTTCACGTATCCGGATCAGATTGGCCTGCCCCATCTGAGGATCAGCCGACTTTCCTCCAGGTACTAATTCCATCAAGTCACTGAAACTGCTGGGCTGAAGATGTTTCATGGCTGTACGGTCAACGATAGAAGCGCTGGTAGCGCGTTTTGATTCAGAAGCGGTCACCACTACCTCGTTCAGCGCCATGACCGAAGGTTTTAAATAAAAGATTGCTGAAATATCCCCAATAACCTTCACTTCTTTTTCTGTAGAATCATATCCTAAATAGGATACAATAACCCGATAAGTTCCAGGATGGATATGTAGAAGTTCAAAATGTCCATTCGCATCTGTTATTCCCCCATAAACAATCTGCTTATCCACAAACAATTGAACTGTAGCGTAATCCAACGCTTTATGAGTCTGCTCATCCAGTACAGTTCCCCGAAATACAAATGTCTGCCCCCATAAAAGAGACACATTGCTACAAATTATAAATAAAAAAATATATGCAATCTTACAAATCATTTCATTCTCTATTGGTTTGCAAAATTACAATTCATAAAAGCTCGGCACAATCCCCATTTCTAGGTATATACTAAATTATACATAGATCGGAGATACCTACATGACGGTATACAATTTACAAATAAAATCACTTTCACCTAAACTTTATATTCACATTTTTTTTCAATGATAAGATAAATACATCTACTTTTTACCTGTTTCAATGGGGAAAATGCCACGCCATATAAATACAGTTCATTATCAACATATTACCCCATAAGCAATGGTATGAAAGCATAATGGCATACAACTTTATATTACAAATCCATTGGCAGAATATTTATATCCGGCAGTCAAGGCACATCAGGTTTATTAAGTAATATCTATCCTTCAAATATTAAATTAGCAAATGAAGAAAAGCAACTGCAAAAAACACTATATTTGTGAAAATGAATTCAAATTAAACAGTTAGATTATGGGTACTTTAGGTTGCATCAATGACATGATGAGAAGAGATAAAGAAAATCGTGAACTACGAAAGGCAGGAAAGGAACGCTTGAATGAAACTAGAAACCGACTGATTGATTTGAACAAAAAAGGGCACTCCTCCCATCTATCCCTTGAGCAATTAGAAGAGATCAGAATAAAAACGCAAGAAAAAGAAGAAGCGGAAACCCACCAGCTCTTCAAAATAAAATTAATCATGTTAGGCATTGTTCTAATAGCAGGAGTTCTGATATGGATAGGAATTACTTTTCTTTAAAATTCCACTCTCTATTTTTCTTTCTTATTCCTTGAAAAAACCAATAAGAATTCTTATATTTGTGATACCAACTTGGAATAACCTTAAAAACAGATAGATATGAAAAGAATATTATTACTACTGGTTTTATGTTTAAACATAAGTATGGTGCTTGGACAAGAGTATAAAAATTGGGAAAAATATGATATAGAGGGATTCTATATTATTGCCAAATCAAAAGCAGAAGCCAAGATTAGCAAAAATGTATTGAGGGAGGGAGCAGATTATTATATCCTCACCGAAATGGATGACCAAGTATTCCCATCTGGTGTCAGCAAAAAAATAACTCCCAAACTCTATAAATTAAAAGATACTGAAATATACATATTTTTCAGCTTTCCTCCTTTCCTATTTGATGCCGATAATGGAATGATAGAGATTAAAGACAATAAAGGAACTTTTTTCAAAAAGCCAACACAATAAACATCAAGATACTCCATCACCAATATCTTCATCAACCACATTCATTATCCCTAAAGATGAACAGGGAAAAGTATGCTATAAACATACACCATCCACAAAAGAAATAATATAAATTAAAATACCATGCCTAAAATTACAAACTGGCGGTTATAGCCTCAGCCAAATCTTCATAACTTGCCAACGGGTTATCCGTGAAAACACTACGGATAACCAACTCTTTATCTATGACATAAACACGAGGTATTCCCGATTTAGCAAACTGATAGTATACCGTGCGGTTTTCTTGGGCCGAATAGGGCAAGGTCAAATGATTTTCGTCCCAATAACGGACAATCTCTGCCGAGCTCTCTTCCCTGCTAATACAAACCATCCGGATTCTTCGACCGTAATCCGTATATATTTTTTGCAGCACAGGAAGTTCTTTCCGGCAGTCCGGACACCCCGTATGAAAAAACACAATCAAAGAAACCTCTCCTTTCAGAGTTTCGGAAGTTATTATTTGTCCATCATCCATTACCACAGAGAAAACAGGAATGCTCTCTCCTGTTTGTAAATCAACAGTACCTTCCTCCACATCATCATCAATACACGCCGTACACATTACACAGGTCCAAAGCAGAAAACAGACCGTTTTTATCCAATTCTTCATTTTCATTTCCATTTTCATTTCCATTCCCATTTTTCTTCTTTACAAAGATAACATGATTTTCATGAAATTACTACTTTTGCAGCATGAAACAAGAATTAAAAGAAAACCAAGGACTACCTGCCTCCTTACTTTGGACGCTAGCAATTATTGCGGGAATCTCCGTTGCCAATTTATATTATAACCAACCTTTATTAAACCGCATCAGCCGTGATCTCCAAACATCCGAGTTCACCGCCAACCTGATAGCAATGATTACCCAAATAGGTTATGCCATCGGATTGCTGTTCATTATTCCTTTGGGAGATTTATTTAAAAGGAAAACCATTATTCTAATCAATTTCACAGTCCTGGTCGTTTCATTACTAACCATCGCACTGACTCCCTATATCCATCTCATTTTATTTGCCTCTCTACTGACCGGCATTTGTTCGGTGATGCCACAAATCTTTATCCCCATAGCTGCCCAATTTTCCACTCCCGAAACCAAGGGAAAAAATGTAGGTATGATTGTATCGGGATTGCTGACAGGTATCTTGGCCTCGCGCGTAGTAAGCGGAATTATCGGTGAATATTTAGGATGGCGGTTCATTTTCTTTGTGGCAGCCGGGATGATGGTGATATGTGTCATCATCATCATGCGTGTACTACCCGACATGCCGTGTAATTTCAAAGGCAGATACAGTGATCTGATGAAATCCTTGTTTTCATTGGTTATGGAATACCCCCAGTTGCGTATTTCTTCCTTACGTGCCGGAATTGCTTTCGGCTCATTTCTTGCTCTATGGACTTCATTGGCATTTAAGATGGAACAAGCCCCTTTTTTTGCGGGAAACAACATTGTAGGGTTATTGGGATTATGCGGCATAGCAGGAGCTCTCACCGCCTCGTATATAGGAAACTATGTACAGGTTTTGGGAGTCAAACGACTGAATTACATCGGTTGTGGTTTGATATTTGCAGCGTGGTTCTCGCTTTATTCCGGTCAGAACTCCTATGTGGGAATCATCATCGGAATTTTTATCATAGATATAGGCATGCAATGCATCCAATTGAGTAATCAGACTACGATTTTCTCTCTTAACCCGAAGGCGGCCAACCGTATCAACACCATTTTTATGACGACCTATTTTATTGGCGGTTCCATAGGTACACTTCTTGCCGGAATATTTTGGCACTGGTTTGGATGGCAGGGAGTAGTAGGAACAGGTATCACACTGGCAACCTGTTCCTTTATGATAAATATCTTCTCAAAAAAATAGATCAGGAATCCATATCGCTTAGATGCAATTCCAGCGCCTTGACCGAAATATAAATCTCGCGCACAGAAATCCCCAAAGAAATAATGAGCAGCACAAGCGCCAGTCCAAAAATATATACGGATATAAGGTAGAACTGTATATACATTAAAAACATACTGACCACACAAAGCAACAAACTTCCGATACCTGTCACCTGCATGGCACGTGTCAGATAAAGACGCTTGCGGAGATTAGCAATCTGTGCTGCTGTCACAGCCGAATGATTCTCACGATATTGGTCCTTCAACGTACGCACTAATTGAGCGTATGAAAGAAAACGATTAGTATATGCCAACATAATCAGCGATATGGCAGAAAATAATAAAGCAGGAGTTGTTAAATCTATTTCCATTTTTATAGGTATTTCAAAGTTAGAATATTGCAAAGATAAAGTAAATATCCCGATATTCTCCTTCCTTTTTACAATGAAAGGAATATCTTTGCAATAAAAATAATTCAAATAAACTAATATGCAAACCATAAAATTATACATAAAAGATTGGTTGGCTATCCATCCTTACATCCAACAACAGGCTACAGACAGATATTTTGTCGATCTGGCTAACCGATTATACTCCACTTGTACGATAAGAGAGATTCCCGAATCCATAAAAAAGAAATTATGTCTTTACACCGCTGCCTATTTTGAAGATGTCATTTCAGGTTTAGGTCTATGGCAAGCATTCATCAAAAAACATCTGGAACTATATGATACGTCACTTCCTTTCTATACCATCCGGCCGGATTATATAAAAGATGAGATCAATGAAGAAGATATCCGCTTCATCATTTGGAACACTTTAGAGAAGGCTCCATATAAACATCCGTATATCAATCCGATGGACAGGAATATCGAAGAAACCTCGCATTCATTTTTCCGGATATTGGATGAAGAGTATGAAACGGCTCCCGCCAATGACACGTTACAGGATTTCTTTATGGACTTCAAAGGAAAAGAGAACGCAAACCATAAACTACGCTGGCTGTTCGGACACACTTATCTCACAGAACCATCTGTACAAGAATATATTGCACAGGTTACAGAAACCGACAAATTCATCATTCCATGTGGCCCCCTTGCCCTGTTTCTTCATGAATGGATTGACCTGCTGACCAACGGAGAAACCGAATGTTGGGAAGAGATAGAAGGACTATACCCTGCCATTCCCGAAATATCGGATGAAATGAAGGAAAGGAACCACCATACCTATCAATTGTTCACGCAAGGCACAAACGGTGCCCGTATCGTATATCTGGAAGGATATAAGGAACTACACCGTTTCCTTACCCAAGTATTACAATGGCCGGACGATTCCAATCACACTTTGCCCCAAATGAAGGAACATAAGGATTTCATCATGATGGTGAATTCCGAAAAAGGTATTCTACTGGCGAAAGATATATGCAAATATATCAGTGACCCTCTTAACCCGATGTATGATGCCGCAACGGCTGCCCAAGAGGCATTCAGCCTGCTTACTATCCCGACCAAATGCCCACCGGACCTGATGGAATATGTAATAAACAACCACTATATCCCCGATGCACAATTCCCCGAATTTGGTGAAAGGGAACTGGTTCAAAAGAATGCGGACTTTATAGCCCGCCACTCCTTATTATATTACTACAGGGGAGATTAGACTCTCCCCACCGCTACTTCGTTCACCAAAGATCTACTTTCAGCAAAGTCTTTCACATTTTGCAGAGTAGTATGAGCAATATTCGTCATTGCTTCTTTGGTAAAGAATGCCTGATGAGAAGTCACAATCACATTGTTGAAAGACAAAAGACGGGCTAAAGTGTCATCATCAATAATCTTGTCGGACTTATCTTCATAAAAATAAGGCTCTTCTTCCTCGTATACATCCAGACCGGCATATCCCACCTTTTTAGTCTTCAGTCCCTCTATCAAGGCATTGGTGTGAATCAACTGCCCACGCCCCGTATTGATAATCATCACTCCGTCTTTCATTTTACTGATGGAATAATCATTAATCAGATACTTTGTCTGTTCTGTCAAAGGACAATGCAGGGAGATGATATCCGAACTATGATAAAGTTCATCCAAAGTACAATAAACCACCTGATGTTCACGGGCAAAATTGTAATCGGGATAAAGATCATATGCAAGAACATTCATACCGAATCCACGTAATATCTGAATTAAAATCTTGGCAATCTTACCCGTACCGATAATTCCGGCAGTCTTGCCATGCATATCAAATCCCATAAGCCCGTGCAGGGAGAAGTTCCCGTCACGTGTCCGCATTGTGGCACGGGGAATCTTGCGGTTGAGTGATAACATCAACGCCACTGTAAATTCGGCAACGGCATAAGGTGAATAAGCCGGTACCCGTACCACTTTCATCTTACCTGCCGTTGCCGCTAAATCCACATTATTATAACCTGCGCATCTTAAAGCCAGCAGTTTAACACCATTATCCGCCATTGCCCGGATAACTTCGGCATCAGCCGTATCGTTTACGAAGATACAAACCACATCCACTCCTTTGGTCAACACCACGTTATTCATATTCAAATGGCCTTTGTAATACCTGATATCAAAGCCAAACTTCTCATTAGCCTCCGTAAACGAGCGTTCGTCGTAGGGTTTCGTGTCGTAAAAAGCTATTTTATAAGCCATAATTGTTTTTCCATTTATAGTTCATATAAATAACAAAAACACGGCCCCTACTGTTCACATACTGACTTATAGTTTTTTCAGTTCCGTGTACAGGCGCTGTACAGGAAGCCCCATCACATTGAAGTAACTACCTGAAATACCACGGACACCAATGAAACCTATCCACTCTTGTATACCATAAGAACCAGCCTTATCCATCGGCTTGTAAACCCGGATATAATAATCGATCTCCTCATCGGACAATTCTGCAAACGTTACTTCTGTCACAGCTGAAAAACTTCGCTGAGCCCCGGCGGTAGTCAGACAAACTCCGGTTATCACCTGATGGGTCTTGCCGGAAAGCTTCCACAACATTTGCCGTGCATCATCCTCGTTATGAGGCTTGCCCATGACTACACCATCCAACCATACAATGGTATCGGCAGTAATAATCAATTCGTCCGGATGCATGGTATTCCGGTAAGCAGCCGCCTTCTCGCAAGCTATATACAAAGGGATTTCCTCTGCTTTCAATGTATCCGGATAGGTTTCCTCTATGCCGGGTAGTGTTTTTACTTCATATTTTATACCTAAGCCGGATAACAATTCTTTGCGGCGCGGAGAATTGGAAGCAAGGATTATTTTATATTTTTCTAAATTTTCCAACATAACTTTTCTTTATTTCATTACCACCCGAAGGCCTTTTCATGAGCCATCCATTTTCCTTGAGCCTTCAAGACCTGTTCCACCACGTCACGGCCACATCCATATCCCCCGTTACGATGAGAAATATAAACAGCTGTTTCCTTTATCTCAGGTGCCGCATCAGCAGGACAACAAGGCAGCCCACACAAACGCATCACTTCATAATCGGGAATATCATCGCCCATATAGAGTATCTCCTCATCCTGCAATCCATATTTTTCCTTCAAATGGGCATACTCCCGGGTCTTCACCGCAGCAGCCAGATAGACATCTTTGATACCCAGCCCCTCATAACGCTTACGCACCGCCTCGGTATTTCCACCGGTAATGATGGCAACATGCAGCCCGCATTTCACAGCCAACTGCAATGCATACCCATCCTTGATATTAACCGTACGCATGGGTTCACCATTGGGGTGCAAATAAATAGTTTCCGCACTCAATACCCCATCTACATCAAATACCAATGCCTTTATTTTCTTTAAATCATAGTTTATCATACCACTTATGAGTTCTTTCCCTCTTTATTTGCCTGAATGACAGACAAAGGGAGATTATGAATACTTTTACTTATCTTTTCGTACAATTCCTGCAAAGACTCCTCGTCCGCCAACATCTCCAAATGTTTGCTTATTACGTTTTCATCGTAGCGTACAGCCGGACCTGTCTGCGCCTGTGTGGGAGAAAGTTCATGTACTTTGCCGGCAGTTTCGTCTATCAGCGGAAGCATCACTTCAAAAGGAATCCCCTGCTTTTCCAGTATATGTGAACTTAATGCATACATATGGTTTGCAAAATTACAAGCAAAGACTGCCGCCAGATGCAAATACCTACGTTGCCCGGAAGTCACTTCATACACTTTAGGACTGAGACGAACTGCCACCATACGCAGCAATTCCACTTCTGCCGGAGCAGATGCTTCTATAAAAAAAGGTACAGTATTGAAATCCACTTCACGCTGCTTGCTAAAAGTCTGCATAGGATAAAGTACCCCATAGCGTTTTACCAATCCCTTCCATAAATCCATAGACATACTACCCGCCGTATGTACAAACAAGGCCTGCTCCCTTCCTTTCACCAATACAGGAGCCAATTGTCGCAAAACTGCATCTTTCAGCGCTACAATATACAAATCGGCATCCCGACGTATCTCGTCCGGCACAATTGTGTAGTCTACTGAAAGTCTGGCAGCCAATGCAGAAGCAGATTCCTCTGTACGGCTGTATACCTGCAAGATAAGACACCCCGCCTTTTGTAAAGCAATTCCCAGATGGGTTGCCACATTGCCGGCTCCTATCAGAACTATTTTCATCATCGGGTCGAAACTAAATATAAAATAACTCCCACCAGCAACAAAGCCGCCGGCAACAAATAAGCAGACATCTGTCCCAACAAAGCTATCACCAAACCGATATTCAATATCAGCCATATACCCGCCAATACAATTCCTACTGACTTATCGGCCTTGAACCAAAGGAAAATAACAGCTGCATACAGTAACAGATTATCTTTCTGCATAACCCATGGCAACCCGTGTGAAGCAAATCCTATAAACTTATCGATCAGATAAAGCATCCCCATCACAATGAGAAACACCGCAGAAGCTTTATACGTATCCTTATGATTGACAGCAGCCACGTTTACTTGCCTCCATATTTATTAATGTGAATTTTCTCCCATTGTAAATGCTCCTCATTAAAAGGCTTGCGTTCCATACCCTTATGTCCTACCGCTATAATGGAAACCACCTGCAACTGCAACGGAATATCAAGCAACGTATGCACGTATTCACCCGAGGGCATCCCGGTAGCGGTAAAACGTTCACGCACCTGTATCCAACAACTTCCCAACCCCAAATCTTCTGCCTGCAACTGGATCATTATGGAAGCAATTGACGCATCTTCAATCCAGACATCACTAGCCAACGGATCAGCCATCACAACTACAGCCATAGCAGCATCCGCTAGGAAAGCCGCCCCCATCTCCTTACAATGGGAAAGTTTTTCCAACATATCCTTATCATCTACCACAATAAACTGCCAGCAATTGCTACGTTTAGAAGACGGAGCCATCAAAGCAGCCTTCAACAAAGCAACTACCTCTTCCTGTGTCAACTCTTGATCCGTGAACTTACGCATGCTGCGTCTGTTCTTTATTAAGTCACTAAATTGTTCCATAATATACCCTGTTAATTTATTTTTCTGCACAAATATACAACTAGAATGTGGATTGATAAACAAAAAACAATAAATTTGCAATTAGAGATGCCTGTCAGATTAAGTACATATCGCAAAGGAAATGCCATTCCCCCTCTGCCGGGAACAAACATTTTCCATTCTACCGAGCTGTTTCATGTCTTTGAAATGACCCGGGGATACGAACCTTTGCTTATCGTAGCCTATATAGGAAACCGTCCTGTAGGCAAACTGCTGGCAGTCATCCGGAAAAGTGTGCGCCTGTTCCCCCCTGCAATCATCAAACGATGCGAAATTTATGGCACAGGCGAGTATTTTGATGAAGAACAGAATAAGGAAGACCTGTTCGGGGAAATATTGGAACATCTCACCAACGAAGTATTATGCAAATCGTTCCTCATCGAGTTCCGCAACTTGGAAAATCCGCTATTCGGATACAAAGCCTTCAGAAAGAACAACTATTTCGCCATTAATTGGCTAAGAGTACGTAATTCACTGCACAGTAAAGCTCCTTACGAACGGCTGAGCATGTCTCGCAGAAGACAAATAAACAAAGCTCTGAGAAATGGTGCCATCATGGAAATAGCCGACAATGAGAAAGATATACAAGATTTCTCACGAATGTTGAAAAAAGCCTATTCCTCACAGATAAGAAAACATTTCCCGGACATCGGCTTTTTCCGGTTATTAGCATGGCAGAACCCGGAAAAAGAATTAGCCAAAGTGTTTCTTGTGAAATATAAAGGCAAAATCATCGGTGGTTCTATCTGCCTTTTCTCAAAAGAAAGTGCCTACCTGTGGTTCTCAGGAGGTATGCGGAAAACCTATGCTTTTCTTTACCCCGGTATTCTGTCCGTATGGGCACCGATTACCTATGCTTACGAAAAAGGATATGCACATTTGGAATTCATGGATGCAGGATTACCGTTCAAAAAGCACGGTTACAGGGACTTTATACTCCGCTTTGGCGGCAAGCAGAGCAGTACACGCCGCTGGTTCCGCTTCAGTTGGAAGTGGCTGAACAAACTCTTGTGCAAATTCTATATTTAACTCATTTTTGTCTTTTTGTCTAAAGTGTTGTGAAGCATCTTGCAAATAAGAAATAAAATTGAAGAAATATTTCTTTATTTAACTCGAAATTACTTTCTTTGTGCAGTTTTATCTGAAAACTTGAGTATAAAACCAAACTATTAAAATTATAAGATCATGAAAATCTCACACATTGAACACCTGGGCATTGCCGTAAAGAGCATTGAAGAGGCCCTGCCGTATTATGAAAACGTATTAGGTCTGAAATGCTACAATATCGAAACAGTAGAGGATCAGAAAGTTAAAACCGCTTTTCTGAAAGTAGGTGATGTTAAAATAGAACTGCTGGAACCTACAAGCCCCGAAAGCACTATCGCAAAGTTCATTGAAAAAAATAATGGCAACGGTGGTATGCATCATTTGGCTTTTGCAGTGGAAGATGGTGTGGCAAATGCGTTAGCCGAAGCTGAAACCACCGGCATCCGTCTCATTGACAAAGCTCCGCGTAAAGGTGCCGAAGGTTTGCAAATTGCTTTTTTACATCCCAAATCAACTTTGGGCGTCCTGACCGAGCTTTGCGAAAAACCATAAAACACGAGATCTGACTATTCACGATTGAAGTCAGTATATTTAGTCTGGTTCAAGCGTAAATAGAATTATTTTTTAATCGTAAATTGTAAAATCATAAGTAAAATGAGCAATCAACTTGAAAAAATAAAAGAGCTTATCGAACGCCGGGCTACAGCACGCATGGGTGGAGGTGATAAAGCAATTGCAAAACAGCATGATAAAGGAAAATATACAGCCCGCGAACGCATAGCCATGCTGCTGGATGAGGGCAGTTTCGAAGAAATGGATATGTTTGTGGAACACAGATGCACCAATTTCGGCATGGAGAAAAAACATTATCCGGGCGACGGTGTAGTAACAGGTTGTGGTACCATAGAAGGACGTTTAGTTTACATCTTTGCACAGGATTTCACTGTTTCTGCCGGTTCTCTTTCAGAAACAATGTCTCTGAAAATATGCAAAGTAATGGATCAAGCCATGAAAATGGGTGCTCCCTGTATCGGTATCAACGACTCAGGTGGCGCACGTATTCAAGAAGGTATCAATGCATTGGCCGGTTATGCTGAAATTTTCCAACGCAATATTCTTGCTTCAGGTGTTATTCCGCAGATCTCAGGTATTTTCGGTCCTTGTGCAGGCGGAGCTGTTTACTCTCCTGCTCTGACAGACTTCACCTTGATGATGGAAGGCACATCATATATGTTCCTTACCGGACCGAAAGTGGTAAAGACTGTTACAGGTGAAGATGTAAGCCAGGAAAACTTAGGTGGTGCAAGCGTTCATTCAACCAAATCCGGTGTTACTCATTTTACAGCCAAGACGGAAGAAGAAGGGTTAGCCATGATCCGCAAATTGTTAAGCTATATTCCTCAGAACAATCTGGAAGAAGCTCCCTATGTAGACTGTACCGATCCTATCGACCGTCTGGAAGACTCTTTGAACGAAATTATCCCCGACAGCCCCAACAAACCATACGATATGTATGAGGTGATCAGCGCCATCGTAGATAATGGTGAGTTTTTGGAAGTCCAACCTCACTACGCTAAAAATATCATCATTGGTTTCGCACGTTTCAACGGCCAGTCTGTAGGTATTGTTGCCAACCAGCCCAAATACCTGGCGGGTGTGCTTGACAGCAATGCGTCACGCAAAGGTGCTCGTTTTGTACGTTTCTGCGACGCTTTCAATATACCTCTTGTTTCATTGGTAGATGTTCCGGGATTCCTTCCGGGTACAGGACAAGAATACAACGGTGTAATCCTCCACGGTGCCAAGTTGCTGTATGCTTACGGCGAAGCGACTGTACCCAAAGTGACAATTACCCTGCGTAAATCATACGGCGGATCTCACATTGTAATGAGCTGTAAACAACTTCGCGGTGATATGAATTATGCATGGCCTACTGCCGAAATCGCCGTTATGGGTGGTGCAGGTGCAGTAGAAGTATTATACGCACGCGAAGCCAAAGAACAGGAAAATCCTGCCGCATTCCTAGCCGAAAAAGAAGCTGAATACACCAAGCTGTTCGCCAATCCTTACAATGCTGCCAAATATGGTTATATTGATGATGTGATTGAACCGCGTAATACCCGTTTCCGCATCATCCGTGCATTGCAACAGTTGCAGACTAAGAAATTAACCAATCCGGCTAAGAAGCATGGTAATATTCCTCTTTAATTAAAAATTAAAAACTGAGAATTGAACATGAAGAAATTAAATATAGGAATATTCCTTTCTTTGCTGCTGATGGTGGGGTTATGTTCTTGTGGAGAACAGAAATCGAACACCAAGCTGGTACTGAATGAAGTGCTGATTGAAAATGAAAGCAATTTCCAGGATGACTACGGAGTACACAGCGCATGGATTGAAATATTCAACAGATCATTTGGTAGCGCAGACCTTGCCGGTTGTTTACTGAAGGTGAGCAGCCAGCCTGGAGATACTGCTACTTATTTTATCCCTAAAGGTGATGTATTGACTTTGGTCAAACCTCGCCAGCACGCTTTATTCTGGGCAGACGGCGAACCCAACCGCGGTACTTTCCACACTAATTTCACACTGAATGCCGCAACCGACAATTGGATTGGATTGTATGATTCAGGCAAAAAATTATTGGATCAGATTATTGTTCCGGCAGGCACATTGCAAGCAAACCAATCATACGCACGTGTCAGCGACGCAGCAAATGAATGGGAGGTGAAAGGTTCCAGCGCAGACAAATATGTGACTCCGAGCACCAATAACAAGACTATCAACAGTCATGCAAAGATGGAAAAATTCGAAGAACATGACGGTAGTGGTATCGGTATGGCCATCTCTGCTATGAGCGTTGTATTCTGCGGTCTTCTTTTACTTTTCATTCTCTTCAAATGTGTAGGTAAGATTTCTGTAAACCTGAGCAAGCGCAATGCCATGAAGGTAAAAGGTATTACCGACAAGCAAGAAGCCAAAGAAAAGAAATTGGGTGAAGCTCCGGGCGAAGTATTCGCCGCTATCGCCATGGCCATGCATGAAATGCAAAGCGATGTACATGACGTGGAAGAAACCGTTCTTACCATTACCCGTGTAAAACGTAGTTATTCACCGTGGAGTTCCAAGATTTATACCTTGCGTGAAACTCCCCACAAAAAGTAAGTCACCAATAAAAAGATAAAATGATGAAAGAATATAAATATAAGATCAACGGTAACGTATACAAAGTTGCCATTGGAGATATAGAAGACAATATCGCTCATGTTGAAGTGAACGGTACTCCTTACAAAGTGGAAATGGAAAAAGCTCCGAAAGCTGTAGTGAAACCGGTAGTTCGTCCTGTATCAACCAGCCCTGCTCCGGCACCAGCTACAGTAGTAAAGCCTGCTGCAACTTCTACAGGTAAATCGGGCGTTAAATCTCCGTTGCCGGGAGTAATCCTTGATATCAAGGTAAATGTGGGTGATACCGTAAAAAAGGGGCAAACCATCATTATCCTTGAAGCTATGAAGATGGAAAATAACATCAATGCAGACAAAGACGGCAAGATCACCGCAATCAATGTAAGTAAAGGAGAATCCGTTCTCGAAGGTACTGACCTTGTAATTATTGAATAATATGGGAGAATTTATCAACTTTTTAGGGAATAACCTAGCTGACTTTTGGACATATACGGGTTTTGCCAATGCTACTGTTGGTCATATCGTAATGATCCTGATAGGTTTATTCTTCATATACCTTGCCGTGGCCAAGGAATTTGAGCCGATGTTGCTCATTCCTATCGGTTTCGGTATCTTGATCGGTAATATTCCTTTCAACATGGAAGCCGGACTGAAAGTCGGCATCTATGAGGAAGGTTCTGTTCTTAATATTTTATATCAAGGAGTTACCTCCGGATGGTATCCACCACTTATCTTTTTAGGTATCGGTGCAATGACGGATTTCTCGGCATTGATTTCAAATCCTAAACTGATGTTGATTGGTGCTGCCGCACAGTTTGGTATTTTCGGTGCATACATGATTGCATTGGCAATGGGCTTTGATCCGATGCAGGCTGGTGCTATCGGCATCATCGGTGGTGCGGATGGTCCGACAGCAATCTTCCTTTCATCCAAACTGGCGCCTAACCTGATGGGAGCTATTGCGGTATCTGCCTATTCATACATGGCATTGGTACCGGTTATCCAGCCACCTATCATGCGTCTGCTCACTACCAAGCACGAACGTTTGATCCGTATGAAACCACCACGCGTCGTTTCTCATACAGAAAAAGTAATGTTCCCTATCATTGGTTTGTTGCTTACTTGTTTTCTGGTTCCGTCGGGTCTGCCTCTATTGGGTATGCTTTTCTTTGGTAACTTATTGAAAGAAAGCGGTGTAACCCGTCGCTTGGCAGAAACTGCCCGCGGTCCGCTGATTGATACCATTACCATCTTATTAGGATTGACAGTAGGTGCTTCCACACAAGCTTCAGAATTCCTTACTATTGATTCGATTTTGATTTTCGCGCTGGGTGCATTGTCATTCATCATTGCTACCGCTTCGGGAGTTATCTTCGTAAAGATATTCAACTTGGTATTAGGTAAGGATAACAAAATCAATCCGCTTATCGGTAATGCCGGTGTATCTGCTGTTCCTGACTCGGCACGTATCTCTCAGGTTATCGGTCTGGAATATGATCCTACCAACTACTTGCTGATGCATGCCATGGGTCCCAACGTAGCCGGTGTAATCGGTTCTGCCGTAGCTGCCGGTATTTTACTTGGGTTCTTGATGTAATTCATTGAACAACAATAAATAAAATCCTCTTCAACTAATATGTGGAAGAGGATTTTTTATTGATATAGATTAAGAAATGAATGATTTATTATGATTTTTGAACGATTAGTTATATAAGATATGCTGAAAAACATATAAATTTGCCGCCGTAAAACCAAACTAAATTAAACGAAGATGGAAAAGAAAACAGTTAAGTACCATATTCCCCAACACGGAATATATATGTACGCACGTACTAATTCTGGGAAAACTGAACTCATTGTCCTAAACAGCACCGATGCCGAACAAGTGGTGGCAAATGACCACTACCGCATAATGACAAATGATTCAAAAAGCGGTAAAGAACTTATCAGTGGCAAAAAAATTGACCTTACCAAAAATATGACAGTCGGTGCACGTCAATCATTGATTATTGAATTATAATTGTTTTTTTAAGGTAAGAAGGTAAAATGAGAAAGTAAGAATAAAGGCGGCTTTTATTAAAGGGCCGCCTTTATTTATATCTCTGTCCACCTCTTTTATTTACGTGAAACAATTGTCCCTGTAGCTTGATTAGTAGGCATAACCAACATTTCTGCAATCTGCATATATTCCGGTACGGAAGCTGCAAAATAAACCGTTTCCGCAATATCATCTCCCGTCAATGGACGAATGCCTTTATATACATTATCCGCCTTTTCCTTATCTCCCCGGAAACGAACAACTGAAAAATTTGTTTCCACCAGCCCCGGTTTGATATTAGTCACTCTCAATGGAGTATCAACTAAATCTATACGCAGTCCATCCGATAAAGCTTTCACAGCAGCCTTTGTAGCACAATACACACTACCTCCCGGATAAGCAGCATCTCCGGCAATAGAACCAATATTAATAATATGTCCTCGTTTACGTTCCACCATTCCCGGTACGATCAGGCGTGTCATTGCCAGCAAAGCCTTAATATTAGTATCTATGACAATATCCCACTCATCCAGACTGCCTTCCTGTTCTTTATCCGTACCGATAACCAACCCAGCATTATTCACCAATATATCAATGGATTGCCATTCCTTGGGCAATGATTCCAAAGCAGACGTTGCCGCTTTACGGTCGCGCACGTCAAAAGGAAGCAAATATATTTTCGCACCATATTGCTTTTCTAATTCTTCTTTCAATGCACTCAGTTTATTTACGTTACGGGCATTTAAAATCAAACTTGCTCCCTGTGAAGCAAACTTGCGAGCGCATCCGGCACCGATACCGCTGGAAGCTCCTGTGATAAAAACAATCTTATCCATTTTATTATTTCGATTTATTAAAGAACTTACTGAAAAATAGTATTTGATAGTCTATGGCATTATTCCAATACCTGCCTGTATGCCCACCCGGACGGATGATAAAGTCATGATTTATTTTCTTCTTCAACAGTTTTTCGTGTACAGCCTTATTCACTTCCAGAAAAAAATCATCACAACCGCAATCTATTATAACAGCCAAATCACCATTCTTTATCTTATCCAACTGATTAATTACCGTATGTTCGTCCCATCTCTGCTTGTTGCTCGCTTCTTCACCTAATTGCTTCTTCATCTCCCAATTATTGGGAAACGGACGGATATCTAAACCTCCACTCATACTACCTCCTCCTCCAAAGACATCTTTATGACGGATGGATAACCATAAACTTCCATGACCACCCATACTTAACCCGGTGACAGCACGTCCCCCTCTCTCCGCTTTCGTAGTAAAATTCTTATCAATATAGTTCACCAATTCTTTTGACACGAATGTTTCATAACGGTACTCCTTGTTCAAAGGGCTGTCCCAATACCAACTGTTCTTCCCGTCCGGACAAACAAAAATGATTCCTTCCTTATCAGCTATCCGAGGTAATTCCGGTTTTATCCCGAGCCATGTTCCCGCATTGCCCCCATATCCGTGAAGCAGATAAAGTACGGGACATTTTTCACCTGCCATGGCTTTATCCGGACAGATGGTAATTACCTGAACCTCTTTATTCATTGCATCGCTATGTACCGACAAAGTATCCACCTTAGCTGCCTGCATTCCTACAGACAAACACCAGCTTCCTATCAAAAAAGCCCAATATCGTTTTTTCATGTATATAAAAAATTACCCGATGTAAAGGTACAATATAATTTGCAATTTAGTTGCATCTTCTTTCCGCTATCTTTGTTGTCATAAATAAAAAGAAACAATGAAAAAAATAAAATTAGAATCAGTTTTCAATGAATTCACTTTAATGGGAATAGCTGTATCAGGAGCATTCTATCTAGGAGAATACTGGGAAGGTATTGCCGTTATTCTGTTCTATCTCATAGGTGAATGGTTCCAACACAAAGCTGTACACAAAGCACGCAGCGACATCAAAGCATTATTGGATGTACGTCCCGAAACAGCCACTGTAATATATAACAACACATATAAAATAACAGTACCGGAAAAAGTACAGCCAGGAGAAACCATTGAAGTAAAAGTTGGAGAAAAAGTACCTCTAGACGGATTTTTGCTGGAAGATTCCGCTTCATTTAATACGGCCGCCCTAACCGGAGAAAGTGTTCCCCGGACTCTATATAAACAAGAAGAAGTTTTAGCAGGAATGATCGCTTCAGATAAGGTGGTACGAATCAAAGTAAACAAACCGTATGATCAAAGTACGTTAGCACGTATCCTCACTTTAGTACAAGATGCAGCAGAAAGAAAAGCCCCTGCCGAATTATTTATCCGCCGTTTTGCACGAATTTATACACCGATAGTGACAGGACTGGCGATACTAGTTGTCATACTCCCCTATTTATACTCTCTGATAAAACCTGAATTCATTTTTGTTTTTGATGATTGGTTCTATCGGGCTTTAGTATTCCTAGTCATATCATGTCCTTGCGCATTAGTGGTCAGCATTCCATTAGGATACTTTGGAGGTATTGGTGCCGCATCTCACAAAGGGATTCTTTTCAAAGGGGGTAATTATCTAGATGCCATAACCCAAATAAACACCGTAGTATTCGATAAAACCGGAACACTCACCCAAGGTGTATTCAGTGTCCAGGCAATATCGGCAGCCGAAGGTGTTTCGCAAAAAGAACTGCTTCAACTTATCGCCTCTATAGAGAGTTTCAGCAATCATCCTATCGCAAAAGCCATTGTCAAATATGCAGAAGAACAAAGTATATCCCTTAACTCGTCACTGAAAATAACCGAATTTGCCGGATATGGAATAAAAGCCGTAACAAACGGTAAAGAAGTATATGTAGGAAATGCACGGTTATTATCAAAATACGGCATCTCTTTTCCCTATGAAATCAGCGACATGACAGAAACAATCGTGTTATGTGCAATGGAAAACAAATATTTGGGATATCTTTCATTGGCGGATACACCAAAACCAGATGCTGTACAAGCCATCCGCGAACTGAAAGACTTAAATATTAATAATATTCAAATATTATCGGGAGACAAACAGACAATTGTTTCTAATTTAGCCGAAAAGATAGGTGTCACACAGGCTTTCGGCGATTTACTACCCGAAGGTAAGGTAGCACATTTAGAACAATTAAAAGCAAATTCTGAAAATCGTGTAGCTTTTGTAGGAGACGGTATCAATGATACTCCCGTACTGGCACTCAGCGATGTTGGGATTGCCATGGGTGGCCTAGGATGTGACGCTGCTATAGAAACTGCGGATGTAGTGATACAAACAGACCAACCCAGTAAAGTGGCGGAAGCTATAAAAATAGGGAAACAGACCCATCGCATCGTATGGCAAAATATATCAATGGCATTCGGAGTGAAATTGTTAGTATTGCTATTGGGAGCCGGCGGAATGGCCACTATGTGGGAAGCCATATTTGCAGATGTAGGCGTAGCTTTACTCGCCATTTTTAATGCAATGAGAATACAGAAATGGAAAGAATAAAATGATTTGACCTATGAATGAAACAATCTATTTAAAAAAACTGGAACAGCGGGAAATCAAACCGACAGCCATACGTCTGCTTATTCTAAAAACCATGATGCAGCACAAAGAAGCATTTTCACTGTTGGATTTGGAAAACGAATTGGATACGGTAGACAAATCAACCATCTACCGCACCATAACCCTTTTTTTAGCCCATCATCTGATTCATGGCATTGATGACGGTACAGGATCGTTAAAATATGCAGTTTGCAGCAATGATTGCAATTGTGAGGTAGACGACCTCCACACTCACTTCTACTGTGAGAACTGTCACCGCACGTTTTGTATGAAAAGTATCCACGTGCCCATCGTGACACTACCTCCCGGATTCACCGTACAAAGTATCAATTATGTCCTGAAAGGTCTATGTTCGGAATGCTCTCATCAGCATGTGTAACTATTGCCAGAAAAGGAAATCACCCCCAAAGCCCAGTTGATATAATCCAATGCAGGCATCCGAATTTACTGATCGGATGCCATTCATCTAATTGTCTGTTATTCAAAGCTGTAATATTTTCTTATATAGTATCCGCCCTTTTAATGAACATCAATCAAGAAATACAGTATTTTTATTGGGGAGCAAGAAACTTCTTAGTCAGCCATTTTCTTACAGGCTCATCATACAGTTTCAGACACAGGCAAGCCAAAATGACACTCAAAACAAAAACACCCACAGCTACATACCAAGTTTCTCCCAATGTATAAAGTTTATTCTCAATCAACCATGCGTAGAACAAATACATCAACGGATAATGTACTACATAAACCGGATAGGATATATCTCCCAAGAACTTGCATATCTTTGTAGACTGCTTATCCGTAGTAGTACCCGACGCCCCCAGCCACACAAGAAAAGGAAAAACCACAATTACACAAAAAGCTTCATAAATACCATTCATGCAAATAGGCTCCAATCCTTCCAGATAAGGAACCGAGAACAGCGCAATCAGTATAATAGTACATATCCAAAACGCCCCATTCACCTTCATAGGCTTGAAGTTACGCGACATCAACATACCCAATGAAAATGGGAAAAGCATACGCAAAGTTCCACCTAAGAAATTCACTCCGTCGAGTGTCCATCCCACTCCCATATTCCCATAACCAGACACATTGAAAACAGCGAATGACGCTAATGCCATACCCAGCATCACAACCAGCACAGCCAATGCTTTATTAGATAACCGACGAATGAACAACGCATAAAGAATATTACCTATATACTCAAAAAACAGGGACCAGCAAGGTCCGTTCAACGGAAACATCTCACCATTACCACGAACTTCATATCCCACACCCGGCATGGCAGGAATAAAGAATATTGTACAAAGTAAAGACAACATAATCATGGAAATAGCGACATGCGTTCCATCCCATTGCACACAACCCTGAATACAGAACGTAATAGCTCCCAAAACAGCACCCATAATTACCATCGGATGAAGACGGATCAAACGGCGTTTGAAAAAGTCTTTCATAGTGAAATTCTTCCCCCAACGGTCATCATACGCATAACCGATAACAAACCCCGAAAGAATAAAAAAGAAATCCACAGCAAGATATCCGTGGTTGAGAGTTTCGATATTGCCGGCACTAGCAAAAGCAAAACCTTCAAATACATGATACCATATTACTATAAGAGCAGCAACTCCTCTCAATCCATCAAGAAGATCATAATGAGGCTTTGTATCAGTAAATGCTGCAGAAGAGATTTTTTCCATAATAAATTAATAGATTTAATAATTGATTCTTTTTAATTGTTACTAATAATGCTGCAAAGTTACACAACTTAAAGGCTTTTAAATTTGTCCTATGACAAAAAATCAGCAATACATAAATTATTTCTTAGCTCGGAGACGACTAAGTGTGGGAAGTGTTATACCCAAATAAGATGCAATATACCTTAACTTCACCCGTTGGCATATCTGAGGAAACTGTTGTTTAAACTCCTCATATCTTTCCTTTGCTGGCAAAGTCAGCCGTTCTTTGTGAGAACGATGCAAACGCCTGTACTCATTTTGATGAATAATCCTCCCCCAATTAGCCAATTCAATATTAGTCTGAAACAGTCTGGTTAAATCAGCTAATGATATTTTGTAAACAACTACATCTTCAAGCGTTTCCACAAATTCCTCGCTCGGCTTATTATAGTACAACTCGTCCATACTGAAAACAATACCTCCTTCCCATGAAAAGGAGGTTGTTATTTCTTCTCCATTTACAAGCCAGAAAGAACGTGTCATTCCTTTTTCTATGAAATAAGCTGATTTACAAAATGTATTCTCCTTTATTAACTGATATTTCTTAGGGAAACGACATAAAATCATACATTTTTTCAGTTCTTGTATCGTATCTTCAGAAACCGGACACAAAGAGAGCATATTATCTATAATGTTTGTCATAAAACCGTAGTCCATTAAAATACATATAAACACACCCGATATAAACACGGGATATACCTTTTTTTTCTTTTCAGCCAAAAGTACAAATATATATTGGAAAACGACATCATTTTTCCAAATAATCGGAGTTTCCAAGACCACTCCATACAAGAATGTCCATATACCTCTTTTATTTATTACTTTTTGTTCAAATTACAAAGATAAAGCATTAAAATGCCAACCAGACTTTTAAAACATCCCATCGCTTAATGCACCACTCTAAAAGAATTTCAATAGCCTCCAAATCACTTTTCATATAATCTATCAGAAATTTCATACCAAGAAAACCCCAAAGAAATACCAAAGAATTGAACATTTTTTATGAAAAACAGCCCTTGACAGATTAGCGGATGCAGGCTATTTTTGCATTTTAACAATTATAACCCTTAAAACAAAAAACATTTACTTTGCAGTATGAAGTATTTATTATCGGAAGAATAAATTCTTAATTAATAATCTGCTACTGCTTTAACCAACAAGTCCAATCACATGAAAAAAATTATAACATTACTTTTAATATTGTTGTTTGCCACAAAAAGCACTTTCTCCCAATCGCCAAACAATATAGAGAAGTTCGTCGTAGTCAGTGTAAATGATAAAGATAGTATTTTAAACAAAATAAAAATGTCTGCTCCCCAATTCTACAACATCGGAAAAGGTAAACGTATAGAGGTCAAAGTATGCAATGAAGACAGCATACAAATAAGAAGAGTACGCTGTCTTTTATATTATTCCAACTCCGGCAAGAAAGAATGTATAGGAAAAATATGGATTTCTCCTCTTATTGGCTACGAAACCTGCTATTTTTGCATGAACGTGGATATCCCCCTAACAAAAGATGAATGGCATAAACTAACTTTCCGAATAAAGAGAGGAAAAAATTATAAGGATTACAAATTCTTGAAACAGCAAGTACAAGAATAAAACATTTGATAATAAGAGAGAGATTGACAAGAATAAGAACAAGTAAGAATTGTTTTTATTTTAAGTTTCAGCCTTAAAATAAATCTAGATTTATTTCATACCATTCTGATTATTTGTATATTTGTCTCTTGATAATAAAATTATGCAATTTATTAATTTACAAAAACGATGAGCTATATCCAAAACAATCTACAAGCTGGTGAAGAAATTAAATACAAAGCAGATATTCACTGGTATATATTTGCATATCCGGTAATACTACTATTATTAAGCGCCTTCTTTTCTTCCGCACAAACCGGATTATTCTATTATGTCAGCATACTTCTATTGTTGTCAGGATTATTCCAATTGATAAAAAGAATTCTTCTTAAAATGGGAGCTGAATATGTTGTCACAAACAAGAAAGTCATTCTAAAATCCGGTATTTTAAACCGGGATGCCCTTGAATTGGTTTTAAACAAATGCGAAGGAATACGGATTAATCAAAGCCTCATGGGACGTATGCTCGGTTTTGGTTCTATTGTAGTTACTACGGGCGGGGTCACCAACAAATTTGACTTTATCACCAATCCTATAAAGTTCAGAAACGAAATCAATGCACAAATTCAATAAGAATAAGTGAAAAGCATTTAAAGAAATACAAAGAGAACGGGTATAAACACGCTTTTGCACATACATCCATACAAGGCTATACCTACGTACGTACGAGCTTATGCGTATGTATATGTAAAATGCCTCAGTCCAGAATAAAATTCCATATCAAAGACAAGGGCGTTTTAAAAAAAGATCAAGAGCTTTTTAAAAAAGATAACCGCCTTTTTTTAAAATGTCTTGTTCTTTTTTACCGCTGCCGCGAATCCGTAAGCTATCATTTCGTGGAAGTTTCCTCTTTCATGCGCATTTCTTACGAGGAAAAGGCTTGAAAACGCCCTACTTTATACCAGGCAGGAACTGTCTATAAAAAAGAATATATGGCTGACAGCAAGCATATTATGTGAAAATCAACTTCAAAACGTAGTGAGGGCATGAGAGTATAAGTGAGAGCAATTTTTTTTACTACAATCATATAAGTCATTCATAATAAACCCATTATACATACAGTGAGGGCATAAGGGCATAAATGCTCCCGAACTTTCTAATGAAAAAATATGCTTATTTTTGCTATGCACCAAAAACAAAAAATCCCCGTAAAGTATTAATTTACAGGGATTTTCTTTATTTTGCAATTCTTTCCAGCGGAGAGACAGGATTATGAACCTTTCTCCCCAAAATCCTTATGAAACAACGTTTTAACTCAGTTCAATTTTTCAAGTGTAACGATTTAGTAACTGAAAACAGTCTTTTTGTATCACTCATAGACTTTCGCTTGTCTAAGCTTTATCATTACATTACAAAGGTACATTTTTCGACTCATAGTTCCAAATCATAGTCTCACTTTTATGTTTTTACATGTTCTATAATCCCTTCTGAAAACCGCTTCTTCATTACGTCTTAGAAGAAGTCACAAGTAACTTTTCGTATCCCAGCTTTAACAACTATTTCTAGGAATTAGAAATAAAAAACGTTGCTGGTGAAACTGATAATGTAGAGTATCTACAAAAAAAATAACTATAAAATGGAATCGTTTGTCACTAATCATTTTTCTTGGATATATTCTTTATCTTTAATTTTAAAGTATCTTAGTACTTCTGTCATTATACACCTTTCATTTTTCTGCCATTGATTGCACAAACATTCTTCGGAAGTTTTATCATCGGGAGTATATTGTGCTTTGGAACAAATTTTAAACCATTCACATTTTGTATTATTACTATATGATTTCATTCGCTTAAATATTAATTCTAAGCCTATCATAGATGCTGTTTCTATATATGGTTTTGGAGGCTCTTTTGAGTTATTCATAGGCATTATTGTTAGATTATTTGCTTCTATAAAATAACCATATACTTTCTCAAAAACACTTGAAAACATGTTTTTATTACTTATATCTGCATGATATAATACATCTAATAGTACACAGTTTCCACTTCTTATTTCGTTTTTACAGTTTTCTATAACTTCTTCGTAATAATATAACTTACAGCCAATAGCCGAACTTATACTTTTTTTTAAATCATCAAGAAATAAACATAATGCTCTATACATAGGCATTTCCTTACCCATATGTGTAACAGATTTGTCTTTTAGGATTTTTTTGTATAGTTCATAGCCATTAAGTGATTGATTTTTTTTCGATAACTCTACCAAATCAAAAAATGCAACACCAGAATTATCGAACATCAGCGAACAAAAACAAAGTGAAATCATCATTTTTTTATCATTTGAGATTTCACTATAAATGGATTTACAGATTAATTCAACACTACAATAAGGAATAGTAGCATGATACAACTTATCATTAATGAAAGATTGGATTAAATGTGCCATACTTTCTATTATACACATATAGCCAAAATAAAATCCATTTTCTATAGCCAAACCATTTTCAAAATCATATATTCCTATTTTGACAGCCTTTTTATTCTTTTTTGCATCTGAAATTTCCTTATCTGAGATTTCAATCGCATCTATATTGTAATTACATGTTCTACTACCTTTTACCCCATTAAAAAAATCAATGAACTTCATAAGCCCTTCATGGTTTTTCCAAAGTTCTAATGGCAATTTTATAGTTTCATTGTTAATAATGTAATCACGGTATAAAATAAACATCTTATTATACATAGCACAAATCTTTACCCCAAACAAGGTTGTCATGTGTTGCATATAGTGTATATATTCATGAAAGAAAGTGCCGTATTGTTGGTTATCCATATTGGTTATAGGATATGTTATATCACCGTCAACAACCATGTGTATATGGTTAGTTTCATATTTACTAACTCGACTTTCAAGTATATCAATATCAAATAATGCCATATCATAAAATTTTCGACTAAATTAAGGGACTTTTTTTAATATCGAAGTGTTCGCCGATAAAACTCTCTTAGTTAATGATTTAGTATCTATTTAGAAACCCACAGCTAGCCAAATATCCCACAAATGATAAGTGACATACCTCATATTGCAAAACCGCATAACTAAATAAATTTAACGTGAGTTCGAAATAAAATCAAAAAATAGCAAGTTGTCCGTCATTGACAAACTTTACGTCAATGGCGGGCTTCTTTTCAAAAAAGCAGTATGCCGCGATAGCCGACAAGGAGTTGGCTATAAAGTTACTGAATGAACGATGTCTTGAGTGTTCAATCTGTGCGATGTTCTTCAGTTCGTCATTGACCGTTTCAATCAAGGCTCTTTTTCTTAGCAAAATCTTGTCGGCAATACTCATCAGTGAGTTCCTCATATTATTTTTAACTTTAGTAACAAGCTGTATGCCATTAAGGAAAAGGTTTTCAAACAGAACCTGACCTATATATCCCTTGTCTGCACATAGTTTTCCTTTGATGTTTTTCCAGAAACCTACCCTGTTTCAACGGTTCCCGGTCATCCACGTTTCCAGGCGTGAACATGAAATTGAGGATCTCTCCTTTGTCATTGATTATCAGATGCAGCTTGAATCCGAAGAACCATCCCATAGAACATCTTCCACGCTCGGCAAGCCCTTCAAATGTCTTATGAATCAAGATTCTTTGGTTACGACATACACATAAGGGAGTGGAATCAACGAAACTGATGCCGGTACAAGTTCCCAGCAGTACTTTTTTGATGAATATGGTCATGGGAAGCAATACTTCCTTCTCCAGTTCCACAAAACGGTTATAAGAAACCTGACGAGGAAAAAGGTGTTTCAGATGTTTACAGACATACTCCTTGTAGTAATGCTTGAAACAACGGAAACCACCGGAGTGAAACAGGATTAGAATAACCATAATCTCTGCATCACTCATACGGTTGGGTTTGTTACGATGCATGGTCTTCATATCCTTAATCATATATTTTTCCTGTTGCAATGTAAATTCCTTGCAAAAATCATCGGCCATACAATAAATCTCTGTAACTTTAGACTCTGGAAACATAGTGGTAATCGTTTAAATGTTATAATTCAGCACTATAAATTTAATACTTTTATCGCTATGTTTCTAATTATAAGTGAAATATATTTATTCTTATTTCGAACTCACGTTAAATTTAGCCTAATTGTTCTATAATCCCTTCTGAAAACCATTTTAGCCTGACTTTTTGAAAAACGAGGAAACCAACGATTTTTCGTATACTAGGATGTATTTATTTTAGGGAACAAGGAAATAAGTGACTGCTACTTGCAAAGCATTTATAAAGTAAATAATTGTAAGATACGGCATTTTTTTTAGGGGGGGATAGCAAACCTTTCAGCATACAGTTCTTAATCAAATATGGATTAAGTATACATCTTAAAAATTTTCTCCATTTGGTCAAGCGTCCCATTGATCGATATCTTTAGGTCAGCTGGACATTTGGGGTTGTTCAAAAGTTGTCTCAATATTTTAATCTGGGCTCTCATCTTGATATTGCTCACTTTCGCGGTCTTATCCACTCTTATTGCGATTTCAACCATTAGAGTCTTTAAGAACTTTCGAATTTTACCCATAATTTTTATAAACGCTGAATAAGTATTCATTTCTATTAGCAAATCAATTCCTTCAATACTTTCTAATATGTGAAGTATATTACTTTCGTTAGTATCTCTATCCAAATAGTGAACGTACAAAGCCCTACGTTTCACATCCTCTTGCTTTAAAAGACTTTCTAATTCAATCCGAATTTCTGATGCTTCAGTTTTCAACTTTTCAGCATCCGCAGGAGTAACTTTCTGTATGAATGTCCAAAGCGCATTGCATATTTCTGCATCATTATATCCTACAAGATGACCAAGCGTTGAAACCTTTGATACAAGCAACCGACGAAATATCAAAGGGTATTCTATGTCACTTCCCGCATTCATAAAAGCCCTTATGGCACAAGACATATCAGCAAAAGACATTTCTATAAGGAGAAAAACATTCATTAGGTCTTTCATGTCCTTTATTGTCTTGGGCTTGTATTGGTTGGATGCGTTCTTGCCTAACCAATCTTCCAGCCGTCCTAGTTTATCCTTTTCTTTAGCTGCCCAGTCAACGCTATCAATGTCTTTAAGTACCTTATCAAGTATTTCCTTAAATTGATCCTTTCTTGAAAATTCAGTAACTATTCGTTTGTATAAATATAGTTTGACACCATTGATTAGAAAATGATGAAAACCTGTAACTTTAGAAAATGTATTTCCCTGCAAGACCTCTACGTATTCAATAGTATCACATAATACTTGTATCGAAAGCAGTGCATCCATCCATTGAATTACGCACTTCATCGGTTCATCCTCGCCTTTATCTTTTACCTTTATAAGTTGTTTATACACTTTATAGAGATCATCATCATAATGGTAAGTAAGATTTCGACTTTTACGTTCTTCATAGGTCGTCATCACTGTTCTCAATTGTGTTGACACATTGTCATAAAGAGCCAGCAACCGTTCATATACCTGAGCATACTTAGTCTTTTCAGATCTTTGGCATATCTGTTTAAGTTCACACTCGAGTTTCATCCATATTGATTCCTCTCTTCCTTTACCATAGCCTAATAGTAAACGGCATCCCTCCACCCTAATACCTTCAAGGTTCTTGATATGATAACATTTCTCAAAGGTATATGTACCGTTCAAACAGCCCCTTAAACTGGTCATAAGGTCTATTAATATAAACCTCATATTCATCCGCAGCTCTATAGCCAGTCTTAATAATTGTGGTACATCTGCATTTAGTTCCTTCAAAAATGAGATATCTTCTACTACCTTCTTGTACAAATCCTCGATAGTCTTTGAGGAGTTATTTATAAGGTTTTCTACAGTCTCTTTTGAAGCCTCCTTGTATATAGCTTTTATATCTGTCATTTTGCTTTCTCCACTATCTGCCTTGCAAGTAATGTCGTTTCTATCAGATGTAATATCAATACATGACAAAGTCTACAAACCGACATTAAAGTCGTTTCATATACCTTGCTGTCATCTGTAGCATCGTAATGGCACTCTATGTGTTGTGTTATAGGATCGTAATAAACGCCTCCACTATGACTAGCTGCATTCCTGATTTTATTATTCATTGAACCATCCATATAATCCATAAATGCACCATTCCCTTCAAGAACTTCTATCATCTTTCCTGCTGCTTTTCCAGCAAACTTTGTGATAGTATCGACATCGCTTAGCCCAGAATTGGTAAATACATCTATATTACTGTTTTCTCGAAGATTGTTCAATCCTACAAGTATCTTTAAGCCATGGGCAAATACCTCATAACCTTCTTTGTACATATCCATAACATCATCACAACCTATAGTGGCAATCTTCAAATCACCATTTTCTACCACATCTTTGATACCAGCACTTGCATATATCATGGCCGGTATAATTTTTTGAATGTCGTCTATAGACTTAGCTAAAAAAGGCAATGCCTCATCTTTATACCATTTTGAAATCAATCCGCTAGCATCAAGTTTAACCTTGACATCCCGTACTTCATCTACAGTTAACTTATTAATAAGATCTCCCAACGGTTTAATAAACCTTGCGTGCAAGTCATCCAAATAGCGTTGTGGAGCAATGTTTAGATATACGACTTTCAGCAACTCAAAGTAAGAATCATACATTTCCAGAGTATTGTCGAGGGGCTTATATTTCTTCTCATCTAACAATGTGGCCATCTTCTTACTAAACGCTTCCACATTCCCCTTCTTCAGGATAGGCAATAATGCGTTCAGTACTCCTTTATAGGGTAATAGTCCCTGTTGCATCCTTGTTAAGAACACATCATACTTACGAACCTCTTTGAATGAAAAAAAAGGACTTTTAAACGATAAATTCATAAACGGCGAAAAAAACGCCATGGACTGTTCATAGTCTAAGCCTTTCATATACAATTCGTCAGTAATTGGCAAGGACGAAGAATAACCAATGGTTGTTATTGATGGGTCTTGTGGCGAGGGTATGTGCGTAAATTCCTTTGGGAAAAGACCATTCTTCCCAAATTTATAAGTAAGGTTATCTCCACAATCTACGCACTCAAAACTGATGGGCCATTCATAGATTTTTATGTTCTGGTCTATCTGAAACTTCAACTGATATATCTTTCCGCAACTGGGACATTTTACATATATGCGCTGTACCATAAAATTCCTTTATTTTTTTAAACCATCGGTCTCATCCTGTCCTGCATAGTTTTAGCAGCTGCCAAGATATTTGCCAGCGAGCAAATTTCTCCTAAATTTTGCCACTCACAGAACTGATAGATTAATGTCCACAAATAAACATAGCTAAAAGTCAACAAATAGTATGAAAAAGCATAGGTATTTAACTTTGCCATATCGCTCTTAAAAGGAGAGAAATAGTCTCCATGAAAACGTTCACACCTATACGTATAAAGTACACAACTCAACATAAATAGTAGCCGCTTTTCTATGTCAACCGTATATTCATTGTTGTTCACCGTCACTTTTTCTCCTCTCAATATCTTTTGGAGCAAAAGCGAAGACCGCCTCAACACGTCTGCACTAGGCTTCACCGTTTCCTCAAGTTCATACTTGGCTTTGATATCAGCATACAACTCTTTCGTTAAAATATCTTTCGCTCTTTCCGAAACTTTTTCTGCCTTGTCTGTAATAGCTAAATCATGTTGGATAAAGCAACGCATAATTGCAAATCTTAATACAGAAATTGGAATTTCATTTAAAAATCTCTTCCACATTTCTTTTACCCGCAGATCTTTATTAACAAGAGGCATAATCAACTCTTTTACTGTTCTCAGCATTAGATGAGTTGCCTTATCGTTATCTTTCGGCCACGCTATGCTCCTATGATGATTCATAAATATCTCCAGCGAACGCCATGCGATATCGAATCCTTCATCCGGTCTGTAAGGTAATTCGTCATAGATATCAACGATACCCGAAAATACTTTATTTAGTTTCGCATTGGGAAACAGGATATCTCTTGCTCCTTCTGATAGCTTCACAGGTTCAAAGATTTGTGTTATCCCTTGCTCTTTAAGCCACTCGTCTAGCATCTGCTGTACATCACTATACCACTTTCCTTCTTTTGGCCACGTATTGTTATAGGCAATACGTTTCTCTGTCCAAAGCAATTCTCGATTATTTTTTTCTGCCATAACCATTTTTATATGCCGTAAAGTTCTCTTAAAGTTTTTACTCTCCATGTCTGTGCCCAAAAGTTGTTGTTCACGACATCATAAAATCTAATTTCATCTCTATACCGTCTACAAACAAAAACGAATTTAGACCTATTCCGAAAAGGATGTCCCTTAGGTTCCACATGACTCACAAAATACTTCACATTCGCTCTAATGTTCGTTTTGATATCGTTTAACATTCTGATCATTTCTACGTAAGTCTGCATTGCCATCATGCTTGTCCCAGCTGATGTTATACCACCTCCCATAGGTAAGTATGAATTCCCAGCAGATAATTCATGAAAAGTATTTATACCAGATTTCCTTAATAATGTGATCTCCTTTTCGTCAAATGAGGTTTCAGGTTTCACTCCTTCCATCTTATAGATGGAAAGTAATTCTGACCAGTTCTCGTTTACTATATCCAAAAGTCCTTTATCCGACCATCCTACATGGTCTCTGATATCAATAAAGTATACATTATTTTTACGAAAAATGGCGAAAAGTACAGGCCCTGTACGCTTCACATAGCCAGGGGCAGAAAACGTTTCTCCTAAATGCAAATGATGTATGCCCCAGTCATATAAAAGCCCATCAAGTTTGTCTTTTTTGGTAGCACTGTTCAAGTGGGGATTCACACTTTCTCCTTTCCGAATCTTCTCTTCCAACCATTTTAATCCAATCTCTACTTCTGCTGGACAAGCAAAAGAGGTTGCTTTGTAAATTGCCCTAGGTCGTTTTTCTATAAGACGATAAGTGTATGAGCAATAAGACTGCAATACATCATCACTAGTAGTCAAAGAAGATGTGTCAAAACCTAGTTCTTCTATTTCTCTCTTAAAAATGTTGGCAAGCGTTTCTCTAAATCTAAAAGTAATTTCTATACCCATTATTCATCCCTTTTATACATCCCATCATAGCTCCTATGAGACGAACCGTAGTGCTGAAACCTTAAATGAAACAAGCATTGACATAAATGCTCATTATTATTCATAGCATTATATCTATTCGTCGCTTTGCATACTTTTTCGCGGCACCAAGAGCCTCATCATATAATATTAATTCATCTTATTAGTTATCTACTGCTCTATTCTTCTTGTGCGTTGCGTAACCTTCAAAGAATGCTTCATATGCAAAAGTATCATTTTAATAGCATATATTGAAATAAATATATAGCTTTTTAAACTTAACTGATAAGTTTTTCCCTGAATCTTAAAAGCATCATCATCAATAAATTGACGACCATTTTCCTACTATTGCATAAACGTAAAAAGAGTTTGCTTCACACAAAAAAATATTCAGACTGATGATGCAAAGTCCCTTTCTTTTTTACTTATGCCACAAGCGATACTTTTACTGCAGGCGCATGTCCCCGTATGGAATACCGGTATAGCAGGAGAACAGGAACATGTCACGGACATGATAAAGAGTCTGCCTGTGAAGCGGGGTGGTCATAATCCGTTGCAATTCCTCGGCTGTAAGATATTTCTGCTCATTTTTCGGACGTACCGGTTCATATCCTGCAAACGGGTAGGTGGTAATGATACCGTCCGCAATGGCTTCACCGACAATGGTCTTTAACTGCACGGTCAGGTTGATAATTGTCCTTGGAGCGAGATGGCGCTCTGTCCGCAGATACAGGTCGTATTTGTCGATGAAAGAACGGTCCAGTGCGGAAAACGGGATATCCGACAATTTGTATCGCACTTGCAAGAACCTTTCGATATGGTTGTAGGCATTGCGATAGGCTCGCAGGCTTCCTGCTGTGCGGTTTACTCCCACACGCTTTTCAAAGTTGCTGATGAACCGTCTGAAATATCCCAGAAGCGTTTCCTGCCCGCTGGCCATTCCAAGCAGTATTCCTTTTACCTCTTCGGCTGTCACACCGTCACGGACAGCCGACTGTTCCGCATAGATGCCCAATGCTATCGCGCGTATCTCATCCAGACGGTTGTTGATTTCCTTTGCCGCCATACTCTTACCGGATGCACGTCCGGAAGCCCAGCGTGACTGCGGCACTTTCATCTTCACACTGAATGCCGCTTCGGAGTACTTTCCCACATTCAACTTAGCCATTACAGGGCAGTTCCCGTCAGCATCCGCCTCGCTCTTTTTAAGGTAGAACGAAACCTTTACATTTGCCTGATTCATAACCAATTCCTTTGTTTGCAAAATTATTGTATAGCGAGCAAATGAACGGCATGAAAAATATAGCGGAACAAAGAATAAGGCCCCTCGGCTTGCAGGCAAAGCCTGTATTTTTTCCTGATACGGAAAAATTTGAGTAACTTTACCCCGCAAAGCAGAAAGGAACAGCGTTCTCAACGGTAGTGGACAGGATATTCGAACGGGATACGGAAGCAAATTCCAGACCTCTTTTCCAATCCTGAAAAGGCAACGGATAAGTAGCGATTTGTTTTCCTAACTTCCCCAAAAACGGTCAAAAAACATAAGCGGAAGAATTTGGTACAAAACTGCATATCCCTTTCGGTTTCAAACACTTTACATTATTCTTCCGAAATCCATCCGTATGTGAGCGAGTTTAACTATTTTTGTATTCGGATTGGGCTAACCCTCTCCATGACATAAGAAAAAGAAGAACAATATAGTTTAAATACACCATCAAAAAAATACGATATGAGAATTAAAAATAAAAGAAATGCATTCTGTAATACAGAAAAATTACAATCAAAAATAGATGTACTGTTTCATTACAGAATAATAATAAGTTTTCTGTTGCTTTTTAATTGTATTTCATCATATTCACAGCAAGCATCAATTTATGGAATTCCCTTTGGATCAACATTTTCTAAAGTAGAGCAAACTCTTGATCAAAAATTATTTACTGGGAAATACATAAATTATGACCGTTCTATTCTAGAATACCATGATGTTAATATGGCTGGAATAATTTTTGGGAGTTTAATAATATCCTTTAATAATACTGGTACAGATAATATCATGACAAATGCTCGTTTTTCATCTTGTTACAAATCGAATACAACTCAATTAAAGAAAGACCGCGAAGAATTGTCCCAAAAACTATCTCAAAAATATAGCTATATGCGCTCATATATAAATCCTATAGGATATAAATCTTATGAATTTGGATTTAGTGAAGATTATATTGTAGGTGAATTAAGCGTTTCTGTATTAAGAAAAGACCAATCTAGTTTTGGAATGGACTACTATTATTTAGAATTAAATTATAACCCAAAGCCTTCTGATTCCTCTGATTTATAATTTTATATAGCACATACTAAGATGGAAAAGACCTTCCTATATATTGATATATTAGGATTTAAGAATCTTGTCACAAGTAATACGGATAAGGTTGAAAGTATCTTTAAGATTATTGATAGTTTACATGTACATAAAGATATAGCTTTCCAAACAATTGTTTTTTCAGATACCATTCTCGTATTTAATAAAGATAATAGATACCCTTTACATTTCTATGTAACATATCTTATTGAATATGCCCAACAACTATTTTATAGACTATCAATGATAAATGTGTATTTCAAAGGTATCATAACATTAAAACCTTTCACTTATCTAGAGTTGAAGAATGTAAATGCATATTATGGTGAAGCATTGATTTCTACATATCAAGATGAAAAAGAGTTAAAAGGTTTTGGATTGTATATTGATAAATCTATATCTAATGATGCTTTTATATTTGAAAAAATAGATTTTAACGAAAAATACGATTATATATTATTGTGTCAATCATTAATTAAATTATACAAGAAAACAAAAGGAAAACTACCCATAAGTGAAAGTCTTCTGACTGAAACAGATGACTACTATAGAATTGATGAAGATATAAGATTTTTTAGAGAAATTGATTATTATCGAAAGCATATAAATAATGACCATATAATAGTAAAATATGATTATGTTTATAATAAATATAGGCTTTTACTACCAGATTTTTTTCGTGTTTTTGAAAAAGAAGGATTTCTTCCATGGGTAATCAGTCCTAATTATACTGGAAGTATTAATCCTTTTGATATTTTAGCTGAATCAGAATTAAAATCCAAATAAATATGAAACGTTGTTTTTGCTCTATTTTTGTATTTTGCGTATACGTTGGAAGTTTTTATGCGCAGTCATATTATATGAATGAAGTTGCTGAAGATGCAGGTTATCAAAATGATGGTAATTCATTCTTATCTATCATAGGCCTTATTATATTTATTTTACTACTTATACTTTTTGTACCATTGATTATAAGAAATAAAATAGATGATTATAAATTCGATAAAAAGTATAAGAATAGGGAGTATATCCTAACAGAAGAAGCCAAACATATACTTAGCTTAGGACTGCAGAATAAAGTTTATTTTGAATACTATCAAAATAATGCTTGGAAAAATTGGTTTATTCGAGGGTATATTGATGGAGTAGGAAAGCGTATTCCAGGATTATGTTCAACACAAGAACTATTAGAACATAATTGGGAAGCGCCAGCTAAAAGACATATAGATAGTGTAAGAGTGGAATTAATCGGTGGTAATAGAGATATGTCTTTATCTGCTTATAAAGCTGGATATAACGAAGGCTTAAAAAGAAGAGAGTTGAAAGGAGATATAGAATTATAACAATACGAAACATTGCTTTAGTATCGTTTATTTTGAAAGTACATGATATTCGAGTAAATCGAATCTTAAATAATATAAAAACACCCAATTTTACATTCTTGGGTGTAAAATCGGGTGTACATTTTGTAATTTGCTGATTTTCAGCGTTTATTGCGGAGAGACAGGGAACGATTAACTTTTAATTTCCCTATTCATTATCAGTATCTTACCAAAAGCCTCTGCTCCTATGACACCGAATAATTCACCGCGTATATGCTGCAACTTTCTTCCTGTTACACTCTTACTTACTTTTACAAAAGTAGCAAAAAAATGGCATAAATACAAATTATCCACTTGATTTAACGAATATAACTTCTATAATTTTCTTCCAATAACAATTGCAATTTAGAAAGAGGATAAAGAAACTTACCCCCTATGACAGTATAAGCTATCCCCTGTTCATCACGTAACTTTTGCAAAGTTCTGCTTGATATATGCAACATGCCACATATCTGTTCACCGGTCATATAGACCTCACCGGCTATAGGAACAGGCAAATCCTGAAATTCAAGTATCTCTTTTGAGCATTTCTTAAGCATCATCATTATGTACTTTTCTGACTGCCTTGTGATTACTCCGTCCATATGTTATCTTTCTTTTTGAATTAATATTTTGGCCAAATCACTCTCTTTATACATATATTTGCCGCCTATACAAGAATATGGAATAATCCCGTATTCCCTATAGCCTTGCAAACTTCGTTTGGAGATATTCAAAGCCAGACAGACCTCCTGGGCATCCAGTCACTTTTCCATTTCAACCGGACCAATTTTCTTTTTAACGGATTCAATCTGGGCGGATAAACTCTCTATTTGCAGTTTTAACTGTAAATACGCATGTTTCTCTATAACAACTAATTCCATAACAATTTGATTTATAATTTCACTATTTACAAAGCAAATAAAAGCATATTTCCACACTTGACAAAACATTCAAAATTAAAGTCATCCGTTGGCGTGCATTGTCACTCCAAATATACCAAATATCCTCATCCGGACAGATAACATATCTAACCATTCCGTAACCCAGCCATCGGTTTCTACTCCTTCCATATTTTCATTCCATAATTATACCTATTATGACTGCTTATTTCCGCCAAAATGTCATTTACAAAACTGAAAAAATTCAAACTAAGGTTACTGCTACCACAAAATAAAAAGAAAAGCCCCGTTATCTGCATCCAAACAGTAACGGGGTTTCCCCTGCCATTTTTTATCACCCTATATCTTTATACCCTTATTTTTTTTCACATGCTCTTTTTCCTTTACGTCTGTTTTCCGCCGTATTTCCGAAAAGTGCTCTTTCAACAATTTCCCTGCCAGTTTCTTCGCCTTCTCCTGCATCACATCATACACATCCCATCTGTTGCGGCCCAGCAGTTTGTTTTCTATCTTCTCGAATTTATCGTAAAAACTGAAGTTGTCCGGGTATTCATCTATCAGTCCGTCTCTCGGATAGCCTTTATCCATGATATACAGCAGTGTCATCCGGTCATAATTATACGGACTCCGAGTAAGGCCCAACCCCTTTCCGGAATCAGTCAGCCTATAATAGTTCTCCCATGTAGGAGCAAGATCATAACGCTCACTGTCCGTTATACTTTTCAATGCCGATTTGTCCACAAAAGCATCTGCCGGAATCTTCTCCAACGGCAACAAACAGCCGTAATCATCGCAACAGCGGTTTACTTTCCCTTCCATCAATGAAGGCCATCCCCGTAACTCATACACATTCAGATACTTTTCCTCAAAGTCCGGTTCAAAGAAACGCTTCTCTATATTCGTTGCCATAAAATCCCCGTATTGACGGTTTCCTACGTAATCCCTACCGAACAGCAGCACCCCTTTACCCGTCTCAACACCTGTATAATACGTGTTCCCATGCTTCAAATCATCCTGCATCTCCGCTATCACTTCGGGTGGTGCGGACTTTATCTCCCGCCACATCTCCGGTGTAAGTTGTCGGGGATAGTTCTCGTCCCTTGAAAGCGGGTCCATGTACTTTCACAGGCAATACACCACTTCCGACAGAGCCAGGTATCTATGCGGCTTAATCCCATGTCCGTCCATCGCCTTTTCCAGTCTTCGCAGATAATCATCATTATTCCCTTCCCGCAAACGCGGAATAATCCTCATATCAGGCACATTATAGTACATCATGCCCATGGTAGGCATTTCCGTTTCCTTGAGCGCCTTCTCCACATCTTCCAGCATAAACTCCAGAAAACCTTCCTCACCCGTACCTTTCATACTGACATGCACCGGGTTGAGATGTCCGTCCACTGTGACATACACACTGCCACTGTTCGTATTCTCTTTTTCCATTCATCAAAAAATTAAATGTTCATTCCTTGTCCTTTTCTCTTTGCCGGAATCCGCACCCTCATTTCCACGTTCGGGAACCGTACATTATCCGGTCGTGCCACCAGTGACGAGACTATCCGTTCCTGTTCTCCGGTCAGCGGCATAGGCTGCCGTTGCAATTTTCTCAGCCTGTTAAAGTTCCTCAGCGTAGGTGCCATGTCGCAACATGCCACACAAATCCCATATCTCACCATATCCGAAGAAACCGTCTGCCCGTCACCTATTTTTGCCCGGCATGCGGCATTCAGCGGAGCCACCTCATAAAACCTCAAGCTCTCAGGTTTCCGCTTGCCGTCAAAAAAACGTTCGGCCAGCCCACTCAGAAACTCATCCAGCATCCTGTCCCCACCGTCTGTCTTGTCAAACAGCAATACCTTCCGCCCGTGTTCCACCGCCATGTAGGTGGGAAAAGCAGCCAGCCCGCTGCGTATCACATCCCCGTCCATTCCGAAACGATGTCGCAGCCGCCTGTAATCCTCATTTTCCAGCAAAGCCGTATGTTCCGCTGATAATGACAGATGTACAATCCCCCGTTCCTCACAGAATGCCGCATCCCGGAGTCTCACCACCCCCGACGGATATATATTCTCCCGTTCCAGTACAGGACAGAGCCGTTCCAGATAATCCGCATTGTCCGTACCGAATATGGGAGGAATCAGACTTTTGTCTTTAAAGTCGAAACGGAACATTCAGTGGTCGGGAATAAATTCCCGACCGGTCGTATAAGACCGCACGTTGTTACTGATATAACGGGAAAATCCCTCTTCCCCCTGTCCGCGCATACTCAGATACACGGGTCTGTAAAAGGCGTCCAATGTCATATACAGACTGCCGCTTTCCACCGCTTGCTTTTTCTTTTCTTCCATAGATTCTATAGGATTAATTGTTTCTTCTCCTTCTTCTGTGGGGTAATGGAAGCTGCATGCTTCACCTGCCGTTGGCTGTCAGACATCCGCTGTTCAGGAGCTTCCTGCCTGTAGTGTGTTTCCGGTAACCCGCCGGTCTGTTCCTCTTCCGAATGCGGATACGACACCGGATGTGACATTTCCATCCTTTCTATTCGGCTTATCCGTGCGCCCAACCTGAACTCTCCATCCGTAATATGGAACTCCGATTGTAACAAATCCACCGCCATCTCCTTTGCCTCTTTCTGTAAGGCCGCATAGCCGAAGTCGTGTGCCGACAAAGGCGCGTTCATCCGTGCCCTCATGCTGTCTCCCAGCTTCTCCGCCAGTTCCCTGAACTCATACTCATAGCTGAACGGATGCACCTTGTCTGCCGCAACAATCCCGGCGTACCCGTTTTCCGAAATATACAGCAATGACGCTACATCATAGTTCCGGGGCGAGATACCCAAACCGAATTCTTTTGTCAGCCGGTCGAAGTTATGGAAATCGGGCCGCAGGTCGAACTTTGCCCTGCACACCCCACCGTCCAGCACACTTCTATCCGCAAACTTGTCGGAGGTGAAGTTCACCACCGACCTGCGCAATTGTGCGTCTGTGCTTCGCAAATCCGCTTTGGACAGCTTTTCGATACAGTTGTCCGCCATCCCGGCCACCCGTTTGGTAGGCAGGTCAATCTCATATATCCGCAAAGTTTCGGGTACTTTGGTCACGTTGAAGAAGCCGTCGGCCAGATGTTGCAGATAGCTGTTCCGTGCCTTCATACCCTTGGGGGTGTCGGAAAACAGCATCACGCCCTCTTCCGTAACCACCGCATATACCCGGTTTTCCGTCCCGGAAGTTTCCGTTGCCGCCGCTTTCCGCCTGTCCGGTTTCCGGGCAATGCGGTTCCAAATATCATTCAAGATTGACATAGCTTGTATTTTTAGACATGATAACCGGCGACAAAGAAAAACATTCAGCCGCCAATCTGCAATACCTCATACATACGAGTCATCCGTTGGCGGCTGTTGGCGTACAACCTTTACGCCAGTCGTGCGTCCAGCATCCGGTTATAACTTTTGCGCAGGGAGTCGATGAACGGAGTGGTGTCCGTACAACGGTCGAACACTTTGCCACGCTTGGTGTACAGCGCATTGATTTTCAGATGGAACACTTCCTCGAAAACGCGGATAACATCCACAATTTTCAAATCCCGACCTTCGGCCGTACCTATCGCACCGGCTGCCATCAGTGCAGCCACCAGTTCAATCAGGTCGCTGTCCGTACCGTTCCATGTCAGTGTGACGGAAGTTTTCCTTCCGCTTCCACGCACCGCTTCCGCATGGAATCCGGCAGACACGGTACCATGACGAAGCATCTCCTTCAGTATTTCCGCTTCCGCATCCAGCAATGCCAGCGTCTTGTCGATGAACACGTCATACAGGATATTGCGGCAATCTTCAGCCATTCCGTTGCAGGCCTGCCGCATAAAGGCCAGCTCTATTTTTGTGTAGTTCAGACGACGTAGCTGTCCCGTCAGGTCCCCTGCCGATGAAAGCGTGGCAAGGCAGTTCACGAAATCGTTATAGGCGGCCGGCAACTCACCTGCCGCAGGTCCGGCACCGTTTGTATAAGAGGCGAACAGATTAAAAAGAGAGGTTTCCACCAATGTCTTCATCGTATCATGTTTTTAGGTTCCACAATTCAACTCTCCACTCATCCTGCCGGAATAAGGACAAGTGCCATGCCTGAAACAGTACACAGATAAAACATTGTAAATAAACCATATAGAAAGCAGTAAAAATGATGTGTACATAAAAGCATTGTGGATTGGACATGATGTGTCCGAATTTCGGACATATTCTAATCCAGACGATACTTCCTCAATTTCAGATAAAGCGTGCTCCGGCTGATGCCCAATAACCGTGCGGCAGCTTTCCTGTCATTGCCCGTTGCCTCCAATGCTTTCAGAATGGTTGCCCGTTCCGTCCGCTCGTCATTAAGTGAATACTCTCCCGGTTGCCTGCCTTTATCGGGAATGTCTATCTCCCCGGTGGTTATCCAGTCATCTTTCGCCAATAAGGTGGCCCGTCTGACAACCATCCTCAGTTCCCGTATGTTTCCCGGCCACGAATAAGATTTCAACCGTTTCTGTACTTCGCGGTCAAAGCCTTTCACACTCCTTCCCAATTCCCGGTTGGCGGCATCCAGCATGAATTCCGCCAACGGAATTATATCCTCAATGCACTCTGCCAGCAATGGTACATGCACCGGAAATTCGTTCAGACGATGGAACAGGTCCTCCCTGAAACGTCCTTCGGCTATCGCCTTCTCCAGATCCTCATTGGTAGCGGCTACCAAACGGATATCTGTCTGAATCTCCTCTTTACCGCCTACGGGGCGGTAACGTTTTTCCTGTAAGGCACGCAACAGTGCCCTTTGTACTTCGGCATTCAGATTGCCCACCTCGTCCAAAAACAGTGTTCCATGGTTGGCGGCGGCAAACATGCCCGTCTTGTTTTCCGTCGCTCCGGTAAAGGCACCCTTCACATAACCGAACAGTTCCGATGCCGCCAGTTCCTTCGGAAGCACCCCGCAATCCACTGCGATGAAGGGTGCGTCAGCTCGTCCGCTCAATGCGTGTATTTGCCTGGCCACATACTCTTTTCCCGTACCCGATGCCCCCAGTATCAATACGGACAGGCTGTCGGCCGGAGCCACTACACGTACAATGTCCTGAAGTTTCACTGCCAAAGGACTCTTGCCAACATAGAAAGCCCGTTCCACAACTTTCTTTCTATTGCTACAATCCAACAGTCTACGGATGATACCGAGCACCTCTTCCGTCTGCACGGGTTTGGGCAGATAGTCTGCGGCACCTTTCTTCACCGCTTCCACCGCACCGAGTATATCCCCGTAACCCGTCATGATAAGGAAAGGCATACAATAACCCTGCGCCTTCATCCATTCCAGCAGTTCCACACCGTTACTGTCGTTCAGGAGGAAATCCGACAAAACCAAATCCACCTCATGGCTTCCCAAAAAGACCTTCGCTGCATCCACCGATAATACATAACGGGCATTGATGCCGTTTTTCAACAGCCAGTTTGCGGTAGTGCGTGCATACGCACGGTTATCCTCTACTATCAATATGGTTTCCATCTGCTTTCTCTTTCAGTCTTTTTGCTTTCTCTATGGCCTGTCCAACGGCCTCAAGCAGTTTCTCAATTCTTTTATCCAATGTCCGGTTCCATTTTTCAAGAGGCATGGAAGTCATTCTCTCCAACCCACCGAGAGATATGCTTATACGGATTATCACCCAGAGCAGTACAACCTTGTGTATGATATGTCCCAGCTTCTCATAATTTCCCACAGAAAAAGCGTCCCGCATCTCGGAAAGTTCCTCAGTGGTGTCCTCTATGAATATGCCCAGCATTTCTTTCCTGTTTTCCTCGCCTTCCATGATAGCCGCAAAATCCAGCCTGTCTATACGTGAAGTGACCGCCAGCAATTCTTCCAGCGAGAAAGGCTTATACAGACAGCCAGTAAAGCCTTCGTTCTTAAAATGTTCCGGCCTTTCATTCGCCTGTGCGGTTACAGCCAATACGGGAAGTGTCTTCGTCTGCCCCAAGTTACTGCCCCGTATCAGCGACAGCACACCGTACCCATCAATTTCCAGCATCCGCATATCCGTCAGTACAAGATCATAGCGATTCTGGCGTGCGACTAGTAACTCACAATTCCGACGGTTAGACGTTTCCAACATCATCCAGTATGCCAGTCTGTGTCGGATGTCACGATGTATAAAAATATAGAATACCACTATCAACAGAATAGCAGCAACAACTATAAAGAGGATGATGCAGAAAGACTCTTCCCTTAGCACCGTCATTTGTTTCGCTTCATTGTCAGATTGGACAATGGTTGCCTGCTCAAACTCACAGATAAGATCTTTTATCTGCGAGTTTAGTTCCCTATTCCATTGTTGCAGGCTGTCCGAATAGGCAGACAGTTTATTCCAAAAATCTGTATATTGTACATGTATCTCTTCTTGCAAGGGATAAAGTTCTTCAGCAGTCCGTCGGGAGAACAATGATTCTTTCCGTTTCTCCCTTTGGCGTGCGTAGGCGGATTTTTCTTCTGTCTTTTTGAATAATCCACCCCGTTCATTCTCTGTTGTTGCGGTCATGTCCAACTGTTGCGCCATTTGCGAAATGATGACGAATATTCTCCATTGGAGCAGACTGTCAGTGTGTAAAAAAACTAAAAGGGTATTCATCACCCCGAATAACAGTTTTTCCTTTTCCTGCAGCAGTGAAGAAACTCTGTCTATCCGTACATGTTGGACACCATCAGTTTGATAATGCAGTTTCAGTCCATGCAAAGCGTCTGTTGCCACTTCATGCTTCATCCGATATTTATCAAGTTTGTCATTGTCTCTCGGCAGCAGAATATCATCAGAGAATGAAAAATCGAACAATTTTTCAAGAATCTGATTCATTACCTTCTTTCTCGGCCTGACAAATTGTTCGATTTTGTTCAATGTTTCCATTTTCCGAAGTCCCTGCCATACAAAAAAAACAATAATACTCAATACGGTGAGCAACAAACCATATCCTGCAATAGTTTTCATTCGGAGTAACGAAAACGAATTATTTGTTCGTTTTAATTTTATTTTCATCTGTTATAACATGATAACAAAAATAATCTTTACACTTATACTTTATGTTTGTAAGCTATTTTTAATTTATAGTTGCTACTACTATATCTATTATCTGTGCTATATTATTTAAAGATATTGTTTGATTAAACACAGATTCAGCAATTCCACTGATTCGATTTTATGCAAATATTGCATAAAAAAGTATGTGTGTACCATAGATACCAATTGGGGTAATTCTGCCAATGTAGCATTACCTCCATGCCAATTTATTGACTCAACAAATTTTCAACCCATCTGAAGACGTACACGCCAGCTCTCGTCTCCCTAATTTTTGGAAAGCGTTTTCGGAATATAACCTCCAAAATAATAGAGATTTCCGTGGCCGTTTAAATTGTTCCGCCAAAACGGATATGCCAACTATACCTCCTGTTAGTGTAGTAGCCTTACCTACGCTCGAATCTCTTGTATGAAGCATCTGTTCGTCTGGTTAAATGTTTACTGCTAATTTCTTTTAGATACCAACTCGCAATGAATCTCCTTGCCATTATCTGTGTGATTCTTGCTATCAGGACTCGCTCGGAACTTGCAGTCGTTAGACAATACTAATGCCGAGCATACGACTAAATACGGGACACTTTCTCACAAAGCCATCCCGTATCATTTTTACTTGATAATTAATGCTGAAATCTACCTTGATGAGGTTGTTTCAGCATTTTCCCCCTCAGTCCAATTCAAATGCTACTTTTGATTTGATGTCGGTTGCCGATGCGGCAATAATCGCTTCAAACTTACCCGATTCAGCCTTCCATTCGTGACATGTATCATCAAAGAAACTTAAAGCTAACTTATCAATAGTGAAAGTCACTTCCTTCGTTTCACCTGGGGACAGCCGCACTTTACAAAATCCTTTCAGTTCCTTGACAGGACGGGGAAGGGAGGACTTAAGATCGCTGATATAAAGTTGCACCACTTCGGCACCTTCCCTGTCTCCTGTATTGGTTATCGGTACTGTGACAGTCAGTGTTTCACTGCCAGTTATCACTTTCTTGTCGGCTACAGGTTTACCATATTTGAAAGTGGTATAACTCAATCCATGACCGAAAGCAAAAAGCGGCTTCACCTCTTTCTGCTTGTCTGCCCAACGATAGCCCACAAAGATACTTTCATTATACTTCACGTCGATAACTTTTTGAGAGCGTTCATAGACGAACTCGCCCAACGCATGTGCCGCATTGTCTTCCAGACGGACTGGAAATGTGAAAGGCAATCTGCCACTCGGATTCACATCGCCCATCAGCACGGCAGCCAGCGAAGTCCCCGCTTCTGAACCCAGGTACCAGTCTTGTACAATGGTGGACACCTCATCCACCCAAGGCATAGCGACAGCATTACCCGAAATGTTAACTACCACTAGATTCCTATTGGCTTTTGCCAATGCAGATATTACATTGTCCTGTCCGTAAGGCAAATCGAGAGCCTTGCGGTCAGTATCTTCGCAATCTTGATTGTTACTCTTATTCAGTCCGCCGATGAAGATGACGCAATCAGCTTTTGTTGCCGCCTCTACGGCTTCGGTAATCAATTCTTCGGAACTGCGGTCATCTTTCAGGTTCTGTCCTGTCACCACACCGTTGTATTCACCCGTAGCATCTCCCACATAACCGCGCACCCAGGTCACTTCTGCTTTGCCACCTACACGACGTCGGATGCCATCAAGTGGAGAAATCTCACGTTGCACCTTCAATGAGGAGGATCCTCCGCCTACGGTCATCATCTTCACGGCATTCTCGCCCACTACAAGTATCTTCTTTGTCTTGTCTAGATTGATTGGTAGCACATTACCTTTGTTCTGCAATAGTACGATGCCCTCTTCCCCGATGCAGCGGGCCGCCTCATAATGTTCGGGTGAAAGTATGCTACCCAAAGGACGTTTGGAATTCATCTCCGTGCGAAATAGTAAGCGAAGAATGCGGCGCACTTTGTCATCCAGCTCCTTTGTACCCACTTTGCCCTCCTTGATGCATTGCAGATAAGGGAGCGCTAGATAATAATTATCATATGCGTTGCTGGTTCCGCTGCTCAACCCATTGGTCCAGCTACCATATTCGATGTCCAGCCCATTAACGATTGCCTGGTCTGTGTCGTGCGTGCCACCCCAATCAGATACCACTACACCGTCGAATCCCCATTCGCCTTTCAATATATCGTTCATCAGATATTGGTTATGGTGGAAAAGCCACTCAACTTTGACCCTTTTGGCCACGCAGAATTATCCCTTTTTGC